>Ga0207754_100087_pt1 | contig 77794 bp, 87 predicted proteins | sample A23E1SouthBayCA_FD_187728 | JGI IMG/M metagenome (GOLD analysis project Ga0207754, IMG submission 187728) | Aerobic enrichment media microbial communities from Eden Landing Ponds, California, USA - A23 E1 (SPAdes) | ecosystem: Environmental > Aquatic > Marine > Unclassified | place: Emeryville...
AGTTCTCGCGGGGCGAACGCTACCTCGCGGAGGGCACGGGCTGGGTCGTCATCGACGGGCTCGGGACGATGCTGATGTACGTCGAGGAGACGAAGCTCTACCGACTGCTCTCGCATTTCGTCACTCGCGCTCGCGGCCGTCAGTTCCGACACGTCACTGGTCTCGTCGACGACGTCGTCTCGTCGGACACGCTCGCGCGGTTCAAAGGCCTGCACGACCGGTCGGTCCCGCTGGAGTAGCGGGTCGACCGAATCCCGGGCGGTCGGAGGCTCTCGACCCGTTCCAAACGGTTTATACCCCTCACCCGGAAACTCCCACGTATGGCGAAAGAGCAGAAGCAGGTGCGTGAACTGCAGGAGGGGAGCTACGTGATGATGGACGAATCCCCCTGCGAGATCAACCACTACAGCACTGCCAAACCCGGCAAGCACGGCAGTGCGAAGGCGCGGATCGAGGGCGTGGGCGTGTTCGATGAGAAGAAGCGTAGCCTCTCCCAGCCGGTCGACGCGAAGGTCTGGGTCCCGATCGTCGAGCGGAAGGGCGGCCAGGTCGTCTCCGTCGAGGGCAACGACGCGCAGGTGATGGACCTCGACACCTACGAGACGTTCACGATGCGGATCCCCGAGGACGAGGAGCTCACCCCGGACGACGAGATCGAGTACCTCGAGTACGAGGGCCAGCGGAAGATCGTGTGATGGGGTTTCCCGGCGCCGTCGCCGAGCGAGCGGACGCCGACTACGCGATCGTCGGCGCCCCACTCGATCGCTCAACGACGTTTCAGCCGGGGACCCGGTTCGGCCCGGAACAGATCCGGCGGTTTGCTGCGTCCTACGACGACTACGACCGCCGCACCGACCACCACTTCTCCGACTGCGCCGTCCACGACGCCGGCGACGTGCGGGCGTGGGACGACGCGGTCGAGTACCTCGACTTCCTCGGCGGCAGCCTCGCCGATCACCGCCGCGACGGCGCCGTCCCCCTCCTACTGGGCGGCGAGCACACCGTCACCGCGGCGGGCGTCCGCGCGACCGACCCCGACGTGCTGGTCGTCCTCGACGCTCACCTCGACCTCCGTGAGGCGTACGACGGCAATCCGTGGAGCCACGCGGCCGTCACCCGGCGCGCGCTCGACCGCGATCCCGAGGAGGCGCCGCTCTCGACCGTCTCCGGCACCGCCGACCGCGCAATCATCCTCGGCGCCCGCACCGGCTCCGAAGCGGAGTGGGAGCGCGCCGAACGCGACGACGTGACGGTCGTGCCGCCCGAGGAGGTGGCGGAGTGGACGCCCGACTTCGGCGACGAGTCGGTGTACCTCTCAGTCGACATCGACGGGGCCGACCCCTCGGTCGCGCCCGGCACGGGGACGATGGAGCCGTTCGGTCTGTCGAGCCGGGAGATGCGTGACGTGGTTCGGCAGGTCGCCCCCGACGCCGTCGGCTTCGACGCGGTCGAGGTGAACGACCGCGACGACGGGCAGGCCGCCGCGCTGGCGGGGAAACTGCTGAAGGAGTTCGTGTTCTCGCACGCCGAGGGTTGAGTTCGCGTTGAGATGGGCAAGCGGCGCTGTTCAAGCTGAAACGGACCCAAGAGCCGAGTCTGGCGAGAACTTCGGTTGTTTACGGTAATTCAATTGCCGGATACTATTATCTATACATCTAGATTTGTTTATTCCAAAACTGCATCTGGCCAAGGATTTATACATATAATAGACCATGGGGTAGCGATGTAAGATAAAATGAAACCAAGTGATATCCACTCGAAAAAGCTTAGCAGATATATACGACGACGGCTGATGAAAACTCTCTCTGCAGCAGGTATTTCTTCAGCCATGCTCGGGCTTCTGAACGCTGATACTGTCCGCGGAGCAGCGTCAGACGAAATTCCGATCGCAGTGGATACCAAAGGCGAGAGCGAAACGTACGTCGATGCGGGCTGGTACGATCGACTGGTGAAAGCACGTGAGGTTTCCAACGAACTCAAGAACGGATTCCTCCCTGAACAGGCTAGTTCCCAGGCAAAGATGGCGACCAAGCGTATCCGGGACTCTGTCACTGGCGTCTGGCTCGACGCTGGATCGGGGAATTCAGAGCCGCATGTTATTGTGAGTATTGCTGAGGAATCAGAGGCACGCGGTGATGCCCCGGGAGCAATTCCAGAGCGGAAGCAGGGAATCCCAATCGAAGTTGAGTTCGCTGAGCGTGAGGAGGAACTTACTAATTGCATACCGGAGGGCAGATCCGATACGTCTGAAACGCCGGGCGGGCTTGCAGTCAAATTCGACAAAGACAGCAGCAACACCGGGACGCTGACTTCACGGGCTTGGGATGATGATGATTTTTCGGATGCGAAATTAATGACTGCCGCCCACGTTCCGGAAAATGCGGCAGGTGGGAGCTGCGGAGATCAGTTGCTCGGGATGGAGGCAAAAAACAATGGGGACATCATTGGAGAGGTGGATTACATCGACCACGAAAATGACATCGCAGTTATCGAACCTACAAACACAAACCCACTTGACGAGGTTTGGAACCCGGGCGATCACAGCCAGACGTACGATGTTACGGGAACAATGAGCAAGGATGGGGTTGACAATCTTGTCAACAACGGCGACAAGGTGAAAAAGTGCGGGATCAAAAGTTGCTTGACCGAGGGTAATGTTTCCGCTCGCGGGAAGAAAGAGCGTGCGTTAGTCAACGAAAACTGTACCAAATATTGGCGGGACTGTGTCCGATGGGGATCCTACGACAGCATTGGAGCAGGTGACAGCGGTTCGATTGCCTTTGCCGAGGACCCGAACGCATCCGGTTACCTCGCCACGAACATCAACTCGTGGCGTTGGCTCGATTATTCGGCCGGTCCGGCAGGCTACGCCATCGACAACACCCACAATTACTACTGGGGCTGAGCTGACCGGGGTGTTCAGATAAGTACGGAGACTGGCTGGCCGCGCTCGGCGCCACAACCGGCAATCCTGGTGGATTGATAGCCCTCGTCGGTCTCGGCGAACCCCGGCGACGCAAGCACGAGAGCGAGCGACGCGAGCGAACGCGCGCAGCGAGCCGCAGGAATCGAGACCGCCGAGACCTTTCAGTTGGTGCCGCCGAATCTACCGCTGCAAACTCCTTATTTGAACTACCGAGCTAACTGCCCAGGGTTACCTTTTCGACCGCGCCGATTACTGCGTAGAGCACCACACAAGCGGGCCAAAGGAGCAGGTAGAAGCCAAACGGGGTTGGGTCTACAGGTGCTAACCCCGAGGAGACGACTTGGTACGTCCCGAACGCCGAACCGACGAGAAAGAACGCTGAGAGTCCCACCGGCGCACGCAAGCCGTATCTTGAGTAGAGAACTGATGGCACGAAACCGAGGGAAAACATCCCACCAACGAGATAGAACACGTATAACGGTTCAGTACCGACCGAAGCCAGTAAGTCTTCGAACCCGAAAAAGGACCACAGAGCGATCGATAGCAGGGTGTGGCCCCCTCCCACTGCGAGGCTCGACGAGAGGGGTTGTTCGTCAACGTGCTCGCGGAGGACCTCTGAGGACATGTCTTTCAGGTGGATTTTCAGAAAGAAAGTCTTTCTGGGGAAGACAGACGGTCCTCAGCGGAAGAACGAACTGCACCTCTCTACAGTTCCCAGCCGCCGACCCGGACCACTAAGGCCTCTCCCGTCCCCTCCCCACCTGATGCGCGTCACCCTCCTCGGCACCGGCGACACTACGGGCACCCCGACGGTCGGCTGTGACTGTGCCACCTGCGAGCGCGCCCGGAGCCGTGGCGTCGAGCGCTCGCGGTTCTCGGTCCACGTCGAGAACGAGCGCACCGGCGAGTGCCTGCTGATCGACGCCTCGCCGGACTTCCGCCACCAGTTCGAGACGACCGGCGCCGACCTCCCCGACGCGGCCGTCATCACCCACGTCCACTTCGACCACCTCGACGGCTTGGGGAACTTCTACCGCCTGCTCGACGACCTGCCGGTCCACGCCGCGAGCGAGGTCGACCCGTTCACTGGCGAGAGCGTCGCCGACTCGGTCCGGGAGCGCTACGACTACCTCGATGTGGTCGAGGTGTTCGGGCAGGAACCGCTCACGGCCTTCGAGGCCTGTGGGTTCGAGCTCACGCTCGTCCCGGTCGAACACCCGCCGATGGCCTGCTACGGGCTGGTCGTCGAGGACCCGGAGACGGGCGCGAAGCTCTCGCTCTCGGGCGACACGAGCTACGACATCCCGCAGGCGTCCCGGGACGCCCTGCGCGATCCGGACCTCCTGCTGGCCGACGCGATCGTCCCGGCGTCGCTGGCGCCGAAACACCCCATGGGCGGCTCTGACGTGGTCGACGGCGTCCCCATGACGTTCGGCACGAAGCACATGACCCGCGAGGGGGCACTCCGGCTGAGCGAGGATCTCGACGCCGACGAGACGCGGCTGGTCCACCTCGCCCACTACTACCCCGTGAACGAGGCGTTCGCGGAGCCGCTGGCCGTCGACGGCGAGGTGTACGAACTGTAGCACGCCACTCCTAAAACTGGTCTAAGCCGCTCTGCCGCCGCGCGACGCCGGCGGGGTCACGGACCCAGCCGGTTCGCTCCGCTCTGTGTGCTGCCGGGTCCACGTCGGGCGTCTCGCCCGCCTCGTACCCCGGACAGTCACGCCCACAGTCCATCGACGGCGCGACGAGGCGATCGTGGAACGAACACTGCGGCACGCCCGCGTCGCTCGCCGAGCACCGGGCACAGCCGGGGAACTCGGCAGGGCGCCACCCCTTCCCCCACGCCCGCTCGGCGATCCGGCGGCGCTGGCGCGCCTTCGCGGCAGCGTCGACGAGCGCCACGTCGGTCCGGAGTGGCTGTTCGGCGCGGAGTTCGACCCCCGGCTCGTTGACAGCCAGCGACGACGCCTCGCGGACCGTCTCGCGCTCGCCCGTCTCGGGATCGAACCGCCAGACGCCAACGGGCTCGGGGATGCGGTTCAAGTGCGCGCCGGTGACGTAGCTCTCCGTCGCCAGCCACACCTCGTCGAACAGCCCCAGCGCGGCGTCGAACCGGAGTTGAAACTCGAGATCGCCCGGCCGGCCGAGGTCGGGTTTGTTCTCGATCCCGACTAGTCGGTCGACCCACTCGGGGTAGCGGGTCGTCTGCCGAACGTACGTGCGGCCGCCGCGGCGCGAACGGTGGAAAAACCCCAGTTCGGCGGCGCGGTCGGCGACCGACGCGGCGTGTTCCGGACTGCAGTCGAACGCCTCGGTGACGGGCACCGCCTCGCCGACGCCCACCTCGGCCTCGACGGCCAGCGGCGGGATGGTTCGGTCGGTGATCGCGGCGCGGTCGGCCACCCTCTCCGTCGGGACGACGCCGACGGTATCCATCACGCGGGCGCCGGGGGTCTCGACGCCGGCGCCGAGTTGGCGCGCGACGATCCAGTCGGTCGCGGCTTCGAGGTGGGCCGACAGCGCGAGTTCGAACGCGACCTCCACGGGCGGGGGTGGGTGGGGCGCAGACAAAAGGGCGTCTCTCCGACGGATGCGGTCCCCACGAGGCCGGGAGAACAGCACCTTTATCAGTCGCTCGGGGTGAATTTAGCATAGAATTCCTCTCAGGAGGTCATATGGTGACGGAGAACCCAACACAACCGGAGGTGAACATCGGACTGGTCGGCCACGTCGACCACGGGAAGACGACCCTCGTGCAGGCGCTGAGTGGTTCGTGGACCGACAAGCACAGCGAAGAGATGAAGCGCGGGATCTCCATCCGCCTGGGCTACGCCGACGCGACGCTGCGTCGGTGCCCCGAGGAGGAGGAGCCCGAGTGCTACACGGTCGCGGAGCACTGCGACGAGCACGACGTGGACACCGAGGTCGTCCGCGAGGTGTCGTTCGTCGACGCGCCGGGTCACGAGACGCTGATGGCGACGATGCTCTCGGGCGCGGCGATCATGGACGGCGCCGTCCTCGTGGTGAGCGCCACAGAGGACGTGCCCCAGGCCCAGACCGAGGAGCACCTCATGGCGCTGGACATCATCGGCATCGAGAACGTCGTTATCGCCCAGAACAAGGTCGACCTGGTCGACCGAGAGCGGGCCCAGGAGAACTACCGCCAGATTCAGGAGTTCGTCGAGGGCACGGTCGCGGAGGACGCGCCCATCGTCCCGATCAGCGCCCAGCAGGAGGTCAACATCGACCTGCTGATCGACGCGCTGGAACGGGAGATCCCGACGCCGGATCGAGATCCGACCTCGGACTCCCGAATGTTCGTCGCGCGGAGTTTCGACATCAACAAGCCCGGCACGACCGCCGACTCGCTGCTCGGCGGCGTCGTCGGTGGGTCGCTCGTCCAGGGCACCCTCTCGGCGGACGACGAGATCGAACTCCGCCCCGGCCGCGAGGTCGAGGAGGGCGGCCAGAGCGAGTGGCAGCCGATGGAGACCACCGTGCGCTCGATCCAGGCGGGGGGCAACCCCGTCGACGACGCGAGCCCCGGCGGCCTGCTCGGCGTGGGGACGGGACTCGACCCGTCCTACACGAAAGGCGACGCGCTCGCGGGACAGGTCGCCGGCGAACCCGGCACGCTGCCCCCGACGCTCGAGGAGTTCGAGATGGACGTCGAACTGCTCGACCGCGTCGTCGGCGAGGACGAGGACGAAGTGGAGGAGATCTCGACGGGCGAGCCGCTGATGCTCACCGTCGGCACCGCCACCACCGTCGGCGCCGTCACCAGCGCCCGCGGCGGCGAGTGTGAGGTGTCGCTCAAACGCCCCGTCTGTGCGGAGGCCGGGGCGAAGATCGCGATCAACCGCCGCGTGGGCGCACGCTGGCGGCTCATCGGCATCGGCACGCTGAAGGAATGAGCGCGACGGCGGTGCTGGACACCAACGCCCTGATGATGCCGGTCGAACTCGACGTGCGCGTGTTCGACGAACTCGACCGGCTGCTCGGGGCGTACGACGCCGTTACCCCCCGAGCGGTCGTCGCGGAACTGGAGAAGCTCCGGGACGGCAACGGGGCGGAAGGCACCGCCGCATCGGTCGGCCGCGACCTGGCCGAGCGCTGTCGGATCGTGGAGACGGACGAACCGTACGCCGACGACGCCGTCGTCGCGGTCGCTTCCGCGACCGCGGGCGCGGTGTACGTGGTGACCAACGACCGCCCGCTGCGTGATCGCCTGCTCGACGCGGGCGTTGACGTAATCGGTTTAAGGGGGCGGAACACACTGGCGATAACTGAAACCTAGCATGTACAAACGGGTACGACTCAAGGACACGGTCGAGGTGCCGCCGCGGAACCTGGCCGACGTGACGGAGGAGCGGGTACGAGCTCTGCTCCAGGACAAACTGGAGGGACGGATGGACGAGGACGTGGGCAGCGTCGTGAGCGTCGTCGAGGTTCACGACATCGGCGACGGCGCCGTGCTGCCGAATCGACCGGGCGTCTACTACGAGGTAGAGTTCGACGCCATCACCTACGACCCGGACATGCAGGAGGTCGTCGACGGCACGGTCGTCGAGGTCGTCGAGTTCGGCGCGTTCGTCGGGATCGGCCCCATCGACGGGCTGCTCCACGTCTCCCAGATCTCCAACGAATATCTCGCCTACGACGGCGAGAACCAGCAGCTGGCGTCCTCGGACTCCAACCGGACGCTCGGCGTCGACGACGCGGTGCGTGTCCGTATCGTCACCAAGAGCATCGACGAGCGCAACCCCCGGGACTCCAAGATCGGCCTGACGGCCAAGCAGCCGGGGCTCGGCAAGCACGAGTGGCTCGCCGAGGAGTACGAGGGGCGTCAGGAGGAGGAAGCGTAGATGGCCGACCCGCGACTGGCGTGTCGGGAGTGCCACTACGTCAACGACCCCGACAGCCAGAGCTGTGACTACTGTGGCTCCTCCAGCCTGACCGAGGACTGGGCGGGCTACGTGATCATCAACCACCCCGAGGAGAGCGACGTGGCCGACGAGATGGAGGTCACCGAGCCGGGGAGCTACGCGCTGAAGGTCCGGTAAGGTGCTCACGCTGCCGCCCGAACTTCGGTCGGAGTTCAAGGAGCCGTTCGGGCCGGTCTTTTCCGACGCCGAGTCGCTACTTTCCGCGGCCGGCCGACCAATCGTCGCCGTCGGCGACGTGGTCACCTACCACCTCCGGGAGGCCGGCCACGAGCCACACGTGGCGGTCGTCGACGGGCGGACCGAACGCGAGACCGTCACCGAGGAGATCCGTCTCGCGCTCGAAGACGCCGAACACCACCGGATCGAGGTGGTGAACGAGCCCGCCGAGCTATCTCGGGAGATACTTCTCTCGCTGCGTGAGGCCGTCGAGGCCGAGGAGAACACCCTCCTGCTCGTCGAGGGTGAGGAGGATCTCGCGACCCTCCCGGCGGTGCTGGCGGCGCCCCTCGGGGGGAGTGTGGTCTACGGCCAACCCGGCGAAGGGATGGTGCTGGTCGACGTGACCGAGGAAAACCGGGCGACGATGCGGGATCTGCTGGTGCGGTTCGACGGCGACGCCGACGCGGCGCTGGCGGCGTTAGGCGTGTAGCGGCGACCGTTCGAGTCGCGAACTCCGACAGTAGCCCTTCGAAATCCTTTTGCCGTTTTCCGGCGCATCTTCGGGCAACTGACCATGGAGATCGAAATCGTCCACGAGGAGGAGAACCCGATGTTGCACCGTACCGACGTTCGTTTCGAGCTGACCCACGACGAGGCCACGCCCTCGCGCCTGCAGGTCCGTGACAGTCTCGCGGCGAAGCTCGACAAGGACTCCGCCGAGGTCGTCGTGCGAAAGCTCGACACCAAGTTCGGCATGCGAAAGACGATCGGCGACGCGAAAGTGTACGAGTCGCCCGACGACGCCCGCGACGTGGAGCAGGACCACATGCTCGAGCGGAACAAGATCGAGGCCGACGCGGAGGCCGAGGAAGCGGCAGCGGACGGCGAGTAACGCCGGATGCGCGTTCTGGGTGTCGAGGGGACGGCCTGGTGTGCAAGCGCCGCCGTCCACGACACCGAGACCGACCAGACCCTTATCGAGTCCGACGCGTACGAACCCGAGAGCGGCGGCATTCACCCGCGTGAGGCCGCCGAACACATGGGCAACGCCATCCCGCGGGTGATCGAGACCGCGCTTCAGCGAGCCAACGGCGACATCGACGCCGTTGCGTTCTCGAAAGGGCCGGGGCTCGGCCCCTGTCTGCGCGTCGTCGGCACCGCCGCGCGCGCGCTCGCCGGCACGCTCGACGTCCCGCTCGTCGGCGTCAACCACATGGTTGCCCACCTGGAGATCGGGCGCCACGAATCGGGGTTCGACTCGCCGGTCTGTCTCAACGCCTCCGGCGCCAACGCCCACCTGCTCGGCTTCCACGACGGCCGGTACCGCGTGCTGGGTGAGACGATGGACACCGGTGTCGGCAACGCGATCGATAAGTTCACGCGCCACCTCGGCTGGACACACCCCGGTGGCCCGAAAGTCGAGAAGGCGGCGAAAGACGGCGAGTACGTCGACCTCCCGTACGTCGTCAAGGGGATGGACTTCTCCTTCTCGGGGCTGATGAGCGCCGCGAAGGCCGCTGTCGACGACGCCACCGCGAGCGAAGCGAGTGAAGGCCAGTCGGAGCACCGCTCCGACGATGGGACGCCGGTCGAGGACGTCTGCTTCTCGCTGCAGGAGCACGTGTTCGCGATGCTCACGGAGGTCAGCGAGCGCGCGCTCTCGCTAACCGGGAGCGACGAACTCGTCCTCGGCGGCGGCGTTGGCCAGAACGCTCGCCTGCGGGAGATGCTCGCCGAGATGTGCGAGCAGCGCGGCGCCGCGTTCTACGCGCCCGAGCCACGATTCCTGCGGGACAACGCCGGGATGATCGCCGTCCTCGGCGCGAAGATGGCCGCCGCGGGCGACACCCTCGACATCTCGGCCAGCGCGATCGACCCGAACTTCCGCCCCGACGAGGTGTCCGTCACCTGGCGCGAGAACGAGTCCGTGGCGGTGGGCCACGGTGTGGCCGACGGGGCCTCGATGTCCGGTCTCTCTGCCCCGCGACGCGGTGCCGAGGCCGTCGTCGACGTGCAGGACGGCGTGGTAGTGAAGCGGCGGCTCCCCAAGGGGTACCGCCATCCGGCGCTCGACGCGACACTCCGGCGGGATCGCACCGTGCTGGAGGCGCGGCTGCTCAGTGAGGCCCGTAAAGCGGGCGTGCCGACGCCGCTGGTCCACGACGTGGACGTCCCCGAGGCGACCCTCCGACTCCAGCACGTCGGCGACAGCGACCTCGCGGACGCACTCACAGCCGAGCACGCCCGGGAGCTCGGCGGCCACCTGGCGCGCCTGCACGATCGGGGGCTGGTCCACGGCGACCCGACGACGAAGAACGTCCGGGTCGGCGACCGGCTGTTCCTCGTCGACTTCGGACTGGGCTATCACTCCGGCCACCCCGAGGACCACGCGATGGATCTCCACGTGTTCGAGGGCTCCGTCGCGGGGACGGCGACGGACTCGGCGGCCATCTGCCGGGCGTTCGAGGACGGCTACGCCGCCGTCGGCGACGACGTGGTGCTGGAGCGGCTGGCGGGGATTCGGGGACGTGGCCGGTACCAGTAGCGTACCAAAACGATTTATCGCCGCCGACCGAGGGGGTAGTTATGGCAGACAACGACAGCGGCAAGCCCCAGTCCGGCGAGCTGTTCGGCATCCCGTACAACTTCGAGCAACCGAGCATCGGCCGGATGCTCTCGGCGTACTGGCAGCCCGGCGAGGGGATGCTGGTGGAGAAGCCGTTCGGCGTCGGCTACACGCTCAACCTCGCGAACTGGCGCTCGTGGCTGGTGGGTCTCGTCGTCGTCGGCCTGCTCTGGCAGGAGAGCCAGAAGGGCCGGGACACCGAGGACGACAGTGAGGAGCCGGTCGAAGTCATCGTGGACGACGACTGAACGCGGCTCTGGTCGGCCGCGTCTCGGTGACGACTGAACACGGCTCTGGTCGGCCGTGTCTCGGTGACGACTGAACGCGGCTGTCCGTCGTCGCACCCAGGGCGAACCGCACCCTTCTTTCCTGAACCACTCCCACCCTCGGTAGATGCTGCGCTACGTTACCACCAACCCCGGAAAGGTCCGCGAAGCCGAGGAGTACCTCGGTGCGGGCGTCTCCCAACTCGACTACGACTACACCGAGATCCAGAGCGACGACCTCGGCACGATCGCCGCCCGCGGCGCGCGCGAAGCGTACCGCCACGCCGGCGAGCCGACGCTCGTCGACGACGCCGGCCTGTTCGTTCGCGCGCTCGATGGGTTCCCCGGCCCCTACTCCTCCTACGCGGAGGACACCATCGGCGTCGAGCGCACGTGGGAACTCGCCCGGAAGGAGGACGACCGCGCGGCCTCGTTCCGCTGCGTGCTGGCGTACTGCGACGGCGAGGGGTTCGACGCCTCGCCCGACCCCGTCGACGTGGACGACCGCGTCGCCGCCGCCGCGGCGGGGCCCGAGGCCGACGACGAGCGGGAGGCGCTGCCGGTGAAACTGTTCGAGGGTCGCGTGCGCGGGACCCTGGTCGAGCCCCGCGGCGAGGGTGGGTTCGGCTTCGACCCCATCTTCGAACACGAGGGGACGACGTTCGCCGAGATGGACGAAGCCGAGAAGAACGCCATCTCTCACCGCGGGCGAGCGTTAGCGAAGTTTGCGGAGTGGCACGCCGAGCGGTAGCGAACACCGCGAGGCTGTGGACGCCGAGCGGTAGCGAACACCGCGAGCCTACGAGACGTACAGCGGTCGTCGCCGAGTTACGCCCGCGGATCCCGGTCCGGGCCGGGGTACTCGCCGCCGACGACTTCCGGATAGAGCTTCGCGGGATCGAACAGCCGGGCGAACGCATCCGGCGTCCGGACGGCGGTCTCGACGCGGTCACGGACCATCGTGTTCCCCATCGCGCCCGTGAGCCGGCCGTCGAAGGAAAGCACGTGCATCGCGCCGCCGTGGAACGCCGACGCCAGCGCGGGGTGGTCGCCGGCCGGCTGCTCGACCGGCTCCCGACGCTCCTCGATCCGCTCGCGCCAGTCCGCTGCGAGGCCGGCGTCCGCGAGCCGTTCGATCACCGATTCGGCGTCGTCGAGCAGGGGATCGCTGGCGACGAGCGTGAGCCACGAGTGCCCGCGGACGTAGTCCAGGCACTCCCGGGCCGGGCCGCCGACCAGCAGATCCGCCGCGAGCACGTCGCTGTCGGCGACGATCCGGGCCGGCGACGGCTCATTCATCTCTGACCTCCGCGAGCGCGTCCTCGACGGCCGCTCGGTCCACCTCGTACGCGGTAGCGCGGTCGAACAGCGACTCCCAGGGTTCAGCCATCGGTTTCCGTATCGGTCGCGTCCGGTATCGGTGTTGCGGGTCGACTCTGTGGAGCACGATCGTGGGATGGCGTCTGTGCTAGCAGGCGGTCGTCTGACGCGGGTTTAAGGTGGTCCGACGGCTGGGTTTCAGTGGGCGTACACCCATCCTCCCATCCTGTACGGTGCGCCCGACACGGCTCCTGACGGACGACGCCGGCCGTCGACCTCTCCCCACCTCCCCCGGTGACGGCCACGGCGTCGTCGTTTTCGGTGGCGTGAGCGTTATTAGCACTGAGCGCCTATTCTCCGGAGATGATGGTCACTACCCACGCGCTGGCGGGGCTGCTGCTGGCGGTTCCGGTCGCGTTCGTCGCGCCGGAGTTCGCCGTCGTCGCCGCCGCCGCGGGGTTCTCGGGTGGGGTGTTCCCGGACCTCGACATGCCGGGCCAGCACCGCCGCACGCTGCATTTCCCGGTGTACTACTCGCTCGCGGCCGCCGCGGCGGGCGGCGTCGTGCTGGCGCTGCCGAGCGGGTGGACCGTCGGCGCCGCGCTGTTCCTGGCGGCCGCGGCGCTGCACGCCGTCAGTGACGCGGCCGGCGGGGGGCTCGAACTCCGGCCGTGGGAGGCGACTGGTGAGCGCGCGGTGTACAGCCACTACCACGGCCGCTGGTGGCGGCCCCGCCGGTGGATCCGCTACGACGGGGCGCCGGAGGACGCCGTCGCCACGCTTGCACTCGCCGTGCCGGGCGTGCTCGTCTACGACGGCCACGTCGAGACGGCCGTCGTCGGCGCCGTCGCCGTGGGAGTCGGCTACGCGGCGGTCCGGCGGTCGATGATCGACTGGGCCGAACGGGTGGTCGATCGACTGCCGCCGGCGCTGCTCGACCGCGTGCCGGGCACGCTGCTGACTGACCTGCGCTGACCGCTCGGCGACGCGCTTTTCGCCCGGTAGTCCCCTGGTTCGAGTATGGAGACCGTGGATCTCGAGGACGCCTTCGCGGCGTTCGAGGAGCGCTGGGCGCCGCGACTGGTCGCCTCGCTCAACGGCCAGGAGCTGAAAGTCGCCAAACTCGAGGGGGCGTTCGTCTGGCACAGTCACCCCGAGGCCGACGAGCTGTTCTGGGTGATCGACGGCGAGCTGACGCTCGAACTCAGGGACGACCCCGACAAGCGGCTCACCGACGGCGAACTCGGCGTCGTCCCCGCGGGCGTCGAACACCGCCCGGTCGCCGACGGGCTGGTGGAGGTCGTGCTGTTCGAGCCGGCCGGCACCGAGAACACCGGCGACGCCGAGGGCACGGGCCGGACGAGCGAGGTACAGCGACTGGAGGAGTGACTCAGAGCGGGTCGATCCCGTCAGTCGACGACGCCGGCAGTCGCCCGAGCGCGAACGCGGCCCCGAGGACGACGCCGGCGACGAGCAGCCCGCCCGCGGCTTCGTCGACAGTGTGGGCGCCGGTGGCGATCCGACTCCAGACGAGCGCCACCGGCACCGCGAGCAGCGGCGCGAACCGGCGATCGGCGGCGACTAGCGCGCCCGCGGGGACGCCGGCGTAGATGACGTGACTCGACGTGTCCCACAGCGGGACGATGACGAGATGGAGCACCGAGGTGACGACGAGGAGCGCGGCGTACGGCGGCAGTAGCGACCCCCAGTCGAGGCGGCGCCACGCGATCGCGATGGCGCCGAAGGCGACGATCAGCCCGAGCGCCGCGAAGAAGTCCCTGCCGCTCGGGACGCCGGTGCCGACCAGCCGTGGGCCGCCCTGGTAGACGGCGAAGGCGAGCACCCACGCGCCGGCGACGACGCCCACGCGGCCAGCCAGCGGGCCCAGCGCGGGGTCGATACGTCGTTCGTAACCGACGAGCAGCAGCGTCACGACGAGGACGAACAGCTCGGGAGCGAACACCGTGGAGACGGTGGTTGCAACGCTCATACCGGAGGCGTGGAGCGCCCGAAAAAAGGTGTTTCGTCACGGTTCGAGGTCGCCCGCCCGGCGGCTCTGTGAGCGAGCGCGGCTCACTCCTCGTCCGGTACCGACTCCCTAGCGGCCCCCATCCAGCCGTCGATGTTCTCGGCGACGTACTCCTGGCCGCCGAGGCCGACGGCGACGCCGACCCCGATCGCCAGCGCGATCGCCAGCGCGCCGAAGAAGGCGGCGACGAAGCCGGTGAAGAGGTTCGTCAACACCACGATCTCGAAGCCGACGGTCGACAGCGCGATGGTGATCGTCAGGTAGTAGACGAGTATCTTCACGCCCACGGCGCCGATCCGGGCGGTCCGGCCGTCCCCGGCGTCCGCGACCAGATCGGCGAGGTGTTCGGCGATCCAGATACCCACCAGCAGCACGAGGAGCCCGCCGATGAGTGCGGGCAGGTAGGCGACGACTTCCTCGAGGAACGTCGACAGCGCGCCCACGTTCAGGATGTCGGCGACGGCCAGCAGCGTGATGAGATAGACGTAGTAGGCGACGGCAGTGCCGACGATGTGGCCGAACTCACCCTCCTGATCGCCGATCGGCTCCAGTGGCGTCCCGCGAAAGTACTGGCCGATGGCGAAGCCACCGACGAGGCCGGCGACGAAGTCGCCGACGAAGCGGCCGACGACGAAGCCCACAACGAGGACGATCAGCGCCCCGAGCAACACGGGGAGGTACGCCCCGAGTTCGGCCAGGAGCTCCGTCAGTAAGGCGATATCGAGCACGTCCGCCGCCGCGACGATCGCGACGAAGTAGACGTAGTAGGAGACCAGTTTTCCGAGCCCTCTCGCGATCCCGTGCTCGCCGCCGACGTTCCCGACGGCGGTTCCCGCCGAGTACCGGTCGACGCCGAGGCTGCTGAGGACTCGCGTGACGAGCCCGCCCAGGATTCGGCCGACGACGTAGCCGACGACGATGATCAGGAGCGCACCCAGGAGGACCGGGAGGAACGTGATCACGTCGGCGATGGTCTGGTCGATTGTGTCGGCGATCGTACCCGCTTGTAGGAGCGTGGCGGTTGTCGGGAGCGACATGGCTCACCGTTCGACGTATCAGCGTATCGTTATGAGCCGATTTCGGGGGTACTCGACGCCGTTCAGGGTGGGCGAAGCCGAACCGAGGCGAAGCCGGGATCGAACGGCGTCAGTCGGTCGCGTTCGGTCCGACTGACTGGCTCAAAACGCGTCGACGGCTCTCGCTCGTAACGTAGTTCCTCGCAGAAAGCCTAGGCCGGGATTTGAACCCGGGCTCTCGTCCTTACCAAGGACGCGCTTTACCGCTAAGCTACCCAGGCGCGCATCTTTGCTTACCGCGGTTTCGTCTTTAGTGGTTTCGATTCGCCCCGGAGTCAGGCATCCGTTCCCGTGCCACGCGCCCGGTCCGGTTCGACGACGCTGTCGGCGAAGCCCGCGATACGGTCACGGGTCGACTGCGCCAGTAGCTCCGGCGCTGCCGGGAGCGCGCCGTCGTAGGAGCGAGCGATGTCGCCCGCGAACGCCAGTAGCTCCTCGGAGGGTGTGGCGTCGACGGCGGCGGCGCCGGCGACGACCGCGAGTTCGAACACGTCGGCCTCGAGGTTCCGATCGATCGCCCCGGTCTCTTCGACCGTCTCACGCACGGTCTGGTCACGGCCGAACGTTCGAACCGTTTCGACCGCCCGGTCGGCGGCCGGCGTGCGGGCCAAAAGCGAGAACCCTCGCGAGACGAGTACGTCGGCGGCGACGACCGAGAGATCGGCCTCGATATCGGCGTCGGGGTCGGCCGCCCACGGCTCGTCGTGGGCCAACTGCCGGGTCAACGAGAGTCCCTCGTAGATCAACTGGACGCCGGCTGCGAGTTCGCCGAGTGCGGCCACGTCCGTTGTGGCGTCGAACGCGCGGGCGGACGCGAGCGTCAGCGCGCCCGGCGCCATCGACGCCGTTGCCAGCCGCTGGTCGAGTGTCTCACGGAGGGGCTCGGGCTCGATCTCCCCCAGTGCGTTCCGGGCCGAGCGGCGGGCCACGGCGGCATCGTCCATCGTGTAGAGAAAGCCGCGGCGGAGCCAAAGGCCTTTGGAAAGCACACCAAAGCGCCAGTACCGTCGGTCAGTACTCTCCGGTTCGTTGATGCCGCGACCACCCGATAGCCAAGCGTTATCAGCGACGGGATCGGTGGTGGAATATGGTCGAGTGTGAGTACTGTGGGACGGCCTTCGACGACGAGGCGGCCTACCTCGAACATCTCGACGAGGGACACGCCGGAGAACTCGGACCGATCGATCAGCGCCGGGTCGAGTCAGTGCAGGACGACGAGGAGAGCGTCCCGATCGTGGGGCTGCTCTCCGGCGTCGCGGTGCTGGTGGTGCTCGTCGTCGCCATCTGGTTTTTCTTCCTGAGTGGCGGGGGCGGCGTGCAGGGCGTCGACGCGGAGCCGACCGGGATCGAGGACGACCCGCTCGACGAACGCGGCGACGACGAGTGGATCTCGCAGGTGGAGACGTTCGAGAGCAACGGCGCCCAGCACCAGTCGAGTGAGGTCGACTACGAGCGCGTGCCGCCGCTTTCGGGCCCGCACTGGGACGGTACCGTCGCGGCCGGGTTCTACACTCAGACGCCCCAGCTCGAGGAGCTCGTTCACACCCTCGAACACGGGGCGGTCGTGGTGTACTACGACCCGGCGAGCCTGACCGACGAGGAGGAAGCCAGCTTGCGAGCGTGGGGCGCCAACTACCAGGGAACCTGGCAGAGCGTCGTCGTCGCCCCCAACCCCAACGACGACCCGCAGGGTGACTACGTGTTGACGGCGTGGACCCACCGACTCGTGTTGGAGGACTACGACGCGGATGCCGTCCACGCGTTCGCCTCGGAGTACCTCGGCCGCGGGCCGGAGAACCCGGTTCGATAGGCTAAACGCCCGCTTTCCTCCGCTATTCTCGCACCGATAGTCCGGGCGCCGGCGGCATCGAGCGCTTGTGGGCGCTCCCCTCGACGAGTTCGACCACGCGATCGACGTGGTCCTCGGTGACGCCGTCGACGTAGCGTACCGTCGCGGCCCTCGACAGCGGGCCGTCGACGTGCAGCGCCAGTACGGCGTCGAGGTGGTCGTAGTTCAGCCCCATCTCCGCCTCGTCGGTCTGCCCTGCCCACATCTCGGCGGTCGGGGTCTGCATCACCAGTTCGTGGGGGACGCCGACGTGGGCGGCGAGCTGGCGGACCTGCTGTTTGTACAGGTCGCCGATGGGGTTGCAGTCGACGGCTTGATCGCCGTACTTGGTGAAGTAGCCGGTCATCGCCTCGCTGCGGTTGCCGGTCCCGAGCACGATCCGGTTCTCGGTGTTGGCGACGTAGTAGTTCAGCACCCCGCGGGTCCGGACGCGGACGTTGCCCATCGCGGTCTTGTCGTCCAGCCCCTCCGGGAACGCCTCGTCGAACTGCTCGGCGATGGGTTCGATCTCGATCACGTCGTAGGGGATCTCCAAGGACTGGGCGACTGCCTCGGCGTCGCCCATCAGCTCGTCGTCACTCACTCGCGCGGGCATCGTGAGCCCGTGGACCCCCTCCTCTCCCAACGCTTCGACGGCGAGGTAGGCGGTGAGCGTCGAGTCGATCCCGCCCGAGAGTCCCAGCACGGCGCCCTCGGCGCCGGCGGCGTCGACGGTCTCCCGGATGAACGAGACGATCTCCTCGCGGGCGGTTTCGAGTTCGTCTTCCGAGAAGCGGATATCGAGTGGTGCGTTCTCCGTGAGGACCTCTTCGGGCATGGACGAGCGTTCTCCCGCGGGCGACAAATAGGCACGCCCCGATCCGGTGACGTGGACGCGTGTCCGGTTCCGCCGGTGTCGACGCCGGTGGGGTGGTGGATTCCGAAACCGACTTACCGGAGGCTGGCGTTCTTCGGAATGCAAGCACGCGCCGTTGGTCCAGTGGTAGGACAGTAGCTTCCCAAGCTACCGGCCCGGGTTCAATTCCCGGACGGCGCATTTTCTCGCTTCGCTCGAAAATCCGCCGTCCGTTGTCCCACTCGCTCGGTCTCCGGCCTCGCTCGCGGGACTCCCGGACGGCGCTTTCGCGTCACAAGACGCTACGGCTCCTGTCCCGTGAGCGCGGTCGGTAGATACCCGACCGCGGTTTCTTCACCAACTCTCCCCAAACTCGGCTATGCACACCGTCTATCACGTCTCCGACGTCGACGCCTACCGCACCACCGAGCCGAAAGTCCGGAACCTCCTCGACGACGAGACCCTCGACATCGACGGCGTCGCGGTCGTCGTGGATCGGCCGACGGTCATCGACGCCGCGGCGAAGGACTGCCGCGAGACGACCAACGCGCTGGTCGGGATGGGTGCGACCGTGAAGCTCTGCTCGAACGCTGCTCGCGGTGCCGAGGCTGGCGAGAGTGATTTCGGAGAGGGCGTCGAGTTAGTCTCCTCCGGCGTGGGGGAACTGACGCGACTGCAGGATTCGGGCTGGGCGTATATCCGGCTCTGAGTTACTCCTCCCGGGCGGCCGCTAGCGCGGCGAGCACCGCCTCGGTCGTCGTCTCGCTCTCGGCGTAGGGGTCGGAGACCGCCTCGAACGGCCCCCCGTCACCGACCTCCGTCGCGCGCTCCACGGCACGCCCGAGCCGTGACGACACCTCGCGGAGCCGTTCGGCGGCGGTCTCGGGGGTAACCCACTCGGCGTGCTCGTGTTCCTCGTTCAGCGTCACTTCACGTTCGTCGGTCTCACAGCGGTAGAGGAGCCCCACCATCGGCGTCCCGTCGTCCTCGGCCCAGAGGCCGTAGACGGCGCCCACCGGCGGGCCGACGCGGGCGTCGACGGCGAGCTCCTCGCGGAGTTCCCGGCGGAGGCCGCCGACGAGGGTTTCGCCGAACTCGAAGGTGCCGCCGGGCGGTTCGGGGCGATCTTCGTTCCCGGCCAGCAGTACGTCGCCGTCCGGACCGAACAGGATCGCCTTCTGCGTGATCTTCCCGACGAAGGGTTCGCGGTCGTCGTTCACGGCTGTCGTCGAAGCTCGTCGACAGTCAGTGTTTTGACGATCGTGGCTGGTGGCTGTATCACACGATGGAACGAAACGACGGCGGGGGCCGATGACCGACGACGGTACACTTTCAGGAGCACTGAACTCGGTGCTGTTCGTGGCGCTCGGCGTCGTCGCCCTCGTCGCCGGCTTCTCGGTCCTCGACGGCTGGCTTCCGCGTTGGATCGGGATTGCCCTCGTCGTCGGTGGCGCTGCTTCCCTCGTTGCTCGTCGCTTAGGGGCGTCGAGACGGCTGACAGCCGTCCCGCAAGTGGGTTCGGTGCTCGTCGCCGGCGGGCTGATCGCACGGCGGGGGTTTCGGACCGGCTCCGTGCTGTGGACGGTGTTCGGGATCGGCGTCGCAGTCGCGATCGCGCTCGTGCTGGTGTTCCCGGACCGACTGACGTTGGTCTGGGCGACGCTCACGGCGACGTTCGGCGGCGCCGGCCTCGTGCTCGTCACGAACGGGACGCTGCTGACCGGTGTGGTGCTGGTCAGTTGGAGCGTCGTGTTCGTACGGAGGAGCTACCAGAACTGGTCCACCACGGCCGACTGATTCGCGTTACTCGGCGCCCGGTGGCTGCAGGTCGCGCTGGAACTCGTCGAACACGTCCAGATCTTCGGGCAGCTCGTACTCGATGCGTCGTTCCTCCTTGTTCCGATCCAGTCGTTCCTCGATCGGTTCGGCGACGTCCTCCCAGCCCGGCTTCACGCGAACCGACTTCGCGGGCTGGCCGACCGCGACGTGGTGGGCCGGCACGTCGCCGTCGACGACGGCCTTCGCGCCGACGACGGAGTTCTCGCCGAGTTTCGAGCCAGCCCGCACGAGGGTGTCGTAGGTCAGGCGGGCGTCGTCCTCGATGACCGTCCGGTAGTTGTCGACCTCGGTCTGGTCGACGACGTCGTGGTCGTGAGAGAGCACGTGAGCAGAGTCCGAAATCGAGACGCGGTCGCCGATCTCCAGCGCGCCGCGGTCGTCGAGGTGGACGTCGTCGTGGACGACCACGTTGTCGCCCATGGTGATGTTGTGGCCGTAGGTGAACGTGATCCCCTTGAAGAAGCGGCAGTTGTCGCCACACTCCTCGAACAGGTGGGTCGCGAGCATCTGCCGAAAGCGCAGCGCGAACTCGACGTTGTCGGCCATCGGCGTCGCGTCGAACTGCCGCCAGAGCCACTGGAGGTGTTTCGAGCGCTCGAAGCGGTCCTCGTCCTTCTCGGCGTAGTACTCGGATTCGAGGGTCGCGTTACACGGATCGTACCCCTGCAGGCGGACGCACTCGGCCGGGCTCACGTCGCCGCCGTCCTGCCAGCGCTCGTAGGCGTCGCGGTCGCCGAACAGGTCCACCAGCACGTCCTGCACCACGTCGCAGGTGTCCTCGTCGGACGCGAGTCGCTCGTCGACCGCCTCGATGAAGGCGTCCACTCCTGCCTCGGCGTCCGACGGGAGCGAGGCGTGACGTTTGGTCATGCCCCGAAACTGGGGTGGCGCGGCCATATGGGTTCGGGTGTTCACACGCCGTACAACAGCCCCCGGGCGGACGCCTCAACCGACGTTCACGAGTCGACGACGGCTCGCGGGACCGAAGAAAATCGGTGGGTCGGTTGTTCAGGCCAGGAACACGTGTCGCGGCCGGTCCGCCAGCACGTCACGCCCCCACTGGACGGTGTCGCGGAACGCGTCCGATCGGAAGAACGTCATCGCGTCCTCCTGGGAGACCCACTGGCTCGCGATGAACATGTCGTTCTCGTCCTCGCGGTTCATCATCAGGTCCGTCTCCATGTGGCCCTCCATGTCCTCGAGCAGACCACCGACGGTGTCGAACTTCTCGACGAAGTCTTCCTGATAGTCGGGCTTGACGGTGTAGAACATTCCCATCGTGCCGAAGCCGGACTCTTCGCCGGCTCGGGAGACGACGCCCGGCAGGTCCGAGAGGAACCCTGCCGCGGTCTCGGCGGCGCTAGCGGTGTCCCAGATGCTCACGACCGCCACGCGGTCAGTGTAGGTGCCCTCGTAGACGGCGGTCTTGACGTGGGTGTCGTAATGTTCGAAGTTTCCCCGGAGGCCGTCGACCTCCTCGCTGACCTCCTCGGCGTCGGCCTCGCTGTACAGCACCGTCGCGTACACGTCCTCGCCGTGGGGCTGGCCCGCGTAGATGTCGAGGTCCTCGAGCTGGCCCCGGATGTCGGCCTCGTCGGCGTCGTCCCCGCCGTCGTCGTGATGGCCGTCACCCTCGCCGTGCCCGTCGTCGCCGTGGTGGTCGCCGTCGCCGTGGTGGTGGCCCCCCTCAGCCTCGGCGTGGTGGCCCTCGGTGTCGCTGGTCGGCACCGTCTCGCCGCGCAGGTACGCGCCCAGGTCCGCGGGGGGGAAGCGCCGGCCGACGTAGAACGAGCCGAACTCGCCGTACTTCGAGGTGGCGTCGTCGAACCGTAGCTCGTAGACGATGTCCTTGATGTCGACGGCGTCGCCGGCAAACAGGGTCACGCCCCACTCCCAGTCGTCCAGTCCCAGCGAGGAGGAGATGATCTGGTCGACTTTCCCGCCCCACTTCCGGGCGGTTTCGCCGTGGCCGGCCATCAGGTCGGCGCGCTCGTCGAACGGCAGGTCGTACCAGTTGACCGCCTCGCCGCGGCGCTTGTCCATCGGGTAGAAGCAGACGTACTCGTCGTCGGGCAGCTCGGGCTTGATCTTCCCCTCGATGTACTGCTTGAGCCCCTCGTCGACCTCCTCCTCGTCCTCGGCGAAGTAGGCGTCCGAGACGTAGCCCGACACTTCCGTCACCGAGACGTAGGCAGTGGTCTGCTCGGTGTACTCGCCGAGTGCGGTGTGTTCGAACCGCCGCTCGGCCGTCGAGAGGTGGTCGAGCGTCGGCCGCAGGTGCAGCACCATCAGGTCGGCCTTGTCGCCGACGACGCTGAACACCGCCGAAGTACCCTCGTCGGCGTCGACGACAGCCTCGTGATCTTGGAGGTAGTCGACGCCCTCGGAGATTGCCCGCTCCCGTTCCCGCTCGGGGGCGTCGCGCCAGGCGTCCCAGTCCACGTCACGGAAGTCGTGGAGGACGAACCATCCCTCTTCGGTCTGCGGTGGCTCGGTCATACACGTAGTTGGGAACCAGGGGGCTTGGGCGTTGCGTGTTCCCGCGCTCGCCCACGCGAGCGGGCGTCCTGGCGGGCGGCGGCATCGTCGACGATTTGGGTTCTCCCGCGCACGCACGCACGGTCGCGTGCGTGTCTGACGCGCCGGCTTCCGGACCGAAACCCTTTCGAAGAGCCCCCACGGTACGCTGAACGATGCGGAAGAGCGGCCCCCCGAAAGGCCTCATCTCGTACATCGTGCTCGAACTCCTCGAGGAGAAACCCCGCTACGGCTACGAGATCCTCAAGGAGATCGGCGACATCAGCGGCGGACACTGGGAGCCCTCCTACGGCTCTGTCTACCCGATCCTCTACAAGTTCGAGGACAACGGCTGGGCAGAACGGATCGAACGCGAGGACGAGCCTGACCGGAAGTACTTCGAACTCACCCCCGAGGGCGAGGAGGAACTCGCGGAGAAGCGCGTCGAGACCGGCGCCAAAGCCCGGGAGTTCGCCGACGTGATCCTCGGGTTCTACCACGTCTACGTCGCTTTCGCGACCGACGAGCGCTTCGACGTGGAACAGCCAGCCGAACACTGGCGCTTCGACGAGACGTTCTCCCGGTGGATCTGCGAGCAGGTGGTCCGCCACCACGAGTACTACTTCGACGACTTCCAGCGCATCGAGGACACGCCCGAGGAGTTCTACGAGCGGATGGACGTCGAAGAGGACCCCAACTAGCGTCGACGCCCGCGTCGCGAACCCACCCGTTCTCGGCTCAGTTCAGTAACTGCGGCCCGAACACGACCAGCAGCAGCGAGACCAGCATCGCCAGCCCCACGCTCGTCGTCACCGCGCGCGTGGCGGCGTGTTTGTCCTCGATCGGGAGCCGGGAAACCACCGCCTCGACGCTGGCCCGGAGGATTCGCCCGCCGTCGAGCGGGTAGCCCGGGATGCAGTTGAAGAAGGCGAGGTTGAGGTTGATCCAGCCGGTCCAGAACAGCAGGTTCGCGAGGAGGAACACCCCGCCGCCGAGCGGTTCGAGCGGCCCGGTCACCTCGTAGAAGTTCCGGTTGGCCGCGACGAAGCCGGCGAAGTTGTACTGCGCGCCGCCGACGGCGCCGATGAACGGCAGCAGCAGGATCACCAGCGTCGCCCCGATCACCGACTGCCCGCCGATCGCCGTCTGGACGTCGCCGGTCAACAGGCCCAGGAACTCGGCGGCAGGGTAGCTGTCGACACCGAGGCTACTCGTCTGGAGGCCGCTGTAGCCCGCGACCGGCGAGATCCCGAGGTAGCCACCCGTCTCGCCATCCCGGTAGTCTTCGGCGAGGGTTACGGTCTCGGTCCGGCGCTCGCCGTCGACGACGGCGACGACCTCCACCGAGTCGCCCGCCGCGTGTCTGTCGAGTGCGGCCGTCACGTCGGCCGGCGTCTGCGTCGACTGGCCAGCGATACTGACCACGGTGAAGGAGTCACGAGCCGGGAAGCCGGAGGCGTTGAGCGGGTGGTCGTCGGCCGTGCCGCCGACGCCCGGGAGGTCGGGCGAGGTTGCCCGGACGATCACGCCCATCGGCGCGGTCGTCGTCTCGCCGTCGTCGGTCCGGAGTTCGACGGTCGTCCGGTTTTCGATCGCCTCGCGGAACCCGCGTTCGGTTCGGACGTCGGTGCCGTTGACGGCGGTGATGGTGTCGTTCACGTCGACCCCCGCCTCGCCTTCGCGATCGAACGGCGACCCGCCATGGAGCCGGGTGACGAGCAGCGACCGTTCGACGGTCGTCTGGCTGCCGTCGCCCATCGTGACGGTGACCTCGCTCGCGGTGCTGGTCGCGAGGTAGGCGTCGAGTTCCGTGGCGTTCTCGATCTCCCGGTCGCCGGCCATCACGATCCGGTCCCCGGCCTCGATGCCGGCGTCGTCGGCCGCGGAGCCGGGGAGGACGCCGCCGATCGCGGCGCCGGAGGCGACGCTGATCGAGCCGACGACAGGGCCGAGTAGGAGGGCGAAGGCGAGGATCGTGACCGCGTAGTTGTTCGTGACGCCGGCGGCGAACATCCGGGCGCGGGCGCCGCGGTTCGCGGTCCGCTGGCTCTCCTCGTCGGGTTCGACGAACGCGCCGATGGGGATAACCGACAGCGTGACCAGCCCCATCGACTCGATGTTGATGTTGCCGACCCGACAGAGCAGGCCGTGGCCGCCCTCATGGACGACGAGACCGATCAGGAGACCGGCGAGGATCTCCGGCGCGACCGACAGCGGGAGGAACTCGTTGACGCCCGGGATCACCAGCACGTTCGCTGGCTCGTTCACCGGCGTCGGCGCCGGCGGGTTCTGGAGGATCGAGCGGCCCTGCTGGAGCAACAGGACGAACATCCCGACCATGATCACCAGCGTCACGCCGAGTCCGACGTTGGTCCAGGCCCGCCAGAACCGTTTCGGGCCGGCGAGCCAGTCGAGAAACGCCCGCCCGCGCTTGGTGTGGATCGTCGTGATTGGCCCCGAGACGCTGACCGACGCTGGGAGGTAGCCCTGGCCGTCGAGCCAGTACGCCGCGAGGGTGTAGGCGGCGACGCCGACCAACACCCACGTGAGCGGGCCGAAGTCGGGAACAGCCTGAAGCAGCCCGTCGATCATCTGCTCGGGAGTCCGGTCCGCCCGGGCAAATGCGTTCGGGTCCCGGGGCGTCGCTCAGCCCTCGCGCCGGAGCCGTTCGACCACGAACGAGCGGTCGAGTTCGCCGAGGAACTCGCCGAGGCGCGGGCCCTGGGTCTTGTCGAAGAACAGCCGGTAGCCAGCCGCGAACAGGTCGCTCGTCTCCAGGTCGTGGGCCTCGGCAAGCTCGTAGATCTCGCCCTGGATCGCCTCGCCGTCGTGGTTCGATTCGACAAACGCCGCGAGGTCGTCGAGCGCCGCCGCCTCGGCGTCGTCGAGCGTCACGTCCGGGAGGTCGGGCTGGAGCCGGTAGTTGTAGGCGTTGTCACACCGCTCGGCCCACGCGCGGGCCTTCTCTACGCGTTCGAGCGCGGCCTCGATCGTTGCCTCGTCGGCGTCTTCGGGGATGTGGCCCTCGTTGCGGGCCATCCGGACGCGCAGGTCGCGGTCCTCGACCATCCCCAGCACCGCCGCGAACGTGTAGGGAAGGCGGATGCAGTGTTCGGACACCTCGTCCACCACGAACGGGTACGCTCGCTCTGCGAACCGCGTCAGTTCCGCGTCGTCGATCTCGCCGAAGTAGGCGCGTTCGAACCGGTCGAAGTCGTCGACGAGCTGGTCGAGCCGCGAGATGTCGAAGTCCCGGGCCTTGTTCGGGTCGAGCGCGAAGAAGTACCGCAGCACCTCGGGTTCGAGCAGGTCGAGCACTTCCGGGACGGTGACGACGTTCCCCTCCGAGGAGGAGAGCGGCTCGCCGTTGAGCGTGAACCACTCGTACGTCATCGGCACCGGGGGCTGGATCCCCAGCACGTTCCGGGCGATATCCTCGCCGCTAGGCCACGAGCCCTCGGCGTGGTCCTTGCCGAACGGCTCGAAGTCGACGCCGAGCAGGCTCCACTGGGCGGGCCACTCGAAGCGCCAGGAGAGCTTGCCGTCCCGGAATGTCGCCTCGCCGTGGTGGCCACAGCCCTCGATCTCGCGGTCGCCCGCCGTGATCCCCGTACACTCGTACTCGACGACGCCGGCGGCCAAATCCGCAACGGTCACGTCCGTGGTGACGATGCCACACTCCGCACAGACGACGCGGAACGGCGAGTAGCTCTCGTCGACGGAGGCCTGATACGCCGAGAGCACCGCCCGCGCCGTGTCGATGTTCTCGAGGATCGTCCGGATCTCGGGCTCGAACTCGCCGGTCTCGTACAGTTCGGTGTTCGAGAGCACCTCGACGGGCACGTCGACCAGGTCGGCGGCACCCGCCAGCAGGTCGGCGAAGTGTTCGCCGTAGGAGTCGTGGCAGTCGCCGAACGGGTCCGGAATGTCGGTGTAGGGCTTGCCGAGGTTCTTCCCGAGCGCGCCGGCGTCGACGGCGCCCAACTCCACCACGTTCCAGTCGGCGTCGGCGAGCCGCCGGGGGAGCTTCCGCAGCGGGTCGCGGTCGTCGGAGGTGAACACCTGCCGGACCTCGTACCCGCGCTCGCGGAGCACCTCGGCGACGAAGTGGCCCCGGAGGATCTCGTTGAAGTGGCCCAGGTGGGGGATGCCGGAGGGGGAGACGCCGCCCTTGACGACGATCGGTTCGTCGGGGCCGCGGGCCTCGATCTCGTCGGCGACCGCGTCGGCCCAGAACGCGTGGAACTGGTCCTCGCCGCCGCCGTCGCCGGCGTCGCTGCCCGCGGTCGGGCCAGACGAGGGGCCGACGGCGTCGGCGTCCGGCGTCTGTTCGCTACTCATGCTGGGTCCAGTACGTCGGTTCGTCGGTCTCGCCCGTGGGGACGATGTCGGTGCCGGTGTGGTCGCCGCGCAGGACGGCGTCGACGACGGCCTGGGGGTTGGTGCCGTCGAGGACGATCGTGCGTAGCGAGGAGCGCTGGATGAGTTTCGCCGCAAGCAGGTCGACGGGCGCGGAGGCGCCGGCGCCGCGCTCCATCGGCGCGATGACCTCGACCAGTTCGCTGGGCGTGAGCTGGCCGTACTGTTCGGCGTCGTCGTCCTCCTCGGGGTCGGCGCTGTACACGCCGTCGGCGCTGGTCGCGAACACCAGCAGTTCGGCGTCGACGTACTCCGCCAGCGCGGCCGCGACGGCGTCGGTGGTCTGGCCGGGCGTGACTCCGCCCATCACGGTGGTGTCGCCCCGGCGGATCGCTTCGCCGGCCTCGTCGTAGCTGGTCGCGGGCGTGCGCTGGACGCCGTGGCCCATCGCGGCGATGAGTAGCCGGGCGTTGAGGCGCGTGACGCCGATCCCGAGTTCGTCGAGTTGGAACTCGTTGGCCGCTAACTCCCGGGCGGCACCGATGTACTGTCTCGCGACGGTGCCCCCGCCGACGACCGCGCCCAGCTCACAGCCTTCAGCCGAGAGCGTCTGCAGGGCGTCGGCGAACCCTTCGACGCGCTCGGGGTCGAGCCCGGGCGCGAGCACGCTACCCCCGATAGAGACGACGACTCGCATTAGGAGCAGTTGCGGCGGTGGCGCTCTTAAGGCCGGTGGTCGGCCGTCGCCGCGAGAAAAGGCCTAAGCCCGTGCCCACCCGCCTCACGGGTATGCAGACTCTCTCTATCGTCGGCCCCGGCAGCGCCGAAATCCGGGACGCGGCCGTCGCACACCTCGACGGCCGGGTCGCCACTGTCGGCCGGACCGAGTCAGTCGACGACGCCCCGCGCGACGCCGACGGCCGGTTCGAACTGAGTGAGGACGGCGACTGGACTGCCTCGGGCAGCGATCGCTCTTTCGCGGACCTGCTCGACGAGCTCGCCCCCGACTACGACTACGCCGTGATCTCGGGGTTCTCCAAACTCCGGCTCCCGACTGTCGTGATCGGCGACGCGGAGGTGCCGGGCGACGTGCTCCGGCGCGTCGACGACGCCGCGGCGCTCGATCCGGGCGATATTGCCGCGGAGCTCGACGAACTCGACCCGTACGTCACGCTGGAAACGCTCGTTACGGACGCAAAGCAGTCGCCGCTTGCGGAACGCTCGGGCGCTATCGCGACGTTCACCGGCCGCGTGCGGGCGAAAGACGCCGAAGACGATAGCCGGACGACCCACCTCAAGTTCGAGAAGTACGACGGCGTCGCCGAACAGCGGATGGCCGACATCGCCGACGAACTCACGGCGCGCGAGGGCGTTTTCGAGGTGTTGTTCCACCACCGGACCGGCGTCGTCGTCGACGGCGAGGACATCGTGTTCGTGGTCGTCCTCGCGGGCCACCGGCGCGAGGCGTTCCGGACCGTCGAGGACGGGATCGACCGCCTGAAGGACGAGGTGCCGCTGTTCAAGAAGGAGACAACTGAGGACGAGGAGTTCTGGGTGCACGACCGCGCGTGACGCCGCGCCTGTCGCGACGACTGCGCTCACAGCCCGGTTTCGACGCTCGAACCCGGACCGAGCATAGTTCTTCCGGCAGTGGACCAAAACGGACGCAAAACGGTTTGTAAAACGTCTCGGCGGTTTTCAGACGCTCATTAACGATCGTTTTATGCCGTTTTCACGCCTCAATCCGTCTGAAACGGTTCGAATTCCGGTGGACGGTCTGGAATTTATATCCCCCCCTAGGCCGTGGCCCTGAGTGAGGCGAACACCAATGAGCGCAACCCGGAACCCCTCCACCGACGGCGTGACCGCGAGCGACGATCTCTCGAAAGAGGAGCGCCTCACGCGCTACCTGCGCGAGAAGGCCGAAGACGGCGAGATGTACTTCAAGTCGAAGTTCATCGCCGACGACGTCGACCTCTCGCCGAAGGAGATCGGCGCGCTGATGGTGAAGCTCAGCGACGCCGCCTCCGACCTCGAGGTCGAGAAGTGGTCGTACACGAGCGCGACCACGTGGCGCGTCGAGCCGGCCTAACCGATCCGCACCGCTACTGACCACACGCCGCCGGGCACGCGACGCCGGCGGTCCCCACTGACAGCCGCCCTCCCCTTCTGCCGTACCAAGTCTTATGCGCGAGCGTCGGTAACCCCGACTGATGGCAGATAGGTCCGGGTCCGACGAGGTCCCCCACCCGGAGGCGCTCGATGCGTGGTTCCACCTGACGGCGGTCCGGCGGGACGGCGACCGAATCCGCTACCACGGCGAGTCGCTGGTTCCGCGCTCCCGCCTCGCCGAGGAGCTACGGCCCGCCTTCGAGGCCGCGGGGTACGACATCCGCTTTTCCGTCGACGAAGCGGGCAACGACGTGCTGGTCGCCCGCCCCTTCGGCGCCACTACCACGTCCGAGACCAACCCCACGACCAACATCGCGCTCCTGTTCGCCACTATCGTTTCGACGATGTTCGTGGGCGCGACGGTCTGGTACTACATTCCGCTCTCGGCGATCGCTGAGAACCCCCTCCGCGTGCTGGAGGCGTGGCCGTTCACCGCCGCGGTGCTGGGCGTGCTGTTGACCCACGAGATGGGCCACTATCTCGCCGGGCGCTGGCACGGCGTCGACGTGAGCCTCCCCTACGTGATCCCGTTCTACATCCCGTTCGGGACGATGGGCGCGGTGATCCGGATGCGGAGCCGCATCCCCGACCGCGAGGCGCTGTTGGACATCGGCGCTGCCGGGCCGCTGGCGGGGCTGGTCGCGACGGTCGTCGTCACCGCGATCGGCGTCTCGCTCGACCCGATGTCGGTCCCCGAGCGCGTGCTGGCGGGGAACAGTGAGGCGATCATCTTCCACAACCCACCGCTGTTGGACCTGATCGCCGACACGCTGGGGCAACCGACCGACTACAACGACCCCACGAAAGCGGTCCACCCCGTCGTGATGGGTGGCTGGATCGGGATGTTCTTCACCGTGTTGAACCTGCTCCCGGTCGGCCAACTCGACGGCGGCCACATCACGCGTGCGCTGCTGGGCCGGCGACAGGAGACCGTCGCCGCGCTGGTCCCCGGCGCGCTGTTCGCGCTCGCGGGCTACCTCTGGTACGTTCGGGACCTGGGGATGCAGAACTCCGTCGCTCTCTGGATCCTCTGGGGGTTCATCACCCTGCTCGTCTCCTTCGGCGGCTCCGCGAACCCCGTCGACGAGACGCCGTTAGGCTGGAAGCGCACCCTTGTGGCCGCGCTGACGTTCGGGCTGGGGGCGCTCTGTTTCCTCCCGGTGCCGATCGAGATCGCGACCGTCTGAGTCCGCGGCGGCCGATCACTCCTCCTCGCCGTGTGTGTAGCCTCGATCCGGGAGCGGCTCGCCGGCCGCGACCACGCCGTCGTCGGTCACGTCGCCGATCACCGTCGCGTCGGTGCCGGTCGCTTCGACGGCCGCCACCGCGGCGGCGGGATCCGGCGTCGTGAACACGAGTTCGAAGTCCTCGCCGACGTGGGCCGCACACTCCCGGCGATCGGCTTCGCTGTCGGCGACGGCGTCGACGGCCGGATGGACCGGGAGCCGGTCCCATTCGACCGCGAACCCGCAGTCGCTTGCCTCCGCCAACTGGTGGAGCGAGCGCGCGAGTCCGTCGCTCGAGTCCATCATGGCGCTCGCGTGGCCCCGGAGGGCGCGGCCGGCGGCCACACGCGGGGTGAACCGGAACAGCTCGTTTCCCGCGTCGGCGTCGCCCGCGGCGAACCGCCGGAGTGCGGCCGCCGTCCGGCCGAGCGCACCCGTCACACAGACCGCCTCGCCCGGGGTCGCACCGCTCCGGTAGATCGGCTCGTCGACGTGGCCGACGGCGGTCGTGGCGGTCGTGAACTCGGAGTGGTGGTCCAGATCGCCGCCGACGTACTCGGCGTCGACTAGCTCACAGACCTCGCTCGCGCCCCGGACGAACGCCGCAAGCGCCGCCTCCTTGAACGCGGGGGCGGCGTACACCGCGACCGCACAGGTCGCGTCGGCGCCCATCGCTGCGAGATCCGAGAGCGACGCGCCGACCGCCCGCCAGCCAGCGGTCTCACGGGTCGTTCCCGCGGGGAAGTCGGAGCGCTCGTGGAGCATATCGGTCGTGATCGCGAGATCGTCGACGACGGCCGCGTCGTCGCCTGCGGCGGAGAGGGATGTCGAGAGCATCGCCAACGCGCTTCGCTCGTCCATGGGGCCGACTGGTCGCGGGCGCCGATAAAGGGCCGCCGTCGATGGCCGTCATCAAGATACAAGCGGGAAACCCCGACGTTTACGGCGGGGAGGAACGCGACACGGTGAGAAACAACCGTCGTTCGGTGGCCGACCGACTCCCCACACAAAACGTAATCAATATAAATGTAGGGTAATACATATGATGTATGGTGGAGGTGCGTCGCACGGTCGTCGTCAAACTCGACATGGACGACAGCGACGCGACTCTCCTGCACGAAACTATCGAGGAGTATCTGTGGGCGTGCAACTACGTCGTTCAAGACGCCTGGCAGGACGACTACAAGCCCACTTCGAAAACAAAACTCCACGACCGGACGTACTCCGACGTGCGCGAACAGACGCGCTTACAGGCGAACCTCGTTCAATCCGCACGTAACCGGGCCGCCGAAGCTATCAAGGGCGTCGTCGCCCGCTGGCAGAACGGCAAGAAGGCGTCACAACCACACTTCACGACGCCCTCTGTCCGATACGACAAACGGAGTGCGACGTTCCACGACGACCACGTATCCCTCTCCACGGTGAATGGACGTATCGAAGCCGAGTACGTCCTGCCGCCGGAGGGAGACAATCCGCAGACGAAGTACCTCCGCGACGCCGACTTCGAGATTAGGGGTGCGACGCTTCAGTACCGCGACGGGACGGACACCTTTTTCCTTCACATCGGAATGAAGGCCGACGTGGAGTCCGAGATACCGGACGAAGGCGACGCCGAGAACAGCACAGTCCTCGGCGTTGACCTCGGTATCGAACAGATTGCCGTCACGTCAACCGGGATGTTCTGGAGCGGCGAGTACCTCAATCACCGTCGCCGGGAGTACGAGCGGGTGCGTGGCGACCTGCAACGGACGGGCACGGAGTCGGCCCATCGAACCATCGAACGGATGGGCGACCGAGAGACACGGTGGGTGGAGGACTACCTACACCGAATCTCGAAAGCCATCGTCCAAGAAGCCATCGCCCACTGGTGCGACAGGATAGCGTTCGAGGAGTTGACGGACATACGCGACCGGGTACCGGGTGCAAAGAAGTTCCACGCGTGGGCGTTCCGACGCCTGTACGACTACACGGCGTACAAGGCCGAAGCGGTGGGAATAGAAGCCACGCAGGTAGACCCGGCGTATACGTCCAAGCGGTGTTCGAAGTGTGGGACGACGCTGGACGAGAACCGATCCTCACAAGCGAAGTTCTGTTGCCAGAAGTGCGGTTATGAAGTCAACGCGGACTACAACGCGGCGAAGAACATCGGATTTCGGCTACTCCGTGCGGGGCAAAAGTCCCCGCATGGAGGGGCGACACGTCACCTCGCCCTGAAGTCGGGGACGCTGAACGTGAATGGCGGCTACTCGCCTGCCAACCGATAGGGTTGGCCAGAACGGGAGTCCACCGACAAGCCCCGCCCTTTAGGGCGGGGAGGGTGACCGGAGGCTTGAAACGCGCGCCGGGAGTTCCCAAAGCCATGGAAACCGACCAGCTCAAGACGACTCTGGTTGGCTTCGTGGCGGCTATCGCCGTGCTCGCGGTGTTGCTGTACTTCGTGGGCGTCGGCGACCTGCTCCAGTCCCTCCGCGAGGCCGAGTTGTCGACCGTCGGGCTGGTCGTCGTCGTCACCGTCGGCTGGCTGTTCGCGTGGGGAATGGCGCTGCACACGGTTCTCGACGTGCTCGGGACGGCGGTGTCGCCGCTCAAGACGTTCCTCGTGTTCGCGGGGGCGACGTTCAACAACAACGTCACGCCGTTCGGCCAGGCCGGGGGCGAGCCGGTCACCGCGCTGCTGATCTCGGAGGTGACTGATACCGAGTACGGCACCGGGCTGGCGGCGATCGCGAGCGTGGACACGCTCAACTTCGTCCCGTCGATCACGCTGGCGCTGCTGGGAATGGGCTATTTCGCGACCGGAACGACGTTCAACACGCGCCTGGAGTCGGCGGCGATCGTCGTCGTCGGCCTCACCGTCGCGGTCGTCGGCGCCCTCGTGTTCGGTTGGCGGAACCACGAGCGCGTCGAGGCGGCAGTCGTGACCGCGGCCGCCCGTCTCTCCCGAGTTGCGGGGACGTACGTCCCGCGCCTGAGTGACCCGGGTCGAGCAGCCATCGAGCGTCGCGTCGGGCACTTCTTCGAGGCCATCGAACGCGTCGCGACCAACCCACGGGGGCTCGCGCTCGCGCTGGGGTTCTCCGCGCTGGGCTGGTTCCTCCAGATGTCGGGACTGTGGCTGGCGTTTCAGGCCATCGGCGAGCCGGTGAGCCTGGCGGTAGTGATGTTCGTCGTCCCCATCGGCGCCATCGCGGGGATGACGCCGCTGCCCGGCGGCGCCGGCGGGATCGAGGCCGTGCTCGTTTTCCTGCTGGTTGCGGCGCCGCTGCCCGGCGTCACCGAGTCGGTCGCGCTCGCGGCGGTGGTCATCTACCGCGGCGCGGTGTTCTGGGTACCGATCGCGATCGGCGGCGTGGTGATGGGGACCGTCGGGGCGGGCGCCCGTGCCGGCGCCTGACACCCGGCGTGGACACCGATACGATGGGTTTATCCGGAACAGGGAAGAAATCCTCCCTATGGCAACCCTCTACGACGTTCCGGCAGAGGACCTCCTCGAGGCCCTCGCCGAGGAGCTCGACGGCCGAATCGAGGAACCCGACTGGGTAGAGTTCACCAAGACCAGCGTCGATCGTGAACTCCCGCCCCAGCAGGAGGACTTCTGGCAGGTCCGTACCGCCAGCCTCCTGCGGAAGGTGGCGATCCGCGGTCCCGTCGGCGTCGAACGACTCGCGACGGAGTACGGCGGCTCGAAGTCCGGCACGACGCGGTACCGCGTCTCCGGCAACGAACACACCGGCGGCTCGCGCAAGATCATCCGGACCGCGCTCCAGCAGCTCGAGGACGAGGGCCTCGTGGAGACGGCCAAGGGTGAGGGGCGACGCGTGACCGACGAGGGGCAGAGCCTACTCGACACCGTCGCGAGCGAGACGCTCGAGGACCTCGACCGGCCGGAGCTCCAGAAGTACGCCTGAGGACGCCGCAACCGTTTTGCGCAGAGAGCAGTAACACACGCCTATGAGTGGAAACTCCGAGGAGGACCGACTCGAACAGCTTCGTCAGGAGCGACTCGAAGAGCTGCAGGACCAGGCTGGCGGTGAGGAGGCCCAGCAGGCCGCACAGGAGCAACAGGAGCGCGCCAAAGCCCAGCAGGACGCGCTGCTGAAGCAGTACCTCACCGACGACGCCCGGCAGCGACTGAACGCAGTCGAGATGAGCAAGCCCGAGTTCGCGGAGAAGGTCAAGCGGCAGGTGACCGCGCTGGCCCAGAGCGGGCGGATCCAGGGGAAGATCGACGAAGACCGGATGAAGCAGATCCTCCGCGAACTGAAACCCGAGGAGAAGAGCTTCGACATTCGCCGGCGCTGATGGAACTGGCGCTTCTCTACAGCGGTGGGAAAGACTCCTCGCTCGCGGCGCTGACGCTCGATCGCTTCTACGACGTGACGCTCGTGACTGCCCACTTCGGCATCACCGAGGAGTTCGAGAACGCCCGGAGCGCCGCCGACGCGCTGGGGTTCCCGTTCGACACGGTCGAACTCGACCGCGAGGTCGCCGAGGAGGCCGTCGACCGCATGATCGAGGACGGGTACCCGCGCAACGGGATCCAGCGCGTCCACGAGCACGCGCTCGAAGTCGTCGCCGACCGTGACGTGGTCGCCGTCGCCGACGGCACGCGGCGGGACGACCGCGTGCCGACCGTCTCCCGCGCCACCGCACAGAGTCTCGAGGACCGCCACGGGATCGACTACCTCTCGCCGCTTGCGGGGTTCGGTCGCGGCGCCGTCGATCGGCTGGTCGAGCAGGAACTCGACGTGGAGACCGGCTCGAGCGAGGAGATCGCCCGCGCCGACTACGAGGGCGAGCTCCGGGCGCTCATCCGCGAGCGCGGCGGCGAGGAGGCCGTCGCGACCGTGTTCCCCGACCACGACCAGACGATCGTCCGCGGACTGGCCTAACACAGGATTCAAGCGCCGGCGCCCGGAACGCTGGGTCATGTACGACCGTCTGAAGGGGTTCAAGGATTTCTACCCCGGCGAGATGGCCGCCCGCCGTGAGGTCATCGACACGACCGAGTCGGTAGCTCGGCGCTACGGGTTTCGCGAGATCGCCACGCCCGCACTGGAGGACGTGGGGATGTACGTCGACAAGTCCGGCGAGGAGATCGTTGAGGAGCTGTACAACTTCACCGACAAGGGTGGTCGCGACGTGACGCTCACTCCGGAGCTCACGCCGACGGTCGCGCGCATGGTGGTTGCCAAACAGCAGGCGCTCTCGAAGCCGATCAAGTGGTTCTCGACGCGGCCGTTCTGGCGTTACGAGCAGGTCCAGCAGGGCCGGTTCCGGGAGTTCTACCAGACCAACGTCGACATCTTCGGCTCCGAGGCGCCCGAAGCCGACGCCGAGATCCTCGCGTTCGCCGCCGACACGCTGTCGGAGCTGGGGCTGCCCGCCTCGGAGTTCGAGTTCCGTGTCTCCCACCGGGACATCCTCGGCGAACTCCTCCGCTCGTTCGACGAGGACGTCGACGTGCAGGCGGCGATCCGGGCGGTCGACAAGAGCGAGAAGGTCGACCGCGCGGAGTACCTCGGACTGCTGGCCGACGCCGGGCTCTCGATCGAGGACGCCGAGGCGTTCGACGACCTCCTCGCGGCCGGGAACGAGGATCTTGACGCGCTGCTGGCGGAGGTCGACCGGTCGACGCTGACTGCCGCCGTCGAGAACCTACAGGCCGTGCTGGCGGCGACCGAGGACTTCGGCGTCCGCGACCACTGCGAGGTCTCCCTCCGGACGGCTCGCGGGCTGGACTACTACACCGGCGTCGTGTTCGAGTGCTTCGACACCCAGGACCGCGTCTCCCGGGCGATCTTCGGCGGCGGCCGCTACGACGACCTGATCGAGTCCTTCGGCGGCCAGCCCACCCCCGCCGTGGGCGTCGCGCCGGGCGTCATGAACTCGACGCTACCGCTGCTGTTGCAGGAAGCCGGCGTGTTCCCCGAGGAGGAGGTATCAACGGACTACTACGTCCTCACGGTCGGCGATACCCGCGCTGTGGCGTCCCGAATCGCCCGCGAGCTCCGGGCGGCCGGGAACGTCGTCGAGACCGACGTGTCGGCCCGGAGCTTCGGCGCCCAGATGGGCTACGCCGACTCGATCAACGCCGAGACGGTCGTCATCGTGGGTGAGCAGGACCTCGCGAACGACGAGGTCACGATCAAGGAGATGCAGAGTGGGGACCAGACCACCGTGCCCGTCGACGAGTTCCCGGGCGGCCGCGAGCAGCCACACTACGAGGACTTCGCGTAGGGCGAACAGGCGACGACAGCGACACGCCGGGGGTCGTCGCGCTCCCGCCTCGGCCCCGACGCGCTGGATTCACCGCACACAGGGCGTGGTCCCGTCTTCCTACTTGAGTTCGGCCCCCAGAGTTATGCCGCCGGCCGGTCCACCTCGGAGTATGTCCACCACACTGTCAACGGCGTCGCTGGCGCTCCTGCAGCTTCCGATGGGTGAGGGGATGCTCGGGCAGGCGCTCCTGGTCCTGCTGGCGATCGCCGTCGTCATCGTCGTTGGCCGGGTGGTACTCAGCATCGCGTGGAAGCTCGTGCTGATCGCCTCGGTCGTGATCGGCGCGCTCTGGCTGGTGAGTACGGTTCTGGGCTGACCGCTACTCCAGTGCGCCGTCGAGGAAGTTCCCGATCACGTCGTGGCCCACCGCCGTCAACACCGACTCGGGATGGAACTGCACGCACTCGATGGGGTGCTTCCGGTGGCGGACGCCCATCACTAGCTCTTCGGCGTCGGCGTCCTCGGGGTCGTCGACGGTCGTCGCCGTCACGGCGAACGCGTCCGGAACGTCGGTCGCGACGAGCGAGTGGTAGCGACCGGCCTGAAACCCCTGTTCGAGCCCCTCGTACACGCCCTCGCCGTCGTGTTCGACCGGGAACGCCTTCCCGTGGATCGGTCGTGGGGCGTGACCGACCTCGCCGCCGTACTCGTAGACGGCGGCTTCGAGGCCGAGACAGACCCCGAGCGTGGGAACGTCGGGGCTGACCTCCCGGAGCACGTCCATCGTCAGGCCGACGTCACGCTCGTTCTTGGGGTGGCCCGGGCCGGGGCTGATGACGACCGCGTCCGGCTCTATCTCCCTGACCGCCTCCAGTGAGGCCGTGTTCCGCAGGACTACCACCTCGGCGTCGGGTGCGCCCTCGCCGACGTACTCGACGAGGTTGTAGGTGAACGAGTCGAAGTTGTCGACGAACAGCACCGTCGGCGATTCGTCGGCCGCCGCAGTCGGCGTGCTCATGGGTCACCTCCTTCGATCCGCTCCAGCGCGTCCAACACGCCGCGGACTTTCTGTTCGGTCTCTTCGTACTCGCTTTCGGGATCGCTGTCGGCGACGACGCCCGCACCCGCACGAACCCGAACCACGTCCGGCTCGTCGCCGTCGCCGTGTTCGATCGTCGCGGTCCGGATCACGATCGCCGTGTCGGCGTCGCCGGTCCAGGAGAAGTAGCCGACGCCGCCGCCGTAGACGCCACGCGGCTCGACTTCGAGCTCGTCGAGCAGCTCCATTGCCCGGACCTTGGGCGCGCCCGTGAGCGTGCCGGCGGGGAATGCGGCCCGTGTGGCGTCGAACCCGTCGAAATCCGGTGCGAGCCGTCCGGTGACGGTGGACTCGATGTGCTGGACGTGGCTGTACTTGAGCACGTTCATGAACTCCTCGACGCGCACGCTGCCCTGTCGAGAGACCTGCCGCACGTCGTTTCTGGCGAGGTCGACCAGCATCGTGTGCTCGGCGCGCTCCTTGTCGTCGGCGAGCAGTTCACCCGCGAGGCGGCGGTCCTCGACGGGGCTGGCGCCACGGGCGGAGGTGCCCGCGATGGGGTTCGAGACGACGCGCTCGCCCGTCACCGAGACCAGCGTCTCCGGGCTGGCGCCGACGACCGAGCGGTTCCCGAAGGAGAGCAGGTACATGTACGGCGAGGGGTTGACCGCCCGCAGCGACTCGTACAGGCCGAGCGCATCGAGATCGCCCTCGATCTCGTGGCTGCGGGAGACCACGCCCTGGTACACGTCGCCGTCGAGGACGTGCTCCTGCATCTCGGCCACCGCGGCCTCGTACTCCTCGCGGGCGCCGGCGGTCGCGCGCTCGCGATCGAACCCACCGGGATCGGGCGTGCTGGCGACTGCGAGATCGGCGGCGACGGACTCCGCTTCGGCGACGAGCCGGTCGTACACCGCGCCGGCGTCGTCGCCCGCGGCGACGACCGGCGTGAACACCAGCTCCACGGTGCCCTCGCGGTCGTCGAAGGCGAGGGTCCGGGTCGTGAGCACGAACTGTGCGTCGGGGACGACGGGGTCGGGCCTGTCGACGCCCACCTCCGCGAGGTGGAGGTCGTAGACGGCCTCGTACGCCAGGAAGCCGACCAGCCCGCCGTCGAGCCGCTGGCGGTCGCTCGCCTCGAAGCCGACGCGCTCCACGTCCGGGAGCGCGAGTCGCAGCCGATCCAGCGTGTCGGGGTCGTCGAGTTCGGTGCCGCAGGCGCCGACTTCGTCGCCCGCCGCGGCGTCGAGCCCGTCGAGGAAGCGCGCCGCGGGGCCGAACCCTTGGACTTCGGTCCGGTCGGGGTACACCGAGACCAGCGCCTCCGGGTCGTAGCCGACGAACGAGAAACGCGCGTGGCGGTCGGCGTCGCCGTCGCCCGCAGCCGGATCGGTGTGGCCGTCCGCGGGGGCGAACGCGCCCGCCGGGTCGCTGGATGCGACTTTCTCGGCGCTTTCGAGCAGGAACGTGTGATCGCTGCGGTCCGAGAGCGCGGCGTACGCCGACAGCGGCTCGGTGTCCACGTCGAGGGTGGCGGTGAGCCGCGCGACTGCGGGCCCGTCGGCGTCAGCGAGCAACGCTTCGAACTCGTCTCGAGAGTGGTCGAACGCCGGCATCAGGCGGTCCCCGCCTCAGTCGTCCGGCTGGCCTCGCGGACGAACGCCCGGAGGGCGTCGTGGGCTTTCCGCCCCGGTTCGTCGGCGCGCTCGACGCCGCTTGCCACGTCGACGGCGAAGGGGTCGACGGTCTCGACAGCCGCGCCGACGTTCTCGGGTGTGAGCCCGCCAGCGAGCACCAACGGCGTCGAGAGCGCCTCGCGAAGCTCGCGGGTCGCGGCCCAGTCGTGGGTCTCGCCCGTGCCGCCGGCGCCATCGTCGCTCAAGGAGTCGACCAGCAGCGCGTCCGCGGCGCCGTCGAGATCGCGTGCCCGGTCGGGTTCGTCGGCGTCGAGGGCGACGATCACGTCGACGCCCGCACGCTCGCGGATCTCACGCACCTCGTCGGGGCTGAACTCGCCGTGGATCTGAAGCGCGTCGGGGTCGACGCGGTCGGCCACGTCGACGGCCCCGCCGACGCGCTCGGGGATCGTGACGGCGACGGTCGTGACGAACGGCGGCACCGACGCAGCCAGCGTCGCCGCGCGTTCGGGCGGCACCTCCCGCGGCGTGTCGACGCTGACATCGGTAATGAACCCCAGCGCGTCGGCGCCGGCGTCGACGGCGGCATGCACGTCCGCCTCGGTGCCCAGCCCACAGAGCTTCGTTCGGACCATCACTCCGCCTCGACCGGCTCGCCACAGAGCGCGTCGAACTTCTCGGCCGCCGCGCCGTCGTCGATGGACTGGGCGGCTGCCTGGACGCCCTCCTGGAGATCGTCAGCGAGCCCGGCGACGTAGATCGCGGCGCCGGCGTTGGCGAGGATCACGTCCCGTTTCGGCCCGGTCACGTCGCCGGTGACGATCCCGCGGAGGTCCTCGGCGTTCTCTTGGGGGGTGCCGCCGGCGATGGCGTCGATGGGGGCGCTGTCGAGCCCCAGGTCGTCCGGGGTGAGGGTGTACTCCGTGACCTCGTCGCCCTCCACTTCCGCGACCGTCGTCGGGCCGTGAAGCGCGATCTCGTCCATGCCGTCGCCGTGGACGACCAGCGCGTGCTCGACGGGCATGTGGGTCAGCGCGTTCGCGACCAGCGGCACCAGCTCTTCGCTGTAGACGCCGAGCACCTGTGCGTCGGCGCCGGCGGGGTTGGTGAGCGGCCCGAGCACGTTGAAGATCGTCCGCATCCCGAGCTCTTTGCGCGGGCCGATCACGGCCTTCATCGCGGGGTGGAACACGGGTGCGAGCATGAAGCCGATGTCGTCGTGCTCGATCGCGTCTTCGACGGCTGGCGGTTCGGCCTCCACGTCGGCGCCGGCGACTTCGAGCACGTCGGCGCTGCCCGAGGAGGAGGAGACCGAGTAGTTGCCGTGCTTGGCGACGGCGACGCCCGCCCCGGCGGCGACGATGGCGCTGGTCGTCGAGACGTTGATCGTGCTGTAGTCGTCGCCGCCGGTGCCGCAGGTGTCGACCAGCGGCCCGCCGTCGGGGTCGATGGTGCGCGCGGCGTCGCGCATCCCCTGGGCGAAGCCGGCGATCTCGGCCTCGGTCTCGCCTTTGGCCCGAAGTGCGGACAGCAGCGCGCCGATCTGTGCCTCCGTCGCCTCCTCGAAGACCAGCGTCGCGGCCGCACGGGCCTCGTCGACGCTCAGGTCCTCGCCGTCTGTCACGCGTCGGATGAGTTCCTGCATGGGTGAGGGATCCGAATGTACGGATTGGGTGTATAGTGTACAACTTTGTTCATCGACTTAAGGCTGTCGCGAGACAGGGGCACACGGCGGCGCTGAATCACCTGCCGGAGCCGACTTTCGAAAGCTTCAACTAAGCCCGCGGGGTATCTGTGAGTGCGAAGTAAGCCCGGTCGGGTTGGTAGTCTAGTCCGGTTATGACACCTCCTTGACATGGAGGAGGCCGGCGGTTCAAATCCGCCCCAACCCATTCCCGCCGTTCACGTTTTACAAGGATACTCTTGAGCTATCGTTGTCTTTCTGCTGCGCGGTCGAAGAACGCATCGAGCCGAGAACCGCGGTGGTGGCTTCACTCCCGACGCTCACGATTCTGTCACACGCCGCTATATTGGACACCGCTCCCGCAGCCGATCGAGGCGATAACTGACACGGGAAGCCAGCTGTTGAGTCGCCGTTCGTGTAGCCTCCACACGTCGAGCGGCTGCGAACCGAACGCCGTCGTAGGTGTTCCCGAGTAGGTTGCCGAAGTATATGGCCCGGACGAACGCCTGCACGTCGGCGGCCATCGCGTCCCCGTAGGTACGTCGTAACGCTGCCACTGCTTCCCGGCCGGGATCTTCGTTCGCCTCGGCGTATCGCTGGGCGAACTGCAGGGCAGGGAGCTCGTCGTCGTCGACAGCTGAGTCAACGTCGTTTTCGAGGATGGTGGTGATGGTCTCACGGTCGACGCCTGTCTCCTGTGCGAGGTCGGTGTGATACCGGGTGCAGTACTGGCACTCGTTGACCGCCGTGACCGCCAGCATAATCTTCTCGGCGAACGCGTCGCTGACTCTGTGGGCGCGCTTGGCGCGAACGAGTCGTGGAAGGTTTTGCACGAATTGGACAGTTCCACTCACCAACGACCGGGGCGTGAACGTCTTTTTCTGGAACTCGCTGTCGGCGGGGTTTTCGGCTTCCATGTTGTGTTTTCGTTCCATTCTCTGTTGTAAAGCGATTGTGGTTGTTGGTTTCAGCAGTCAATCAGGCTCAGTGATGTTGTATTTTCGAGGCAATACTGGGCTCGCTCTTTCGGTATCAGATGCAGAGGCGTTCACCAGCGCTAACAATCTGCCAATATTGTCGTTACCCCCACGGCGGACCGCAGGGGCGAACCACGAGCACAGCGCCGTTGAAGCCGCGGCGCACCGACTTGCGGTGAGGGCTGTCGACTGCCTATCAATCGTGGATAATGGAGGGTATCCGTCTTCTTAGTGTGGGCCTGCCCGTCCACAGCAATGGCGATTCCCACTATGAGCATCGAAAACGGAGTCGATATGGAGAAGTTCGAAGGACTCACCGCTGCAGCACAGTCGGACGCTGACAACGCCCAATTTCGCTTTTTCGCCGAGACGGAGTGGACAGGCGGGACGACGTGTACCACGTCGGTGAGCGACATCGAGAAGGGCGGAGAGATGGTTTCCTCGCCCGAGTTCACGATGGAGGGTGCGCTGTTCGGACACCGGGATGGGCCCAACGCCCTCGAGCAGCTACTCGGCTCGATCGGCACCTGCCTCACGATTACGTACGCCGCTCACGGTGCCGAGATGGGCATCGAACTCTCGGAGATGCGCTTCGAGTTCGAGGGCGGCGTGGATATGCGTGGCCTCCTCGGCCTCGGGGACGACGTCCGCCCCGGGTTCGAGTCGATAGAGTGTACGGCACACATCGAGTCGCCGGCCTCGACCGAGCAGCTCGAGGAGCTCAAGGAGGTGGCCCGCGAGCGGTCCCCGCTTCTCGATAACCTCGAGAACGAAGTCACCGTCGCTATCGAGCACGAACAGTAGTCGTTTCGCGTCGGTACTGAACCCAACTGAGTGGCGACGACTTGAGTGCGTGAACCCCTCCGCCGGCGTCAGATCACGAGCGACCACGCGATGACGACTGCGACGCCGCCGAGGATCGAACTCAGGGCGGCATGTCGGCGGAGCCGATCCTGTAACTGGTGGACGTCGACGTCGTGATCCGCGGCGTCGACCGGACACGTCTCGCTTCCCGTGGTACACTCGGGCAGCAGGTCGACGGCGACGTGGAGGAACACACCGGCAGCGACGCCGAACAGGAGCCCGCGAAGCTCGCCCCCTGGCGAAACGCCGACGATACCCACCGGGAGAGCCACGAGGCCGACCGCCGCTGCGGGCAACAGCAGGGCCGCAACTGACTCCCCGCGCTCGGCGAGTCGGCGGGCCGCGGCGTACCCAGCGGGTGCCTTGTGTGAGATCAACGCGATCCCGAGGATCGAGGTCAGCGACGGCATCGCCGTGTAGATCGCCCCGATGATGGCCCCGGCCGAGAGCGCGTGGATCGTCAGCTCCGTCGCGGTATGATCGACGGGCAAGTCCAGATGGGTGAAGCGGTGACCGATCGTGTGACCGACGTATCCGCCGAGGAAGCCGATCGCTATCCCCAGACTCCCGAGGCGGCCGTGCTGACCGAGAGCCTGCGGTATCAGAAAGAGCGCGGCGCTGGTCACCATCGCACCGCTGGCCAACCCGTACCCCCAAACGGGCTCCAGCGGGTGGCTGCTGCGAACCGCACGGGCGCCAAGCGGTGCACCGATGGCCATCGCCGCAAACGCGGTCCACGATATCGCCACGAGCTTCCAGTTGACACCGGTGAGCGTCGCGACGACGGACAGGACGACCAACGCCACCAGCCCGGCTGCCCCGATGATTCGTCCCCGATCGGTCGTCGTCCGACTCCTCACTTCTGAGCGAAGGGTACTCCCGAGCACTATTGTACACTAATAACTATATTGCTCAGGTTAATAAACGTTCTGTACCTCCGCTTAACCTGGCGATACAGGCATTGAACCCCAACTGAAACTACTGAAACTACTGAAACTACCTACAGCAAACCCTGGATATCCACGAACTAAACAATACTCCTGTGGGCTCGGGAGGAAGCCGTTCACGGGGTTGGCGGTTTACGAACGCGGTCTGTGAATCGGCGGTCTCCCCCTCCCCCGGCCGCGATCGCCAGGCCAACAGGATCGACGACGCCTCCCAAGACTATGCTCTCGACCACGAGAGGCGACCGGTGTCAGCACTGGAGCTCATCGACGGCTCGTCGACGAGCATCACGCCTCACGAGCGAACGTATCAGGGCGACGTAGGGTAAGACAGTTGCTGCCAGGGCTGACTGTTACGCCGTCCGCGCGAACACGATAAACAACGCTAGTCCGACGCCGACGAGGAAGGCAAGCATCGAGTGTTCCTCCTCGTAGGACTGCGCCTCCGGCAGCAGATGGGCTGCGGAGACGTAGATCAGCACGCCCGAGACGAACCCGAGCATGAGCCCCAGATCGCTTTCTCCCAACCCGCTCACCAGTGGATAGGCGACGAAAGCGCCGATCGGGGTCGTCAACGCCGCGACGAAAAACGCGTACGTCGCCGCCGTCCGTTCCGTCACGTCCCCTTTCAGCAAGACGAGATACGTGATAACTCCTTCGGCGAATTCGTGGACGACGAGTCCAGTTCCGGCCAGCACGCCCGTCAAGAGCGAAATCTTGAACGTGACGGTGTAGACGACGCCGTCGACCAACGAGTGAATCCCGATCCCCTCCGCAGCTGTGACTCCGAACGCGAGCGTCTCTTCGCCAGTGTGACGTTTGATCACCTGGTTCGAGAGATACATGAACAGAAAGCCAGCCAGGGCGGTGAAACCCGCATCGGCGTTGTTCGCGACAGCATTCGGGAGCGCATGAACCAACGGCGTTGTGATGAGTATCCCCGCCGCAAAGCACATCAGATACGGGAGCGACCGTTCTGCCCACTCTCGGTGTCGAAAGATGGCGGTGATCCCTGCACTGTTCACCAGGGCGGCGACGATAGCAAACGCCGCAATCCAGTAGAACTCCGCAGGGAGGGCTACCATGGGCGGTTCCGATTCTCTTTCGAGACCCCTACCCGCTCGCGCTTGGCCGCGAGAAGAGATATCTGACTCGCCGCCCCGAGACTCGCCGGTTGTCTCATACCGGGACCTACGGCGATGGATGGTAAAAGCAGTGTTCGTCCGACAGGCATCATCTCGGGCTCTGGGTCCACTGTTGTACAGAAGCGATGCTCGCGTTGGGGCCGATACGGACCGATTCGCTGCGTACCTGCTCGTGCCGTTGCCAGTACCCCGTTGGTTTCGGCGTTCGGTGTCCTGGGGGCTGGTTTCCGACAGATCCTCCGTCGATATGCGATTCGCCCACCCGTCGTCACCGTGTCACAGCACGTCTGGGGAGGGTTCGTTCGAGTCGAGTGCTTTGCTGGTGGCTTCGTCGGCATCTCCAGTCTGCATTTGTCCTTCCCCATCGTACCAGGACCTGAGAACCGGTACCGGCCAGGCCCTGGCCTTGGAACCTTCACTGCTCATTCGACTGTCGGTCCTGTTCGAGCCGCTGACAGCCGACCACGAGCGAATCCGGAATGTCGCCAGCCGTTCGCTGCAGCGACTCGAGGACGATCGCGATCTCGTCGAACTGGGGGCCGCGAGCGGCAACGAAGGGCTCCCGCTGCCAGTCGATGAACCCACAGTCGGCCAACAGCGGAAGGTGAACGTGTCGCAGTCGGAGCCGAAACTCCGCCAGCACTATCGGGACGTTCGGATTGCGGGCGCTCTCCGGAAGTGCGACGGTCTCCCCGGGTGGCGCGTCCGAGAGGGAGACGACGAGCTGGCGCCGTGGCTCCGCCGATAGCGCCGTAAACACGGTGTCCCAGCTGTCGATCACCGCCTTCGCGTTCTCGACACGAACGTCCACATCGCCCATAGCCCAGAATTGTTGTGCCATTTGCATATAGATTTACTCCCTGTTTCGGCACCTCTATCGCCGTTTTTCGAGAGGCACAGACCCACCGCCCGCGACGGGATCCGTCGACTTACGGCTGCCCAGACCCTGGGCCGGAACGACCTGGAGCCGCTCCTGGCGGGCGGAGATTTATCCGGCTACCTCTCGCAGGGACACGAGTACGCATGGGCACGAACGACGAGGCCGGTGGGCAAAACAGGGCTGGCGACGAGCCCGAAGAGGCGTCGACGAGCGGTGACGGGGAGACGACAGTCACCGAGGAGGGGTCGGAGCTCGAACGCTCGATCGGCCTCACCGGGGGGCTGTCGATCGGGATCGGGACGATGATCGGCGCCGGGATCTTCGTGTTCCCGGGGCTCGCCGCCGGGGATGCGGGGCCGGCGGCGGCCGCCTCGTTTGCGATCGGCGCCGTTATCGCCCTCCTGGTGGCGCTCCCGGCGTCGGAACTGGCGACGGCGATGCCGAAATCCGGCGGCGGCTACTACTACATCTCGCGTGCACTCGGCACGCTCCCGGGCGCTGTCGTCGGTATCAGCATCTGGCTGGGGCTGGTGTTCGCCACCGCGTTCTACCTCGTCAGCTTCGGCAGCTACGCCGCCGCGCTGCTGTCGGAGGCCGGGGTCGACGTCGCCGGCCTCCCGATCGTGGGCACGCTGGCGCTCCTGTTCGGCGTCGTCCTCACTGTGGTCAACCTCGTCGGGACCGAGAACGCGGCGAAGCTCCAGAACTACGTCGTCGGGCTGCTGTTGACGATCCTCGTGGTGTTTCTGAGCTACGGCGGCCTCGACGTACTGGGGGTGTTCGGGTCGGAGAGCACGCCCGAGCAGTTCCTGCCGTTCGGGGTGATGCCGGTGTTCACGACCGCGGCGCTGGTGTTCACCTCCTACCTTGGCTTCGCGCAGGTGGCGACGGTCGCCGGCGACATCAAGGACCCGGGGCGGAACCTCCCGCTGGCGATGGTCGGCTCGGTGCTGACCGTCGCCGTGCTCTACGTCGCCACCATCTTCGTCGCGACGAGCGCGTTCGGAAGCGGCCGCCTCGCAACGTTCGGCGAGACGGCCATGGTCGAAGTGGCGCGGGCGTTGGTCGGCGACGCCGGCGCGATGGCCATCCTGCTCGGCGGGCTGCTCGCGACGGTGTCGAGCGCGAACGCGTCGGTTCTCTCCACCTCGCGGGCGGTGTTCGCGGTGAGTAAGGACGCGTTGTTGCCGACGATCGCGAGCCGTGTGAACCTCCAGTACGGCACGCCCCACATCGCGCTCTCGATGGCTGGCGGGCCCGTGCTGGTGTTGGTTGCCTTCGGCCGGGTGGAGGTGCTCGCGGAGGTGGCCTCGTTCCTCCACCTAGTCATGTACGGGCTGATGTGTGTGGCACTGATCGCGATGCGTCGTGACGAGCCCGAGTGGTACGACCCCGATTTCCAGGTGCCGGCCCATCGCGCCGTCGCCGGCACGGGCGCGGTCGCGAGCTTCGGGCTCATCGCGTTCATGCAACGCGAATCGCAGATCATCGGCGTCGCCATCATGATCGCTGCCGCCGGGTGGTACAAGTACTACGCCGGCGATGTACGGCTCAAGGGGGCGCTGTAGATGGCCGACGAGCGTTCGGAGACACCCATGAACACTGATTCACGCACGATCCGCGAACCGCCGCGGCTCCTCATCCCGATCGAGGTGCTCGAAGGAGAGTCGATCTCGGCGTCGCTCGTCGAGTTTCTCGCGCCCGCGGAGGTGGTGTTGCTCGGCTACCACGACCTCCCCGAGCAGACCCCGACCGAACAGGCGAGCATGCAGTACGAGGAGAAGGCCAGAACGGCCATCGACGACATCGCCGACTCGTTCCGCGGCGCCGGCGGCAACGTCGAGACGCGGATCGCGTTCACCCACGACCGCGACCAGACGGTCGACCGAGTCGCGGCCGAGGAGTCGGTGACGGGACTGCTCCTCCCCAACCCGGTCGGCGAGATCGAGGAGGTGATCGTCCCGATCCGCGGGGCGATCGACGTCGACCGACTCGCCGACCTCGTCGCCACCCTGCTGGAGGATGGCAGCCGGCGGGTCACGCTCTGGGGGCTCGCCGAGGAGGGTGACGAGTTCGACGCCGAGGCGGCCGTCGAGTACACTCGCAACACCCTCTCCGAGCGAGGGCTGCCCGACGACCAGATCAGTACGGAGGTGTCGGTCGCGGAGTCGCCCGTCTGGGACATCATCGAGCGCTCGAGCGAGTTCGACGTGATCGTGATGGGTGAGGGCGGCCCGGGGCTGCTCGCCTCGCTGTTCGGCGACCCCTCCGAGCGCATCGCCGAGGGCGCCGTCGCGCCGGTGCTCGTCGTCCGCAATCGGTAGGCTGCCCGCAACGGCGCTCCAACCCACTTTTGCCGGCTCCGCCCGACCGCCTCGACATGTCCCCAATCGCGGTCAGCATCGGCGTCCCCGACGAGGCCGACGCCCACGAACTCTCCCGCACGCTCGTCGAGGAGCGTATCGCTGCCGGCACGCGAACGACCTCGGGCCTCAGCCACTACCGCTGGGCGGATACGGTCCACGAGCGCACCTACTGGACGGTCACCGCGTTCACCACCAGCGAGCAGCTCGACCTGCTGTACGAACTCGTCGACGGCATGCACGACGACGACTTGCCGGGGATCACCTACACCGAGATCGACGCGAGCGAGGCGTACCGCGACTGGATCGACGACGGCACGGGTCGAGACGGCGACTGACGGCTGGCTCCTGGGCGACTGACTCGGCGTCCCGAGACCGACAGGGACACGCAGTCAGTCCGAGCGCTCGGGGAGGAGCTGCCCCCACATCACCTTCTCGACGAGTCGGACCGTCAGCGGCTCCTCGACCGTGATGCGACAGGAGAGACGCGGGTAGCCGAAGCGCGCCGCCGCGGCGTCGTGCCAGTGGGTCGGCGCCGGCGGGGACGCCACTTCGACGCCGCAGGTGCCACAGAGCCCCCGGCCGCCGCAGTTGGCGTGTTTCGAGACGCTGCCGTACACCGCGAAGCCGTTGTCGCGGAGCGCGTCTCGCAGCGTCCGCCCGCGTTCGACGTCGACCGTCGAGCGCTCCTCGCCGTCGACGACCGTCACCGGCACCGTGTCGCTCATACCGTCACCTTCGGCTCCCGCCCACGTGAGTCCCAGGGACGCCGGAAACGGCTGGTGGCGGGCCCAGCACCAGGCGGTGCCTCTGTACCGTGGAAGCTTTACCCGCGCCCCCGTTCCGTTTCCAGTAATGCAGGGCGAGGACGCTCCGACGAATCGACGAACGTTTCTCACGGCGGTCGGCGGCGCGGCCGCGGCGGCGCTCGCCGGCTGTACCGACGGCGAGGGAACGCCGACGGGTGACGGGACCTCGTCGCCGGGCCCGTCGGACACGCCGACCGACGCGTCGACGCCGGCGGGCGGCCCGCAGTCGGGCGGGACGCTCCGGGTCGGCTTCGAGTCCGAACTCACGGGGCTGGATCCGCACCGCACCGAGAGCGTGGTCTCGTGGCTGGTGGTGTTCAACGTCTGTGAGACGCTGATCACCTTCGAGGACGGCGCGCCGGCCAGCCGGCTGGCGACCGACTGGGAGATCGGCGACGACGGCCGCACGTACACGTTCACGCTGACCGAGGACGCCCGCTTCCACGCGCCCGTCGACCGCGCGATGACCGCCGACGACGTGGTCTACTCCTTCGAGCGCATGAACCAGGACGGCGCGATGGGTTCGGACCTCGCCGCCGTCGACAGCGTCGAAGCCACTGGCGAGTACGAGGTGACGTTCACGCTCGTGGAGACGTTCGCGCCCTTCTTCAACTTCCTCGGCCGCGTGCCGTGGGTGGTCGTCCCCGAGGAGGCCGTCGAGGCCCAGGGCGGCGGCCTCGGCGACTTTCAGGAGCCCGTCGGCACCGGCCCGTTCCAGTTCGACGAGTACGAACCCGGCGAGAAGCTCACGCTGACGGCGTTCGACGACTACCGCGCGGACGACGTGCCGCTGCTCGACGCTGTCGAGATCACCCCGATCCCGGACGCGGACTCCCGGGTCGCCGCGCTCCGTGGGGGCGACGTGGATCTGGTCCGGGGCGTCTCCGGCAGCGACGCCGACACGCTCCGGGAGGACCCGGAGACCAAACTCTCCCGCCAGCGCGGCACCCAGTGGGGCCAACTCCACATCAACTGCAGCGAACCGCCGTGGGACGACCCCGCGGTCCGGCGCGCTGTCGCTCACGCGATGGACCGCAGCGCGATCGTCGAGGCCGCGGTCTCGGGCTACGGCCAGGCGGCGTGGCAGCCCTACGCCGAGGAGAGCGTCTGGCACTCCGACCTCGGCGACAGCCGTCGCACGCACGACCCCGAGCGCGCCCGACAGATCCTCGACGAGGCCGGCAACCCCCTGGATGGCGAGACGCTGACGATCAAGACCAACACGCGCTACGGGCTGATGGAGACCACCGCGGAGCTGCTGGTCGCCCAGCTCGCGGCCGCGGGCATCGACGCCGAGACCGAAGTGCTGGAGTGGGGGACCCAGCTCTCCGACTTCGTCGGCGGCAACTTCGGCGCGATGGCGTTCTCGGTCCCGTTCAAGATCGACCCCGACCGGCACTACTACGGCTTCGTCCACCCCGAGGGCACGCAGTTCAACTACTACGGCGAGGACCAGCCCGACGCCCAGCGCATGTACGAACTGCTCGAACGGGGCCGCAGCGAGACCGATCAGGACGAACGCGTCGAGATCTACGGCGAGTTCGAGCAGCTGGTGAACGAGCACTGTCCCTGGATCTCGGTCGCCCGCGCCGACGGGCTCGCGGGACTGCGCTCGAACGTGTACGGCGTGCAGCCGTGGCTGCTGCCGTACACGCGGTTCTGGACGATGTGGACGGAGGAGTGAGAACGCCCGGCAATGGTCTCACGGCTCCAGGCGTTCCTGATCCGGCGGCTGCTCTGGGCGCTGCCGGTGCTCGCGCTGGTCTCGATCGCGATCTTCGGGCTGATCAGGCTCGTGCCCGGCGATCCCGCGATCGTGATGCTCGGCGCCGACGCCCCGCCGGCGCAGTTGGCGGCGGTCCGCGCCGAACTCGGCCTGGACGACCCCCTGCCAGTGCAGTACGTCGACTACGTCGCCGACGCCGTCCGGGGCGACCTGGGCCACTCCTACGTCGACGACCGCGCGGTGAGCGGGGCGATCGCCGCCCGGCTCCCGACGACGCTGTTTCTCACGGCCGCGGGGTTTCTGGTCTCGCTCTCGATCGCGATCCCCGCGGGGCTCCTGAGCGCGACGAACCGCGGCGAGTGGCTCGACGGTGTCGGCCTCGGCTTCGGCCTGCTTGGCGTCTCGATCCCGAACTTCTGGCTGGGCGTGGTGCTGCTGTTGCTGTTCGGCGTCCACCTCGACTGGCTCCCGGTCGCGGGCTACGTCTCGCCGCTCGACGACCCCGTGGCGGGGGTTCGCTACCTCCTGCTGCCGGGGATCACGCTCGGGACCGCGATGGCCGCCGTCGTGACCCGGATGCTGCGCTCGGAGCTGCTGGAGGAGCTTCGCCGGGAGTACCTCGACGCCGTCCGGATGAAGGGCGTCGGCGAACTGCAGGTGCTGACCCACGCGACGAAGAACGCCTTCATCCCCGTCGTCACCGTCATCGGGATGCAGTTCGGCTACCTGCTCGGCGGCTCGATCGTCGTCGAGACGGTGTTCTCGATCCCCGGGATGGGCCGGCTGCTGATCGACGCGATCCAGAGCCGCGACTACATCATGCTCCAGGGCGTGGTGCTCGTCTACACCACGTTCTTCGTCGCGGTGAACATCGCCGTCGACGGCGCGTACTTCTACCTGAACCCGAAACTGGGGGGTGAGCGATGACCGACGCGACCGACGCCGACGGGACGACAGCGGAGCCGGCGCGGCCGCAGTCCCCGCTCGCCCGGCGCGCCCGGGCCTTCGGGCGACGGTTCCGTCGGAACCGCCTCGCGGTGGGTGGCCTGCTCGTCACGGCCGGCTTCGTGCTGCTCGCGGTGCTGGCGCCGGTGCTGGCCCCCTACGACCCCGCGGTCGTCAACGTACCCGCACGCCTGCAGGGCCCCAGCCTCGCCCATCCGTTCGGCACCGATCGCTACGGCCGGGATCTGTTCTCGCGGGTGCTGTACGGCGCCCGGATCGCGCTGCAGGTCGCCGTGGCGACGCCGCTGGTCGCCGGCGCCGTCGGCGTCCCGATCGGGCTGGTCGCGGGCTACGTCGGCGGCCGCGTCGACGACGTGTTGATGCGCCTGATGGACAGCATCTTCGCGTTCCCGGCGATCCTGCTCGGGCTCACCCTCGTCGCGGTGTTCGGCCAGTCGCTGACCAACATCGTCGTCGCGCTCGGGATCGTCTACATCCCGCAGTTCGCCCGCGTGACCCGCGGTAGCGCCGTCTCGGTCGTCGAGGAGGAGCACGTCCGGGTCGCGCGCTCGCTGGGGGCCTCCCACGCCCGGATCGTGCTCGTCCACGTGCTGCCGTTCTGCCTCTCGGCGATCCTCGTGCAGGCGACGGTGACGGCCGCGCTGGCGATCGTCCTCGAGTCCTCGCTCTCCTTTCTCGGCGTCGGCGTCCCCTCGCCCACCCCTTCCTGGGGGTCGATCCTCCGGGTCGGGAAGGGGTACGTCGACAGCGGCGAGTGGTGGTACAGCGTGTTCCCGGGTATGGCGATCGTCGTCGCCGTCCTCGGGTTCAACCTCCTCGGGGACGGCCTGCGCGACGTGCTTGACCCCCGAACCGACCCCAACAGGTGATTCAGCATGACTGACCCCATCCTCCGAGTCCGGAACCTTCGAACCCAGTTCGGCCGTCGCGACCCGCTCGTCGCCGTCGACGGGATCAGCTACGACCTCCGCGCGGGCGAGACGCTCGGCATCGTCGGCGAGTCCGGCGCCGGCAAATCCGTCTCCGTGCGCTCGCTCGTCGGGCTGATCGACGAGGGCGAGGTCACCGGCTCCGTCGAGTGGCGCGGCCAAGAGCTGGTCGGCGCCCCCACGCGGACACTTCGCGGGATCCGCGGCTCGGGGATCGGAATGGTGTTCCAGAACGCCGAGGCGGCGTTCGACCCGATCGAGACCGTCGGGAGCCAGATCGTCGAGGCCGTCCACGCGAGTCGTGACCTCTCCAACCAGGCCGCCCGCGCCGAGGCGATCGACTTGCTCGAGGAGGTCGGCATCGGCGATCCGGCGGGCCGCTTCGACGACTACCCCCACGAGTACTCCGGCGGGATGGCCCAGCGTGCCGCGATCGCGATGGCGCTGGCGGGCGAGCCGGATCTGCTGATCGCCGACGAGCCCACGACCGGGCTCGACGTGAGCGTACAGGCCGGCATCGTCGACCTGTTCCGCGATCTCGTCGCCGAACGAGAGATGTCGCTGCTACTGATCAGTCACGATCTCGGCGTGGTCTCCCAGCTCTGTACGCGGATCATGGTGATGTACGCCGGCCGGATCGTCGAGCGCGGCAGCCGGCGCCAACTGCTCGACTCGCCGCGACACCCCTACACGGGGGCGTTCCTCCGGAGCGTCCCCGACGTGGACGTGCGCCGGGCGCTCGAACCCATCGGCGGCTCGCCGCCGAGCCTCGACGATCCGCCCTCGGGCTGTCGGTTCCACCCGCGCTGCCCCGCCGCGGACGCGGGGCTCTGTGACGGCGCCACGCCGCCGACGGTCGGCTTCGCCGAAGAGATCGACGACGAGGGCCACGAGGCGACCTGCCACGGCTACACCGACGCCCACCCGGGCGGCGACGCGTTCGATCGGGGCGCCGTCGACTGGGTCGAGCCGGCCCCCTCGGAGGTGGACGAGTGAGCAGCCCCCTGCTCTCGGTCCGCGGGCTGAAACGCCACTATCCCGTCCGCTCGGGGATCCTCAAGCGCAAGACGGGGGCGGTTCGGGCTGTCGACGGTGTGAGCTTCGACCTCCGGCAGGGGGAGACGCTCGCGATCGTCGGCGAGTCGGGCTGTGGGAAGTCAACGCTCGCGGAGACGGTGATTGGGCTGGACGAGCCCACCGCGGGCGAGGTCGTCTTCGACGGCGCGTCGCTCACCGGCGGCGTCGACAAGTCGGTCCGCCGCCGCGTCCAGATGGTGTTTCAGGACCCGTTCTCGACGCTGAACGAGCGCATGACCGTGGGCCGCATCGTCGCCGAACCGCTGGTGATCCACGGCGAGCGCGAGGACGACCGCGCGGCGTACGTCCGAGAACTGCTCGAAACCGTCGGGCTCGATCCCGCCCGCCACTACGACGCGTTCCCCCACGAACTCTCCGGCGGGCAGCGCCAGCGCGTGGGCATCGCGCGGGCGCTCGCGCTCGACCCCGACCTCCTCGTCCTCGACGAACCCGTCTCGGCGCTCGACGTGAGCGTCCGTGCGGGGATTCTGGAACTGCTCCGAGAGCTCCAGGCCGAGCGCGGCCTCACGTATCTCCTGATCAGCCACGACGTGAGCGTCGTCCGGCAGGTCGCCGACCGCGTGGCGGTAATGTATCTCGGCGAGTTCGTCGAACTCGGTGATCTCGGCGACGTGCTCGACGAGCCGGCCCACCCCTACACGGAGGCACTGCTGTCGAGCGTGCCGCGGGTCCGAGCCGAGCCGGCGCCAGACGAACGGATCCGCCTGCCGGGTTCCCCACCCGATCCCGCCGACCCGCCCGACGGCTGTCGGTTCCACCCGCGCTGTCACCTGCGCGAGCGGCTGGACGACAAGGCGGCGGCGCGCTGTGTCGCCGCCGATCCGGAACTGACCGAGCGGGATGTGGGCGGCGAGCCCCGACAGGACGGCGACGGCCGGACCGTCGCCTGTCACTTCCGGCCGGCGGACGAATAATTACCAACAAGCATCCAACGAAGTAGGAATTATTAAGCGACTGCATCCGTTACGATGTGGTATGACCGACCGAGTCGCGACTACACTGGGACTGTACCCGCTCCCGGACTGGGCGAAAGACGAACTCTCGAGCCTCAAAGGCCACCAGAAGGCCGACCTCGTCGACGGCAGCGAGGGACCGGAGGTCCGCGCGGCCTACGAGCGCGTCCGCGAGGAACTGATCGACGACCAGCGCACGGCCGGCCTCGACCGCATCGTCGAGGGGCAGGGGCGGTGGGACGACTGGCTCGCCCACCCGCTGGCGGTCCACGACAGCGTCGAAACCGGCGGCATCGTGCGCTACTACGACAACAACAACTTCTACCGCGACCCGCGGGTCGTCGACGAACTCACGGCCGATGGCGATGTCGCGGCCGAACTCGACGCCGCGACGGGTCTCCTGAACGACGACGAGTCCCTGCAGGCGGTCCTCCCGGGCCCCTACACGCTCGCGGAACTGGCCACCGACGAGTACTACGGCGACGACGCCGAGTTCCTCGCGGCCATCGCGGAGTTCCTCGCCGGCGAGGTCGAGGCGCTCCCGCCCCACGAGACGCTGTTCCTGCTCGACCCCTCGCTGGTGACCAACCCGCCTGCGGACGGCGAGAACGAGCGCGTCAGCGAGGCCGTGGACACGGTCGCGGCCGCCACCGACGCCGACGTGGTGCTCCAGAGCTACTGGGGCGCCCACGAGGAGAAGACGTACGCCCACCTGATGGACGCCGACGTGGACGCCTTCGGCTTCGACTTCGTCGCCGGCGACCGCGACGCCCACCTCTACAACGTCACCGAGTACGGCACGAAAGACGCCATCTCGCTCGGCCTCGTCGACGGCCAGAACACCGCCGTTGAGGCGGCCGACACCGTCGCCGAACGTATCGACTGGGTGACTGAGCAGATCCCGAGCCAGACGTTCGACACCGTCTACGCGACGCCGAACACCGAACTCGCGTACCTGCCCGTCTCGACGTACCGGGAGAAGCTCTCCGCATTGGCCGATGCGGTTGAACTCGCCGCGGAGACGGAGGTGAGCGCCTGATGGCCCGCGACGCCGACAACCGCGAGCAGTTCCGCCCCGACGACCACGACAACGAGCACTTCCTGCTCACCAGCGTCGTCGGCTCCTATCCCAAGCCGACGTGGCTCAACCGCGCCGACGACCTCGTCGACGACCCCGACGCCTCCTTCGACGCCGATGATCTCGAGGAGGCCCACGACGACGCCTGCCGCCTCATCACCGAGGAACACGAGCGAACCGGCCTCGACACGGTCGTCGACGGCGAGATGCGCCGCAACGAGATGGTGGAGTTCTTCGCCGAGCGCATCGACGGCTACGAGTTCAACGGCCCCGTGAAAGTGTGGGGGCACAACTACTTCCACAAGCCGAGCGTCGTCGAGGAAGTCAGCTACGACGAGCCGTGGCTGGTCGACGAGTTCGAGTTCACCAACGCCGTCGCCGAGCGCCCCGTCAAGGTCCCGATCACGGGTCCGTACACGCTCGCGAACTGGGCGTTCGACGAGCACTACGGCGACAGTGAGGCGCTCGCCTACGACCTCGCCGACCTGGTGAACGAGGAGATCGAGAAGCTGGTCGAGGCGGGCGCCCGCTACATCCAGATCGACGAGCCCGCGCTGGCGACGACGCCGGACGACCACGCGATCGTCGGCAGCTGTCTGGAGCGAATCGTCGACGGCGTGCCCGACGAGGTCCGCGTGGGCGTCCACGTCTGTTACGGCGACTACTCCCGGATCTACCCCGAACTCAACGAGTTCCCCGTCGACGAGGTCGACCTCGAACTCTGCAACGACGACTACCAGCAGATCGAGACGCTCGCCGACGGCGAGTTCGCGCCCGACCTCGCGCTGGGTGTTGTCGACGTACACGACGCCGAGGTCGAGAGCGTCGAGGAGATCAAGCAGAACATCGAGCAGGGGCTGAAAGTGGTGCCGCCGGAGCAGCTCACCGTCTCGCCGGACTGCGGGCTGAAACTGCTCCCCCGTGACGCCGCCTACCAGAAGACCGAGAACCTCGTCACCGCGGCTCGCGAGGTTGAGGCCGAACTCGACGCCGGCGAGATCGAGGTGCCGGCCCGGGACGCCGTGACGGCCGACGACTGAGGCCGTCGTCCTGTTTATTTATCAGGTCGTGAGCAAACATATATACGCCTGATTGGCGAACGGCCCTTCGAGCATGGCCGCGATGAGTACACTCGACTGGCTCGGCGTCGTCGGACCGTACGCGATATTCTTCGTAATGTTGATCGTGTACTACGTCTGGGAGGGCCGGCGCGAACGCGCGCTCCGGAAACAGTACGAGGAGGACCATGCATAGCGGCGCGCTCGCGCCGCTACAGGGCAGCGGTGGCATTGCGGGCGCGGCGGGGATCTGGGTGCTCGCGACGTTTGCGCTCTATCTCGTCGTGCTCGTGGGGATCGGCCTCTGGGCCTCCCGCTTCATGGACTCGGTCGGCGACTACGTCATCGGCGGCCGGGAGATCGGACCGGTCGTGACTGGTTTCTCCGAGCGCGCCTCCGAGATGAGCGGCTGGCTCACGCTCGGCGTGCCCGCGGACGCCTACGGCACCGGGATCATGGCCTTTCTCAACGGGCTGGGGATGATCCCGGCCGACCTGTTCGCGTGGGCCGGCATCGCGAAACGGCTCCGGAAGTACACCGAGATCGTCCGCTCGGTGACGTTGCCGACCTTCTTCGAGACGCGACTCGGCGACGACACCGGCCGGGTGAAAGCCGTCTCGGCGCTCGTGTTGATGCTGTTCGAAGGCGGCTACGTCGGCGCCCAGATCGTCGCCGCCGGGACGTTGCTGCAGGTGCTGACGGGGATCCAGCCCTGGATCGGCATCATCGTCGGCGGGATCATCGTCATCGGCTACACGTTCCTCGGCGGCTACTTCGCGGTCGCGTGGTCGGACTACTTCCAGGGCGCCATCATCCTGATCGCGTTCATCATCCTCCCGGTGCTCGCGTTCACGGAGATGGGGCTGCCGTTCGAGGCGGTCGCGGCCGCGGCGGGCGACTCCGCGACCAGCATCACCGCCGGGATGGCCGGCTGGGCCGCCGTCTTCGGCGTCATCAGCTACGCCGCGATCGGGCTGGGCGTTCCGGGCAACCCCCACATCATGGTCCGGTTCATGGGGATCGACCGGGTAAAGAACATCCGGCTCGCGGCGATGGTCGCCCAGCTGTTCATGTTCGTCGCGTACGTCGGCGCCGCGCTCGTCGGCCTGTACGCCATCGCCATGTTCGGCGACGGCGCGCTCGCCGATCCCGACAACGCGATGCCCCGGCTGACGCTCGACCTGCTGCCGAGCGTCGTCGCCGGCATCGTGCTCGCGGCCGCGCTGGCGGCGATGATGTCCAGTGCCGACTCCCAGCTCCTGGTCGCGACGAGCGCGGTCGTCGAAGACGTCTACCACGGCTTCCTCGACCGCGACGCTAGCCAGGAGGAACTAGTGCGCTACTCCCGCTACGTCACCTTCGGACTCGGCGCCGCGAGCGTCGCCTTCGCGTTCGTCGCAAAGGACACGCCGATCTACACGCTCGTGCTCGATTACGCGTGGGGCGGCCTCGGCGCCGCGATCGGCCCGACCGTGATCGCGACGCTCTGGTGGAAGCGCGTCACGGCGGCCGGCTCGGTCGCCAGCATGATCGTCGGCACGGCGACGATGGTACTCTGGACACAGCTCTCGACGGTGCTGGGCTGGGTCGGGATGATGCCGCCCGAGTCCGCTGCGTTCTGGTACGGGCTCGTGACGGTGTACGGCCTGTTCCCGGCGTTTATCGTCTCGGTGAGCACGCTGGTCACCGTCTCGCTGCTGACCGAGCCGCCGGAGAACGTCGACGAGCACTTCGACGTGTTCGACAAGCCGCTCTCGGCGATCATCGACGCCGAGGACTCGCCGGGGACGGCGGAGTACGTCACCGACGGCGGCGTTGACGAGAGTCGAAGACTCTCGTCTGCCAACCGGAACTCTCCGAGTTCCGGTGACGTCGACGCCCGTGCCGACGGCGGCGACGCGACCGACACCTCGCCGAAGGCGCTCACCGAGGCCGACAACATCCGCGCTCACGTCGCCGCCTCGGAGTACTGGGCCGATGACGACTGACCCGGCGGCCCGGGACGCGCCCGGGGCGGAAGAATGGGGCGACGAGCCGCTCCCGTCGGCCGACCACCCGCTGGTCGGCGACCGCCACGAGGCGGCCGAGCTCCCGGCCATCGAGCCGGGCATCGCACGCGAGTCGGTCGAGTCCGCGGGCCGGGTCGGCGCGGTCGCCTACCCGTTCCGGGTGTACGAGGCCGAGATCGAGGTCGATCGGCCGCTGCTCGCTCCCCGGGTCGATCGGCGGGTGATCAGCGTCGACCGGTCACGGCGGCTCGCAGTCCGGGCCGACACCGTCCCCGAAGTCGCGGAGCGACGCGTCGAGGACGTGCTGGTGTTGCCCGGCGAGCTGTCGCCAGATCAGGCCGACGAAAAAGCGCGTGAGGCCGCGTTTCAGTGGACGCTTCGGGGGTCGATCCTCGCCGATGCGCCCGAGATCGAGTTCGCGCGCGTCGTCGACGCGTACAAGCTGTTCTGGCTGGCCGAGCGCCCCGGTGGCGACGTGATCGTCGACAGCGTCCGCGGGGAGGAGCGACCGTTCGAGGGTTAGTCGCTCGACTCGATCACGTCGACGACCGGGCCGGCCTCGACTTCGGCCGACTTCTCGTCGCCGCCCTTGTCGGGCGTCGGGAGGTACGGCGCGATCAGGGCCGCGACGGCCAGCAGGATCGAGGTGTAGCGCACCGCCTCGACGTACCAGTCTTCGGGCTCGAGGTCCTCGGGGTTCTCGTAGCCGACGAGCATCGAGCGCTTGCCGATGTCGATCGACTTCTCGGGGAGGGCTGCGCCAGCGACGCCGGCGACGAACGTGAAGGCTCTCAGGAACATACACGTCGAGTAACGGGCCGCGAACAGGTGGAGTTTGCGGTTGCGGCGCGGTCGCTATCCGGCTGGAGAACGGAAAACCGACGAAGCGCTACTCGTAGAGCCAGCCTTCGTCGACGCGATCGTAGTCGACCAGCTCCTCGTCGTCGAAGAACAGGTCGATCTCGCGCTCGTTCGAGCCCGGATCCTCGTGATCCGAGGCGTGGATGACGTTGCGACCCAGATCGAGGCCGAGATCGCCGCGGATCGTGCCCGCGGGGGACTCGGCGGGGTCGGTCTCGCCGACCATGCTCCGGACCTGTCGGGTGGCGTCGGCGCCCTCCCAGACCATCGCGAAGACGGGACCGGACGTGATGAAGTCGACGAGGCCGTCGAAGAACGGCTTGTCCTCGTGCTCGCCGTAGTGCTCCTCGGCGAGCTCCTGGTCGATCCGCATGAACTTCCCGGCGGCCAGCTTCAGGCCGCGGTCCTCGAAGCGCGAGACGATCTCGCCGATGAGCCCGCGCTGGACGCCGTCGGGCTTGACCATGACGAACGTTCGCTCGCGCTCGCTCATTCCTCGTCCTCCTCGGTGTCGGACTCGGCGTCAGCTTCGTCCGCGGACTCGTCTTCGGCTTCCTCGGGTTCGGCGTCGGTCTCCTCCTCGGTGGCTTCCTCGACGTCCTCCTCGACGCCGTGGTCGCCGCCCTCTTCGGTCCACTCCAGATCTCGGGGCTCGCGCCCGAGGTCGGCGTTCTTCTCGCACTTCGCCGAGCAGTAGTGGATCACGCTACCGTTCGTGCGGACGAACATCGTGCCCGTGCCGGGCTCGACGTCGTCGCCACAGTAGTCACAGGTTCGGTTCTGGGGCATCAGGCACCTCCGATGGAGTCGGCGTCACGCTGGGTCTCCCGCAGCTGGAGGATGTCGCCCTCGCGGACGGGGCCCAGCACGTTCCGCGTGATGATTCGACCCTGGTTCGAGCCGTCCTGAATGCGGCACTTGACCTGCATGGCTTCGCCGTGCATGCCGGTCTTGCCGACGATCTCGATCACCTCGGCCGGCGTCGATTCCGTGCCGCTCTCCTCTTCTGCGCTCATAGGTTATCGGAGTTCCTCGACCTTCTCGGAGATGTCCTCCACGTCGTCCTCGGCGTCCCCGGCGTCGACGATGCCGGCGGCGGCGCTACCGACCTCGAGGCCGGCGGCGTGACCCAGGTCGTCCTGAGTCTCGACGAAGACGACAGCGATGCCCTTCTCCTCGGCGAGTTCGGGCAGGTGCATGACGATCTCCTCGGGCTGGACGTCCTCGGCGACGAAGACGAGGTCCGCGTTGCCTCGCTCGACGGCCTTGGTCGTCTCGTTGGTTCCTTTCTTGACGGTGCCGGTGTCCCGGGCGACCTCGAGCGCGTCGAGCGCGCGGTCGGCGAGGTCGGCGGGGGTCTCGTAGTCGACGTAAACTGGCATTGTTGTAGTACCTCGGTCCTGCCTGCGGGCTCGACTGCCCCACCGGAACTGCGTCCCTGACGGTGGGGAGTATCATCAACCCCGGACAGGCTTCGCTCCTCGATTCGCTAGCCCCACGTAAAAGCGTGTTCAAACTGCCGGGACCGTGTCAGCCCCCGACAGGGGAGCCGAAACGGGCAAACCGCCGGCGGGCGAATCCCGGCCCATGACCCTCTCCTCGCTTGCGGCCCGCCTGCACGCGGAGGCCCAGCGCGCGAACGAGCGGCGCGCGCTCGTGCTCGCTGGCCCGCCCGAGGCCACCCGCGCCGCGGCCGTCGACGCGATTGAGGCGGCGGGGCTCCCGCTCCCGGCGTGTACCGCGATCTCCGCCGCCGCGGACTGGCCGTTCGAACACGTTGGCCCCCGGCACTCGCGTGAACTCCTCGGGAGAACCCAGCAGGCGATCGTCGTCGACGGCTACGACGAGTGCTCGCCCAACGCCATCGGACGCACCGTCGGCGCCGTCGACGGCGGCGGGCTCTACGTCCTGCTCGCGCCCGACCTCGACTCGTGGCCCGACCGCCGCGACGGGTTCGACGAGACGCTCGCCGTCCCGCCGTTCGGCGTCGACGACGTGGCTGGCAACTTCCGGGAGCGACTCGTGGCGACGCTCCGGACCCATCCGGGGATCGCGATCTGTGCGGTCCGCGAGGGGTACGACGACCCCGAGGGCGACGCCGTCGCCGTCGTCGACGACGGCCTGACCGACCCGTTCCCCGCCCGCCACCGAGAAGTGTCGGCGCCGCCGGCCGGTGCAGTGTTCAGCGACGACATCTATCGGGCCTGCGAGACCACCGATCAGGCCGAGGCGGTCCACGACCTGGAAGCGCTCCGTGGTGCCGACGCGTCCGACGGCGACGACCGCCCCGCAGTCGTCGTCGAGGCCGACCGCGGCCGGGGGAAGTCGAGCGCCGCCGGCCTCGCGGCGGGCGCGCTCGCGCTGGCGGGTCGGGACGTGCTCGTCACCGCCCCCGACCGCCGCGGCGCCGACGAGCTCTTCGCCCGCACTCGGGAGCGACTCGATGCGGCTGGATCGCTCGCCGACGACGCCGGAGAGCGGATCGACGCCGTGTCGGGCGGCTGCGTTCGCTTCGCCCGCCCGCCCCAAGCCGCCGATCTCCCGAACGATCCGGACGCGGTGATCGTCGACGAGGCGGCCGCGCTCCCGGTCGCGCTGCTCGAGCGCTTCCTCGACGGGCCGCCGGTCGCGTTCTGCACCACCGTCCACGGCTACGAGGGTGCCGGGCGGAGCTTCGACGTGCGGTTCCGCAGCAGCCTCACCGACGCCGAGCGCGAGGTGATCGACGTGCGCCTCGACGAGCCGATCCGCTACGCGGCCGGCGACCCCGTGGAGTCGTGGGCGTTCCGCGCGCTGCTGCTCGACGCCCGCCCACCGGTGGACCAGTTGGTCGCCGGCGCCACCCCGGAGACGGGCAGCTACGAGGTGCTCACCCCCGAAGACCTACTTGCGGACGAACACCTGCTGCGGGAGGCGTTCGGCCTGCTCGTCCTCGCCCACTACCGAACCGAGCCCGACGACCTCGCACGCCTGCTCGACGCGCCGAACCTCACCTGCCGGGCGCTGTTGCACGAGGGTCGGGTGGTCAGTGTCGCCCTCCTCGCACGCGAGGGCGGCCTCGGCGACGCCACCAGCGAGCGCGTCTACCGCGGTGACCGGATCCGCGGGAACATGCTCCCGGACGTGTTCACCAGCCAGCTCCGGGACCGCGACGGCGGCGGCCCGGTCGGCTACCGCGTCATGCGCATCGCGACCCACCACGCCGTTCGCTCGGGCGGGCTCGGCTCCACGCTGCTCGCCGAGATCGAGTCGGAGTTCCGGGAACACGACGGCCGGGCTGCTGACCTGTGTGGCGAGGCGGTGGACTATCTGGGCGTCGGCTACGGCGCGACCGCCGACCTCCTCGACTTCTGGGCCGAGAACGGCTACCGGACGGTCCACCTCTCCACCACGAAAAACGACGCCAGCGGCGAGCACTCGGCGCTGATGGTCCGCCCCCTGTCAGCCGCCGGCGCCGACCTGGCGGCCCGCCACGCCGAGTGGTTCCGCGAGCGCGCGCCGGGCGTGCTCACCGGTCCGCTCTCGGCGCTGGACCCGGACGTGGTTCGGCGGGCGCTCCGGGCGGTCGACGACGACGCGGTGCCGGCCGAGCCCGGCCTCTCCGAACGCGACTGGCGGGTCGTCGTCGACGCGGCCAACGGGATGGGGAGCTACCACGCCGCGCCGGCGGCGTTCACCGAACTGGCGCTGCGGGAGCTGATTCTGGGCGACGCAGGGTTGGCTCCGAACCAGGAGCGACTGCTCGTCGAGAAGGTGCTGCAGAACCGCGAGTGGGACGCGGTCGCCGACGATTTGGATCGGGTGTCGACCCGGATGACGATGCGCGCCTTCGGCGACGCCTATGAGCCACTGGTCGAGACCTACGGTACCGCGGCGGCGAAGCAGCACCGCGAGTACTGGACGGCCTGAGGGCGACCGTAGATTGATCGTGATGGATTCCTAACTACTACGCATGCTCCGCAAACTGTTCAGCGCGATCGCGGCGGTCGAACTGCTCGCGCCGCGGCGGCTGATCGACGCCGCCGAGGCACTGGCGCTCGAGGACCCCAGCGCGGGCGACCTGCGTTCGTGGGTACTCCCGGGCGCGCGGCTCGAAGGGCTGCTGTTCCTCGTGATGCTGTGGCGGAGCGACCGGTCCTACTCGCAGTTCAAGAAACTCCTCGGCGCCGTCGGCTTGGTGGTCGTTCTCCGGCCGCGGGCCTACGTGAACTACGGCGCGAAGGCGGCCTACCGTGACGCGTCGGCGATCGAGTGGCGGCCGTGGGTGTACACGGGGACGCGGCTGGTCGGGCTCTGTTATTTCCTGCTCGCGCTCGGCGAGCTCCGGCGGTCTTAGAGCCCGCCGCCGCCAGCGCGACTCGCGTCCACGTCGATGGCGTCGACCGGACACACGTCGACACAGAGCATGCAGTCGATACACTGGTCCTCGAAGGTGGGTTCGACCTTGCGGTCGCTCTCGGGGTGGTCGGGCGTATCGACCCACGTGAACACGTCGACGGGGCAGTCCTCCAGGCAGGTGCCGTCGGCGATGCAGAGGTCGTAGTCGACGGCGACGTGCGTGCCGTGGATGCCGAGCTTCTCCGGCGGATCCACGGGGCCCCAGACGGCGACGGCCGCCTCGTCCTGGTCCTCGCCGCTGGCGTCGGCGGCCTCCGCCCCCTCGACGCGCTCGCGGTTCTGGTCGAAGTTGGGGTCGATGGGCATACTCGGCGTTCCGCCTCTCCACGTAAGTATCCGCTGGTGCGTCCGGCCAGGTTCTTGTAGCCCGCCGGCGTTTCCCCGAACGTGTTCGACGCCGTCACGCTGCTCGCGCTCGCGCTGCTCGTGGCCGCCGTCGTCGCGAGCGTCGTGCCCGGCGTCCCCTCGGGCTTGCTCGCGCTCGCGGGGATTTACGCCGAGTTCCTGTACGGCGACGGCATGGCGCTGTGGCTCCTGGCGAGTTTCACCGTCGTCGGCGTGCTCGCGCTCGTCGTCGACCTGTTCGGCGGCGCCATCGCCGGGCGAGCGCGCGGGACGAGCACCCAGACGACGCTGGTCGCCGCCGTCGCCGGGCTGGTGCTGTTTTTCGTGTTCGGCCCGCTCGGGGTGCTGCTCGGAATGTTCGGCACCGTGTTCGTGTTGGAACTGCGCCGCGACGACCGCGCGTTCGAGCAGTCCCTCGAGAACGCCCTCTGGGCGACCGGGGGGATGCTCGCCTCCGGCGTCGCCGTGTTCCTGCTCGTCGCGTCGATGCTCGCGGGCTACGCCGTGTTCGTGCTCTGGCTGGGCTGAGCCAGCGCCCGTTCGACCGACTCCGCGACACGCAGCAGGAAGCCGTCAGCCCCTGGCGGCCCGACCAACTGCAGGCCGACCGGGCGCCCATCGACCTCGCCGCAGGGCACCGACACCGCGGGCGCGCCGGTTGCGTTGAACGGCGCCGTGTTCTCGACGGTGTCGAGCACTGTCGGCCCGTCCTCGCCAGGCACCGCGCCGAAGGCGGGTGCCGGAACCGTCGTCGTCGGCATCGCGAGCACGTCGACCTCGGCGAACAGCGCTTGCTGGCGGCGGATCGCCAGCCGGCGGGCGTCCCACGTCCGGCCGTACGCGTCGGGTGCCCGCGCGGGCAGGCGGCGACCCGTCTCGATCAGCTCCCGCACGCGGTCGGGAAGCGCGCCCAGCCGTTCGTTCGCGCGACGGAGCGCCGCCCGGAGGCCAGCCCGCGACCCCGTGCCGAGCAGGCTCCCTCGCTCCAGCAGCGCCGCGAACTCCATCACCGTCCCGGCGTCGTTGGCGTCGACGGCCGCCCCGGCCTCGGGGAACGCGACCGAGTCGACCTCGGCGTCAAGTGCGACTGCCGCCCTCGTCACTGCCGCCTCCGCCGCGGCCTCGACGGCCGGCGTCGCCGCCGCCATGAGCGCATCGGGCACGCCGAAACACAGGTCGTCGGGGTCGCGACCGAGATCGTCGACGAAATCGAGCCGTGCGGGCGCCGGCAGCGAGGCCGGCCGCGTCGCCGCCTGTCCGGCGATCGCTTCCACCACCCGCGCGGCCGTTTCGACGGTACGAGCGAGGACGCCGACGTGGTCGTTCGACGGCGAGAGCGGGACCACGCCCTCCGTCGGCACTATCCCGAACGTGGGTTTGTAGCCGACGACTCCACAGAACGAGGCGGGAATTCGGACGCTTCCGGCGGTGTCGGTGCCCAGTGCGGCGTCGACCTCGCCGCCCGCGACCGCGGCGGCGCTCCCTGAGGAGGAGCCGCCGGGCACGTGGCCGTCGACCGCGGGGTTCTGTGTCGGGCCGCGCGCGCTCAGTTCGCCCGTCGTCCCGAACGCGAACGGGTCCATATCCGTGGTGCCGACGATCGTCGCGCCCGCGGCCCGGAGTCGTTCGACGGCGACGGCGTCGATGTCGGGCGTCCACTCGAAGCAGTCGGTGCCGCAGGTCGTCGTCACGCCGCCGACGGCAATGTTCTCCTTCACGGCGAGATCGAGGTCGGCGAGCGGGCCGTACAGTGGGGCGTCGGCGATGAACGTCTCGGCGAAGGCGTCGTGGGGGTCCGCGCGCTCGTGCGGGATCGGTGGGGCGAACGCACCGGTGACGCTATCTGCCGGTAGCGATCGGACCCGGTCGAGATACTCGGCGACCCGGTGGCCAGGATCCGACGGGTCGGCGCGCTCCATGATCGGCCGTTTTCACCGTACACGTAAGGGCCGTTCGGCCGCCGCAATCCTCGCCGGGCGACCACCGAAACCGGCGGGCTTTAGGCCCGCATCGATCAATCCACGACCAGATGAGCCACGAGGAGCTCCCCACCGACCGCCCCGCGGTGGTGACCTGTGGGCTGCCGTACGCGAACGGCGACCTCCACATCGGTCACCTCCGGGGGTACACCGCCGCGGACGCGGTGAACCGCTCGCTGAAGAAGCTCGGCCAGCAGTCGGCGTACGTCTGCGGGTCGGACATGCACGGCACCCCCATCGCGGTCAACGCCGCCAAACAGGGCATCAGTCCCGAGGAGTTGGCGATGCCCGTCCACGAGCAGTACAAGGAGACGTTCCCAAAGTTCAACGTCGACTTCGACAACTACGGCCGAACGAACGACGAGACCAACACCGAACTCACCCGCGAGTTCGTCGAGGGTCTCGAAGCGGGTGGGTACGTCTACGAAGACGAAATCATGGTGGCGTGGGACCCCGAAGAGGACGAGCCGCTTCCCGACCGGTACGTCGAAGGGACCTGTCCCTACTGCGGCGAACACGCTCGTGGCGACGAGTGTGACGAGGGCTGCGGCCGCCACCTCGAACCGGGCGAGATCGAGAACCCGGTCTCCGCGATCACGGGTAACCCCGCCGAGTACCGCGAACGTGAGCACAAGTACTTCGCCGTCTCCGAGTTCGCGGAGTATCTCGACGGCTTCCTCGATCGGCTGGAAGGAACATCCAACGCGAAAAATCAGCCCCGCGAGTGGCTGGAGGAGGGCCTACAGGACTGGTGTATCTCCCGCGACATGGACTGGGGGATCGACTACCCCGGCGAGGACGAGCTCGTGCTGTACGTCTGGGTCGACGCCCCCATCGAGTACGTCTCCTCCACCAAGCAGTACTCCGAGCGCGTCGGCGCCGACGAGTACGACTGGGAGGAGGTCTGGGGCCGCGACGGCGGCGACGGCGGCGAGATCGTCCACGTCATCGGACGGGACATCATTCAGCACCACACGATCTTCTGGCCGGCGATGCTCCACGCCACGGACCACGCCGAACCGCGTGCGGTCTGTGCGACGGGCTTCGTCACCATCGACGGCAAGGGGCTCTCGACCAGCCGCAACCGCGCGATCTGGGCCGAAGAGTACCTCGACGAGGGGTTCCACCCGGACCTCCTCCGCTACTACCTGACCACGATGGGCGGGTTCCAGCAGGACCTCGACTTCACCTGGGAGCGCTTCCAGGAGCGCGTCAACGGCGAACTGGTCGGCACGGTCGGCAACTTCGTCTACCGGTCGATGCTGTTCGCGGCGCGCAACTTCGACGGCACGCCCGACGCCGACGTGAGCGACGAGGTGCGCGAGCGCATCGACGCCGCCGTCGAGCAGTTCGAGAGCGCGGTCAAGAACTACGACGTGCGCAACGCCGGCGACGCCGCGGTCGAACTCGCGCAGTTCGGCAACGAGTACATCCAGCAGCACGAGCCGTGGCAGCTCGTGGACGGCAGCGACGAGCAGGCCCAGGTCATCCGCGACTGCCTGCAGGTCGCCACTGCCGTCGCCGTCCTGCTCGAACCGATCTGCCCGGAGAAGGCCGAGACCGTCTGGATCCAGCTCGGTATCGACGCCGACGTCCACGCCGCCGAGACCGACGCGGTCCACACCGAGCCGGGTGCCTTCGAGGAGCCGGATGAGCTGTTCGAGAAGATCGAGGACGACCGCGTCGACGAACTGGACGAGGCGCTGGAAACGAAGATCGCGGCAGCGACTGCCGACGAGGACGACACTGAGGACGACGACGCCGAAACTACAGACTCAGCCATGGATGAGAGCGACTTCGAACCCCTGATCGACGAGCGTATCGACTTCGACACCTTCGAGAGCCTGGACATCCGCGTCGGCCGCATCGAGTCGGCCGAGGGCGTCGAAGGTGCGGACAAACTGGTGCGGCTTTCGGTCGATATCGGCGTCGAGACCCGCCAGATCGTCGCCGGGCTGAAACAGCTCCACGACGTGGATGGCCTGACCGGCGAGAAGGTGATCGTCCTCGCCAATCTGGAGAAGGCGGAGCTGTTCGGCGTGGAGTCGAACGGGATGGTGCTCGCGGCGGGCGATCAGGCCGACCTGTTGACGACGAGCGGCGACGCCGAGCCGGGAACGAAGGTACGATGACGGCGTCTGCAGCCGTCGAGTGACGAAGGTACGGTGACGGCGTCTGCAGCCGTCCCGCGCCACTGACCGAACTGCCGGGCTGTGGCCGTAGCGGGCCGACGCACGGCCGCGGCAGCCGTGTCGCGGAACCGAGATTTATACCCTGTCGCCCCGTACGATAGACAATGTCTCGAACCCCGCCCGGGCCCAAAGGACAGCCGGTATTCGGGAGCAGTCGGCAGTACGCTCGCGACCCGTTCCGGTTCGTCACGCACTTAGAGGAGGCGTACAGCGGCGTCTGCCAGTTCGACATGGGGCCGCTCGACACCTACATGGTGACCGACCCGGCGGAGATCGAGCGGATCCTCGTCGCCGACGCCGACCGGTTCGGCAAACCCGATTTTCAGGACGACGCGCTCGGTAGCCTGCTCGGTGAGGGGCTGCTGCTCAGCGAGGGCGAGACGTGGCGACAGCAGCGCCGGCTCGCACAGCCGGCGTTTGACATGTCGCGGCTGTCGGGGATGGGCGACCGCATCGTCGACCACACCGAGTCCCGGCTCGCCGACTGGGGCGACGGCGGGCAGTTCGACGTCGAACAGGAGATGACGACGGTCACCATCGACGTGATCCTCGACCTGATGATGGGCGTCGAGCTCCCGCGCCACCGGCTGGAGCACGTCCGCGAGCAGTTGGAGCCGCTGGGAATGCGGTTCGAGCCCGACCCCGTCCGCTTCGCGCTCCCCGAGTGGGTGCCGATGCCGGGCGATGCTGAGTTCGACGCCGCCGTCACGGAGCTGGAAGCCGTCATCGACGACATCGTCGCCCAGCGCCGCGACGACATCGGCGACGCGGACGACCCCGACGCGCCGATGGACTTCCTCTCGATCCTGATGCGGGCGCGGGAAGCCGGCGAGCAGACCGACCGACAGCTCCGCGACGAGATGATGACGATGCTGCTGGCGGGCCACGACACCACCGCGCTGACGCTGACGTACACGTGGTTCCTACTGTCCGAACACCCGGAGGTCGAACGCCGGCTCCACGAGGAAATCGACGCCGTCGTCGGCGACGGCCGGCCGACGGCCGAGGAGCTTCGGGAGCTTGAGTACACGGAGTGGGTAATCAAGGAGGCGATGCGGCTCTACCCGCCGGTGTACACGATCTTCCGCCAGCCGCGTGAGCCCGTCGACGTGGGGGGGTACACGATCCCCCCGGACGCGTCGATCATGCTGCCCCAGTGGGCGGTCCACCGCTCCGACGAGTACTGGACGGACCCGGAGACGTTCGATCCCGAGCGCTGGCGCCCCGAACGGACGCGGGAGCGCCCCCGGTTCGCGTACTTCCCCTTCGGCGGCGGGCCGCGTCACTGCATCGGCAAACATCTCGCCATGCTCGAAGCCCGGACCATCGTCGCGACGACAGCCAGTCAGTACCGGCTCACCTACGAGGGCCAGCGACCGCTCGAACTGCTGCCGACGCTGACGGCGCACCCGCGCAACGGGATGCCGATGCGGGTCGAGCGCCGCTGAGCGGCCGTCGACCGGCGCGCGGCCGAGCCTCGGCGCCGACCTTTCCGGCCAACACCAACCACTTACGACGGCTCCCGTCGAACCGCCGGCCATGCGCATCGAGTACGACCGCGACACCTGTATCGGGATGTTCCAGTGCGTCGCCGAGTGGGACGCCTTCGAGCGCGACGAGGACGCCGGGAAAGCCGTCCTCGTGGACGCTGAGGCGGCCGAGGAGGACCTGTTCGTCCGTGAGGTGCCCGAAGACGCCGAACTCGACGCGAAGTTCGCCGCCCGGGCCTGTCCCGTCGACGCCATCCGGGTGTACGACGACGACGGCGAGCAGATCGTCTGAGCCGTCCCGGCACGCCCCCGTTTCAGTTCCACCACGCTCGCCGAACCCTTATCGGCGAGCGCGCCCCAGTACCTGCAAATGGCGGCCTCCGACGACGTCGGCCGGATCGACCACCCGCTGCTGACGCCCGATTTCCTGGAGCGCCGGCTCTACCAGCTCCAGCTCGCGGGCACCGCACAGGAGGCCGACACCCTCGTCTGTCTGCCCACCGGGCTCGGGAAGACCACCGTTTCGCTGCTCGTCACCGCCGAGCGACTCGACGAGGTCGGCGGCAAAGCGCTCATGCTCGCGCCGACGAAGCCGCTGGTCCAACAGCACGCCGAGTTCTACCGCGAGGCGCTTCAGGTTCCGGACGAAGAGATCGTCGTGTTCACCGGCGAGGTCAGCCCGGACGACCGCGCCGAGCTCTGGGAGTCGGCGACGATCGTGATCGCGACGCCCCAGGTCGTCGAGAACGACCTCGTCGGCAACCGCATCTCGCTCGCTGACGTGACCCATCTCACGTTCGACGAGTGCCACCGCGCGACCGGCGACTACGCCTACGTCTACATCGCCGAGCGCTACCACGCCGACGCCGCCGACCCGCTCGTGACTGGGATGTCCGCGTCGCCGGGCGGCGACGAGGAGGAGATCCTGCAGGTGTGTGAGAACCTCGGGCTGACCGAGGTCGAGGTGATGACCGAGGACGACGCTGACGTCGACGAGTTCACCCACGACACCGACGTGCAGTGGGAGCGGGTCGACTTGCCCGAGGAGATCCTGGAGATGCGCGAACTGCTGAACGAGGTCATCACCGAGCGGCTGGAGGACCTCAAGGAGCTCGGCGTCACCAACAGCACCAGCCCGGATCTCTCCCAGAAGAAGCTCAACGGCATGCGCGCCGAACTGCAGAAGCTGATCAACAACGACCAGAGCGAGGGGTACCAGGGGATGAGCACCCACGCGGAGATCATGAAGCTCCGGCGCGCGGTCGAACTGGTCGAGACCCAGTCCGTCGAGTCCGTCCGGCGCTACTTCGAGCGCCAGCGGGAGGACGCCCGCTCCTCGGGGGCGTCGAAGGCCAGCCAGCGCATGGTCAGCGACCCCCGGGTTCGCCGCGCGATGCGGAAAGCCGACACGTACGACGATCTCCACCCGAAGTTCTCGAAAGCCCGCATCCTCCTGGCCCAGACGCTCGGCATCGGCGACGGCGAGCGCGTCATCGTGTTCACCGAGTCCCGCGACACCGCCGAAGCCCTGACCGAGTTCCTGGGGCAGAGCTTCGAGACCCGGAAGTTCGTCGGGCAGGGCGACAAGGAGGGCTCCGACGGGATGACCCAGAAACAGCAGCAGGAGCGCCTCGATCAGTTCCGCAACGGCGAGTTCGAGGTGCTCGTCTCCACCTCCGTCGCCGAGGAGGGGCTGGACGTGCCGGAAGTCGACCTCGTGCTGTTCTACGAGCCGGTCCCCACCGCGATCCGCTCGATCCAGCGGAAGGGTCGAACCGGCCGCCAGGCCGAGGGGAAGGTGGTCGTCCTGATGGCCAACGACACCCGGGACGAGGCCTTTTTCTGGATCGCTCGCCGGCGCGAACAGGAGATGGAAGACGAGCTCCGGGAGCTGAAAGGCGTCGCCGACGAGGTCGAGGCGGAGCTCGACGACGCCCAGCAGGCGCTCTCGGCGTTCGGCGACGCCGACGGGGAGCGCGAGGAGCGCGTCGATCCCGGGCTGACCGACTTCGAGAGCGAGAGCAGTGCCGACGGCGCGGACGCCGCGGACGCCACGACCGACACTGACGATGAGGGGATCGTCGCCACCGCCGACTCCGACCCCGAGGAGGACGTGATCGAGGTCGTCGTCGATCAGCGCGAACTCGACTCGCCGATCGCGAAGGAGCTCTCCCGCCGGGAGGGCGTCCGGACCCGGCTCGAAACGCTCGAAGTCGGCGACTACGTGCTTTCCGATCGCGTCGCCGTCGAGCGCAAGTCGGTCGCGGACTTCCTCGACACCCTCACCGGCGGCGACCGCTCGATGTTCGAGCAGGTCGGCGACCTCTCGCGGGCGTACGCCCGCCCCGTGGTGATCCTCGAAGGCGAGGATCTCTACGGCGAGCGCAACGTCCACCCCAACGCCATCCGCGGCGCGCTCTCCTCGCTGGCGATCGACTTCGACGCCAGCGTCCTCCGGACGGAGGACGAGGACGACACCGCCGACCTGCTTGAGGTCGTCGCCGGCCGCGAGCAGGAGGAGAGCGACCGGACGGTCTCCGTCCACGGCGAGAAATCCGGGAAGACGCTGGCCGAACAGCAGGAGTACGTCGTCGGCAGCGTCGCCGACATCGGCCCCGTGACGGCGCGGGCGCTGCTCGAGGAGTTCAAAACCGTCGAGGCGGTGATGACCGCGAAGAAGGAGGACCTGATGACGGTCGACGGCGTCGGCGAAGTGACCGCGGACCGGTTGCGTGAGGTCGTCGGCTCGGACTACTCGGGCTGACTACTCCAACGCGTCCAGCGCCTCTGCTGCTTCTCTCGCCGCTTCGAGCCACTGCTTCGCCGTCCGCGGATCGCTCGCCTCGTTCGCCTTCCGCGCGCTGCGGGTCACCGCGCGCTGGAGTTCGGCCCGCGGGCCGTCGGCCGGCGTCGTCGCCTCGCTCGTCGTCGGCGCTTCGGCAGTCGGCTCCTGGTCGCTCACGTCGACGTACTCCGTCGGCGCGCCGGTGCCGCGGTCGGGCTCGGGCCGCGCCGGCTCGGCACTAGCCGGCTGGGGAGCCTGCCGCTCGGCTGGCTGATGCTGCCGCTCGGCTGGCTGCTGGCTCGGCTGCTGCTGGCGCTGTGCCGAGGACTGCTGCTGTGCCTGCTCGCCGGCCTCTGCGGCGTCGTCGGCACCAGCGCCGTGACAGGTCGGACAGAACGTGCGATCGCCGTCGCGGAACAGCGGATCGCCGCAGTGCTCGCAGTGCTCGTTGGTCATCGTCGCCCCCTGCAGCAGCAGTTCGCTCATGCGCTGGGTCTCTTGGCGCTTCTGTTGGTCCTTCTCGAGTTTCTCGCGGAGTTTCTCCCGCTCGGCCTCCTTGTCGAACTCCTCGCTCATGAGCGTCGGTTGGGGCTCCGGAGCAAAAAGGCGTGGTAGTCCGAGAACTGTAGCGCAACGACTAGGCGGCTGAAAACACGGGAACTGAACGGGAGCGAGTTAGAACGGCGCCTGCGGCCCTTCGTCGTCCTCGCCGTCGTCGTCGCCCTCGCCCGGGAAGGAGGGGCTCATGCTGCTGCCGCCGGTGCCACCGAGGTCGCCGTCGGCGCCGGCGCCCATGCCGGTGTCGGCCTGCACCGTCTCGATCTCCGGAATCTCCTTGACCATCCGGGACTTGATCGCCTGGATCGTCATCGGGGAGATACCGCAGCCCGAACACGCGCCGCCGAGCTGGATGTGCACTTCGCCCGATTCGCGGTCGAGGTGGGTGATCGAGGACGAACCGCCGTGCATCTGGATCTGCGGGAAGTTGCGTCGAAGGAAGTTACTGACGCGCTCGCGAAGGTCGTCGTCGCCGGACTGGCTCTCCGTGCTCATACGTTGGCTTGGCGAGCGGGCGGCTTATGCCTTTGGTTCGGGTCACCCCGAACACGTTCGATAGCCGGCTCAGCCGTCGGTTTGGGGCTGTTCGACGCCTAACAGCTGGTGGAGTTCGGCAGCGATCACGTCGGTGTACTGCTCCAGCGTCTCGTGCAGCGTCTCGGCGTCGACGTTCACTGCCGTGACGCGATCTGCGGGGTTCTCGGGGAGTTCGACCTCGAAGGTGCCGTCGACGAAGTGGGGCTCGGACTCGTTGAGCACCTGCTGGTCGATCGCGTGGACCAGGTCCGAGTCGTGGGATCCGCTCATCGTCTCGAACGCGTTCTTGTAGGCGCGCTGGAGCTCGGTGAAGTGGTCGGTGTACTTCTCCTCCTCGAACGTTTCGGGGTCGAACTCGGCCATCGGCGACGATTCGCGAGGCGAGGCCAAAAGTGGGGCGACTCGGCCGCCCTCAGAACGCGACCCAGTCGGTGGGGTCCCGCCCCGACTCCTGATAGCGGAACGCCCGCCCGTCGTCGCGCCGGGTGGTGATCACGGCGTCGAACGGCTGGGTGAGCGTGGTGACCGCCTGCTCGCTCGCGGCGTCGTCGTCGACGACGGCGACGGCGGGCCAGTCGAGTCCCTTCGCCTCCGCGAGCAGCACGCGGAGGAACTGGTAGACGCGCTCGGTCTCCCAGTACATCAGTAGCTCCGACACCGAGTGGACGCCGACGGCAGCGTGCTCGATGTCGTCGGCCTGTACCGCATCGACCAGATCGGTGAACTTCACGCCGATCTCGGTGAGGTTCTTCGGCGAGGAGGCGTAGCGAACGAGCCCGGTCTCGTCGCCGTCCCGCCCCTGTGCGCGGCTCGCGCAGTCGACGATACCGAAGCAGTCGGGGTCGCCGTAGTCGGCGAAATCCTCGCGGGCGCCGGTCGCCTGCCGGCTGGTGGAGACGAGCAGCCCGCAGTCGGCGAGGGCGTCGAGTAGCCGGAGGAGCAGGTCGTACTTCCCTGACATCGCGGGGCCGCGCACCAGCACGCTCCGGCCCACCGCGAGCTCGGCGATCGGGATGGCGGAGTCCAGGGTCTGGGAGGTGGGCTCCTCCATTCTCATACGCCCACCTCTCGGGGAGACCACAAAACGCTGTTCCCTGTTCACCCGTGGGCAGCCGGGACGTTGATGAGGGTACGTGCCAGTGACGAGGTATGGCGACTGCTCTACGAACCGCCGACCCGACGCTGCGGGGGTGGCGCTGATGCGGTACCTCGCACGAACCGCCGACGGCGGCGGGCTGCTGGGCGACGACGACGGCGTCGTCCCGCTCGAAGCGGCCGCACCCGAGCACACGAGCGTCCGTGACGCGCTGCCCGCCGCGGCTGCGGGGACGCTCCCGAGCGCCGCCGACGCAACCGCCGAGCGAACCCCTCGCGGGAACTACTCCCTCGGCGCCCCCGTCGCGGAGCCGGGGAAGCTGTTCGGCATCGGCCTCAACTACGTCGAACACGCCGGCGACCTCTCGGAGGACGCGCCCGAGGAGCCGGCGAGCTTCTTCAAGCCGACGACGGCCGCGACCGGGCCGGGCGGGCCGATCCGGCTCCCGCCCGCGGCGATCAGCGACCGCGTGACCGCCGAGGCCGAACTCGCGGTCGTGATCGGGCGGACCTGCCGGAACGTCGACGCCGCGGACGCCGACGACGTGATCGCCGGCTACGTGCCGGTGATCGACATGACCGCCGAGGACATCCTCCGACGCAATCCGCGCTTTCTCACCCGTGCGAAGAGCTTCGACACGTTCCTGGTGCTCGGCCCCCACATCGCGATGCCCGAAGCCGGCACCGACCTCGCTGACACGACCGTTCGCACCGTGATCGACGGCGAGACGATCGCGGAGAACGTCGTCGGGAACATGACGTTCTCGCCCCGCGAGCTCGTGGCGTATCACTCCGACGTGATGACGCTACAGCCGGGCGACGTGATCTCGACCGGCACGCCCGGCGCGGGCGTCATCGAGCCGGGGTCGCACGTGCGGGCGGAGGTCGAGGGGTTCGGCAGCGTAGAGGCCGATGTGGTTCGGTAGTCGGCGGCTGCCAATCGTCGCCCGTCCCTCGGCGGCTGACCGTCGCCGCCTCGGAACCGTTCGTCTCGGAGACGTTCGCTACATTCATGCGCCCGACCGCGTACCACTACACAGAGTGGAGCCCGCCCGCATCCCGGAGTCGTTCCCCGCACCCTCCTACCGCGGCAACCAGGAGCGGGCGCTCGCGGACATCCGCGACGCGTTCGCGGCCGGGAACGACGTCGTGCTCGTGCGCGCGCCGACGGGCAGCGGCAAGTCCCTCCTCGCGCGCTCGATCATGGGCGCGGCCCGGACCGTCGCCGAAGCCGACCCCGCCCAACCCACCGGCGCGTACTACACCACGCCACAGGTCAGCCAACTCGACGACGTGGAGGCCGACGACCTGCTCGACGACTTCCGAGTGATCCGGGGCAAGAACAACTACGACTGCATCCTCCCCGGCGAGCACGACACGCCGGTCGATCAGGCGCCCTGCGTGCGCAAGAGGGGGTTCGACTGCACGGTTCGCCATCGCTGTCCGTACTTCTCCGATCGCGCGATCGCGTCGAACCAACCAATCGCGGCGATGACGCTCGCGTACTTCATGCAGACTGCCGGCAGCGACGTGTTCCGGATGCGCGACGTGGTCGTCGTCGACGAGGCCCACGGGCTCGCGGAGTGGGCGGAGATGTACGCGGCCGTCGAACTCACCCCGCGGCGCGTACCGGTCTGGGACGACGTAGACGTGCCGGACGTGACCGACGCCACGGGCGACCCGGTGGAGGGAGCGGTCCGGTTCGCCGAACAGCTGCGCGAGCGCTGTGCGGCCGAGAAGGACCAACTGCTCGCCAAGCCCGAACTCACGCCCGACGAGGCCGCCCGCCGGGACCGCCTGCAGGAGCTGATCAGCGAGCTCGCCTACTTCGCGGAGGACTACCGCGACCCACACTCGCCGACGACCTGGGTCGTCGATCAGCCCGAGGGTGCTGGCGGCGCCATCTCGATCAAGCCGCTCGACCCCGCGAAGTACCTCAAACACACCGTCTGGGACCGCGGCTCGAAGTTCGCGCTGCTGTCGGCGACGATCCTCAACAAGGAGGCGTTCTGCCGCGGCGTCGGACTCGACCCCGAAACCGTCGCCCTCGTCGAGGTCGGCCACACCTTCCCCGTCGAGAACCGCCCGCTGTACGACACGACCCAGGGGAAGATGACCTACGAGCACCGCGACGAGACGCTCCCCAAAATCGCCGACCTGCTCGTCTGTTTGATGGGCGAACACGCCGACGAGAAAGGCCTCGTCCACTGCCACTCCTACGGCATTCAGGAGCGACTCGCCGACCGCCTCGCCGAACTGGGCGTCGCCGGCCGCGTGCGCGTCCACGACCGGGAGAACCGCGACGCCCAACTCGAAGCGTGGAAAGCCAGCGACGAACCCGAACTGTTCCTCTCAGTCAAGATGGAGGAGGCGCTGAACCTGGAGGGCGGCCTCTGTCGGTGGCAGGTGCTCTGTAAGGCGCCGTACCTCAACACGAACGACTCCCGGGTCGAACAGCGCCTCGAAGAGGGCCAGTGGGCGTGGTACTACCGCGCCGCGCTGCGAACGGTGATTCAGGCCTGCGGGCGCGTCGTCCGCTCGCCGGAGGACTACGGCGCGACGTATCTCGCCGACGACTCGCTGTTGGAGCTGTTCGACCGCGCGAGTGCGGACGTTCCGGACTGGTTCCAGGAGCAGGTCGACCGCCTCTCGACGCCGACGCTGCCGGCGGCCGACCCCGCAACCGCGCTCGCGGGCGTCGACGCCAGCCCCAGCGCGCGTACGGGCAGTTCGGGACGCCGCAGCGGCCGGGAGTCCGGCGGCTCGACGGACGGGGCCTCGTCCTCGCGCTCGTCGTCGACGGCGTCGTCGTCCGGTTCGGGGAGCGACCGGACGGCGAACAAGACCGAGGCGGAGGCGGAGAAGCGTGAGAACCATCCGTTGTCAGACGTATGGGGCGACGGATGAGCAGTCGCACCAATCGGGACGTACGGGGCGACGGATGAGCAGTCGCACCAGTCGGGACGTACGGGGTGGCGGATGAGCAGTCGCACCAGTCGGGACGTACGGGGTGGCGGATGAG
>Ga0207754_100088_pt1 | contig 76758 bp, 78 predicted proteins | sample A23E1SouthBayCA_FD_187728 | JGI IMG/M metagenome (GOLD analysis project Ga0207754, IMG submission 187728) | Aerobic enrichment media microbial communities from Eden Landing Ponds, California, USA - A23 E1 (SPAdes) | ecosystem: Environmental > Aquatic > Marine > Unclassified | place: Emeryville...
CAGCCATCTTTGATGCCCGCTGTATGCGGGGAGGAAGGCCCCTTTGACAGGGCTGTACGCGCTGGAAAGCACGTCCTTGGTCACAACTGGACGGCGACCTTCGACGGCCCACGCGAAAGCGTGCTTGAGGCCCGAGGAAACGCGCAACCTGAATGTCCCCTTCGGGGAATCCTCGTCCTTTAGGGCGGGGAGGATGTCAAGCTTCGGGAACGATGGTCAGGTCGGTCGAGATCCAGCCCTCGCTGTTTCCGTTCTCGGTGAAGACACGGCGCTCGGCGTGGAGCTCACGGCAGTTGACCGTCGGTGCTTCGTTCTCCGGTGCGTCCGTCGTCTTCCGACTGTCCGGGTCGTCCGGCCGCTCAACCCGAGACGAACGACGCGATGGTGACATACGCCTTGTTTAGGGGAGCCTAAACAAAAAGGTACGGGTCTCGCCGTGAGGACGTCGCGCTCGACGAGTCACCGGTCGAAAGAACCGAAACCGCGTTATTCGCGCGCGATGCGGGGTGAGAGCGGTTAGTTCGCCGTGGCCGCCGTACTCTGCTCGCCGACCTGCCCGATGCGCCAGCGCAGGATGAGGACGACGACGAGGCCGACGACGAGGACGACGTTGATGATGTAGAGCGCCGTCGTGTAGCTACCCGTGGACTCGAGGATGGTCGAGGCGAGGGTCGGACCGGCGACGCCGGCGAAGCCCCACGCGGTGAGCGCGTAGCCGTGAATCGCGCTGACCTCCTTCGTCCCGAACAGGTCGCTGAGGTACGCCGGCAGGCACGCGAAGCCACCGCCGTAACACGTGATGATGATGAACAGCGTGATGGCGATGATCCAGACGCCCGTGACCTGCGGGAGCATGAAGAACGCGATGATCTGGATGACGAAGAACGCAGCGTAGGTCGTCGTCCGACCGATGTAGTCGGAGAGGCTCGACCAGAAGATGCGGCCGCCGCCGTTGAAGATCCCGATGTAGCCGGTGATGAACGCGGCCGTCGTCGCGGACGCGCCGCCGAGCGTCTGCAGGATCGGGGAGGCGTACGCGAGGAGCATGATGCCCGCGGAGACGTTAATGAAGATGATGAGCCAGATCATGTAGAAGCGCGGCGTCTTCCGCGCTTCCGCGGCGGTGAGGTTCGAGAGACCGGAGATGGCGGATTTCGCCTTCTCCTGTGCCGCTTCGGTCTGCTCCATTCCCGACGGGAGCCACCCCTCCTTCGGCTTGGCGAGGTAGCTCGAGCCGAGCGCCATGAGGACGAAGTAGAGCGCACCGAGCACGTAGAACGTCGTCGCAATGCCGGACTGCGTATATTTCGCGGAGCCGGTACTGAAGTTCAACATCAGCGCGTTACCGAGCGGGCTGGTGAGGAGCGCGCCGGCACCGAAGCCCATGACGGCGAGGCCGGTCGCCATTCCGCGGCGGTCCGGGAACCACTCGAGGAGCGTCCCGATCGGGGCGATGTAGCCGAGCCCGAGACCCATCCCGCCGACGATGCCGAAGGTGGCGAAGAACAGGTAGAGACTACCGAGCTGTACGGAAACACCGGCGCCGATGATACCGGCGCCGTAGAGGACGGCGGCGGCGAGGCCGGATTTCCGTGGTCCGTACTTCTCGACGTAGCTGCCGAGGAACGCGGCCGTCATCCCCAGCACGAAGATGGCGATGGAGAACGCCAGTGAGACGCTCGACGTCTCCCAACCGAGCGCGCTCTGGAGTGGGTTCTGGTAGATACTGTACGCGTAGATTCCACCGATCGAGAGGTGGATGGCGACCGCACCGACCGCGATCAGCCATCTATTCTTGCTTGCACCGTTATTACCCATGATCTTTGGTCTGAACCTCGGGAGACATAAACCCTCCCGATACGGTATTACTAACCGGCGCTAAAGGGGCCGTAACTGCCGGATACTTCTCGTATTATGTACCCCTCCCGAGACCCAGTGCGTCGAGCCGGAGGAACGCGGGGAGCGTGATGAGGACGATCCCGGCCTCGAGCGCGCCCACAGTCAGGAACGCCGCGGTGTAGCCGGCGGCGTCGGTGACGACGCTCCCGACGACGAACCCGGCGAGGAAGCCGAGGTTGCCGAAGACGTTGAAGCCACCCATGGCGACGCCGCGCTCCTCATCCGTGGCGATGTCCGTGACGAGCGCCATCGTCGCTGGGGAGACGAGCGCCCCGCAGACGCCGAGAGCCACCATCGCGCCCGCAGCAAGTGCGAGCGTCGGAGCCAGCGAGACGGCGACGATGACAGCCCCGTAGCAGACGGAGCCCGCGACGATGGGGAGCGTGCGGCCCACGCGATCTGAGACGACGCCGAGTGGATACTGAAGGAGCGCGAACGGCGCGAAGAACAACCCCAGGACGAGGCCGGCACCGCCCGCGTCGAGGCCGAACGTCTCGCGGAAGTAGACGGTGCCGACGAGCGCGAAGAACCCCGCGGTGAGCCGATCCATGAAGCCGAAGGCGTAGGGAAAGCCGAGTTCGGGACTCTTGCAGAGTCGCGCGACCACGTCGCGCAGCCCGACCGCCCGGCCGCTCCCGCCCGGTGTGCGGTCGGCCACGCGCGTCGCCAACAGCGCCGCAACGAGGAGTCCCGCACCGGCGACCCAGAGTGGGACGAGGACACCCCGCTCATAGAGCTGCCCCCCGAGCGGTGCACCGAGCGCCGTTCCCGAGCCGATGGCGATACCCGCCGCGCCCATGTTCTTCCCGTGGCCGCCCGCTAGGTCCATCAGCATCGTCATCGCTAGCGAGAGCGCCCCGATGGTGAACGCACCCTGTGCGAATCGGACGGCGAGCAGCAGAGTGAACGGGACGTCGCCGCCACGTCCGAGGGCGGCGAGTGAGAGGTAGCCGAGCGCACCGCCGAGCGCGCCCGCGACGATGAACACCGTCCGGCGTCCGGTGCGATCGCTCAGATAGCCCCAGAACCCGGCGAAGAGGACGAACGCGGTGAACTCGGCACCTAGGAACCACGTGCCGGCGTCGAGCGACGGCGCGCGCCCGAGCGCGGCGACGAGGTCGGTGATCCCCGGATAGAGGAGTACTTGCGCGAACAGGACGACGAAGACGACGAGGGCAAGGACCGCTCGGTCGCGTTGCACGGCCGAGGGAGCCCACCGATGCGCGTCGACGCCGAGGTCCATTCGTACGGTCGTACACGGCCGACCCGATTATACGCGTCGCTCGCGCGTCGCGGGTGACTGATCCGACCTTCGAAGTCGAAGTTGCACGGGTGTTTCGCTTACGCTCGGGAAGGGCAAGTCCGTTGAACCAGGGGGACGTAGACGTACATATGCCCAGAACCGAGCGGATGGACGTGCAGGGGATGTCCTGCGCCAACTGCTCGGCGACCATCGAGGACGCCCTCTCCGCCCTCGACGGCGTCGCCGAGGCGAACGCGAACTTCGCCACCGACGAGGCGAGCGTCACGTACGATCCCGCGTCGGTCTCCCTCGCGTCGATTTATGACGCGGTTGCGGACGCGGGCTACGATCCCGTCGACGAGACGGTGACGATCACGATCACCGATATGTCGTGCGCGAACTGCTCGCAGACCGTCCACGACGCGCTCCTCGATACCGCCGGCGTGATCGAGGCGGACGTGAACTTCGCCACCGACGAGGCGCGCGTCCGCTACAACCCCGCGGCGGCGTCGATGGCGGATCTCTACGATTCGATCGCGGACGCAGGCTACTCGCCCGTCCGCGAGACGGAGGGCGACGACGACGGCGAGAGCGCGGCGACGGCCGCACGGCGCGCCGAGACGCGCAAACAGCGAAATCTCACGTTGTTCGGTGCGGCGTTCGCCCTGCCGCTGTTCGGGCTGATGCTCGAAGGACTGTTCGCGCCCGACGCGCTCCCGGCGACGATCCCCGGGACGGCCCTCCCGATGGAAGTCGTCGGTTTCGTCCTCGCCACGCCGGTCCAGTATCTCCTCGGGAGGGAGTTCTACGAGAACGCGTACACGGCGCTCGTGAAGAACGGCCGGGCGAACATGGACGTCCTCATCGCGCTCGGTTCGTCCACGGCGTACGTCTACAGCGTGGCGACGTTGTTCGGCGTCGTCGCCGGCGGCACCTACTTCGATAGCGCCGTGTTCATTCTCACGTTCATCACGTTCGGCAACTACCTCGAGGCGCGCTCGAAGAGCCGCGCGGGTGAGGCCATCCAATCTCTCCTCGAGATGGAGGCCGACACCGCACGCGTCCTCCGGGACGGCGAAGAGCGCGAGGTCGAAATCTCCGACGTCGCGGTCGGCGACCGCCTCGTCGTCAAACCCGGTGAAAAAGTGCCGACCGACGGCGTCGTCGTCGAGGGTGAGTCCGCCGTCGACGAGTCGATGGTGACCGGCGAGTCGCAACCCGTCGGCAAGACGCCCGGCGACGATGTCGTCGGGGGGACGGTCAACGAGAACGGTCGGCTCGTCGTCGAGGCGACGAAGGTCGGCTCGGAAACGGCGCTTCAGCAGATCGTCGAGACGGTCCGCGAGGCCCAATCGCGTCAGCCCGAGGTGCAGAACCTCGCCGACCGCATCAGCGCGTACTTCGTCCCCGCGGTGATCGCCAACGCCCTCCTCTGGGGGGTCCTCTGGTACGCCGCGCCCGCGGCGCTCGCGGGCTTCGTCGACTGGCTCCCACTCTGGGGGCTCGTCGCCGGCGGGCCGGTCGTCGCCGGCGGGACGGTGAGCGTCTTCGAGTTCGCCGTCGTCGTCTTCGCCTCCGCGGTGCTCGTCGCGTGTCCGTGCGCGCTCGGTCTTGCGACGCCCGCCGCGACGATGATCGGCACCTCGATTGGCGCGACCAACGGCGTCCTGTTCAAGGGCGGTGACGTGCTCGAACGCGTCCGCGACGTCGACACCGTCGTCTTCGACAAGACCGGAACGCTCACTGAGGGCGAGATGACGCTCACGGACGTTGTAGCGCTCGACCGCACCGCGGCGGACGGCGGCGAGCGAGCGGGTGGGACGCGCACTGATGGCGCCGGCGCCACCGCAGCCGTGGAGGGCGGCGAGGACGCGACGCCCACCCACCCCGAGACCGACCTGCTCTACGCGGCCGCGAGCGCGGAGTCCGGAAGCGAGCACCCGCTCGCCCGGGCTATCGTCGACGGCGCCGAGGAGCGCGGCCTTGACCTCGCGACCCCCGAGAGTTTCGAGAACGTCCCCGGGAAGGGCGTCCGAGCGACTGTTGACGGCCGCGAGGTGCTCGTCGGAAACCCCGGCCTCCTCGCCGACGCCGGCGTCCCGGTCGACGCCGCCGCGGAGGCCCGGCAGGGCCTCGAGAACGAGGGGAAGACCGCGATGCTCGTCGCCGTCGACGGCCGCCTCGCAGGCGTGCTCGCCACCGCCGACACGGTGAAACCCTCGGCGAAGCGCGCCGTCGACGGCCTGCAGGAGCGCGGTCTCACGGTGCGGATGCTCACCGGCGACAACGAGCGGACGGCACGTGCCGTCGCCGACGAACTCGGCATCTCCGCCGAGAACGTCCGTGCAGGGGTGCTCCCGGACGAGAAGGCGGACGCCGTCGACGCCATCCAGTCGGACGGCTCGCGCGCACTGATGGTCGGCGACGGCGTGAACGACGCGCCCGCGCTCGCCGCCGCGTACGTCGGCGCGGCCATCGGCTCCGGGACTGACGTCGCCATCGAAGCTGCGGACGTCACGCTGATGCGCGACGACCCCGCGGACGTCCTGAAAGCCGTCAACATCTCGGACGCGACGCTCCGGAAGATCAAACAGAACCTCTTCTGGGCGCTCGGCTACAACACCGTCCTCATCCCGCTGGCCTCCCTCGGGTTGATGATGCCCGCGCTCGCCGCCGCCGCGATGGCGTTCAGCAGCGTGAGCGTCCTCTCGAACAGCCTCCTATTCCGGCGGTACGATCCGTCCGAAGAATACAGCGGATTCTGAGGACTGTCGTGCTCAGCGGGATCTCAGATCCCGCGCTAGTACGATCCGGACGAGCCGTACTCGGTGCTGTAGGCTCGCCCGGATTCCGCCCAGCGAATCTCCGATTCGCGCTGGTACGATCCGTCCGAAGAGTACTCCGTACTCTGACGTTGGAGGAGCCCGGCAGGACGAATCCTGCTGAGTGCGACCCGATGAACGGTATTCTCGGTGACTCGTTAGCGCCTCGACGGCGGGATCTTCTCCATACTGGATAGCCCGAAGTAGTCGGTATCGACGTCCCCAACCGGACGCCGCCCGCGAGGTGGCCGTCGATGCTCGGGACGCCGAGCGGAAGTTTCGCCGTGTCGTCCCCGGAATCTTGTCCCGTCGCCATGACCACCGAGAAGACCCAGTCGCGAATAACTGTTCGGGCGCCGCGCGGCTGCGTTTTGTTGCTTCTCCGCCGCGTGGCCTCGTTTCGCTGTCCCTCGACGTGCTCCGTTTGCGGCGCCCGCTATTCTCGTGACGGCGGACGGAAACGCTTAGTCGTGGGCCGTCGATACCCGTGGATATGTCTCTCTCGATCGAACGCCGACGGTATCACCTCGCAGTCGTCCCCGTCCGCGGCGCGCGATGACGCGGCGCGCGTCGGGCGCCCTCGGCGTGACGACGCTCGTGAGCGGCGACCACTTCCTCTCACACGTCTACATCCTCGCGTTCCCGCCGCTGTTCCCGCTCATCGCGGGGGCGTTCGACGTCTCGGTGACGCGTCTCGCCGTGAGTGTGACGCTCATCTACGCCGCGCAGTTCCTCTGCCAAGTGCCGGCGGGCGAACTCGTCGATCGGGTCGGTGGCAAGCGCGCCGTCGTCGTCGGCCTCGCGGTGACCGCGACGAGCATCGCGGCCGCGGGGTTCGCCACCACGTACCTCCACATCCTCGTCTGCGCGTTCGTCTCCGGCGTCGGTCAGTCGCCGTTTCACCCGGGGAACTACGCGCTCCTCGACGCGGCCGGCGACGCCGCGAGCGAGGGCAAACAGTTCAGCGTTCACTCCTTCGGCGGCTTCATTGGATTCGCCGCCGCGCCCGTGCTCACCACGGGTATCGCCGCGCTCGCGGACTGGCGCACCGCACTTGTCGTCGTCGGCGCCGTCGGACTCGCCTACGCGGGGGTGCTCGCCGTCGCGCTCGCTCCCGTCCACCGTCGCGCGCTCCGTACCGTGGACGCCGGTGGTACGTCCGCTGACGGCACGGGCGGGCGGTCGCCCTTCGCCAGCGTCCGGTTGCTCACGCGCCCGCTCGTCGCCGGGATGTTCGCGTTCTTCCTCCTCGTAACGTTCGCGGACACCGGCGTTCAGACGTACACGACGGCGTTCGCGGTGCAACACCTCGGCCTCTCGACGGTCATCGGGAACACGGCGCTGACCGCGCTCCTCGGTGTGACCGCGGTCACGGTTCTGCTCGGCGGGTGGCTCGCCGACCGATACGACGCTTTCACGATCATCGTCGTCGGCCTCTCGTGGACCGCGCTCGTCCTCGGCGCGAGCGTCGCGTTCGACCTCGGCCCCGCGGCGTTCGTCGCGGTGTGGGCGGTCGCCGGCGCGGGCTTCGGCGTCTCGCTCCCCGCCCGCGATCGTATCACGAACGCCCTCTCGGGCACCGAGGACACCGGCAAGAGCTTCGGCCTCGTCTACACCGGTCTCCCGATCGGTGGCGCGGTCGCGCCCGTCGTCCTCGGCGCGGTCATCACCCGCCTCTCCTATCTCGACGCCGTCGTCACCATTGCCGGGTGTTTCTTCCTCGGCGCCGTGGTCGTCGCGGCGATGCGACGCCGACGCTGAGTTGCCCGTCGAGCGAACCGCTCTTCCCGTCGGACTGTCTCCTCGACCAGCGTGCGACTCTCCATCAACACTACCGACCGACTCGCCGTGACGGACGTCACGGCGCGCGTCGCGGACGCGGTTCCGTCCGACGTCGAGCGCGGCGTCTGCACCGTCTTCGTGCCGCACACGACCGCTGGCGTCGTCGTCAACGAGGCCGAATCGGGATTGTTGGACGACGTGGAGGCCGCGCTCGCGCGCCTCGTCCCCGACGACGACTACGCACACGACGCGGTCGACGACAACGCGGACGCCCACCTCCGCGCGCTCCTCCTCGGATCGAGCGCCACCGTCCCCGTCGCCGACGGCTCGCTCGACCTCGGGACGTGGCAGTCGGTACTCTTCGTCGAGTGCGACGGCCCGCGGACGCGCTCGCTCGACGTCCGCGTCGCGCCGACGACGACCGAGTGACGCCCGCTCACTCCGCACGCCGCCCACCTCGTGCGTTGCCACGTCGAACGCTGGCACGTCACTATGTAGTACGAGTCGACTCGCTAACTACCGACGCTTAGGACTGCGGATTGCCGGCTTCGGTGTCGAGGACCGTCACTGTGTCGCCGACGGTGAGCGTCGTGTCCACCGTTTTTTCGGGAACCGCGGTGTTCACCGCGAGGCGATAGTGGTGATCGAACCACGCTTCGTCGGCCCACGCGGGCCGGGTCGCTGCGCGGCGCTCGACGAACGTCTCGCGGAACCCCTCGATCGCGTCGCCCGTTTCGGGATCGCGCGAGGGAACGGCGCAGCGCGAACAGGGGTTCGTCCCGTAGAACTCGGCGTCGCCGATCCGGAAGCGGACGACGTGCTCGCGGTCCGCGTACAGGCGGTCCTCCCAGAACGCCGGGACGCCACCGATCTCCAGCGTCGGGCGAAAGCGCCGGCGCACGCTCTCCGTCCCGAGGCCGAACCAGTCGCCGACCGCGTCGAGCGTCGCCGTCGAGACGACGGTCGGGCCGTGCGCCGTCGTGTCGTCGGGGAAGCCGCCCGTCCCGTCGTGATCGAGCGTCACGGGGTAGCCGAAGTACGTCGAGAGCCAGTCGGCCGCGGCGTCGCGTCCGGACTCGTCCGCGAGTGAGACGGTGACCGCCGAGGGCGCCCCTTCCGACCTGGACTCGCGGGCGTGGGAGCGAGCGCGGAGGGCGAGCGCATGGTCCGCCGGATCGAACGTCGCGTCGATCCCGTGGACGGCGGGCTCTCGCTTCCCGTTGACGTATCGGCCGTCGGCGTCGCGGATCGCGTACGCCCGGTCGTGGGTGAGCCCGCCGTCAGCGAGGACGCGCGCTCGCGTCCGGGCGTCCGGGTCGAGGGACTTCACCGGATAGACCCGGATCCCGGCGAGGTGGGGGTCGGCGTCGGTCATTCCGCGCCGGCGCTCGTCCCTTCGGCGTCGAGTCGCTCGATCAGGTCCTCGCGGTGCTCGCGGCGCTGCTCGAGGGCGCGCTCGCGGAGCGCCTGCTCGTTCTCGCTCGGACAGTCGAGTGATGGGACGGTCGTCGGCCGGTCGTCGTCGTCGACGGCGACGAAGGTGAAGAACGCGCCCGTGACGTCCCACTCCTCGTCGTTCTCGGGGTCCTCTGCCCGAACGGTCGTCCGGACGGTGAGACTCGTTCGCCCGGCGTCGAAGACGTACGCCTCGATGGTGACGACGTCACCGACGGCGATGGGCGCGTGGAAGTCGACGTGGTCGATGCTCGCGGTGACGACCTGCGTGCCGGCGAAGCGCCGACAGGCGACGGAGGCGACGACGTCCATCCATTCGAGGATGCGACCGCCGAACGCGCGGCCGAGGTGATTCGTCCCCTCCGGCATCAGGACCTCCGTCCGCTCGGTGAGCGACGACCCGAGCGTCGCTGAATCTGTCATGTCCGAGCCGTACGTCGCCCCCCCATTTAACTCGGGGGTGTCTCCGGGTGCGGCCGTCGACGGCCGCCCGCGCTCGCGCCCGTGTTCGCGTGGCGGAACGCAGTCGTTTCTCAGGCGGTCAGGATCTCGAAGCGCGCACCGCCCGCCGCACCCTCGGTCACCTCGATCGTCCAACCGTGTGCGTCGACGATCTCCGCGACGATCGCCAGCCCGAACCCGACGCCGTCGCCGCCCGTCGAATGCCCGGGTTCGAGGACGGCGTCGCGTCGATCCGGTGGGATGCCAGCGCCGTCGTCCGCGACGTAGAACCCCTCCCGGTCGTCGAGCGCGCCCACGGTCACCCTCACGTCGTCGCCACCGTGCTCGACGGCGTTCCGGAAGAGGTTCTCGAAGACGTGCTGGAGTCGCTCGCGGTCCCCGCGAAGCGTCCGGTCGCTTTCGACGTCGAGCGTGGCGTCGCCCGTCTCGACGCGCTCCCAACACTGGCGCGCGAGTTCGCCCACTCCGACGTCCTTCATCTCGCCGACCGTCCGGCCCTGTCGGGCGAGCGTCAGCGTCTCCTCGATGATTCCGTCCATCCGACCGAGCGCGTCCCGCACCTTCTCGATCCGCTCGTCGTCGACGTCCGCCGCCATGAGTTCGAGATAGCCGTCCGCGACGTTGAGCGGCGTGCGGAGGTCGTGGGAGACGACGCCCGCGAACGCGTCGAGGCGATCGTTCTGCCGTTCGAGTTCCGCACGCTGTGCGCGTAGCTCCTCCTCCCGGCTGGTCTGTGCGAGCGCGGCCTCGACGGTCCGCGCGAAGAGTCTCGCGCGCCACGTCTCCTCCTCGCCGAACGCGTTCGTCTCACGCGAGCCGATCGTCAATACGCCGTACGGCCCGAGCGGGAGGGTGATCTCGCTCCCGACGACCGTCTCCGCGTTATATCGTTCTTCTTCCGCCGCGAGGTCGTCGTAGACGGCCACCTCGTCGTTCTGGAATGCCTCCCACGTGAGGCTCTCCCCGCCCGTGTACGTGGGGATCCCGTCGAACACCTCGCGCGTCTCCGCTGTCGTCGCGGCCGGTCGGAGCGCGCCGTCCTCGTACAGCCAGAGGGTGTTGAGCGGACGATCGAGAACGCTCCGTGCCGTCTCGACGGCCTGATCGGCGACCATCTGCCGATCAGACGCGTTCATCAGCGACTGCGTGGACTCGTAGAGCGCACGCAGCGTCTCCTCCCGACGCTTCTGTTCGGTGACGTCACGGAGGACAGCAACGAACCGCCGCTCGCCGTCGACGTCGAATCGGATCAGGTGGATCTCGACGCGGAACGTCGACCCGTCGTGTCGTTCGATTTCCCCCTCGAAGCGCCGGCGATCGCCGTTCTCCAGGCTGGCCAGCGTTGCGCGGACCTCTTCCGCCGTCGTCAGCCGGTCGGTCTCCCACACACCCCTGTCGAGTAGCGTCGACTCCTCGTAGCCCAGTTCCTCGCAGAGCCGACGGTTCACCGCGCGGCGTTCCCCCGTGGAGTCGAGGACCTCGATCATGTCCGGGGAGTTCTCGAAGAGCGCTTCCAGTTTCGCCGCGTCGGCCGCCACGCGCGCCTCGCGCTCGCGGCGCTCGGTGACGTCCTGTTGGAACCCGACGAAGTGCGTCAGATCTCCCGCGTCGTCGTAGAGGGGCGCGACGTCGACGTGGTTCCAGAACGGCGTCCCGTCCTTCCGGTAGTTCAGCAACTCAACGGAGACGCGCTCCTCGGCCTCGATCCCCGCGTGGAGCTCCGCGACGGCAGCCTCGTCCGTCCCCTTGCCTTGCAGGAAGCGACAGTTCCGGCCGAGGATCTCCGACTCGTCGTAGCCGGTCAGTTCCTGGAAGCGGTCGTTGACATAGACGAGAGGGTTGTCCGCCCGGTCGGGGTCGCTGATGGCGATCCCCAGCGGCGCCGCCTCGATCGCGGGGAGCTTCATCTCGAACGCCCGGTCGTTCAGATTGGTGACGTTCCGGACCGTGCAGACGAGGTCGCCACCGTCCGTCGTCGCCACGACGTGGTCCTCGCGGAATGTCGTGCCGTCCGCCCGCAGTCCCGTCGTGAACCCCTGCCAGTAGCCCTCGCGGCGCGCCGTCGGCAGGACCTCCTCGCGGACGAACGCCGTGTCCTCGTCGGGATACGTGACCGTCCAGTGCTCGCCGTGGAGCGCTGCCGGCTCGTAGCCGTAGAGGTCCGCGTACGCCTCGTTGACGTGGACGTACTCGCCGTCGTCGTTCAGGACGCTGATTCCCTCGCGCGCGGTCTCGATCGCCGCGAGGTAGCGTCGCTGCTGTCGATCCATCCGAGCGGCCGTCGCCGCCTCGTGGACACGCTCGGCGAGTTCGGCGTACTGTTCGGTATCCGATTCCTTCGGGAGGTAGTCGGTGACGCCGCGTGAGATAGCCTCGCTGGCGAGCTCCTCGCCGCCCGTCCCCGGAAAGAGGACGAACGGGAGGTCGGGCGCGGCGTCGCGGACGGCATCGAGGAGAGCGAGCCCGTCGAGCGTCGGCATCTCGTAGTCGCTCACGACGCAGTCGAACTGTCGCGGGTTCTCGCGGACGCGTTCGAGCGCGCTCTCGGGGGCTGTCTCGATCGTGACCGCGAACCGCTCGTCTCGGCGGGTGAGCTGCGCCGCACCCCGCTCGGCGACGGCCCGCTCGTCGTCGACATAGAGGACGCGGATCTGCCGCGGCGGCGACCGTCGCTCGGCGGGCGGCGCGTGCGACGTTCGTGGTGGTGTGCCCGACATACGGAAGTGGATACGGGACGTACGATCCCAGCCACCTAACGTTCTTCGCCCGTCACGTCGCGTCGTGTGCGTCCGGGTCGGTCTTCCGGATCAGTGGGTGTTGGACGTAGTCGTCCACTTCGACGTCGTCGAGCGACCGGAGGCCGCCGAGGCGCGCCATCTCGCGGAGGCCGAGTTCGGGGACGTCCTCCGGCGAGACCGTGAGCACGTGGGCGTGCATCCGGTCGATCCCGGCGCGTTTCGCGGCGAGCGCCCGGTGGTGTCCGTCCACGAGCAGTGTCTCGTAGCCGTAGTCGACGACGATGAGCGGCTCCGCGAGCCCGTTTTCGAGCTCGTACTTCCGTCCCTCCAGTTCGTCGGCGTAGACGGAGCGCTGGGTCGGCACCAACGCGGAGACGGTGACGTCGCGCTCTGAGACCGGGACCTCGACGTCGTGGGTCCGTTCGAGGAGTTCGCGCGTGCTCTCCACTTTCGACGGCGTCGTGCGCTCGATCTGACTGCGGACGGCGTCCCCGTTCGAGAACATCCCGAGGAGGTGATCGTCCTCATCGACGACCGGGAGGAACTGGTGGCCGGTGCGGAAGATGACGCGCGCGGCGTCCTTCACCGACATCTCCGGGCGGACGACGATCAACTCGCGAGTCATCACCTCGCGCACGTGGACGTCGCCGTACACCTCCAAGAGGTCGATCGCGCCGACGAACCCGAGGAGGCGATCCTTCCCGTCGACGACCGGGAGACCGGTGTACTGCGCGCCGGCCTTCAGCCGATCGACGACGTCGGCCACCCACGCTTCCGGCCCGACGGTGTCGACGTCGGTCCGCATGTAGGCCTCGACGCTGATCTCGTCGAACTCCATCGGGGTGAGGGTCGCGTCGCGTTCCTCCGTCATGATGCGCTACGCCCCGTCGCGTTCGAGCGCCGGGAGGACGAACTCGTCGATCGCTCGGCGCGACTGGGCGGGCGCGTCGTCGTGACCGAGCGAGATCTTCCGGGCGCGTGCGGCGTGGATGACGTCGGTGATGAGTTGGGTCATGTCGTCGACGTCGACGTCGGCGAAGACGCCGCGCTCGATCCCGGCCTCGAGCACGCGCGCGATGTTGCCGCGGATCGTCTCGTAATGCTCGTTGAACGCCTCGCGGTGGCGTTCGTCGTGGCGGGCGTGCGAGAAGAGCTCGTGATAGACGCGCATCCGCTCCCAGTGATCGAAATCGCCCACGTCGGGCCCGAAGAGACACTGGTCGAGGCGTTCGTCGAGGACGGCCCACGGATCGGCGTCTGCGGGCATCTCGGGGTCGCTCTCGTACTGCGCGACGAGGTATTCGAGGAAGGCGGAGATGAGGTCGTGCTTCCCGTCGAAGTGGTAGTGGATGAGCGTGCGGCTCTTCTCGAACTCCTCGCCGATGTCGCGGACGCGGAGGTTGCTGTACCCGTGCTCGCTGAGCGCCCGAAACGTCGCCTCCATGATCGCCTCCCGCGTGTCGGTCGACGATTGGGACGTACTCGACGCGGTCATACGAGAACGTACGGTTGAGTGCCTTATACGAGTTGTGAGGTCCGCGCCGGTGGCCCCGTTCCCGCCGGCGTCACCGCGCGCAGATGCGGCTCACGTCCTCAGAACAGTCCGACGCCGAGCCCTAACGCCCACTCGTTCGTGGCGACCGAGGCGAGGATGAGTGCGCCACCCGCCATGGCGACGTTCTTCTGGAAGTTGTTCACTTCGCTCTGGCGCTGTTCCTCGTCGACGTTCCAGAAGTCGTGCATCAGCACGGCGGAGACGACGAGGAAGACGGCGAGCACGATCGCGGCGATGGCGGGGAACACCCCGACGATGACGCCGAGCCCGCAGGCGACGAGGAGGACGCCGGAGGCGAGCACGGAGAGCTTCGGCGCCGGCAGGCCCTTGTACTCGGCGTACTGGGCCATCCCCTCGGTGCCGGTGAAGTGCCCGATGCCGGTGTAGGCGAGGACGCCGCCGAAGAGGAGGCGACCGACGATGAGGAGAACCCCTTCGAGGCCCGTACTCATTGCTCGCTCACCGTCGTCGTTCCGTGTGCGCCGTCCGTTTCGATTGGTGGTGTCGCGGCTGTCGTCATACTCCTCTTCACGATTGGTTCAGTCATCCGTCTTACGGTTGGATACGGGAGTACGACAGCCTCGGATCGATATTTCGGGGACGGCGCGACGGCTGGACGGTTCTCCCGGACTCCGAAGAACGTGTCATTCTGTCCGATATTCGACGTCGTTCTCGTCGTCGATCGTTCTCTCTCCGGTGGGATCGTCGCTCGTGACGCGAAAAGTTGACCGGATGGTACAACACGCTTACGGTCCGCTCGCTCGGTGTGGCGGACGGTGGGACGCGTCAGAAGGAGAGGTGCGACGTCGATCCGGGACCCTCGTCGTCGTCCATCGGGCCCGCGCGGAGATAGGTGTAGTCGTCGTCGATGAGGTAGACCGTTTCGTCGTCGACGGCGATGTCGACCGACGGCAGGGTGGTGCCCGCGGCCTCGCCGTTGTCGCACTCGCCGGTACAGCTGTCGAAGAGCGACCCGTGTTTCGGGCAGATGATTTCGCCGTCGCGCATCGGCGCGCCGTCGCCCCGGTCGAAGCGCTGGCTCTCGTGCGGGCAGTTGTTGACCCACGCCTCGACCCCCGGGTCGTCCTCGCAGCGGACGAGGATCACCTCCTCCTCGTTCGTGAACAGGTCCTCAGCGGTGAAGAGATACGAGCCGAGCTCGGGCACGTCGTCGAGCGACGTGATTGCGGTTCCGTCGACCATATGGTCAACTGACGGCGGATGCGGTCAAAAGCGTGCTGCTCGGGGACGGTGGGCGGGCCCCGGGACGATCCCGTGTGTATGCCAACCCGGTGTTTGCCCGCCGCCCCCGCTCGCAGCAACTGCCGGCGTTCCGACGAACGCCATCCATCCGTACTTCGGTGGAGCCGAAAAAACTTACTGTTTGGTTAGTCAGCACTGGCGTGCCCCACCGGTCCCGACAGGCTTTACCATCTGGTAAACCTACAGCGGAACATGGCACACAACGAGACGCCGCGCGGCCGGACGGACCCGGTCGCCGGCCAGACCGTTCGGCACGGGACGGGCGTCCAGTCCACTCGCGCGTTCCCGACCGAGGCGTACCCCCATCACCTCGACCCGTTCGTCCTCTTCGAGCGCTTCTACATTGACCCTGACAAGGGGTTCCCGATGCACACGCACAAGGGGTTCGAGATCGTCTCGTATATGATCGAGGGCGGGATGGAGCACGAGGATTCCCTCGGCGTTGAGCACACCGCCTCCGAGGACGAGTCGATGCGGATCACGACGGGCCGCGAGATCAGTCACTCCGAGTTCCCCGCGGACGAGCGGGCCTGCAACGGCCTCCAGCTCTGGGTGAACCTCCCGCGCGAGAAGAAGGACATCGAACCCGATTACGTCGACGCGAGCGCGGACGAACTCCCCACGGCGGACCACGAGGGCGCAACCGTGACCACCATCGTCGGCGAGGGCTCGCCCATCGACCTCCACACCGAGATGGAGTACCTCGACGTCCGCGTCTCCGATACTTGGACGTGGTCGGTTCCCGACGGCTGGACCGGCTTCCTCTACGGCGTCGATGGTGCGGGGACGGTCGACGGTCACGGGTTCGGCGTCGGGGACGTCCTGCCGGTCACTGATTCCCGGGACGTCACCGCCGCGGCGGACGACGACGGCACGTTCCGGTTCGTCGCCATTGCCGGCCGGCCCCACGACGAACCGATCCAACAGCGCGGTCCCTTCGTTCTCTGAGGCGCGAGCGCGCGCTCCGAGAACGCGCTGCGCGGCCGTCTTCGCCCTCGTGAGAGGCGGGAACAGGTGGGAGGGTGGGGTTCGGCTCCGTAACGCGTACTCGACCATGCACCGGATTTACCATATGGTAAAGCTCTTTACCGAGGCGGCATGAGTGGTGTGTATGGTTGACGTTGCGATCGTCGGCGGCGGTCCCGCCGGCCTCAGTGCCGCACAGTTCGCCGCGAAGAACGACCTCGAGACCGTCGTCTTCGACACCGGCGAGTCGTGGATGAACCGCGCGCACCTGTTCAACTACCCCGCGGTCCGTTCGATCAGCGGTGAGGAGTTCATCCTCATCGCCCGCGATCAGGCCCGTGATCGCGGTGCGGACGTCCACGAGGACACCAAGGTCACGGCCGTCGAGCAGGACGGCGACGGCTTCGTCGTCTCCACCGCCGACGAGACGTACGACGCGAACTACGTCGTGCTCGCTACGGGCGCGAACCGCGACCTCGCCGAGAACCTCGGTTGCGAGTTCACCGACGAGGACGTCGTGGATGTGAACGTCGACATGCAGACGAGCGTCGACGGCGTCTACGCGACCGGCGCAATGGGCCGCGACACGAAGTGGCAGGCCGCCATCGCCGTCGGCGACGGTGCCTCCGCCGTCCTCGACATCCTCTCGAAGGAGAAGGGCGAGTACTACCACGACTTCGACGTGCCCGACGACGTCCCCGAACTCTGAGCCGGGACGAGACGACGCGGCGCATCGCCTTTGAGTGACCACGGGAGTATTCAGCACACAGGGATGGACGACCAGACGGCGAAGCAACTGCCACCGAGCGCGAAACTCGTGTTGAAGGTGCTCGAACACGAGGGCGCGCTGACTCAGAAAGACATCATCGAACGCACCCGCCTCTCACAGCGGACGGCACGCGAGGCGCTCGAACGCCTCCAAGAACACGACGTCGTCGAGAAGGAGATGTACATTCCCGACGCTCGCCAGGACCTCTACAGCCTGCAGGCGGGTGAGGAGTAGCCGACGCGCCCGACGCTCAGCGCCGCCAGGCTTCGCGTAGCGCGATCAGGACGCCACCGAGCATCGCCACGTTCCCGAAGAACGCGAGGCGCTCGCCGCTGCGTCCCTCGTCGGGCGCTTTCGTCCAGAAGTCGTGCATCGTCAACGTCACGACTGAGAGGAACGTCGCGGCGGCCCCCGTGGCGAGTCGGGGCAGCCGCCAGAGGGCAATCCCGATTCCTGCCGACACCATCGTTCCCGAAGCGAGCGGTGCGAGCACCGACGGTGCGGGAACGCCGGCCGATTCGGCGTAGTCGACCGTGTCCTCCATGTCCCGGAAGTCCTCCGTCGCCTGTAGTGCGAGGCCAAGGCCGAGAGCGAGCCGCCCCAATCGGGAGAGCGACGCACCGGCGTCGTCATCGTCACCGTCAGTCGTCATATTTCGATCTACTGGCGGTAGACGCAAAAACGTACGTGGGAGCACAGCCGACGCGACGATTTGTACACTGCCGGCCGTCCGTACACCTCCGTCGTCTGCGGTTGCCCACCGCCCCCTCTCCCGCGGCTTCACCGACGGTACCGTGCCCGCTGGGTGCGAATCGGTAACACCTTCCCCCTTCCTCTCACCTTTTAAGTGATTGGACCATACGGTCAGAGTACGATGCCGACCGACTTATCAATCGACGCGGAGTGGGACAAGCTCTATATCGACGGCGAGTGGACGGACAGCGAAAGCGGTGAGACGATCCCCAACGAGGATCCCTCGACGCGCGAGGTGTTCACCGAGGTCGCCGCCGGGACCGAGTCGGACGTCGACGCGGCGTACGAGGCCGCCGCGGCCGCCCAAGAGGAGTGGGCCGACGCGCCGCCCGCACGGCGACAGGCAGTCGTCGAACAACTCGAGGAGGCAATTCACGAACATAGCGACGAGATCATCGAACTCCTCGCCCACGAGGTCGGCGGCTCGACGATCATGGGCGAGACGTCCATCCACATCACGGGCGACCACGCGAGCGAGGCCGCGACGCTGCCGCGCCGGATGAAGGGTGAACACGCCACTTCCAACATCCCCGGCAAAGAGAACCTCGTGCAGCGCGAACCGAAGGGCGTCGTCACCGTCATCTCGCCGTGGAACTTCCCGCTGAACCTCTCGATGCGCGCCGTCGCGCCCGCCATCGCTGCCGGGAACGCCGTCGTCCTCAAGCCCTCGACCGAATCGCCGATCACCGGTGGCCTCCTCTTCGCCAAACTCCTTGAGGAGACGGACGTCCCCGACGGCCTCGTCAACGTCGTCACGGGACGCGGCTCCGAGATCGGCGACCATCTTGCCTCCCACCCGGAAAGCGACGTCGTCTCCTTCACCGGGAGCACCGAGGTCGGCCAGCACGTCGCCGGCCTCGCCGGCGAGAACCTCGCCGTGCCCGCCATGGAACTCGGCGGCAACAACGCGTTCATCGTCACTGACGACGCCGACCTCGATCGCGCCCTCGACGGCGCCACGTTCGGTTCGTTCGTCCACCAGGGACAGGTCTGCATCTCGATCAACCGCCACATCGTCCACGAGGACGTCTACGATGAGTACGTCGAGCGCCTCACGGAGCGCGCCGAATCCCTTCCGCTCGGGAGCGCGCACCACGACGACACTGTCGTCGGCCCCATCGTCAACGAGAGTCAGCGCGACGCGATGCTCGACTATGTCGAGCGGACCGTCGAAGCCGGTGCGACACTCGAAGCCGGTGGCGAGACCGCTTCCCTCGAGGGAGTCGAGGACTCCCTTGTCGTGAAGCCGACCGTGCTCTCGGGCGTGACGAACGAGATGGCCGCGGCGTGCAACGAACACTTCGGCCCCATCGCCCCCGTCATCCCCTTCAGCGACGTCGACGAGGCCGTCGAACTCGCCAACGATACCGAGTACGGTCTCTCCGGTGCCGTTCACTCCGGCGACCTCGAAGTCGCAAAGGACATCGCCGACCGCATGGAGACCGGGAACGTCCACATCAACGATCAGCCGATCAATGACGAGGCCCATGTCCCCTTCAGCGGCATCGGTGCCTCCGGCGTCGGGACGTACAACAGCGATGCCTTCCTCCACGAGATCACCGAGACGAAGTGGATCTCCATCCAGCACGACGCGCGAGAGTACCCCTTCTAACGGACTTTTTTACGGATCGGGGTCGCCAGTGGCGACCCGCTCACCGTAAAAACCCCACTAAAAACCCCGAGCGGCTTCGCCGCTCGGTGTGGTTCGGATGTGCGGTTAATCGCCTCGTGCCGCCGACCGCACTCGTCGCCGCTTCAGTAGCCCGTGGCGAGATAGGTGTGGACTCCCTGCGGGTCTTCGAGTTCGTCGACGAGCGCGAGCGCGAAGTCCTCCATCGAGATGTAGCTCTCGCCCTCCGCGTCAGTGACGAGTTCTCCCTCGGCGGTGCGGTAGTCGCCGGTGCGCTCGCCGGGTTCGATGAGCGCCGCGGGCGCGAGATACGTCCAGTCGAGATCGTCGGCCTCCTGGAGGACGCCGAGAGCGTCGATGGCGGCACTCGCCACCGGTTTCCACTCCTCGGGGAACTCCGTCGTCTCGATGAGCGGTGTGCCGTCGCCGGCGTCGAGGCCGCCCGCGCCGCCGGTCCAGACGAGTCGCGTGACGGCGGCGCGACGCGCCCCGTCGATAGCGGCGCGCATCATCTCCGAGAGGACCGACGGCTCCTCGTCGTCGCTCGGACCGAGCGTCGACGCGATCGCGTCGTGGCCCGTCGCGAGCTTCGTGACGTCACCGGCGTCGGTCGCGTCGCCCGCGACTGCGACGAAGTCCGAATCCTCGATGTCGTCGATCTCGCCGCTCCGCGAGACGCCGGTCACGCGGTGTCCGCGCGACAGGAGCTCGTCCGCGACTCGGTGGCCGATCCGTCCGCTCGCGCCAAGGAGAAGTACGTCCATCTCGGCTGTTCCCTCCACGCCCGCCCGTATAGCGTTTCGCCAAACGGCCGACACCACGGGTTCTGAGCGCCGCGCTGGGACACGGATACGGACGGCCCCGATGGGCCGGGTGGCATGCGTACGTGTTCGTCGAGCGCTCAGAACCCGCCGCGGCTGACGATTTCGTCGAGCGGCTTTCGCCCCTTCGGCACCTCCTGCTCGCGGAGGTCTGCCGGGAGCGATTCCGGCGGCGCGCGCTCGCCGATGGCGATCATCGCCTCAACGTCGTACGACGCCGGTGCGTCGAGCTCCGTCGCCGCCGCCTCGTGATCGAACCCACCCATCGGATGGACGACGAGTCCGCGACGAGCCCCCTCGAGCGCGAGGTTCTCCCACGCCGCGCCCGCGTCGAAACTGTGCGACTGGAGCGATCTGCCCTTCTCGTCCGTCGTCTCGGAGAAGAGGACGGCGAGCACCGCGGCGTTGGTCGCCCACGAGCGGTTGAACCCGTTGAGGAGGCCGGCGAACGTCTCCCACGCCTCGTCGCCGCGCGCGGCGTACGCGAACCGCCACGGCTGGCTGTTGCGCGACGACGGCGCCCAGCGCGCCGCCTCGAACAGCGGGCGGTACTCCGACGCCTCGAGCGGGTCGCCGGTCATCGCGCGCGGCGACCACCGGTTGACGAACAGCGCGCCGACGTCCTCGCTCGGCTCACGGTGTGCGGCGACGTCGTCGGTGAGCGACCGCGACGGATCCGTGTCTGTCACATCGCGGGGTAGTTCGCTCGCCGGCATATTGCCTTCGGCTTCGCATTCGGCGTTTTGAACTCGTGATGCACGTCGGTCATCCCTTGACGCCGTCCGCGGCAGCCGTGTCGATGGCGCTCTCGCGGCGGCAGGCATGCGACGACGGGACCGCGATGGCGGGATATATACGCGTGGCCGCGAACAACCCGGATGCAATGACGCGCCCTCCACGGATACCGAGACGGTCCGATGCACGCGACGACGCCGGCGGTGATCGGCGATGAGTTCGCAAGACCCCGACCCGTTCACGATCGAGAGTGACGTCGAGCGCTGGCAGGTGATCGCCGGCGCGATCGCGGCCGTCGTGCTCGGGATCCTCTCCTTCCCGAGCGTTCACGGCGTGCTCTACGGTCTCCTCGTCGGGACGCCCGCCCTGCTCCAGTGGGGAGCCGTCGCGCTCGTCCTCGGTGCGGTCGGCTACCGTCGGCGGAGTCGCCCGCTTGTGATGGCCGCGATTGCGGTCTTCGTCGTCCTCGGTCTCTTCGCGGGGCCGATCGTCGGCGGCATCTACGCCCACGAGGACGTCGCGGCGAGCATGAGCGACGAGGCGACGCAACTCGACACACTCCCGAACACCTCCGCGCAGAACGTCCGGATGCTGCCGCGGAGCGTCGCGGACAACTACGCCCAGTCCTCGATGCAGTACCCGCAGTACCAGCTCACGGGCTCCGACATCGCGTATCGGAACGGCACCTACGAGTGGTCGTACGGGATCGTTCCCGACGCCTTCCTCGTCTCCGTGCTTGGGAACCAGCGCGGCGCGATGTACGTGAACATGACGACGACGGACAAGGACATCGAGACCGAGGACACGCGTTTCCAGAACGGGCGTGGACAGCTCTTTTTCGACTCCTATCGGTATCAGAGCGTCCTCGACGCGCCGCTCCAACGGCACGACTGGGAGACGACGTTTAACGCCCGCGCGAACGGGACGAGCTACATCGCCCACTCGACGACGACGTACGAGTGGAAGGTTCGGTTCTTCCCGCTCCCGCAACTCTACGCCGTCCCCCAGTTCGCCGGCGTCGAGGTGATGCGCCCGGACGGCTCGATCAGCCATCTCACGCCCGCGGCGGCCGACGAGTCGGCACTCCTCGCCGGGCAGAACGTCTACCCCTACTCGCTGTCGACCTATCGCGTCCGGTCGATGCAGTACGTTCACGGCCCGCTCAACAAGTGGTTCTGGAAAGAGGACGTCCTCCAAATCGCGGACCTCCCAGAGGGCGGGAACGAGTGGCCACTCGTCGTCCCGACGGACACGCAGAACGGCTTGACGTACTTCGTGGCGACCGAACCGACGGGTAGCGGAAACGGCGTCTACCAGATCTGGACGTTCGACGGGCAGACCGGCGCGGCGGGCGTCCAGCAGTACGACGACGCGCAGATCGGTCCGCAGCGCGCCATCGACTTCGTCTCGCGTAACCCCGAGGTGAACCGCCTCTCGAACGCGCGGGCGGTTTCGCCGATCCCGATCGTGAAAGTCGACGCTCTCTACTGGCACGTGAAGGTCGTTCCGCGCAGTGACTCCGGAGTCACGTACACCGCGTTCGTGAACGCCGGCACTGGCACCGTGACGATTCTCGAAGGCGACGCGCCGGTCTACGCCTTCATGACGCGCGGGGAAGTCGCGGCGATCGAGAACGGGACGGACGGGTCGGGAGCGGCGAGCGACACGACCGTCCGCGTCGTCGTCACGGACGCGAACGGGACGATCACCGGGACGCAGAACATCACCGTCCCGGAGGGCGGCGACGTGCAGGTAACCGTCGAGAACGGGGCCGACGGGAACGCGAGCACCGCCGGGAACGCGACGGCGGCCTAACGCGCCCCCGATCGGTCGACCGGTCACGTTTTTCAGTTTTCGTATTCGTGAAGCGGGCGGCGTTCGATCCGGGCCCGGAGGTCGCCCAACGACGGGGTATCGTCGCCGGCGAACTGCGCGCAGACGGCCGCGACCTCGGCGTGCGTGATCTTCACGTTCCCGTCGGTGACGACGTCCGCCGGGCGTGCCTTGAGTTCGCGCAGTGTTCCCACCGCGAGCAGGTAGGGGATCGCCCAGGCTGCGATGGTGTTCCCGCGCGTTTCCGGCATCGCGTCGAGCCACGTCTTCGCGCCGTCGAGATAGCCCTCGGCGTGCTCGACGACACGCTCGATCACGGGCGCGACGGCGGCACTCCGCTCGGGGTCGGCGAGTGCCTCCGTGGTGACGCCATGTGCGTCGAGCAACTCCGTGGGGAGGTAGACGTTGTTCTCGTCTTCGAAGTCGCGCGTGGCGTCCTTCGCCACGTTGACCAACTGGAGGACCATCGCGAACGCCGTCGCGTTCTCCTCTAGGGGTACTCGTGTTGCCCGCGTCGCGCCGCGCGAGACGAGCCCCGTGACGAGTTCGCCGACCGTCCCGGCGGCGTACCAGCAGTACTCCTCCAGCTCGTCGAGCGTCCGGATACGGAGGCCGCCCGCGTCGGCGTATCGCTCGACGAACATGGCCATTCCCTCGGTGAGTTCGCGGACTGACGGGCGGATCGTCTCCCGGGACGCCGGTTCGAGATCGCGGAAGACGTCGACGATCCGTGGCGCGTTCGCCACGACGGTCCAATCCGCGTCGGGATCGTCGGGGACCCACTCGTCGACCGCCTCGCGGAACGCGTCGACGCCGGTGTCGTCGTCGGGATCGAGCGCTTCGCTGTACAGTTCGAGGAGACCCGCCTGCGCCGCCGGGGGAACGTGGGTCGCGTCCTCGACGGTGTCGGCGACGCGACAGAGGAGATAGCCGACACAGATCTCGCGCGCCATCGGTTCGTCCAACTCCTCGATCGTCAGGCTGAACGTGCGCGACACACCGTGCACGGCATCGTAACACCACGCGACGTCGTCCGCGAGCGACCGATTGGGGCGGTTCGGCGGCATTCGACCGTACAGAGACGCCCTCCGAAGAAAAATGAGCGGGGTCCGCACTCGCCCATCGCCCCGTGGTGGTGGGTGGCCCGTGCCGTCGCCCCTCACGGAAGACCTTTGACTGACCAATCAGTAAGATCGATAATGCGTGACGAGTACGGCAGCGGGGAACGACCGCGGCGGGAATGCGAAGATGCTGGGGACGCAACGCGTGCGGCGCGTCACGCGCACGCCTCCGGCGGGCGAACGACGCGCGAGGGGCAATAATGGGTGTCCGCGACCGGATCGAGCGTCTGTTCAAGGGCCCCGAAGCGTTCGACCTGACGAGCGGCGGGATCGCCCGCCCGCTGTTCTTCCTCTCGCTGCCGATCGTCATCACGAACCTCTTCCAGACCGCCTACAATCTCGCCGATACATTCTGGCTCGGCCAGTACAGCACCGACGCGCTCGCCGCGATCAGCTTCGCGTTCCCGATGGTCTTTCTCCTCATCTCCCTCGGCTTGGGACTTTCCGTCGCCGGCAGCGTCCTCGTCGCCCAATACACCGGTGCGGGCGCGCAAGCCGAAGCCGAGTACGCCGCCTCACAGACGGTCACGTTCGCCGTTCTCGCCTCCCTCCTCCTCGGCGCCGTCGGCTACGTCTTCGTCGACGAGTTCCTCGCGGTTATGGGCGCCTCGGCGGACGTCCTCCCGATGGCGACCGGCTACATGGAGTACATTTCGCTCGGGCTCTTTGCCATGTTCGGGTTCGCCGTCTTCGTCTCCCTCATGCGCGGCTACGGCGACACCGTGACGCCGATGCTCGTCATGTTCGGATCCGTCGTCCTCAACATCGTCCTCGATCCGTTTCTCATCTTCGGCTGGGGGCCCTTCCCCGCCCTCGGGATCGAGGGCGCGGCCATCGCGACCGTCTTCTCGCGCGCGCTCGCCTTCGCAGTCGGCCTCGTAATCATGTTCCGCGGGACACGCGGCGTCCGCATCCGCCCGCGCGATATGGGTCCCGATCTCGACTACCTCCGACGACTCGCCCGCATCGGGATCCCGGCGTCCGTCGAGGGAACGGGGCGTGCGCTCTCGATGAACCTCCTCCTCCTCATCGTCGCGTTCTTCCCGGACACCGTCGTCGCCGGCTACGGCATCGGGACGCGGGTCTTCTCCGTCGTCTTCCTTCCTGCAATCGCCGTCGCGCGCGGGGTCGAGACGATGACCGGCCAGAACGTCGGCGCGGGCAAACCCGAGCGCGCGGCGCGGGCCGCGGGGCTCGCCGCGAAGACTCTCTTCTGTGTCCTCACCGCCGCTGGGATCCTCGCGTGGGTCTTCGCCGACCCGATCGTCGGCGTCTTCACGACCGATCCCGCGGTCGTCGACGCTGCCGCGACCTTCGTCCGCTACGTCGCGCTGACGTTCGGATTCATGGGCGTGATGCGCGCGTACACGGGAAGCTTCCGCGGTGCCGGCGAGACGCTGACCGCCGCCGTGCTCTCCGTGGTAATGCTCGGCCTCGTTCGGTTCCCCATCGCGTGGATCGCGTCCGGGTGGGTCGGCGAGACCGGGATCTGGATCGCGTTCGCCGTCTCGAACGTCCTCGGCGCCCTCGTCGCCTATGCGTGGTATCGCCGCGGCGGATGGCGCGGTGGCGACCTCACCCGCGAGCGCGTCGATGTCGAAGAAGGAGCGCCCGACGGCGTATCGACCGACTGAGGCGTCCGTAGCCACCTTCGGAAGCTGGCGTCCGCGCCCGACCCCACCGTGTCCGTCGTTCCGCTCACTCTGGGGCCGCGAGATCCCGATAGAGCGCCGCCGAGCGCGCGCGGTCCTCGACGATGGCGGCCGGGGCCGTGACGCTCGTGCGGAGGTCCTCGAGTTCCGCGACCAGCGACGCGTACCGCTCGTCGTCGCGGAGCGACGTTGCATCGTGGGCCGCCTCTAATGCGGCGCGTCGGGACGCGAGCGCGTAGTAGCGCGCGACGTCGCACTCGTAATGTCGGCGCTCGTCGAGGGCGTCGACCGTCTCGACGAGCCGATCGCCGTCGACGGGTTTGACGAGGTAGTCATCCACGTCGACGGTTGCGATCTCCAGTTCGGGATCGACACCGGTGACTGCGGCGACGAATGCCCCGTCGGTCAGATCCTCGAGGTGGTCGAGGTAGTCGAGTCCGTCCCCGTCAGGGAGTCGGCGATCGAGCACGACGACGGCGACGGACGGATCCGCGACGTCGATCGCCTCCGCTGCAGTATCCGCGGTTCGGACGGTATACCGGCTCTCCAGGCGCGCCGCGTACAGTGCCCGGAGCTCCGGATCGTCCTCCGCCACGAGCACCACGGGTCCCGTGTCATTCTCTCCCATGAAGCCCCGTATGTGTTCGGGGGGGAGGTATTTTTCCCTGATATAGAATGGCCATTAAGTGCCACGGCGTCCCCCATGTCGCACGAGCGATAGTGCTGTCTGGGGGTCGACGCCGCGGCGCGCGTACGCGTCGTTCCACTCACCGAGGGTGAACGCTGTACGAATCGACGGGAAACGCTGTGTCTCAGGCGTCGTCGCCGGCGCCGGGCGCGGGCGCCTCGACACCCTCCGCTGTGCGGATGCGCCACCCGGTGAACCCCATCACGAGGAGGATCGCGGGACTGAGGAAGCCGAAGAAGTAGTAGGGGGCGTAGCCGAGGAGGTGGAACCCGAGGCCTCCCGGGGTAAGTTCGAGGCCGATCGGGACGACCCCGAGGACGCCCGCCATGTAGACGCCGCCGGAGTTCCACGGGACGAAGGCGCTCGTAGTGGTACCGGCGGCCTCGACGGCGCGCGAGAGGTTCGACGAGTCGAGCCCGAAGTCCTCGTAGAGCCCACGGTAGGTCATCCCGGGGACGACGATGCTGATGTACTGATCGGCGGCGAGGACGTTCATCGAGAACGCGGTGACGGCAGTCGTCGCGGTAAGCGACCCGACGGAGCGGGCGCGCGCGGCGATGGCGTTCGCGACGGCGGCGAGGACGCCCGCGCGGGTGAGCATCCCGCCGAGCGCGAGCGCCGCGAGGACGATCGTGACGACCCACGACGCGCCCACGAGTCCCGAGGAGGAGAGGAGACTGTTCACGAGGTCGGAGGCCGTGCTCGGGTTCGTCCCGCTCTGCGCGGCGCTGACGGCGGCGGTCACCGGCCCGCTGTGGAAGGCGAGCGGGGCGGTGGTGACGAGGGGGCCCTCTTGGAAGACGATCGTCGTGGCGATCCCCGCGAAGACGCCGGTGCCGAGCGAGGGGAGCGCCGGGATCCCGTAGAGTGCGAGTGCGAACGTGATGACGAGCGGGAGGAGAACGACGAGGCCGACGTCGTAGCTCCCCACGATCGCGCCGCGGATGGCGTCCACCTGCCCGACAGGGATGTCACCGCCCGCGTGGAGTCCGAGGGCGGCGTAGCCGACGAGTGCGATGAGGAACGCGAGTCCCGTGCCGACGCGCATCGCGTCGACGTGTTCGAAGAGGTCCGTCTCGGTCGCGGCGGCCGCGAGGTTCGTCGTGTCGGAGAGCGGGCTCTGCTTGTCGCCCGCGTAGGCGCCGGAGAGGATCGCGCCCGCGGTCATCGGCGCCGGGATGCCGAGGCCGTGGCCGATGCCGATGAACGCGACGCCGAGCGTCCCGGCGGTCGTCCACGACGAGCCGATGGAGAACGAAACGACGGCGGCGAGGGCGCACGCCGCGGGCAGGAACACCTTCGGCGTCAGGACGCCGAGACCGTAGTACATGATCGCGGGGATGGTGCCCGCGGCGATCCACGTCGATATCAGCGCGTAAACGACGAAGAGGATGAGCACCGCCTGCAATCCCATCGTGATGCTGTCCGCCGCGCCGTCGTAGAGATCTCGCCACCCGAGGCCGAACCATCGGCGCGCGCAGAGCGCAGTGAACGCGACGCCGAGGAGCAGCGGGAACTGTGGGTCGAGACCGAAGACGAGTCGCCCGGCACCGAGGAAGACGAGCATCCCGGCGACGGGGACGAGCGCCTGCGCGAGTGAGGGGCGTCGCTCCGGTGGTAGTTCCTCGTAGGATAGCGGATCGAAGTCGAGATCGCTCATTGTGGTCCGTTCACGCGCAATCGGGAGTCAGCGCTCTTGTGGGTGTCGTCTCGAAAGCGCGGGAACGCCGCGGATTCAGGACCCGAACGCGATTCCGTCGTCGACCGTCGGGTGACAGTCCGTACAGACGAACCCGTCGAACCCGGTATCGGTGTGTTTCCAGAGCTGTCGTGGCGAGCCACCGCAGCGGTCACACGTGGGCATCGCACTCTCTGATTCACCATTGTGATACATAGTCGTTGCGCTCGGCTCTCCCACCGCCGGAACTGGACGCGTGACCGCGTCGCCTTCCCCCGATTCCCACGCCGTGGGAACCGGGTCGCGGTACTATGTGTCAGGGGTGTGTTCCCGTAATCACGCAAGCGTTGGGTGACCTAACGATGCAAGCAACGACCACGGCCGTCGGCCGAGAACGCGAAACGAACGAGACGACGACCGAGCGCGAGGACGCCTGTCCGGAATGTGGCTCCGCGCTCGAACACGACGACACCCGCGGTGAGGTGTCGTGTCGTGAGTGCGGGCTCATCGTCGACGAGGACGTCGTCGACCGCGGGCCCGAGTGGCGTTCGTTCGAGGGCGACGGCGAGAACCGCTCGCGCGTCGGTGCGCCCACTACGAACCTGATGCACGATAAGGGGCTGAGCTCCGTCATCGGCTGGCAGGACAAGGACGCCTACGGTAAGCGTCTCTCCAGCCGTAAGCGTCGACAGCTCGCCCGGCTGCGCAAGTGGGACGAGCGCTTTCGCGCCCGCGACGACCAAGAGCGGAACCTCAAGCAAGCGCTCGGCGAAGTCGAGCGGATGACCTCGGCGCTCGGTCTCCCCGAGACCGTCGGCGAGACGGCGGGCGTGGTCTACCGGCGCGCGCTCGACGAGGACCTTCTCCGCGGGCGCTCCATCGAGGCCGTCGCCACCGCGAGCGTCTACGCCGCGGCCCGGCAGGCCGGTGTCCCACGCAGCCTCGACGAGGTGGCAATCGTCTCCCGCGTTGATCGTCTCCGCGTCCAGCGCGCCTACCGGCAGGTGAGCCGTGAACTCGGCCTCGAAGTGCCGCCCACGGATCCCCGCGAGTACGTCGAGCGCTACGCGAGCGACCTCGATCTCCCGGGCGAGACGGCGCGACGCGCCCGCGAACTCCTCGACGCCGCCATCGAGGAGAACGTCCACAGCGGCAAGAGCCCGACGACGATGGCGGGCGCCGCCGTCTACGCTGCCGCGCGACTCACGAACCACTCGGTGACGCAGGCCGACGTGAGTGAGGTGGCGAACGTCGCCCGCGTCACCATCCGGTCGCGCTACAAGGAACTCCTCGAAGCCCAGGAGTGAGCCCGCACCGAACCGCCTAACAGCGTCGCCACCGAATCCCGAGGTATGACCGGTCGTGACCTCTCCCCTGGCCGCGCCGCGGCCGCCGTCGCCGCCGCCGTCGTCGGGCTGTTCGCGCTCTATTTCGTCGCCACGACGCTCGTCCCCGACCTCTTCGGCCGATGGCCACAACTCGGCGTCGGCGTTGGTGTCGCCCTCGCCGCTGCCTGTTTCGTCGGCTGCTTTGCCGCGCGGGCACGAACTCCCGGTCCGGCCCCGTGGCGCCTCGCCGACGCCGTCGTCGCCGCGATCTCCGCGCTCCTCCTCGTTCAGGCGGTCGCCTTCGCCCTCGGTATCCCGGTCGCCGTCACCGCCGACGTTCTCCCGCTGGCGTTCGTCCATCTCGTCCTCTGGGTCGGCACGCTGAGCACGGTCGTTCTCGTCAGCACTGCGCTCCGTGCCGTCGACGTCGACCTCCCCGAGCCGTCGCCCTGACTGCCTTCGTCCCTCCGCGCGTCAGCCCCCACGTCGACCGCTCGGGCGATCGGACGTTTCATACCGTTGTCGCCCCTTCCGTTCGTAGATGCGCGCGTCACCGTTCGCCCCCGACCGGCTCATCGCCGGTGCGTTCGCGCTCGCGCTTGCCGTGGCCGCCGTCGTCACCCTCCACGGCGACATCCACCCGTTCGTCGACGTCGTCCTCCGCCCGATCGCGTACGCCTCGCTGTGGGGCTTCCTCGGCGTCTACGCGTTCGCCACGTTCTTTTGGACCTACGAGGTCCTCACGTCCCGGCGCGACTACGAACCGCCCGCGGTCTCGTACGGCCCCGAGGAGTGTCAACTTCGGATCCTCACCGTCGACGCCGAAGCCGTCGTCCAGAAGACCGTCGACGCCCTCCCCGCGGACGTCGCGCCCGGCGATAGACACGTCATCGCCGAAGCACCCATCGACGTCGACGGCGCGACGGTCCACGTCGTCCCCGACGACTTCGAGAGTCGGGCCGCGAACAAGGGCCGGGCGCTGGAGTGGGCGCGCCAAAACGTCCCCTGTGAGCGCGAGTTCGTCCTCTTCCTCGACGAGGACTCGCACGTCCTCCCCTTCGATGGCTTCCCGGACGCCGACATCGTCCAGTTCCGCGAGTGGCCCGAATACACTGGCTCGACGCTCTCCTTCTGGTGCGAGCTCGTCCGGATTGGCTATCAGGCCGAACAGCAGGGGTTCGGGCTCCCGGGCGTCCCGCTCTACGCGTGGGGCGGCGGCATCGCCGTCCGGGCCGATCTCGAGGACCTTGTGACGTGGGATTACCCGACGATCATCGAGGACACCGTCTTCGTCTGGCGCGCGGTGTTGGAGCACGACGCCGAGTACGTCGTCACCACCGATCGCTTCCGCAATCAAGCCCCGCCGTCGATCCGCGAACTGATCGAGCAGCGCCGCCGCTGGCTCTCCGGCGGCCTCCGGGACGAGCCGGTCCTCCCGGATCGCTACTGGGCGCTCTACGCCCTTCGAAACGTCACGTGGGCGTTCTCGCCGATCGCCCCCTTCCTCCTCCTCCTCGTCGGCTACCTCCCCGGCTCGATGCCCGGCGTCCACCTCTACCACGGTATCTCGTGGGGGCTGTTCATCTACGCGCTCGTCTGGTTCGTCCGCGGCTGGCGCTACTACGACGACCTCTCCTACCATCACTGGCTCGCCGTCCCGCTCTATCCGCTCGTCGTCGCCGTCCACTCCATCGGGGCCGCGTGGGGGCTCGTCGACGAACCCGACACCTTCCGCGCCACCGAGAAGACCGCACAGGAGCGCGATACCGACTGAGGCGCCGTCGCGGACCGGCGTCCTCCCGCCCGCGCCACGCTGTTCGCGGCTTCGCCGTTCGCTGTTTCGTTGGCCCTCGCGCCGCTCGGCCCAACGCGACCCACCACTTTCGTGTACCCCCCACCCCTTCCTCCGAACGTATGCCCGCACACCCGGAGTTGTTCCGACGCCGCGCCGACGTCCTTGCTGACGACCGCGGCTCGGGCCCGCCCGTCGTCTTCGCACACGGAACGTTCATGGACCGGACGATGTTCGACCCGCAGATCGCCGAACTGACCCCGGACTATCGCTGTGTCGCCTACGACTCCCGCGCCCGGACCGATGCCTACGTCGGCGACTACGACCTCGACGACCTCGCCGCGGACTGCGTCGAACTCCTGAACGGCAAGGGCATCGACTCCTGCGTCCTCGTCGGCATGAGCGTCGGCGGCTTCACCGCGCTCCGGGTTGCGCTCGACTATCCCGACCGCGTCGACGGCCTCGTCTTGATCGACGCGCCCGCGGGTCCGACGACCGACGCCGAGCGCGACACGTACGAGCGCATCGTCGCCGACCTCCGCGAGAACGACTTCGTCCCCGCGACGCTCGCCCGACAGGTCGCCGAGCGCGTGACGGGCGAGACGACCCACGACGAACACCCCGAGCTACTGGAGACGTGGGCCGAGCGGTGGGAGACCTACCCCGGTGACGCCGTCGCCAACGAGTACGAGTCGTGGTACGCGAAAGCGGGCGTCGCGGATCGCCTCGACGAAATCGACGTCCCGGCGCTCGTCGTCCACGGGGAGGAGGACGTCTTCGACATCGAACGCGCCGAGGAGACGGCTGCGGGCCTCCCGGACGCCGACCTCGTGCGCGTCCCCGAGGCCGGCCACCTCTCGAACCTCGAAAACCCGGCTGTCGTGACCGATGCCCTCGACGACTTCCTCGCTGACGTATACAACGACTGACGCGTCCGGCCGCGGTGACGCGTGCACCGTCTGACCGACCGGACGCGCGTCGCCGCGTTGCCCGACGCCGCCGGTGCCTATTACTACCTACCGCACTATCCTCTATCAGATGCGCAAATTCACCGTCGGGCGGATCTGGGACATCCCGATCCGCATCGACCTCTCGCTCGTCCTCTTTCTCCCGCTCCTCGCGTGGCTCCTCGGGAGCGAAGTACAGATCGACACGTACGCGGGCGTCATCAACGCCATCGCGCCCCAGGCCATTGACGTGACAACGCTCCACGCCGGATCGAACCCGTGGCTCGTCGGCGTGCTCGCCGCCATTGGCCTCTTCGTCGGCGTCGCGATCCACGAACTCGGGCACGCGTACGCCGGCGCGCGCTACGGCGTCGAGACCGAGGCGATCACCCTCTGGCTCCTCGGCGGCCTCGCCAGTCTCTCCTCCATCCCGCGCGATCCGGAACAGGAGTTCGGTATCGCCATCGCCGGCCCCGTGACGAGCCTGCTCGTCGCTGCGCTCTGCTACGCCGGCCTCTACGTCGTCCCGGCGTCGCTCCCGGTTGTGGGGTTCGTGGTCGGCTGGCTGGCGATCAGCAACGCCCTCCTCGCGGGATTCAATCTCCTGCCCGCGTTCCCGATGGATGGCGGGCGCGTCCTTCGCGCGTATCTCGCGCGCTCGCGGCCGTACGCCGTCGCCACGCGTACCGCCGCACGGATCGGTGTCGGTTTCGCCGTCGCGTTCGCGGTTTTCGGGATCCTCAGCTTCGCGCCGTTGTTCCTCCTGCTCGCGTGGTTCGTCTACAGCGCCACGACGGGCGAATCCCGAACCGTCCTCATCGACGACCTTTTGGAGGGATTGACGGTCGGTGACGTCCTCGCCGACACGCCGACCATCGACGCCCGAGCGAGCGTCCAATCGTTCGCGGATCGCGTGCTCGCGGATCGGCGCACCGAGTACGCCGTCACCGAGGACGGTCAGGTTGTCGGCGTCGTCACCCTCGACGCCCTCCGGCAGGTCCGCGAGGTCGAACGCGACGCCTACCGTGTCGAGGAAGTGATGCAGCGCGATCTCCCGACGGTCGCACACGACGCCGACGCCTTCGATGCGCTCGCTATGCTCAACGAATCGAACGCGAGCGCGGCATTCGTCGTCGAGGGAGAGGAGCGGACGGGCGTCGTCACGCGCGCCGACTACGCGAGCGTCCTGCAGGCCAGACAAGCCTTCGACGTCACCGTGCCGGCCTGATCGACGATCGGCGCGACCGACGCCCGGGGACCGGCCACGCGGGCCGCCGCGTTACCAGTCGAGGCTCCCGCCGGACTGGTACTCCGTGACCTGCGTCTCGAAGAAGTTCTTCTCCTTGTTCAGGTCGACTTGCTCGCTCATCCACGGGAAGGGGTTGGCCGTCCCGTACTCCTCGGGCATGTCGAGTTGGCCGAGACGACGGTCGGCGACGTACTCGACGTACTCGGCGAACTGCTCGGGACTCATCCCGAAGACCTCCTGCGGGCAGGCCTTGCGGGCGTAGACCTGTTCGAGGTCGACCGCCTCCGTGATCATCTCGCGGACCTCCGCCTCGAACTCGTCCGTCCAGACGCCCGGATGCTCCTCGCGAATCTGGCCGATCAGGTCGACGCCGAAGCCCACGTGGAGGGATTCGTCGCGCATGATGTACTCGAACTGCTGGCCGACGCCCACCATCTTGTTCTGCCTCTTTAGCCCGAGCATCATCGCGAAGCCCGCGTAGAAGAAGACGCCCTCCATGACGACGTAGAAGCCGACGAGGTCGCGCAGGAGCTCGCGGACGTCGTCCTCCGTCTCGAGGGTGAAGTCGGGGTCGTCGACGGCGCGCGTCAGGTCGACGACGAACTCGTCTTTCGCCTCGATGGCGGGGATGCGGTCGTACATCCCGTAGAGATAGTCGGGCTCGAAGCCGAGCGAGTCACAGCAGTAGATGAAGGTGTCCGTGTGAATCGCCTCCTCATAGGCCTGCCGGAGGAGGTACTGGCGACACTCGGGCGCCGTCACGTAGTCGTAGATGGCGAGGACGATGTTGTTCGCCGTGAGGGACTCCGCGGTCGAGAAGAACCCGAGGTTCCACTCGACGAGGCGGCGTTCGGCCTCGGAGAGTGCGTCGCCCTGCCACTGGGCGACGTCGTCCTGCATCGGAATCTCCTCGGGCACCCAGTTGTTGTTCACGCCGGCCTCGTAGTACTCGCGTGCCCAATCGTAGTCGATGGGCAGGATCTTGTTCGGGTCGTGCTCGTCGTCGTGGTTCAGGACAGGCATAGCGGTGTGTGTTATTGACAGGCGTCGCAGGTCGGGTCCTCGACGGCGCAGAGCTCGGTGTCGTCGTCACTTCGCTCAGCGCCATCGGTCCCACCGTCCGTCGCGGTTTCCGCGTCGTCGTCGCGGTGCTGGGTCTTCCCGTACTCGTCCATGTCGAGTGTCGACTTCTCGATCTGGCTCGCGCCGAGCGTGCGCAGATAGTACGTCGTCTTCACGCCCAGTTCCCACGCGCGGGTGTAGACGTCGTCGAGCAGGCTCCCGTCGGTGCTCGGGAAGAAGACGTTGTGTGAGACGGACTGGTCGATCCACGTCCCCCGGTGGGCGGTGAGGTCGAGTTGGTGGCGCGGGTCGATCTCGAAGGCGCCCCGGTAGTGCTCTTTCACGTCGTCCGGGATCGCGTCGATTTCTTGGATCGAGCCGTCGTGGTACTTGATGCGGTCGCGTACCTCCTCGGTCCACAGGTCGAGGTCTTTCAGCTCGTCCACGAGGCGGTCGTTGATCACCGTGAAGTCGCCACTCATGTTCGACTTCACGTAGAGGTTCGAGTAGATCGGCTCGATGGAGGGCGACGTGCCGTTAATCGTGGAGACGGTGGCGGTGGGGGCAATCGCCATCGTGTTCGAGTTGCGCATCCCGTGCTCCTCGATGGCCTCGCGGACGACGAACCAGTCCATCGTCTCCTCGCGGTCCGTCGGGATCTCTCGGCCCCGCTCGTCCTCGAGCAGGTCGACGGTGTCCTGCGGGAGGATTCCCCGGTCCCACTTCGAGCCCTCGAAGCTCTCGTAGGTGCCGCGTTCGCCGGCGAGCTCCGCCGAGTTCAGGATCGCGTGGTAGGAGACGAACTCCTGCCAGCGGTTCGCCGTCTCGACCGCCCCGTCGCTCCCCATCGGGATCCCACACTCCATCAGCGCGGCGTGGAAGCCCATCGTCCCGAGACCGATCGGTCGGTGGCGCATGTTCGAGCGCTCGGCCTTTTCGGTCGGGTAGAAGCAGAGGTCGACGACGTTGTCGAGCATCCGCATCGCCGTCTCGATGGTCTCGGCGAGGCGCTCGCGGTCGATCTCACTGTCCGAAACGTGCGTCTCGTAGTTGACGCTCCCGAGGTTACAGACGGCGGTCTCCTCGTCGCTCGTGTTCAGCGTGATCTCCGTACAGAGGTTCGAGGAGGGGATCGTGCCCGCGTGGTCCTGTGGCGAGCGGACGTTACAGGGGTCCTTGAACGTGATCCACGGGTGGCCGGTCTCGAAGAGCCGCGTGAGGGTCTTGCGCCAGAGGTCCGCGGCGTCGACGACCTCGTACTCGTCGATCTCGCCCTCACGGGCGGCCTCCTCGTAGGCCTCGTAGCGCTCGCGGAACGCCTCGCCGTAGGTCTCGTGGAGCTCCGGCACTTCGTCGGGACTGAAGAGCGTCCACTCCTCGTCGTTCTGGACGCGCTCCATGAAGAGGTCGGGCACCCACGCCGCCGTGTTCATGTCGGGGGTGCGTCGGCGCTCGTCGCCCGTGTTCCGCTTCAAGTCGAGGAAGTCCGGATAGTCGGCGTGCCACGCCGCGAGGTAGGCCGCGGCGGCGCCGCGGCGCTTCCCCGAGCGATTGATGGCGCCCGTGACGTCGTTCGAGATGCGGAGGAACGGGACGGTGCCCGTGGACTCGACGCCGGTCGAGGAGATACGCGCGCCGGCGGCGCGGACGTTCGTCCAGTCGTTGCCCAATCCTCCGGACCACTTCGAGAGCGTCGCGTGCTCCTTGTACGCGTCGAAGATCCCCTCCAGGTCGTCCGGAACGGTCGTGAGATAACAGGAGGAGAGCTGCGGGTGCGTCGTGCCCGCGTGGAAGAGCGTCGGGGAGGAGGGCGTGAACTCGAGCTTCGAGAGGACGTCGTAGAACTCCTCGGCGCGGGCGTTCGGGTCGTCCTCCTCGAGAGCGAGCCCCATTGCGACGCGCATCCAGAAGGCCTGCGGGAGCTCCAGACGCTCGTCGTCGGCGGTCTTGAGGAAGTAGCGCTGGTAGAGCGTGTCCAGCGCCATGTACTCGAACTTCCCGTCGCGCTCGGGTTCGAGGGCGTCGGCAAGGCGGTCGAGGTCGAAGCGTGTGCGCATCCGCTCGTCGAGGATGTCGCGTTCGACCATCGTCTCGACGTTCTCGCGGAACGTCTCCCGGTACGCGCGGTCGCGCTCGAAGCCGGTGTGGCTCTCGCCAACGACCTCGCGGAAGTACTTCTGGAGGAAGACCTCGGCGGCGGCGCGCTTGTAGCCGGGGTCGCGCTCGATGCGTGCGGTCAGCGCGTCGATGGCTGCTTCGTAGACCTCCTCGGTGCTCGCGCCGTCGTAGAGGGCGTGATCGGCCTCTGCGACGAGGTCGGCGAACGTTTCGTCCGTCAAGACGTCCTCGCCCTCGTCGAGACGCGATCGGGCGCGCTCGAGGACGGCGTGGACGGTGTCTCGTGGGTCGTCGTCCGTCTGTGTCTGACTCATCGTGACTGTGGTGTGTCCCGCTCGACGGCGTCGCCACTACTCGGGCGTCGTCTCCGTTGAGCGGGGATGTATCTATCCGGCGGAACGGCCGCCAGCGGCGTGTGTGGGCCGTCTCCGGCGGTAGTACGTGTGACTCTCTACGAGCGAATAAAGGTTTGAAACTCGTGTTGTAGAACTACAATCTGATTTTAACTACGGTGCGGAGCGGTCGTTCAGCCATGCCCGCCGGCGATCGAGGGTCGTCCGCGCAAACGGCGTGAGACGGTACTCGTTGGCGCGTCCGTTGCCGTCGCGCTTGTCGACGAAGCCTGTCTCGACGAGTCGATCCAGGTTCGCGTAGACGTGGCTGTGATTGACAGTCTCTCCATAGTACTCCTCTAGATGCGTCTCGACGTCGAGCCCGTTGCACGGCTGGTGCTCGTAAAGCCGCCAGAGGAGGTCGCGCTGAAATCCGGAGAGGTCCGTCATCGCAGCGTCGTGCTCGCGGCCGCCGGGTAGCGATCGGCGTTGTGTGGTGTCGTCAGGTGCCATTACTGTAGGTATCCGGCCGAGGCCGGCGTCGACCGGACCGTCGACGGCCGCACGGATCAATCTTGCAGTGAAACCGACCAATCTATCCGAACGAGCAGCACGTTCATGTGGGGTGATACGCTATCGGTGCACACATCGTGACCACTCTTGGCTACCTGAAATAAAATATGGATGAGAACACGCCAATCGGTCGTGCGGACGGTGGTGGTCGATACGGACACCTCATCGAACACATTCAAGACGCGGTCGTCGAGTTCGAACTGGCTGACGGCGAACCGATCGTCGTCGGCGTCAATCGTGCGTTCGCGGAGACGTTCGGCTACGAGGCTGCGGACGCACGCGGCGAGGCGCTGAACGATCTGATCGTGCCGGTGTGGCTCCGCGACGAGGCGCATGCGCTCGACGAACGGACGGCCGCCGGCGAGGTCAACTATCAACGTGTGAAGCGTGAGACGACCGACGGCCTCCGTGAGTTCCTCTATCGCGCGATTCCGTACGGCGACGATCGGGCCGGTGAGGGCGGTTTCGCCGTCTACACGGACCTGAGCGGGTTCGTGCAGAACGAGCGCCGCGCCCGCGTGATGAATCGCGTGCTCCGGCACAATCTGCGAAACAAGGCGAACGTCATCGTCGCACACACGGCGCGACTCCTTGACGCGTTCGACGAGCAGTCCGCGGAACGGACCGACGCCGTGGCGACGGTCGAGCGGGCCGCGAACGCCCTCCAACAGCTGACCGAAGAGGCGGGCGAGATACACCGCGTCCTGAACGCCGCCGAGGTGACGAAGACCGTCGACTGTGTCCCGATGGTTCGCCGGGTCGTCGAGACCCACCGACGCGAGTCGCCCGAGGCGGTCATCGAGACGGACCTCCTCACGTCGATGTCCGTCCGCGCGAACGGTCACCTTGATGTCGCGCTCGACAGCCTCGTGGACAACGCGATCCGACACAATCCGAGTGAGACGCCGCACGTGTGCGTCCGCGTCGTGCCCGAAGGGGAGGGGTGGGCGACGGTTCACGTCGCGGACGACGGTCCCCCGATTCCGGCCGCCGAGCGCGACGTCGTCACTGGCGATGCGGAGATCACGCCGACGCGTCACGGCAGCGGACTCGGCCTCTGGCTCGTCAAGTGGACCGTCGAGACCTTCGGCGGCGAACTCTCCTTCGGGGAGAGCGACCTCGGTGGGAACGACGTCCGCGTTCGTCTCCCGCGCCCGTAGCGTCTCCGTCAGTCGTCGAGCGTCTCGCCGAGTGCGTCCGCGAGCTCGTCCACGCCGCCCGGCCCCTTCCGGACGAACGCGTCGGCACCGGCTTCGGTCGCCGTGGCTACCGTCTCCGGATCGGCGATACCGGTGAAGAAGACGACGGGTACGTCGGGGCGACGGGAGCGTGCGTCGCGCAGGACGGACAGCGGATCCTCGCCCGGGATGCGGTAGTCGAGCACGAGGCAGTCGACTTGCCCCTCATCGAGACGGTCGAGGGCGTCCTCGGCGCTCTCGGTCGTCTCCACCCCACAGTCGAGGCGGGCGCGCAAGCGCCGACTGACGACGTCCGCGAGCGCCCGGTCGTCGTCGACGTAGACGATCGACCCCCATCCCATAGCGAATTGACACGACCATTGGTATTCAGTGTTTCGGGCACTACCAGCACATAGTGCCGGTATGATCGACGGTCCGCCCCGACCGGCCACACAGGTACCGGCCGCATCCTCCGCATTCGCGGTCCCCCGGTGAACGCTGACCGCACACGCAAGTCTTTACGTGGGACGGTATATGAGAGGAATACAACGATGTCAGCGGACTTCCCCGACTATCTCGACGTCGACTACACCGACGGTGAGGGCGAGAGCCCCGAGGAGTATCCGACCCTCGAGGACAAGATCGAGAAAGCGGTCGAGGTCGTGCGGACGGGCCTCGAAGAGTACGAGAACCCCGCGATCATGTGGACGGGTGGGAAGGACTCGACGCTCACCCTCTACTTCGTCAAGGAGGTCGCCGAGGAGTACGGCTACGAGATGCCGCCGGCGATCTTCATCGACCACTACCAGCACTTCGACGACCTACTGGACTTCGCCGAGCGCTGGGCGGACGAGTGGGCGTTCGAGCTGATCTACGCGCGCAACGAGGACGTCGGGGAGTACGTCGAGGCCAACGATCTCGAACCCGGCGACGACATCGACATCAGCGAACTTTCCGAGCACAACCAACACCACGTTCGGGACATCCTCGAGTACGAGGAGGAAACCTTCCCGTTCCTCCTCGACACGTACGTCGGGAATCACCTGCTGAAGACGGTGGCGCTCAACGATGCTCTTGAGGAGTACGACGTCGACGGGATCTTCTCGGGGATCCGCTGGGACGAACAGGAGGCCCGCGCCGACGAGACGTTCTTCAGTCCGCGTCACGATCCCGACATCTACCCGCCGCACGACCGCATTCAGCCGATCCTCCAGTTCGACGAGGCCGCCGTCTGGGACGCCTTCTGGCACTACGTCGTCCCCGAAAGCGTCGCGGACTACCCCGAGGAGGGCTACGTCCCTCAGGCCTACGACGACCTCCCCGAGGGGATCAGCCACGAGGACATCCCCGTCTCCCCCAAGTACTTCAAGGGCTTCCGGTCGCTCGGCAGCGAAGTGAGCACCGACAAGGCCGCCGAGGATCCCGCGTGGCTCCAAGACCTCGACAACACCACCGAACGCGCCGGCCGCGCCCAGGACAAGGAGGACCTCATGGAGCGCCTCCGCGACCTCGGCTACATGTAACGCCCGTCCGGACACACACTCCCTTCACCACCTCTTTCGATGACCCAGACAGACGCGAGCGAGCGCACGCTCCCCGCCGGTATCGACCGCCCCGACGCGGTTCTCGGTGCCATCACCGTCCTGCTTGTCGCCGCCCTCGCGGCGACCGTCGTCGCGCCCTTCGCGGCGATGCCGACGCTCGCCGTCGGCTGTCTCGGGTGTCTCTGTCTCATCGGTGAGGCGGTGTTCGTTAACCCACCGATCGAGGGCTAACGCGAACGCCCGACACGCGCCGGCACGCCGGCTACGAGCAACGCGCCACCGAGGACGGCGACGACGATCGAGCCCGCGACGAGCGCGGCCCCGTCGTACGGGCCCGGATACGTCCCGAAGATTCCGCCGACGACGAGCGACGCCGTCGCGGCGACGAGCGCGAGCCAGCAGACGACGCCACCGGCGGCCCGAACGATGCGGTCCTGACGCGTCACGACCGTCCGGTTCGCGGCCGGCCGACAAAAACCGGCCGGTCCGGACGCCGAACGCTTTTGCGCGCGCGGAGCGTACCATGAACGACGAATCCGAGGTGTCACGAATGAATAGGGGCGTCAGCAGTGTCGTCGGCACGATTCTCATGACCGGTATCGTCATCATCGCGGTGACGGTCGGCGGTGCCGCCATGCTGGATCGCACGTACGGCGGTCCGGAGCGCGCCCCCATCGGCGCAGTCGATGTCGATGTGCAAGGCGGGAACGTTACGGTCACGTACTGCGGCGGCGAACCGCTCGATATCGATGACTTGGTGCTTCACGCGTCCGGCATGACGATCCCGTTCCGCGAGGGTAATCTGACTAATAGTGGCGGTGACGCCTCCTTCGAGCCCGGCGAGCGCTGGACGTACACGGCCGACGAGAATCTAACCCAGAGCGACGGTATCGTCGTCCACACGCCGTCAAACACGGTTCTCGACGAATCGCACTGTTGGGGCGTGAACTGACCTGCCTCAGTCGCCGTCCGGAATTCCTTCGATGTCGCCGCCGTCGTCCCCGACGACGAACTGGCCCGCGGCGCGCTGTGCGCTGTTGACGAGCGTCACGCGGAGAACGTAGGCGCCGACGAGGACGAAGGGGGCGAAGGCGACGGCTTCGACGCCGACGACGAGGAGGTTGCTGTCGGGGAGGTCGTTGAGGAAGTGCATGAATGCGGCGACGATGGCAGCGGTGGGGACGGCGGTGAGGACGAGGTCGCGGGAGAGAGCGGCGAGGTCTTCGCGGGTGTAGAGCGTCTTGAAGTATTCGCGGGCGGTGGCGGCGTACTGGAGGAGCCGAAGCATCTCGTCGATGCGTTCTGCGGTCCGGGCGTCGAGGTCGTCGGCGTGGGTGACGCGGATCGCACGGAGGTCGTGAATCTGTTTGTCGTGGTCGTAGTCCATGGTGGCGAGGACGACGTCGAGGGTGTCCTCCGCGTTTTCGAGTCCGCGATTCATCTCGCCGGTCTCCTCGGCGAGCGTTTCGACGTAGCCGTCGAGGTCCTCGCGGAGTTCGAAGTCGGCGGCGCCGATTTCTTCCTCGACGTACTGGGCGCGCCGGAGGATGCTCCCGGAGAGGAGTCGGAGGAGGGCGTCGGGTTCGGCGGGGACGTGCTCGGTGTCGACGACGTCTTCGAGTTGGCGGCGGTACTCGACGACGCTCTGGACGCGCCCGAACTGCTGGCCGAGTGGATGTTGTTGTTGGGAGACGAACAGCGTGTTGACGGTGACGACGATGCTGAAGAGGAAGAACGTCCCGCTGAGGAGCGCGGAGACGAGGGCGGTGGTGGGGCTGGAGTCGGTGAGCGGGTTCTTCACTGTGGGGAGGATGAAGCTGGCGACGGGCCCGAAGAGGATGAAGCCGCTGAAGAGGACGAGCGTCGTCAGGATCCGCCGGTCGGCAGTGAACGCCACCCACCGGTACCAGTCACGTCGCCATCGGTCCCATCCCCGCGTATCCATCGAACGACCGAACGGCCCCCATCGCCAAAAGACGCACGGGCTACCGGAACGTTCGTGCTCCCGTACCGCGGCGGCGATGCGGATCCCGCCCCTTCGTTGACGACGGCCAGATCGCATCGCTCCCGGCGTCGTTCCTCAAACACGCGCAGGAACGGGGTGACGCGCTCCCGACGAGGACTGACCGTCAGAGCGCGACGAAGACGACGGTCGTGATGAGTGCGGCCGTGACGACGGCGGTCGCGGTGATCCGGACGGCGTACTGTTGGTCGGCCGCCTGGTTCGCGGGGTCGTCGACGGTACCGCGATTACCCGATTCCTCGAAGCTGTATCGGCCGAGGAGGGCGAGGACCGCGCAGAACGACTTCGAGGCTTGGAGATACCACTCGGTGGCGAGCGCGAGCGGTACGAAGAGGGCGGGAACGAGCTCCTGCGGGATGACGCCGATTACGACGCCGAGAACGAACGCACCCGCGGCGACGAGGGCGGCTGCAGCGTACATGTATCGACGGCGGCGCTCGCGCCGACCGATGTTGCACACGCCGGCACGATAACTGGACTGAGACGTTGCCACGTCCATTCGGACGGTCGGGCAGCGCCTAAAAGAATGGGTCCCGCCACTCCCTGCCGGTAGGGGATGGGGAACGTTGGCGCGCCCTCGGCGATCTGATCTCCGAGTCGGTGCTCACATGCTCGTCGCGTCGGGTGCGTCCGTCACTCCCGTGGAGAGCCGCCGTGCACCGTAGACGACGGCCGCCCCGACGATGCAGAGGCCGGCGGCGACGACGAACGCGACGTCGAAGCGGTAGGCGGCGAGCCACCCGCCGAGGAGGCCGCCGACCGCGCCGGCAACGGCGGCGAGCGCGGCGTAGGCGCCCAAGATGCTCCCTCGTGCTCCCTGCGGGGCGAACCGCGAGACGATTGCCGTCCCGGTGACGGCGATGAACGCCCACGTGACGCCGACGACGAAGAGGAGCGCGCCGACCGTGGCGAGCGCGCCGAGCGTCCCCGCGAGCGCGTCCGCGCCGAAGAGGCCGACCCCCGCGACGCCGACGAACGCGGCGGCCCGGAGACCGAGCGCCCCGCCCTGCACGAGTCGGACGTCGTGCGTGCCGCTGATCCGGCCCGCACCACCGAAGAGGAGCGTTGAGGCGGCGTTGTTCACGAGGTAGAGCGCGAACACCATCCCGGACGAGAAGCCGAGATTTCCGTCGAGGTAGAGCGGGAGCGGCGCCCAGAAGACGGCGAAGCCGGTGAAGAACAGGAACGCCGCCCCGAAGTAGAGCCAGAGCGCCGGTGGGAGCTCCGCCCCGATCCGACGGAGGCGCGCGAGCGAGAGCGAGCGCGTCGCCCAGAAGAGCCGGTTCGTCCCGTACGCGAAGGTCGCGTCCGGTGCGTTCCGCGAGGTCCGGGAGAGGATGGCGGCGACGCGGCTCGCACGTCGCGGGCCGACGTGGTGGGCGTCGTGACGCGGGAGCGAACGCGCGGCGAGCACGGCGGCCGCGACCCCGAAGAGCGCCGCGAGTGCGAACAGCGATCCTTGCACGACGTCCGTCGACGCGACCGTCGCCACCCCGACCGTCCACACCGTCCCGAGGACGAGCCCCGCGGTTGATCCGTACCCCTGAAAGACGTTCAGACGCGCGATCCGTCCGTTCCACGCCTTCTCGGGGGTGTCCCCGACTACGAGCATCGTAACGACGGGCGAAATGGCCGCGATGGCGAACGCGAGGACGGCGTAGACGGCGATAACGGTCCAGACGCTGTGGAGGAACGGGAGGGCAACGAGCGCGCCAGCGGCGACGACGAGCGCGGCGACGACGACGCCGCGGCGATCCCCGGTGCGGTCGGCGTAGCGACCGGCGAGTATCGCCCCTGGGGCGCCGACGAGCGACGACAGCGACGCCGACACGCCGAGCGCGCCCGGTCCACCGCCGAGATACACGACGTAGAGCGGGACGAGCAGTCCGGCGACGCTGGAGGCAACCGCGGAGAGCGAGAGCGCGTAGAGCCAGCGATCCGAGGGCATGAGTGTGGCGTCGCGTGGCGACGTGTAAACGTTTTTCACACGACATTGCCGACGACGTCCGCGATTCGCCTGCCCCTTTCACCCGGACTTTTGTCGCTCGCGGGTCAACGCGCATCCATGCGACTCCTCCGAACGATCGGCGCGGCGGCGGGTGCGGTCGGTCTCGCGGCCGTCGCGGACCGCGCGCTCGACGCGTACGCTGGCGATCTCGAACCGCCGCTTGACGGCCGCCGCGGGACGTTCCAGTGGCGCGGGATGGATGTGGCGTACACCGAGGCTGGCGACGCCTCAGACCCCACCGTCGTCTGCCTGCACGGCGTGAACGCCGCCGGATCGAGCGGCGAGTATCGGGAGATCTGGGGCGCGCTCGCCGAGGAGTACCACGTCGTCGCGCCTGACTTCCCGGGCTTTGGCTGCTCGGATCGTCCCCCGATCGACTACGACGGCGACCTCTACACGGAGTTCGTCGCGGCGTTCCTCGGGCGGTACGACGAGCCGGCGGTGATCGCGGCGTCGCTCGCGGGCGGCTACGTGGCGAACGCGCTCGCGCGTGACGAGATCGATCCGCGGACGCTCGTTCTCGTCTGTCCCTCTTCGGGCGCGATGCCCGGTCCGAATCCGTGGGCTCGCGGCGTCGTCCGCGCGCCGATCCTCGGCGACCTCCTCGTCGACGTCGCCACGTCCCGCTACTCGATCCGGCGCTCGAACGCCGACCACGGCTACTACGACGTCGAGGCGGCCGACGACGCGTGGCTCGACTACCAGTGGCGCAGCGCTCACCAGCACGGCGCGAAACACGCCATCGCGGCGTTCGTCGGCGGCTATCTGAACGTCGATGTCGACCTTGAGGCCGCGCTCACGGATTTCGACGGCCCGCTGACGCTCGTCTGGGGATCGGCCGCGGAGACGACGACGCCCGCAGAGGGGCGCGCGCTCGCGGACGCCGCGGGGGCAGACTTCGTTGAGCTCGATCGGACGGCCCTCGTCCCGCACGCCGAGCGTCCCGACGCGTTTGCGGACGCGATGGCTGGCCGGCTCGACGCCGCCTGAGGGTTCGAGTGGGTCGCCCACCCGCCCGCGACGCGGCCCGTTCTACCCGTGACCGCCGTTTTCGTGCGTCGAACCGATGCATCCAAATCCCCACGGTCTCACGTATTACCAATGGCCGACACGCCGACGGATCGGGAGCGCACGGACGTCGAGGAGGCCATCATGGAGGCGACCTACCGCGCGCTCCGCGAACACGGATACGCGGACCTCACGATGCGCGCTATCGCCGAGGAGTACGGGAAGACGACGGCGGCCATCCACTATCACTACGACACGAAGGACGACCTCCTCGTCGAGTTCCTCGCATACCTCCTCGACAAGTTCCTCGATCACGTCCGCGACATCGAGACGGACGATCCCGAGCGTCGCCTCGGTGACCTCCTCGACGGCCTCCTCATCGACCGCGAGGACGACTATGATCTCGTCTGCGCGCTCCTCGAGATGCGCGCACAGGCGCCCTACCACGACGCCATCCGCGAGCAGCTCGTCCGAAACGACGAGTACATCCGCGACGTCCTCCGTGCCGTCATCGCCGACGGCGTTGAGCGCGGTGCATTCCGTGACGACGTCGATCCCGACGCCGCCGCTTCGGCCCTCATCACGATCGTGAAAGGCGCGCGCACCCGATTCGTCGTTCTCGCCGATTCGTCCGTTCTCCATGTGGCGCGCGATGTCGCTGGTGCGTACGTCGCCGACGTCCTCGAAGCCTGACGTCGCGCTCCTCTCCATCTCGGAGATCGTCGCGTGCTCCCCGGACTCGCGTGCCGGTCGTTCACTCGTGTGCGCGTTCGGTGCCGCGGCGTACTGCCGCTGTGCGAGCGACCGAACGCTTATCCGACCGATTCGGTACTGCCCCAGTAATGGCGAGTGCATCCCGCGACACGGACGGCGAGGGTGTGACGTTCGTCCACGAGGACGAAGGGAGCATCACGGCCGTCGACGAGGAGACGGGAATCGCGCGCGGCGAACGTTCTCCGGTCGGGAAGTAGTGAGTGTACTCACTAGCTTCGGCTACGTTCCGGTCTCACGGCACGAGAGCCACGTTCGGCTCCGCTACGAGAACCCGGACACGGGAGAGGTCCGAAGCGTCGACGTCCCGCAACACGACGAGATCAAGACCGGGACGCTCCACTCGATCGCGGACCAGTGCGGTGCCGATGACTTCCACGCGTGGTGTGCGTGGATTGACGAACACAGCTGAGCGCGTCACTCTTCCACCTCCAAGAGTCGAAGTGCGCGAGCAGATTGCCATCTAGTCGGCGGCGTCGTCGCTGCAGACGAGCCGCACGCTCTGCTGAACGATCACGAAGACCCAGCGTCGCGTCGGCGTCTCGACCTCGACGCGCATCGGCTCGAGGTCGTCGCGGACGCTGATCGTCACACGTTCGTCGCCACCCTCACTTCCGCTCGCGTCTCCGAGAGCACGCTGCTCGCGGGTCGCCGTGCTCCCCGCTCGCCGTTCCGTGGTCCTCACGTCGTTCGGACCACGTTAGTCGTCCGCAGGCGAGGGTGACGCCCCCGGCATGTCGACGCCTGGCGCCTCGACGCCGAGTTCGTCGATGGCGACCTGTGCGGCGCGCTTCCCGGAAAGGAGCATCGCGCCGAACGTCGGTCCCATCCGCGTGAGACCGTGCGTCGTCGCCGTCGAGAGCCCGCAGGTGAGGAGGCCGTCGTGGATCTTCCCCGTGTACTCGACGACCTTGTCCTCCGAGTCCGCGATCCACATGGAGTCGTGGCCGGGCGAGTCGTGGCCGGGCGCGCCGTATTCGCCGTCCTCGGTGGTGTCCATACCGGCTTCGTGCTCGTCGGCGTGCTCGATGCCGGGCGCGTCGACCACGCCGCGCTCTTGCAGTTTGGAGACGACGACGGCGTCGTGACCCGTTGCGTCGATGACGAGGTCGGACTCGACGGCGATGGGGTCGACACACGTCAGCTCGCGGGGAAGGGCGTGGACGGGCGACCAGTTCATCACGATGCCCGACACCTCGTGGTCCTCGCGGACGACGATGTCCGTGAACTCGGTCATGTTCTGGATCTTCGCGCCGGCGTCGCAGGCGGCGTGGATGAGCGCCGAGCATGCGTGCGGACCGTCGGCGAGCTGGAGGCCATCGGCTTCCTCTGCTTCCTCGTAGGGGACGCCGAGCTCGTCGAGGACGCGGTGGGCGGGCTCGCGCACGGTGAGCTTGTTCATGAGGAAGCCACCGAGCCAGAACCCACCGCCGAGGTAGTTGTTCTTCTCGACGACCATCACGTCGACGCCCCGCTCCGCGAGCTCCTTCGCAGCGACCAGTCCCGAGGGCCCGCCGCCGACGACGATGACGTCGGTGTCGGTGTAGTCGAGGAACTCGTCGCCCCACGAGCGGGCGATGGCGTTCGTGACCTGTGCTTCCGTCGCGTCGCTGAATCCGCTGAACGACATACTACCTAGTGGTATAACCGGGTACTTAGTGGTGGCGGTGCATGCGCGGTGACGGACTCGATGGACGGACGCATCGCTGTCCGGGATACCGTCGGGTGAGCGAGAGAAACGAGGATGAGTCGGGGAGTGCTACGCGTAGCGGCTCTGTCCGGCGCTGCCGGCGAGTTCGGCGAGGTCCGCGTGGACGTCGGCGATCCGGTCGCGGATGTCGCGGCCGACGACGCGCGGGTCGAAGACGTCCTTGTTCGGCGACCAGTCGGCGTCCTCGAAGAAGGTGTCGCGGCTGTCTGGGACGCCCTGCGGGGGGACGAGTTCGTCCGTGTGCTCGCGGTAGAGGTCGAAGGCCGTCCGCGTGTACTCGTACTGATAGCGCGTGTCCTTGTTCATCTTGCAGATGCCGTACTGCATCATCTCCTCGACCTGCGAGGGCTGGAGGCCGGAGGAGCCGTGGAGGACGAGCGGCGTGTCGAGGCCGTGCTCATCGAGGGCGTCGCGGATGTCGCGCGCGAGATCCGGGCGGAGTTCGAGGTCCTTGCCCTTCGCCACGCCGTGTTGGGTGCCCACCGAGATGGCGAGCAGGTCACAGCCCGTGCGCTCGACGAACTCGACGGCCTGCTCGGGGTCGGTGTAGTAGGCGTCCTCAGCCTCGATTTCGTCCTCGACGCCCTTGATCTGACCGAGCTCGGCCTCCACGAGGACGTCCGAGTCCCGCTCCTCGGCCATCTCGACGACGCGCTTCGAGCGCGCGACGTTCTCCTCGAACTCCTCGTGGCTCGCGTCGATCATGATCGAGGAGGGGATGTCGAGGTCCATTTGCGCCTCGATGAACTCCATGTCCGTCTGGTGGTCCATGTTGAGGAAGACGCCGATGTCCCGCTGCTCGGCCATCACCTCGATGTAGTTTCCCATCGCCTTCAGGCCCGCCACCTCGTCCCCGTCGCCGGCGAAACGACAGGCTCCAGCGCTCATCTGGACGAGGAGGTCCGAGCCGACGCGCTCGGCGCCCTCCAGCAGTCCCAACAGTACGTTCGGTTCTGCGATGTTGCTCGCAACGAGACCGAAGCCCTCCTCCAGTCCGTCTGCGTACACCTTCGAGAGTTCGTCGCCGCCGTAGAAGCCCATTGTGTTACCTCGTCCGGGTGATTTCCCGCCATCCGTATAACTGACACGGAAAAACGCAGAGTCGCACAGAAACGAAAACTCCGATTCGAGTTAGCCGCTGAGCCACCGGCGAAGGCGGCGGAAGACCCCCTTCTCCGGGTCGCCGCCGCGTTTCACCGGTTCGTCGGCCGGCTCGTCGCCGTCTTTTGCCGCTTCGTCGTCTTCCGTCTCTTCGTCCGCCGCCGTCGATCCGTCCGCCTCGGACTCGGCGTCGCTGCCCTCGTTGATGATGCCGGTCTTGCCCGCGTTGGCCGCCGCGACGGCGCGTTCGACCATCTCGTCCGCGCGGTTGACGCCCGCCTTCACGGGCCCCCGCACGACCGGCTTTCCATCGAAGCGGTCCGTCTGGACGGCCGTGTCGGCCGTGATGATGACCGCATCCGCCGCCGCGATGTCCTCGGCGCTGAGTTCGTTCTCCGCCCCCATGGCGCCCTGGACCTCGACTTTGATGTCGTGGCCCATCTCCTCGGCCGTCGTTTCGAGGTTCTCGGCCGCCATCTGGCTGTGTGCGATGCCCGTCGGACAACTCGTGATTGCGACTAGTTTCATGATTACGGGAGGAGGTCCGTCACTTCGTCTCGACTGGCCGCGGCGAGCGCGCGCTCCGCCAGCGCCGTCGCCGCCGCCGTGTCGATCTCCGATACGCGCTCTTTCACCGCCGGCACCGTCACCGCGCTCATCGAGAGCTCGGTCAATCCGAGTCCGACGAGCAACTCGGTGAGCTCGGGATCGCCCGCCATCTCACCGCACATCCCGACCCAGACGTCGGTGTCGGCGGCGGCGCTCGTCGTCGCGTCGATCGCCCGCAACACCGCTGGCTGCCGGAAGTCGCCGAGATCCGCGACGGCGTCGTTACCGCGTTCGGCCGCCATCACGTACTGCGCGAGGTCGTTCGTCCCGATACTGAAGAAATCGACGTGCGTGACGAACTCGTCCGCCATGAACGCCGCGGCGGGCGTCTCGATCATCACGCCGAACTCGGGACGCTCGGCCTCGACGCCCTCGGATCGGAGGTCCGTGATCACGCCGTCGAGCACCGATTCGGCCGCCGCGACCTCCTCGACGGTCGTGACGAGCGGGAGCATCACCGCGAGGCCCCCGACGTCAGTGTCCGCGTCCGCGCGGAGGAGTGCGCGCAACTGCGTCTCGAAGAGGTCGGCGTCCGGGCCGAGCGAACGCCGGATGCCGCGCTCGCCGAGGAAGGGATTCTCCTCCTCGGGCAGATCGAGGTACGGAACGGGTTTGTCGCCTCCGACGTCGAGCGTCCGGACGACGACGCGGCCCTCGGGGAACGTCTCGATCGCTCGCTTGTAGGTCTCGTACTGCTCCGCCTCGTCGGGCGCGTCGTCGCGGTCGAGGAAGAGGAATTCGGTGCGAAAGAGCCCGATGCCGTCCGCGCCGCGCTCCGCCGCGGGACCGAGCTCCGCCGGTGTGCCGACGTTCGCCGCAACTTCGATTTCGCGGCCGTTGACGGTCTCGACGCGGTCCTCGCGGATGCGGGCCTCCGTTCCCTCGCTCGCGGCCGCGACGGTGTCTTCGTCCGGATCGACGACCACGTCGCCCGTGGTGCCGTCGATGACGACCGTCTCGCCGTCCGCGACCGACGTCAGTGCGTCACCGACGCCGACGACCGCGGGGATGGCGAGCGAGCGCGCGAAGATGGCCGCGTGACTCGTTCGTCCGCCCGTGACCGTCGCAAAGCCGGCGACGCGCTCGGGGTCGAGTTGTGCCGTGTCGCTCGGCGTAAGCCGTTCGGCGAGCACCACCGATCCCTCCGGGAGTGCGGAGAGGTCGACTCGTTCGCCGTCCGTGAGGAGGCGGAGGAGGCGATCCCGGACGTCGCGGAGGTCGTCCGCGCGCTCGGCCATCTTCCCGTCCATCCCGGCGAACTGCTCGACGAACTCGTCGAAGGTCGCCTCGACGGCGTGGGCCGCTGGGAGGCCGTCGTCGATGCGTTCGGTGACGCCGTCGGCGATCTGCGGGTCGGTGAGGAACTGGACGTGCGCGTCGAAGACGGCGGCTTCGTCCTCACCGACGCGCTCGGCGGTGCGCTCGCGTTCGGCAGTGAGTTCGGCTTCGGCCTCGTCTCGGGCGTCCTCGAACGCCGCCAACTCCGCCTCGCCGTCGACGTCCGCGGGTGCCGGTGGCTCCGGGAGGTCGGCGTCCGGCCGGTACCAGACGGCGGTGCCGACGCCCGTGAGCGGCGTGACGTCGATCCCCGAGAGTCGTCGTTCGCTCATCCCTACAGTTCGTCCTCCGGCGTCGAGAGCAGTTCCTCGAGGGCGTCGAGGGCGGCCGCTGCGTCCGCGCCCTCGGCGACGATGCGCAGTTTCTCGCCGCCGGCGACGCCGAGGCCGGTGACGGCGAGCATCGACGACGCGCTCACGAGGTCGTCGTCGGCCGTGCCCTCGGGACCGACCGACACCTCGGCGTCGTACTCGTTCGCGGTCTCGACGAACAGCGATGCCGGGCGGGCGTGGAGGCCTTCCTCGGGGACGACCTCGACGACGCGCTCGGGCATCTCAGGCCACCTCTGCGATGATGATCTCCTGCACGCGTTCGGACGTTTCCGCGGCGTGGAGCTTCTCGCGGGTCTCCTCGTGGACGAGCGAGCGCGAGAGGCTGGAGAGGATCTGGAGGTGGTCGTCGCTCGACGCCTCGGGGACGAGGATCATGAAGAAGAGCGTCGCGGGCTCGTCGTCCATCGCGCCGAAGTCGACGCCCTCGCTGGAGCGCGTGAACGCGAGCGTCGGCTCCGCGACGCCCGCGGTCTTTGCGTGCGGGATGCCGATACCCATACCGACGCCCGTCGTCGACTCCTCTTCGCGCGCGAGAAGGTCGGCAAGCGCCTGCTCTCGATCCGAGACGCGGCCGGCCTCGACGGCGAGGTCGAGGAGGTGTTCGATCACCGCCTCCTTCTCCGCCGGCGGTTCGTCGAGGGAGATCAGCTCGACGTCGATCAGTTCCTTTAGCTCAGTTTCGTTCATCGTTTGTGATTGGTGTTGCGTGGAGTGTAAGCGTTCCGCACTCGCTCAGTTGCTACGCGTTACCGACGCGCTCGTCGTACGCCGGCGTGATGGCGTACTCGATGACCGCCGTGACGACGGCACCGAGCGCCAGACAGCCGAGGAAGAGGAACGGCTTGTTCGAGAGCGGGATGACGAAGATGCCACCGTGCGGGGCCGGCATCGTGACGTGAAGGCCCATGGAGGCAGCGCCCGCGACGACGGAGCCGGCGACGATGCCCGGGATGACGCGACCGGGATCGGAGGCGCCGTAGGGGATCGCGCCCTCGGTGATGAAGGAGAGGCCGAGCGGGATGGCGTTCTTCGCGTTCTCGTACATCTCCGCGGGATACTTCTCGGGGGCGACGAGGTTCGAGATGGCCATGCCGAGCGGCGGCGTCATGCCGGCGATCATGACCGCGGCCATCGGTGCGTAGATCTGTTCGCCGATGAGGCCGACGCTGAAGACGTACGCGACCTTGTTGACGGGACCACCCATGTCGAAGGCCATCATACCGCCGAGAATGGCGCCAACGAGGATCGCTTGGCTTCCCTGCATGCCGGTGAGCCAAGCGGTAAGCGCGGCGTTTGCGATGGAGACGGGGACGCCGACGATGAAGAGCATGACCGGCAGGAGGACGAGCGTCGTAGCGACCGGGATGACGAGCACCGGCATCATCGGCTCGATGAATCCAGGGACGTCGCGGTTCTTGAACCACAGCGCGACGTAGCCGGTGATGAGACCGGCGACGAGCGCGCCGAGGTAGCCGGAGCCGGCGGCGCCGCCCTGCAGGCCGATGATCTTGCCGGCCTCTTGGAGGACGTTCCCCTGCTGGATGAGGTAGGAGAGGACGAAGCCGGGCGCGAGACCGGGGCGGTCCGCGATGGCGTAGGCGATGTAGGCGCCGAGGATGGGCACCATGATCGTGAGGCCGATGTTCCCGACCTGCGCGAAGAACCACCCGAGGGTCCCCGTCGCGTCGAAGACGTTCGTGACGTCACCGAAGACACTCGCAGACGCGTAGCCGAGTGCGAGGAAGATCCCGCCGATGGTGACGAACGGGATCATGTGCGATACACCCGTCATCAAGTCGTCCTTGATCGAGGTCAGGTAGTCACGATACGCTGTGGTCAGATCTGCCATAGTCTATCACGATAGTTGCACGAGGGTGTTTAAAATCGTTCGGGTTTGCGTCCTTCTGCTTGATTCTGCACGGCCCTAGCGTCGCTGAACGTGTACGTCGTCGCGGACGGCCGCGAGATCGTCCAAATCGGGGACGCTCGTCCCTGCAACGCCGACGACTCGTGAGGAGACGGCGACGCCCTGTGCAAGCGCCGTCGCGTCGTCCGCACCGTCGTCGTACGCCGCAAGCACGCCCGCGAGGAGAGAGTCGCCCGCTCCCACGGTGTCGACGACGTCCACGTCGAGCGCGTCTGCGACGAACGCCCCGTTCGGTCCGACGAGTACCGCACCGTCGCCGCCGAGCGAGGCGATCACGCGCTCGTATCCCGTCTCGCGCAGCGTTTCTGCCGCCGCGACGCAATCGTCGACGCTTGCGGTCGCCATGCCCGTCGCCGCCGCGAGCTCCTCGCGGTTCGGCTTGCAGAGGGCGTACTCGCTTTCCAGTTCGGCCAGCATCTCGCCACCGACATCGACGGTCGTCGCCCAGTCGCCGGCCGCCGCGAGCCGGTTGACGTCCGCAGCGCGTACGCCCGGCGGGAGGCTCCCACCGACGACGAGCGACGGCGGCGCGAACTCCCGTACGCGCGCGAGTAAGTCGTCGAGGGCGTGCTCGGAGACGTGTGGGCCGTCCTGATTGATCTTGTACTCGCCGTCCGGCGCGAGGATCGTCTGATTCAGCCGGGTGGGCTCATTGACGGCGACGAACGCCGTCTCAAGGCCCGCGTCGTCGAGTTCGTCCGCGAGCACGCGGCCGAACGGGTCGCCCAGAAACCCGCTCGCGGCCGTCTCGGAGCCGAGTGCGCGGAGATACTGCGAGACGTTGATCCCCTTCCCGCCTGCATCGACGCGCGCGCCGTTCGTCCGGACGACGGCCCCGGCGTCGAGCGGCGCGTCGAGCTCGACCGTGTAGTCGAGTGCGGGGTTCGGCGTGACGGTGAGGATCACGCCGTGACCTCCTCGGTGACGCGGACGCCCGCGGCGTCGAGCGTCTCCGCGAGCCGCTTGGGGAGCGCGGCGTCCGTGATGAGGTGATCGACGTCGTCTAATTCCGCGAACTGCACGAAGCTGCGCTCACCCACTTTCGACCCGTCACAGACGAGGACGACCCGATTCGCCTTCTCCACCATCAGTTCCTTCATCCGCGCCTCGTTCTCGTTCGGCGTCGTCAGCCCCGCCTCGACGTCCAATCCGTTCGTTCCGAGGAAGAGGAGATCGAAGTTCGTCCGCTCCATGAACGACTCGGCGGTCGGGCCGACCAGCGCACGTGTGCGACTTCGGAGCGTCCCGCCGGTGAGCTTCACCTCCTCGACTCGCTCCCCGAGCTCGACGGCGAGCTGCGGCGAGTTCGTCACCGCGAGGAGGTCGTTCGGGACGCGGCGGGCCACCTCTGTCGTCGTCGTCCCCGAATCGAAGAAGACGACTTCGGTGTCCGTGATCTCCTCAACGGCGCGCGCAGCGATGGCGCGTTTCGCCTCTAGGTTCTGGACCTCGCGCTCGCCGTAGGACCGCTCGCTGGCGACCGATGTAGTGGGGAGCGCTCCGCCGTGGCTGCGCTCGATCAGTCCCTCTTCCGCCAGCGCCCGCAGGTCGCGCCGGATCGTCGCCTTCGAGTAGTCGAGTTCGTCGGCGAGCTCCGAGACGGACTGGCCATCGTGCGTCGACACCAGCTCCACGATCTTCCGTTTTCTCGCTTCCGGTAGCATTGCCAGAGGTAATCTCTACCGGGAGATAGCGCGCACCGCGTATAACTATTTATTTCCGATCGTGCCCGTTTCCGATCGAATTTGGACGGGTCGACCTATCGGGGCCTCGGCCGTGCCGGTCGGAAGGGGAATTCTTTAACCGTGTCGCCGGCCTACGTCCTCTATGAGCGACAATCAGGGCCGCCGGAACCTCCGGATGCCCGACGACAATCAGGTCTTCGCGGTCGTCACCGAGATGCTCGGCGGGAGCCGCGTCCAGCTCCGCTGTGCGGACGGCGAAGAGCGCATGGGTCGCATCCCCGGCCGAATGAAGTTCCGGACGTGGATCCAAGAGGGCGACGTCGTCATCGCCGAACCGTGGGATTGGCAGGACGAGAAGGCGAACGTCGAGTGGCGGTACGACGACGACGCTGCCGAGCAGTTGCGCCAAGAAGGCCACATCCAGTAGACAGACCACCGGGGGTCCCACGCGTTCGGCCCCGACGCTTTTGCTCGTGCCGTCCCACACTCGAGCGTGGACCCTCGACACAACGCACTCCGCCGAACGCTCGATGCCGACACTCCCGCGTTCGGCGTCCTCGATAACACGTACAGCCCCGCCGCCATCGAAGTCGTCGGGGAACTCGGCTTCGACTTCGTCTGGATCGATCTCGAGCACGGCGGGCCGAGCCCGTGGGACGCCGACGCGCTCGGGGACCTTCTGCGCGCGGCCGAACTGACCGACACCGAACTCCTCGTGCGGATCCCCGAGGCGAACCCGTCGATGATCCGGAAGGCCCTCGACGCGGGCGTCCGCAACCTCTTCCTCTCGCGCGTCGAGGACGCCGACGAGGTCCGGGACGCCCTTGAGGCCGCGAACTTCGAGTACGCCGGGTCGCCCGGTCGACGCGGCCTCGGGGGCCCGCGGTCGGCGCGCTACGGGCTCGCGGACGACTACGTCGGGACCGAGGACGAGGAGATCTGCCTCGGCGTGACGATCGAGACCGCCGAGGCGGTCGAGAACATCGAGGAGATCCTCTCCGTCCCCGAACTCGGGTTCGCCTTCCTCGGTCCGAACGACTTCTCCGTCGCCTACGGTGCGCCCGGCGACCTCGCCGATCCGGAAGTCCAGGCGGCGGTCGAGACGGTGCACGACGCGGCGCTCGCCCACGACGTGACGCTCGGCGGACTCACCTTCGGGATGGACGATGCCGTCGAGAAGGTCGAGCGCGGCTATCGGATCCTCCACGTCGGGAGCGCCCTTGGGGCACTCACGAAGACGTTCGACGACTGGCACGACCGGTACGAGGACGCGACGCGATAGCGTCGCCCGGTAGAGCGGCGGTGCGTTCAGTCACCCCGCCGCACCGTCGTCGGGCACCTGCGTCAGGACGACGAGCGCGGCGAGCGCGGAGAGGACGGCGGTGACGACGAAGGGGGCGGCGAAGCCGTAGGCGGTGAGGGGGCCGGCGACGACGGGACCGATGCCGGCGCCGAGACCGAACGCCATCGTCAGGACGGAGAGCGTGGCGGCGTCGTTCCCCCCGGACGCGTAGTCGCCGGCGAGGGCGAGCGCTGGTCCGAACGCCATCGCGGCCCCGACGCCCTGGAGCGCGCGGAGGACGCCGAGACCCCACGGACCCGTGACGAACCCCTGGAGGAGGAGCGTTGGGGCGGCGACGAGGAGGCCGGCAACGACGAAGCGTCTGCGTCCGTAGCGATCGGAGAGCCGCCCGGCGATCGGTTGCGTGCAGACGAAGGTGGTGACGAACGCGGCGAACTGCGCGCCGAAGGCGGCGGCGCTCTGGTCGAGGCGCGCGTTGATCGCGGGCTCGATGGCCGCGAAGAAGGCGATGCCGAGCGCGAGAACGAGCGTGGCGACGCCGAGCGCGAACACGGGATCGAGTCCGCCAGCGCCGTCCGTCACGGTGAAGCCGAGATCCTTCGCCGCGGCGGCGCTCGTGCTCACGGGATCGCGGACGAGCGCGAGGACGACGACGAGTCCGAGTGCGGCCGCGGCCGCGGCGACGTCGAAGGAGAGTGCGAACCCACTGATCGCGTGCCCGAGGAGATCGTAGGGTCCGCGCGCGACGAGGAGCCCGGCGATGAGCGGACCCACCCCGAAGCCGACGAGGCGGAGGGCGTTGAAGACGCCGAAATGCATCCCACGAGTGTCCGGCGTGCTGTACTCGTTGATGAGCGCGACGCTCGCGGTGACGGTGCAGCCGACGCCGAGGCCTTGGACGGCACGGGCGGCGAACAGGCCGAGGTAGCTGTCGGTGGCGAGGAAGGCGAGATCGGTGACACAGAGGACGACGAGGCCGGCGAGGACGAACGCGCGCCGGCGGCCGAGCCGATCGGAGAGCCGTCCGGCGGCCGGTTGGATCACGGCATCGAAGACCCCGAAGGCGGCGAGGACGACGCCGGCGAGGACGGCGACGGAGAGACCGAGCGTTCGGCCGCCGATGCGGTCGCTGGCGACGTAGAGCGGGAGGGCGACGATGAGGAGGGCGTTCCCGAACGAGTCGGCGAGGCGGGCGATCCCGAGCGCGACGACGCGGCGGTCGGGACCATTCACGCGGACCACCGTCCCCGGGTCGTGCGAGCGAGTCGGCTCTCGACTCTTGGTCCCCCCTCACCACCCCTCTCGGCGTACATGTGCGACCATTAGCGACCGGCCCACAAATCCCCCTCGGAACCGCTCACGCCGGCCGGACGGTCGTCCCGGCGTCGCCGTCGAGCGCGGAACCAAGCGATGCGGGATCGGTGACGATCGCCCGCCCGCCCGTCTCGTCGACGAAGCGCGCACACGCGCTCACTTTCGGTCGCATGCTTCCGGCGGGGAACTCGTCGGACTCGCGGAGCACGCGGAGCTCGTTCGGCGTCGTCTCGCGGATCGGCGTCGGGTCGTCGGTGGCGTAGTCCCGATACACCGCGTCGACGTCGGTGAGCATGACGACGGTCTCGGCATCGACGACGTCCGCGACGAGGCGCGTCGTGTGGTCCTTATCGACGACCGCGGGGACGCCCTCGTAGTCGCCCGGTGTCGTCCCCGGGTCGTCGCTCGGCACGACCGGGACGCCACCCCCGCCACCGCAGACGACGGGGCCGGCCTCGTTCTCGACGAGCGCGGCGATATGGTCGGCTTCGAGGAGCTCGATCGGGTCGGGCGAGGCGACGACGCGTCGGTATCGCGTGCCGCCGCCTCCGTCCGCGTCGTGGACCGCGGTGGTCTCGAAGGGCTTCTCGGCGGCCTCGGACGCGGTGTAGTACGGCCCGACGGGCTTCGCGGGGTCGTCGAAGCCGGGGTCGTCGGGATCGACGCGGACGCGTGTGACGATCGGGGCCGGCGGCCCCCCGAAGACGTTTCCGAAGCCGCTCTGGAGGAGGTACCCCACCTGTGCCTGCGTCTCGGCGACGAGGACGTCGAGAGGCTCGGCTGAGCCCTCGGATTGCTCCTCGGCGAGGAGCCGATTGCCGACCTGCGGGCCGTTGCCGTGCGTGAAGACGAGGTCGTGGCCGCGCTCGTGGAGCGGTTCGAGGGCGTCGCGCGTCTCGGCGATCCGCTCGCGCTGCTCGGCGACGCTCCCTTCGCCCGATCGGAGGAGAGCGTTCCCACCGAGCGCGACGACGAAGCGACTCATGGTAGGTGCTGGTGGGCGACAGCCGAAGGGTGTTGCGGCCATCGCACGTGCGCCGTGACACCACGCCGTCCGCAGTAGCCACCCCACGCTGTCCGCAGAAAACGCCTCTCAGGCACGACGCGCGTGGATAGCGAGTACGACCATGCAGAGGGCGATCAGGCAGAACGCGACGAACGACTGGTTCGGGATCGTGACGGGCCGGATGTAGATGGTCGCACAGCCACCGAGGGTGCAGGTGCCGCCAGCGACGCGTTGGAGGTATGACTGGTAGGCCGCGAGCGCGATCCCGCCGGCACAGAAGGGGAGTACGAGCCGGTAGATCCCGCTGTCGTCGGTGTACCACGCGTACGCGAGAACGCCGACGAGTGGGTACATGAGGATGCGCTGGTACCAGCAAAGCTCGCAGGGCGGGTAGCCGAGGACGAGGCTGTACGTGAGGCTCCCGGCGGTGGCGACGGCCGCGACGAGCGTCGCGGTGGCGAGGAGGGAACGCGGGCGGCGGAGTGCGGTCACACCGGCCGTTCGACGCGCGCCCCCTTATCGGCTTTCGGTCGTTCCGAGTTAGTCCGCGGCCGCGGGCTCGGCGTCCGAACGATCGTCCGACCGCCCGCGGTGGACGGTCTCGTCGACCTGCGAGTAGACGAGGAGGAACCCGAGGAGCGCGAGCACGGCACCGAAGACGAACGGAGCGGCGTACGACGTTCCGAACGGGAGAGTGAACCCGGCGAGGTAGCCGGCGGAGAGCGGGCCGATGGCGACGCCGAGACCGAACGCCATCGTCAGGACGGAGAGCGTCGTTCCGGAGTTCCGCCCCTTGGCGATGTCGCCGGCGAGCGCCATCGCGGGCGCGAAGACGGCCGCGCCGGCGACGCCTTGGAGGAAGCGTGCGACGATCATGCCGGTGGGCGTGGTGACGAACCCCTGCGCGAGCGTCGTTGGGACGAGTAACAGGAGACCGGCGAGGATGAACGGCTTGCGCCCGTACTCGTCGCTCCACGCGCCGATCGGGGCTTGGAGGAGGACCTGTGCGAGGACGAACGCGGCGAACTCGATGCCGAACCACGTCGCGTTCTGCCCGAGCGTGGCGTTGATGTGGGTCGCCAGCGGTTCAAGGAGGGCGATCCCCACGGCCATGAAGACCGAAGCGACGCCGAGCGTGAAGACGGGATCGAGGAGCTTTCCCTCGCGCTCGTGGTCGAGGACGGCGATACTGAGGTCTTCGCCGGCCTCCTCGCCGAGCTCCTCCGGCTCGGGATCGGAGACGAGCACGTGAACGAGGACGGCGCCAACGAGCGAGGAGACCGTGGCGACGTAGAACGCGGACTCGAAGCCAGTGATGGACACCCCGAGGAAATCGTAGGGGCCGCCGGCGACGACGCCGCCGGCGACCACGGGGCCGAGTCCGAAGCCGACCATCCGGAAGGTGTTGAAGATCCCCATCGAGCCGCCGCGGTCGGCGTCGGAGGAGAGTTCGTTCACGAGCGCGACGGTCGCGGGGACGGTGAGCGCGACGCCGACGCCCTGCGCGACGCGGATGAGCAGGACGGCCGCGTAGCTTCCGACGACCGTGTAGGTGAAGTTCGCCACCGTCAGGAGGAGCAATCCGGCGATGACGAAGATTTTCCGTCTGCCGCTGCGGTCGGAGAGATTGCCGGCGAAGGGCTGGATGGCGCTGTTGAAGAAGCCGAATATCGAGAGGATGATTCCCGTGATGAGCGCGGGCGCGAGTCCGAACGTTCCGCCGGAGACGACGCTGCTGGCGATGTAGAGCGGGAGGACGACGATGAGGAAGGAGTTCCCCACCGCGTCGGCCATCCGCGCGAACGCGAGCGCGATGATCCGTCTGTCGATATCACGGATTCCCACTATCGGGTCACCTCCCCCGTCTTATCGGTGTCTCTGTCGTACATGGTAGATAGTAACTGAATGGTTAGTCAGCCTGTACAGTGTGTTTGATCGTCGTCGAGTATAAGCGTTGTGTCGAGTGCACCGTCCGTCGCCACCGCCACTATCACCACCGCCGCCACCGCCGCGGTCGAATGGACGGATACAAACCCCCCGACTCCGTCCGAACCGGCGTGACCGCGAGACGCGACGCCGCGCTGTACCTCGGATTGGCCGCCTCGTGGGGGACGGCGTTCGTCGCCACGGACGCCGCCCTCGACGTCGTTCCCCCCGTGTTATTGGCCGCCGTCCGCTTCGACGTCGCCGCGCTCGCGTTGTTCGCCGTCGCCGCCGCTGCGGGGCGCTCCCTGCGACCACGCGGGCGCGGCGACTGGGCGCCGATCCTGCTCGGCGGCGTCTGCAACATCGGTCTCCACCACGCGCTCCTCTTCGCCGGCCAGCGCACCGTTCCGCCAGCCGTCGCCGCGACACTCCTCGGCCTCGTTCCGGTGTTGACCCCCGCGGTGGCACGTGTGGCGCGCGCCGACGAGCGTCTCGCCCCGCGCGGTATCGCCGGTGTCCTCGTCGGATTCGCGGGCGTCGCGCTCATCGCACATCCGGATCCCTCGAACCTCTCAGCGAGCGTCGGGGTCGCGCTCGTCCTCGCGTCCGCGGCCGTCTGGACCGTTGGTGCGGTGCTCGTCGATGAGGACGACGCCGAACTCGGTGGCCTCGCCCTCCAAGCGTGGACGCTCCTCGTCGGCGCGCTCGCGCTCGACGCGGCCGCCATCGTCCTCCCCGGACAGTCGCTCGCCGTGGCGTCCGTTCCCCTTCCGACGGCCGGCTGGGTGCTCTACCTCGCGCTCGTGCCCGGTGCCCTCGGCTTCCTCGTCTACTTCCGCCTGCTCGATCGCCTTGGCCCAATCGAGATGGGGCTCATCGAGTACGTCATCCCGCCGTTCGCGGCGCTGTTCGGCTGGGTGCTCCTCGGCGACGTGATCGACGCGGCGACGGTCGGCGGATTTCTCGCCGTCCTCGCCGGTTTCTGCCTCCTCAAGGGTGACGCCCTCCGGCGACGCCTCCGCGGATGGGTCGACGCCGTGCGCGCGTAACACCGGAGCCGGACCGATGGATGGGATAGCGGGCCGATGATCGGGGTGCGTCTTCTGTTCACGCCGACCGGTGTCGGAACGGTTATGCGGCGGCCGATTCACACCACGGGACATGAGCGACGACCTCTCGGAGACTGCAGCGGACCTCGCCACAGACCTCATCCGCGAGGACCTCGTGGTCCTCTCGCGCCCGGACGTCAACCATCGGCTGAAGACCCGCCTCGACATCTCGAAGCTCGACCACGACCGCGTGACGGAGGCGTTCGCCGACGAGGGCTGGGAGTACAGCCGCCACCTCTACTACCACCCGCAGGGGCTGCGTGACGCAACGACGGCCCTCGCGGACGACCTGCGCAGCGACGGTCGCCTGCTCGTCACCCACGGCGAGGTCTGTGATACTCTCGCACAAGAGAGCGAGGAGGAGGAATCGGTCCGCGACCACGTCACCGGATGGACGCAGGGCGGATTCGACGAGCTCGTTCGCGGGGCGCTCGAGGAAGCCGGTTGGCGACACGAGACGGTCGAGCGTCGCGGGCACGAACTGCGCGTCTACCTCCGGCCGCTGTACGCCGTCTTCGAGGAGAGCTACCCCAGCGGGAAGTCGCCGCTCACGACTAACGAGCTGTTCTCGCACTATCTCTCCTCGTCGATGGCGGACGCGCTCGAGGATCACTAAGCACGCTCGCCCCCGACTACTCGAACCCCGGTCGCGGCGTCCGGAAGCTATTCCCCGGTCAGATTTTGGCGACCCTAAATATTCCGCCGCTGTCGGGCGCTTTTGCCGGGCACGAGCGCGCGGACGCCACCCTGTGGGGGAAGGGGCGGAACCGAACGAAGCGGGTAACTATTTTTGCCTGGGGTGAGAACGGTCTGATGAATGGTGACACGTAGTGACTGATCTCTCCGAACGAACGACCGCGCTCCGCGTCGCCGGGGCGGACGCCGCGGGCTTGGCCGCCGGCGCCGAACGCGACGGCGTTCCCGTCGTCGCCGTCGGCTCCACCGGGGTCCGGGCGCTCGAACCGCTCGTCGTTGCGACCCACGAGGGCACGTCGGCGTTCGTACCGAACGCGAACGCCGACGACGTCGCGGCCGCCGCTGACGCGCTCGCTGACGGAACGCTCCCGGACGCGGACGCGCGAGTCGAGCACGACGAGGTGCAGGCGTCGCTCCCGATCCCCTCAATCGAGGGGTTCGCGGGCGAGCGCAGCGCCCTCGCGCGCTGCGGATGGACCGACCCGAGCGACCCCGACGACTACGCGAGCGCGGTCGGCTTCAGCGACGCGGACGCTGACGCCGTGCTCGACGCCGCCGCGGGGCTTCGCGGGCGCGGGTGGGGCGATTGGTGCGCAGACGAACCGTACGCCGACCTCTGGGCGGGCGTCCGCGAGCGTGACGCCCCGACCTCCGTCGTCGTGAACGCCCACGGCAACCCCGGGGACGCCCTCCTCTTGGAGAGCGACCCCTTCGCCGTCCTCGACGGGGCGAGCGCCGCCGCGCGCGCCGTCGGCGCCGACTATCTCTATCTCTACGCGAGCGAGGGTGACGAGGCCACGCTCGAACGGGCGCGAGACGCCGCCGCGGCTCGCGACTACGGCGTCCCCGTCGAAGTCGTCGCGGGCCCCGACGTCTATCGGGCCGCGGAGCCGACGATGGCCATCGAGGCCATCGAGGGCAACCACCGTCTGGAGGCGCGTCTGCGCCCGCCGGGCCCCGAGGTCGAGGGGGTCTACGGCAACCCGACGGTCGTTCACACCGCGCGGACGTACGCGCACCTCGCTAGCGCGCTCCGCGATGACGCTCCCGAGACGCGCGTCGTCTCCGTGACGGGCGACGTGGCCGACACGACGACCGTCGAACTCGCCGAATCCGACACCGTCGAGAGCGCGACGACCGCCGCGGGCGTCGACGACTTCACGGCCGCCTGCGTCGGCGGGAAGTTCGGCGGGATCACGACCGACCTCGACGTCGGACTCGCCCCCGAGACGCTCGATGAGGCGGACCTCGGCACCGAGGGCGTCGTCGAGGTTCTCGGCGAGGACCGCTGTCCGGTCGCGTTCGTCGGTCAGCGGACGAACGTCGCCGCGGAGACGAACTGCGGACGCTGCGTGCCCTGCCGCGAGGGGACGACGCAGCTCACGGAGAAGCTCCGCGACGTCTACGACGGCACGTACGACGAGGGCGGGATGACGGAGCTGATGGGCGTGATGGAGTCGACGAGTATCTGCGCGTTCGGGCGCGACGTCCCCCGCACGGTGCGGACGGCGATGCGGGAGTTCGACGACGCGTTCGAGGCGCACGCCGACGGGGACTGCCCGAGCGGCATTTGCGCGGTCGGAGGGACACAGTAGATGAGCTCGGAACACGCAGACAGAGCAGATGCACCGCCACTGACCGAGACGATCGCGCCGGGGACGGCGACGGACCCCGACGTGAAGAGCGCCGAGGAGGCGACCGTGACGGTCGACGGGCAGGACGTCGTCGTCCCGGAGGGCTCGACGATCATCGAGGCCATCGAGGCCGCGGAGACGGCGGGCGAGGTTCCCGCCCTCTGCTACTACGATCGTGACAGCCCGGAAGCGGAGAAGATCGGCCCGCGCAGCGAGTGTCGGACTTGCATGGTCGAGACCGACGAGCACGGGATGGTGCCGTCGTGTAGCTTCCCCGCGGAAGATGGCCTCACGATTTCGACGGACGACGAGGCGGCCACGGAGGCCCGCGACGTCAACCTCGACTTGGTCCTCTCCGATCACAACCTCCGCTGTACGACCTGCGGGAAGAACGGTCGCTGTGAGCTCCAGGACGCTTCCATCGAAAACGGCGTCGTCGAACCGCGTTACGGCGTCTTCGACGATCGAGAGGCGTACGAGCCCCTCGACGATTCGAGTGACTTCATCCAGATCGACCGCAACAAGTGTATCCTCTGTAACCGCTGCGTGGAGGCCTGTAACGACGTGCAGGTCGAGGGCGTCCTGCGGATGGAGGGCCAGGGTGCGGACACCCGCATCGGCTTCCAGAACGGTTCGGAGACGATGGAGGACTCGACGTGTGTCTCCTGTGGGCACTGCGTGACGGTCTGTCCGACGGGGAGTCTCGTCGAGCAGGGCATCACGGATGCGGCGACGATCCCGCTGCCCGGCTTCAGCCAGAAGAACTCGATCGGGAAGTCCCTGGAGAGCACGGGCAAGGAGGAGAAGGGGCCGATGACGCGGATGAAGCGCGACGAACCGAAGGACCTCACGAGCGAGGCGCGCACGGAGGAGAACCCCGGTGACTGGCTATGAGTAGTAATAACGAGCGAAAGGAGGGCGTCGCTGGCTTCATGCAGCGCGCCAAGGAACAGGCGAACAGGAACGTCGAGCACTTCGCGGAGGGGATGGCCGCCGGCTCGATGCCGGAGGGCAAGCTCTTCGACATCGCCCAGCAGATCAGCGACAAGCGACTGGGCGAACTCACGGTCGACAGCACGACGTGTGGCTACTGTGCCGTCGGCTGTCGATTCGACGTCTACACGGACGGCGAGGAGGTGCTGGCGACGCGTGCGGCCGATCCCGAGGAGTCCCCCGTCAACGACATCTCGACGTGCGTGAAGGGGAAGTTCTCCTACAACTTCGCCAACTCCGAGGAGCGCCTCACTGATCCGCTCGTCCGCGACGAAAACGGTGAGTGGCGCGAGGCGACTTGGGACGAAGCCCTCTCGCGCGTCGTTGAGGGGTTCCAGGACATCATCGACGAGTACGGCAACGAGGCGATGAGCGTCATCGCGTCCTCGAAGGCGACGAACGAGGAGAACTACCTGATGGGCAAGTTCGCCCGCCAGGTCCTCGGCACGAACACCGTCGACAACTGCAACCGCCTCTGTCACTCCTCCACGGTCGCCGGCCTCGCCAAGACGTACGGCTACGGCGCGGCTTCGATCAGCGTGAAGGACTTCGAGGAGGCAGACCTGATCTTCCTCACCGGTTCGAACACGACCGAGGCCCACCCCGTGCTCGGCACGCGCGTCAAGCAGCACGTCAAGGAGGGCGGCGACCTGATCGTCTTCGACCCGCGCGAGACGCAGATCGCGGAGTACGCCGATCAGTACACCTCGATCCGGCCGGGATACGACACCGTCTGGGTCAACGGCGTCACGCGCTACATCATCGAGAACGACCTCTACGACGAGGAGTTCGTCGCGGAGCGCACCGAGGGCTTCGAGGAGGTCAAGGAGGCCGTTGAGGAGTTCACCCTCGACTACGTTGAGGAGGTCACGGGCGCGCCCCCGGAGGAGATCGTCTCCGCCGCGGAGGCCATCGCCGAGGCCGACCGCACCGTCTTCGGGTGGACGCTCGGCATCACCGAGCACTCCCACGGGACGGACAACGTCGCGGCGCTCGCCAATCTCGCCGCGATCACCGGGAACGTCGGCAAGCCCGGGACCGGCGTCTCGCCGTTCCGCGGCCAGAACAACGTGCAGGGTGGCGGTGGCGACATGGGTCCCCTCCCGGACAACTTCCCCGGCTACCAGAAGGTCGCGGACGACGAAGTCCGCGCGAAGTTCGAGGAAGCCTGGGACTGCGAGATCCCGGCCGAACGGGGATACTACACGACGGAGATGTTCAACGCCTTCGACGACGGCCCGCTCGAAGGGATGTTCTGCATCGGCGAGAATCCCTCGCTCTCCGAACCCGGCAAGAAGCACGCCGACGAAGTGCTAGAGGAGATGGAGTTCCTCGTCGTGCAGGACCTCTTCATGAACGAGACGGCGAAGTACGCCGACGTCGTCCTGCCGGCGGTCTCCTTCCTCGAGAAGGAAGGGACCTTCGCCAACACGGATCGCCGCGTCCAGAAGGTCAATCAGGTCCTCGAGAAGAAGGGCAACGCGAAGGCCGACTGGGAGATCCTCCAAGAGCTCGCCAACCGCATGGGCCGCGCGTGGGACTACGCGGACACCAACGAGATCAACGAGGAGATGCGCTCGCTCACCCCGATTTACGGTGGGATCAGCCACGAGCGGATCGAGGAGAAGGGCGGCATCCAGTGGCCGTGCTGGGACGAGGACCACCCCGGGACCGAGCGTCTCTACACGGAGGAGTTCAACACCGAGAGCGGCAAGGCGAACCTCGTACCGGTCGGCTACGCGGAGCCGATGGCGCCACAGACCGAGGAGTTCCCGCTCACGCTCACCACGGGTCGCGTCCTCTACCAGTACCACACGGGGACGATGACGCACCCCGAGGAGGGCATCATGAAGTACAACGATCGGGACTTCGTCGAGATCAATCCGGGCACCGCCGCCTCCTACGGTATCGAGAACGGCGACCCGGTCCGCCTCGAGTCCGACAAGGGCGAAATCGTCGTCACCGCGCAGGTGACCGAGCGCATCGGCGAGGACACGGTCTTCGCACCGATCCACTTCGCGGAAACGGCCGTGAACACCCTCACGGACTCCGAGCGCCTCGATCCCGAGGCGAAAACGCCGGAGTTCAAGGCGACCGCCGTCCGTATCAGCCCCGTCGAGGGTCAGCAGTCGACGGACCGGCCGGGAAGCGTTGAACCCGCTCGGGGTGACGACTGATGGCCCAACCGGTCCGTGAGGTCCCGGAAGGCGCGACGAACACGGAGCCAGAGCGCCCACAGGAGGGACGGGAGGCCCTCGAATCGGTCCTCGAAGAGTACGGCGGCGACTACGCGGACGCCGCGGAGTACACGGACGAACTGGAGAACGTCCTCGAAACCGCCATCCTCGTCATCTCCAGCGCGGACGACGAGGAAGTCGACTACGTGACCGACTCGATGGTGACGCTCGTGCAGGCCGGCGACGCCATCAGCACCGAGGGGACCGTCGCGCTCGCGGAGTCGTTCGGCGAGAATGCTGAGGGGTTCGCGGATCTGCTCGACGAGTTGGTGCGCCTTGACCAAGAGGGGCATCTCACGATGTTCCTCGACCTCGCGGGGACGCTCGCGGAACCGCTCGACGAGGACGACGCGGAGCGCCTCGCCAACACCGTCGGGGAGAACGCGGAGGAGCTCGCCGACGTCCTTGAGGACCTGATGGCGCTGAAGCAGGCCGGCCAGCTCGACGCGCTCCTCGATCTCGCGGCGACGTTCTCGTCGCTCGACGCCGACGAGACGACCGCGAACGCCCTCAACGACGTTCTCGGTGCCGTCGGTGAGGCCGAGGAGGCGTCGGAGCCGATGGGGCTCTTCGGCGCGCTCGGCGCGCTGCGCAGCAGCGAGGCCCGCGCTGGCCTCGGCTACGTCGTCGAGATACTGAAGGGGCTCGGACGCCGTAACACCTAGGTGATGCGAGAGGCGGGCACGGACGATACGAGCGGGCGATCGAGGACTACTGAAACGACCGTCTGTCCGCTCTGTGCGGTCGGCTGTCACCTCACGCCGGCCGACGGGGCGGACACGAGCGGGCGGGCGCGCGGCGTCGCCGGCCCCGCGAACCCGAACGGTCGGCTCTGTGCGAAAGGGATCAACGCCTTTGAGAGCGTCGACGACCCGGAGCGGCTCACCGAGCCGCTGGTCCGTGAGGACGACGAGCTCATTCCGGCGGACTGGGAGACGGCGCTCGATCGCGCGGCCGACGGTCTCGCCGCCGTCACGGATGCGCACGACCCCGAGGCGCTCGCGTTCTTCGGCGCGCCACACTGCTCGAACGAGGAGAACTACCTCCTACAGAAGCTCGCTCGGATGGTCGGGTCGAACACCGTCGACAACCGCGCGCGCCTCTGTCACGACAACGCTGCCGCGGCGCTCGCCGAGCGCTTTGGCTATCCGGCCTCGACGCTTGGAATGGACGAACTCGCCGACAGCGACCTCGTCCTCGTCGTCGGCGCGAATCCGGCCGTCCAACAGCCCGTGGCGTTCAACGCGTTCGTTCGTGGCGGCGACGCCGACGTCGTTCACGTCGACCCGCGGGCGAACGAAACGACGCGCGCGGCGGACGTCCATCTCGCGCCACGCCCGGGGACGGACGCGTTGTTCTTCCATGCGGTCGCGGCGGAACTCATCGAGCGCGACGCCGTCGACGCGTCGTTCGTCGCCGAACGCACGACCGATTTCGACGTCTATCGGGAGTCCCTCTCGGATGTCGACGCCGTGCGGGCCGCGGCGGCGACCGACGTCCCTGCGGGCGACGTGCGCGACCTCAGCGAGCGGATCGCCGCCGCGGACAGCGTCGCGATCATCGCCGGGACGGGTGTCGAGGCGGACGGCGGTGCGACGGCGCGCGCGCTCTGCGATCTGCTCTGCCTCACGGGCAACGTCGGGCGAACCGGCGCGGGCTTCGCGCTCTTCCGCGGGCTGAACAACGAGCAGGGCGCGACCGACGTCGGCTGTCGGCCGGACGAGCTCCCCGGTCACGCCGACGTCACGGATCGCGCGACTCGCGAGCGTGTCGCTGACGTCTGGGGTGTCGACGTCCCCGAGACTCCGGGACTGAACGAGAAGGAGGCGCTCGCCGCGTTCGGCGAGTCGATTCACGGCGCGCTCGTCGTCGGCGAGAACCCCGCGATCTCGAAGCGCGATGCCGAGTGGACGGCGGCGCGCCTCGACGCCCTCGACACGCTCGTCGTCGTCGACGTCTACGAGACGGAGACGACCGCGCACGCCGATGTCGTCCTCCCCGCCGCCGTCGGCGTGGAGAAGACGGGGACGGTCACGAACCTCGATCGCCGGGTGCAGGCGCTCGCCGCCGTTGCCGACCCACCGGGGGACGCCCGACCGGACTTCGAGACGCTCTGCGCCCTCGGACGGCGCCTCGTGGGTGACGGCTTCGACTATGACGGCCCACGCGAGGCCTTCGCCGAACTCCGCGCGGTGAGCCCGATCCACGCCGACGTCACCGTCGGCGAGCGGTGGGGCGACGACTACCGCGAGCGCTTCGCCACGCCCGACGGCCGCGCCGCCTTCGCGCCCGTCGAGACGGACGTCGAGGTCGACGCGGAGGGACTCGCGCTCGTCGTCGGCTCGCGCGCCGGCGGCTTCGGGGCGGCCGACGCGACTGCGGATGAGTTGCTCCACCTCAACCCGGCGGATGCCGACGCGCTTGACCTCGTCGACGGCGACGCCGTCGTCGTCCACGGCGACGGCGCCAGCGTCGAGACGGTACTCACCGTCGAGGACGGCCTCCGGCGTGGCGTCGCCTACCTCCACGCGGACGTCGCCGATCCCCTCGTGCGCGCCGGGACGGCGAGCGTCGAAGTGGCCGCCGCATAGTACTGCTCGGAGCGTCGCCGTCTTGTGTCCCCGCCGTCTCCCTATGCGTATGTCCCGCCTCGTCGAACGCGACGCGCATGGCCCCGTGAAACTTGACGCCGACGACGTCGACCCCGAGAAGGGCGATATCGCGGTCTGTCGCTGTGGCCTCTCGGACGATCATCCGTTCTGCGACGGGTCACATCGCGCGACTGAGGACGAGTCGGCCGGCGAGACGTACTGCTACGATGCGGACGGGGAACGCCGCGCCGTCGTCAACGTCGTCTGCGAGGCCGAGAGTAAGGGCGAGTCCGAAGTCGGGGACGCGAACAAGACCGAATGACGGGCGTTGATCAGGCCTGCGGTCCGAGTTCCTCGTACGGCTGGACGACGACGAAGCCGGTGTCGCCCTCGAAGGAGAGCTGATAGCGCTCGTCGGAGGAGCTGCCGACGAGGTCGCTGAGACTCCGATTCGACTCGACGCTCGGGGAGAGGTCGCGGCTCCACGCGACGGTGGCGTCGGGGTCGGTTCGGACGGGCGGCGTGAGGACGAGCGGATCGCCGTGCGTGGTGATGGCGACCGTTCCCGGCCCGGAGAGGAAGACGTTCGTCAGTCCGGCGGCGGACGCACCGCCGAGGCTTCCGGTGACGCCGATCTCGTAGTCGACTCGGTCCTCGAAGGCGAGCACGTCCATCCCGTTCACGGAGATGGCCTCGTCGGCGCCGAGTTCGAGCAGTTGGATCTCCTTGCCCTGATCGGCGACGTAGAGGTGACCCTGTCCCGAGACCTCCATGACGGGCGTCCCCTCGCTCGTCGCCTTCTCCTTCAGGAAGCCCGTGACACCGCCCTCGGCGGAGGACTTTCCCGTGAAGGAGAGATCGCCGTCGAAGGCGACCATCGCGCCCGCCTTCGTGATCACGGTGCCGTCGACCGCGATATCGAGGAGCTTCCCGTTCTCCAGTTCGAACTGTTCGCCGCTCTCGTCCGGTTCGTTCGCGGTGACGAACTCGTCGAGTTCCATGGACATTGTCGGTATCCGAGCCGTGGAGGGCTCTCGCTCGGAGGATCGCGGAGGGAGTGGAAAAAGGTTTGCCGAGGCGCCAACGCGCCACGCGGACGCTGATCGGGATCTAGGAGGGCTCGCGCCGTGGAGACGACGCGAGTGTCTAGGTGTCCCGATCGGTGTCCGTGACCGTCCCGTCGGCCACGTCGTCGACGCGGGCGTCCGGGTCGCGCTTCGCGGGGTCGCCGTGGCCGCCGCCGCCCGGCGTTCGGATCGAGACCGTCGTTCCCGCCGCGACGTCGCGCACGGTCTTCGCGGGCACCGATTCGCCGTCGATGCGGTTCTCGCCGGTCGCGCCGTCCGCGCCGCCGGCGAGGCCACGCGGGGCGCGCCGCCGACGTTCCGTGAGGAGCGAGACGGTTGCGTCCGTCTCGACGGTGACGGTACGGAGGACGCCGAGGCCACCACGGTGTTCGCCGTCGCCGCCGCTATCGGGCCGAAGCGCGTACTCCTCAACCCGGAGCGGGTACTCGTTTTCAAGCGCTTCGACGGGCGTGTTGAGCGTGTTCGTCATCCCGACCTGCACGCCGTCGAGGCCGTCGCCGCTCGGGCGCGCGCCGGCCCCGCCGCCGATGGTCTCGTAGTACGCGAAGCCGTCGCCGGTCCGGTCGCCGATGGTGAGGTTGTTCATCGTTCCCTGTCCCCCCGCGGGGACGCGCTCGGGGACGGCGTCGGCGAGCGCGGCGAAGACGACGTCCGTGACGCGCTGACTCGTCTCGACATTGCCGCCGACGACAGCCGCCGGCGGGTCGGGATCGAGGACGGACCCCGAAGGGATGGTGAGCGAAATCGGGTCGTAACACCCCTGATTGGGCGGGATCTCGGGGTCGGTGAGACAGCGGAAGACGAAGTAGACGGCGGAGGTGGCGACTGCGTGCGGCGCGTTGACGTTCCCGTCGACTTGGTCCGCCGTGCCCGCGAAGTCGACCGTGACGGCGTCGCCATCGATCGTGACGGCCACCGCGATGGGGATCTCGTCGTCGGTGAGGCCGTCGCCTTCAAGCGCGTCGCGGGCGCGATACGTGCCGTCGGGGAGATCGCGGAGTTCGGCGCGCACGCGATCGCGTGAGTAGTCGATGACGGCGTCGAAGGCGGCGCGGATCTCGTCGCGGCCGTGGTCGGCGACGAGCTCGGCCAATCGTTCCTCGGCGCGGTCGTTCGCGGCGATCTGCGCGCGGAAGTCGGCGCGGCGCTCGCCGGGGTTGCGCACGTTGGCGAGGAGGAGGGACATCACGTCGTCGACGACCTCTCCGCCCTCAACGAGGCGGGTCGGTGGGAGGCGCAGGCCCTCTTGGAAGATCTCGCGCGCGCCGGCGGGCATGCTCCCGGGCGTCATCCCGCCCACGTCGGCGTGGTGGGCGCGGGAGACCGCGTATCCCATGATCTCGCCGTCGATGGCGATCGGAGAGACCATCGTGACGTCCGGGAGGTGGGTACCGCCCTCGAAGGGATCGTTGAGGACGTAGACGTCGCCGGGGTCGGGGTCGTAGTCGCGGACGGCATCGACGGCTTCGGGCATCGCGCCGAGGTGGACGGGGATGTGTTCGGCCTGCGCGACGAGTCGCCCGGCGGCGTCGAAGAGCGCCGTCGAACAGTCCTCGCGCTCCTTGATGTTCGGCGAGTACGCACCCCGGATGAGCACCTGCCCCATCTCCTCGGCGAGGCTCTCGAACTGATTGCGGACGACTTCCAGAGTGACGGGATCGATCTCCGCGTCGCTCATTCACGCTCACCCCGTTCGAGAACGACGGTGCCGTCCGCCGTCACGCGCCCCGTCCAGGCGGGCGGAACGACGACGGTACTCTCGCGGCCGTCGAGGACCGCCGGCCCACCGAACTCGGTCGCGGGCGCGAGCGCCGCGCGGTCGTACACCGTCGTCTCCCGGTAGTCGCCATCGAAGAACGCCTCGCGGGTGCCCGTGACTGGGTCACCGGAACCGGCGTACGAGACGTCGAGCGGGTCACGCTCAACGCTCGCGCTCACGCGGAGCGTGACGACTTCGACGCGGTCATCGAGCCGATAGCCGTGTGCGTCCTCGTGGGCCGCGTGGAAGCGTTCGGCGACGGCCGCGGGGTCGAATTCGGGCACTGAAACGGTCTGCTCGAAGCTCTGCCCGGCGTAGCGGCAGTCGACGGCGCGCGTCACGGTCGCGACCTCGGGATCGGCGACGTCCGAGAGCACCTCCTCAATGAGGTCGGCGTACGCGGCCTCGATGGTCGCGGGGTCGGCGTCGTCGAGCGCGACTTGGTGGGTGCGCGCGGCGTCGTGTTTCTCGTCGGCGGCGAGCAACCCGTACGCGGAGAGGACGCCGCAGGCGCGCGGAACGACGACCGTGTCGACGTCGAGATCGGCGGCGAGCGCGCCGGCGTGCATCGGGCCGGCTCCGCCGAAGGCGACGAGGGCGAAGTTCCGAGGGTCGTGGCCGCGTTCGACGGTGACGCGGCGAATCGCCCGCGTCATGTTTGCGTTGGCGACGCGGTAGACGCCGCGGGCGGCAGCCCGTGGGCCGTCGAGGTCGGCGTCGTCGGCGAGACGGGCGAGCGCGTCGTGTGCGGCCTCAACGTCGAGCTCGAGGTCGCCGCCGAGCGACGCGTCGGGACCGATGTACCCCAGCACGACGTTCGCGTCCGTGACGGTGGGTTCGGTGCCCCCCTTGCCGTAGCAGGCGGGGCCGGGTTCGGCACCGGCGGATCTCGGGCCGACGCGCAGCGCGCCGCCCTCGTCCACCCACGCGACGGACCCGCCGCCGGCACCGACGGTCGTCACGTCGACCATCGGGACGCCGATCGGGTGGCCGGCGATCTCGGCGTCCGTGGTGCGTTCGGCCTCGCCGTCGCGCACGAGCGAGACGTCGCTCGACGTCCCGCCCATGTCGAAGGTGACGAGTCCCGCGGTCTCCGTCACGTCCGTCGCGGTGTCGCTCGCACCGACGACGCCCGCGGCCGGCCCGGAGAGCGCCGTCGTGACAGCGTGCTCGCGGACCGTCTCCGCGGCCGCGATACCGCCGTTCGACTGCATCACGCGCGGCGTCGGCACGCCGCGCGACGCGACTTCGTCCTCGAGTCGGCCGAGGTAGGCGTCGATTGCGGGCGTGACGGAGGCGTCGACGGCCGTCGTCGAGGTGCGTTCGTACTCGCGGAACTCCGCGAGCACCTCGTGTGAGGCAGAGACCGGGACGTCGAGCTCCTCACGGAGGATCGATGCGACGGTCCGCTCGTTCTCCGGATGCCGATAGGCGTGAAGGAGGGAGACAGCGACGCTCTCAGCGTCGCAGTCACGGATCTCGTCCGCCAGCGCGCGCACCTCCGATTCGTCGACGGGCGTCTCGATGCCGTCGACGGTGACGCGTTCGTCGACCTCGAAGCGGCGGCGGCGCGGGACGAGCGGGTCAGGCTTCGACGCGTCGAGGTCGTAGAGGCTCGGTCGATCCTGTCGGCGGAGTTCGAGGACGTCGCGGAAGCCCGCGGTCGTGACGAGGGCGCTCCGCGCGCCGTCGCCTTCGAGGAGCGCGTTCGTCGAGACGGTCATGGCGTGCGCGAACGCCTCGATGTCCGTGGGGTCGATGCCGGCGCGCTCGCAGGCTTCTTCGATCCCACGAACGACGCCGACGCTCTGGTCGGCCGTGCTCGGGACCTTCGCCGTCACGAGGTCGCCGTCGGCGGTGTGGAGGACGACGTCGGTGAAGGTGCCACCAACGTCAACGCCGACGCGTGTCGTTGGCGTTCCGGCCATCTACAGCACCCCCGCGACGGAGAGCAGTGTTCGGATGCCGAGCCAGACGACGACGAGCGTGACGAGGCCGCCGACGACGTTTCCGACCGTGCTGTTCGTGTAGTCGCCGAGGAGGTCCCGATCGTTCATCGCGTAGATGAGGAAGAGAGCGACGATGGGCAGGAGGATCCCGTTGACGACCTGTGCGAAGACGATGACCTGCACGGGGCTCCCGCCGACGAGCGAGGCGACGATGCCGACGGCGATGATGGTGCCCCAGACGGCGCGAAAGCGTGGCGAGTCGATGTCGGTCTCCCAGCCGAGCGCGCCCGTGGTGGCGTACGCGCCGGCGAGCGGTGCGGTGGTCGCGCTCGTGAACCCGGCGGCGAAGAGGCCGACGCTGAAGAGGTATTTCGCCCACGGACCGGCGAGCGGTTCGAGCTGTTGGGCCATCACGCCGACGTCAGAAATCGCGGTGCCGCGGGGGAACGCGGCGGCCGCCGTGACGAGGATGGCCATGGTGATCAGGCCGCCGACGACGATGGAGAGGACGGTGTCCACTCGGCAGTCCGGGAGGTCGCCCGGCCCGCTCCAGCGCTCTTGGACGTTGCTCGCGTGCAAGAAGAGGTTGTAGCCGACGACGGTCGTTCCGATGAGGCCCGTGACGAGGACGAGCGAACCCCCGGGAACGCGCGGGACGAACCCCGCGACGAGCGCACCGACGTCCGGCCCGATGAGGATGGCGTCGACGACGAACGCGACGGCCATGAGGACGACGAGGCCGACGAGGACGCGCTCGATGAGCTCGTACCGGCCCGTGAAGAGCAGTGCGCCGGCGACGAGCCCCATCACGGGGCCCCAGACGGTCGCGGGGATCCCGGTGAGGGTGGCGAGGCCGGCGGCGCCGCCGAGGATGTTCCCGGCCTCGTAGGCCGCGGTGCCGATACCGATGGCACTGACGACGAGCGCGACGCTGACGTATGAGAGAGCGGGATTGTCGAACTGCCCGCGGAGGGCCTCCCCGAGCCCTTCGCGCGAGACGAGGCCGAGGCGCGCGCTCATCTCTTGGAGCACGATCGTCGCCAGGATCGAGAACGCGATGGTCCAGAGGAGCGCGTAGCCAAAGCGTGCGCCCGTGACGCTCGCCGTCGTCACCGTTCCGGGACCGATGAACGCCGCGGCGACCATCGCCCCCGGTCCGACGGACCGGATTCGTTCGATAACGTTCATGAGTGAGACATCACACCACACGAACGACCAGCGACCGCCATAGACCTTTGTAAGAACGGAGAATACACCGACGCCGGAGACACGAGTGGGATCACACGACGTATGATCGCGTATGAACGCGTGTGAACGAGCGCATCAGCGCTCGACGTCGACGGCCGTGATGATCGCCTTCGAGACGCCCTCCTCGACGTCGATATCGAACGGGAGGTCGCGGACGCTGTGCGTGAGGAAGCGGAGCATGAACCACTTGATCGACGCCGTCGGGAAGACGACGTGGTAGGTCGGGCCGTCGGAGTCGCGGACGGTGAGGAAGCCACAGAAGTCGAGCCAGTGGAGGAGGTCGGCGAGCGTCGCGAAACGCTCGCCGTACTCGCGGGCGTGGTACGCCGCGACTCGATCGATCGCGTCGAGGAACGCCGGGTCTGGGTCGCCCGACTCCCCCTCCACGTAGTCGAGGAAGCAGTGGAGGAAATCGACGTCGAGCAGGACGTGTTCGCCGGTCGAGAGCATCCGGTGATAGGCGTCGAGACGGGCGTCGGCCGCCCCGTCGACCGCATCGAAGTTCGCCGCGTAGAACGTCAGCGCCCGGCGGACGACCTCGCTCCGAGAGGCGTCGGCACGGTCCGTGAGGTCCTCAAGCGCATCGGCGGACTCCTCGTCGAGCGACACCGTGAGGCGATTCGGGGGCACGGTGTATCGTGGCGTGACGGCGAGTTAGCGCTTTTCACTCGTCGCTCGTCGCCCCGAAGTGTGAGACGCTAGCGATCGATAGGGGATGTATCCAAACGTATATGCCCGGATACGCCCTATGGTCGGTAAGAATCGATGGATTTGACTGACTCGCAGCAGGCGATTCTCACCGCGCTCATCGACGGCTATCAGTCTACCGAGTCCCCGATGACGGGGGAGGCAATCGCGGAGGCGGTCGATCGACACCCCGGGACGATCCGCAACCAGATGCAGACGCTGAAGGCCCTCGATCTCGTCGAGGGGATTCCCGGTCCGCGCGGGGGGTATAAGCCGACGACGAATGCCTACGAAGCGCTCGACCAGCAGGACCTCGATGAGGCCGACGCCGAGTCGCTCACGGTCGCTAGCGACTACGACCGCATCGCGGTCACCGTCGAGCGAATCGACTTCCTCCAGGTGAATCACCCCGAGGAGTGTACGGCCGAAATCGAGTTCACTGAGGCCGTCGACGCCGAAGTCGGCGATCCGATCGTCATCGGGCCCACGCCGAACACCGCCCTCGTCGTCGCCGGGCAGGTCACGGCCGTCGAGGACGACGGGCGGACGGTCCATATCGACGTCACCAAACTCGAAGCGCCGCTCGTCGCCGAACCGTAGCGACCTTGACATCCTCCCCGCCCTAAAGGGCGAGGATTCCCCGAAGGGGATATTCAGGTTGCGCGTTTCCTCGGGCCGCAAGCACGCTTTCGCGTGGGCCGTCGAAGGTCGCCGTCC
>Ga0207754_100089_pt1 | contig 76636 bp, 75 predicted proteins | sample A23E1SouthBayCA_FD_187728 | JGI IMG/M metagenome (GOLD analysis project Ga0207754, IMG submission 187728) | Aerobic enrichment media microbial communities from Eden Landing Ponds, California, USA - A23 E1 (SPAdes) | ecosystem: Environmental > Aquatic > Marine > Unclassified | place: Emeryville...
TGCGGAGAGCGCCCGCATGCCCGGAATGGTCGGTCGCGAGCGACGCGGAGGGCGGCAGCGGCGAGCGGGGCGGGCCGGTGCGAACACACCTGTCCAGCCGGTCACGTCGCTTGATGTGCAATCGACAGTCCTGGCGGACTCAGAAAGGGCGAGGCCGCCTCGGTTGTCCCCCGACCCCGCAAGCACCGAGTGCAATGAGACGCGCAGCGTGGGTCGCGGGACGTCGAGCAGCCGAGGGCTTTCAAGTGCCTTCACCCCGCGAATTAGGCTTGAATTCCGTCAGCTGTTGCCGGCGACCAGGTCCTCGATGAACCGGAAGCCGTTGACGAACGTTACCGAGTCTCCGTAGCCCTCGCTCGCGAGCACGGTTTCGGCCCCTTCACCGGCCGAGATATCGGTCGTGTAGATGTACACCTCGGTCGCCGTCCCCGCACTGAGGTGCTGGGCAGCCAGGGCGGCGAGGGCGGCGTCGGCACGCTCAACCTCGTCGGCGGACCGGTCGTCGACGTTCGCGATATACCGCTGGATCCCGTCCATCACCCAAGAGACGACAGGCTCGGAGAACTCCAGCGGCGCCGCAACCGTCGCCCAGCCCTCTTCGATCGCGGCGTCGACGGGCGGCCCCTCGACGTCGGGGTCGTTGACGGTCAGCTCCTCGTACACCCGCTCAGGGAGGACGAAGGTGATACCGTTCCGGCGATCGAACGCCCGAACGGCCTGGTACCGACTGTTCGAGGGCTACCCCATCGCGACGAACAGGCCGGTGTCGGCGATGTGGAACGCGCTCACGCGTCGTCGACCGTGTCGCCGTCGCCGACGTTCACCTCATCCAGAGATGCCCCACCCTTCTCGATGTCGTAGTGCTCGTGGACGACGGGCCGCAGCGCCTGTAGAATCATCCCCGCGGCCAGCGGCGAAATATCGAGGTCCTCCGCCATCAGCCGGTGGGTCACCTCGCCGCGTTCGCGAGCGACGGCGTAGGTCAGCGCTGTCGCGAGTCCGGCGACGCCGTGGCGGTCGATGTAGGTATCGATGTCCGCATTCGTCTCGCGACGGCCGACGGTGTCGATGAGCGCCGGTGTGATCGTGTACTTACGGTCACCAGCGGCCGTCGTCACGGTCAGGTCGATCGGGCGGGCGGCGTACCGACGTGGCTGTCCGTCGTCGGTGACGTCGACGACGCCGGCGTCGACGAGCTGGTTGACGTAGCTGTAGGCGGTCCCCTGGGCAAGTTCGAGGTCGTCCATCACGTCCTGGACGGTCGCCTCCTTCTTCCGAGCGAGGTACGCGTACAGCTGAGCCAGCTGTGGCTCCTCGAGGAGGTCCGCGACCGAGAGGAAGTCGCGGACGATGTCGCCGTCAGCGCGATTTGAAGTGCGTGACACGGATCGTTCTTGATTACAGTTTACAGGAAATCAGTAAAGAGTGTTTGGGTCACTCCGCCGGCGCCGCGACGAGATGCTCCTCGAGGTCACGCGTCCAGTACGTCGCGATCCCACCCGGACTACAGCGGGCGCACAGCTGCAACGGGCCTTCCAGATGCCCCAGTTCCACGCGGAACCGGGTGAGCGCCGCAAGCGTGTCGACGACCAGCCCACAGCCGTCACAGGCGACGTGATCGCGCTCCTCGGGATCCGGCTCCGCCTGAATCGCACAGTCGACACAGATCGGGTGGGTGACCCGCTCGTCCTGTCCCCAGGTGTGGGCCTCACCAGTCTCGGTGCCGGGCGGGGCGTCGCAGAACGCACAGCCGACGAGCGTTTGCTGCATCACTCTTCCTCCGCATCGGCGTCGCGGCCGGCCGTCCAGCCACGGTGGAAGATGGCCAGCTGCGTCGATGAGTCGAATGCGGCGCCGCTCGGCTCGTGAACCAGAACGTGGTCCTCGGGAACTGGAGTGACGATGTCGGCGTCGATGAGCTCGCTGACCAAGTTCTCCGCCGTCGTGTCGTCGACGTCCGCCGTGCCGACGCTGGCAGCGTCGCGGTCCTGTGCGAGCTGTTCCTTCTCGAACTGTTCGTGGTCGCTACTCGTGTCGTCGTGAGGATCGGGATCAGGCATAATGAGTCACGCAGCACTCATGGTCGCGCGCTGCACGCCTCCCGGCGCCGATAAACGGTCTGCGCGAGAAGCGTCAGTCCGGTCGCGGGTCGCGATAGCCGATGACGGCGACGTCGTCGATGAACAGGATGCCCTTCATGAAGTCGAGCTTGGTCAGACTGTGCTGGTAGAGGTTATGCCGGCCGAGATAGTTCACCGGCACCACCAGACAGCCGAACTTGACCTTCGGCCGGCCGTCCTTCTGGGTGCGGTACCCCTTTTGAAACTTGAGGAGGTCGTCGCTGACGTTCTTCCGTTCACTCTTCTCGACCTCGATGGCGATGCGGGCGTCGGCGTCGTAGAGGTCAACGCTGTATTTAAACCCCTGATGCGACCAGAGCTTACAGTTCGGGTTGTAGCCGCCGGCGGCGTCCCCTTCGTACTCGTACTGCGAGAGCCCGTCAGCGATTGTAGCATCGAACCTGCCGACCTCCGTGTGCTTCGTTGAATCGTCGAAGACGCTAATCGGGACGGCTTCGACGGCTGCCCGAGTCGACGCCAGCGACTCATCCGGAAACGCCTCGGACGAGGTTTGAGTACGGCGCTCGCTCAGTTTGGTGACCTCTTCGACGACGACCATACTCGCAATCAACGAACAGCGGCCCGATAAAACCCGTCGCGACGGCCATTTGAGTCGACCGGCCGCTAGGATTCACTCACTCGAGTGTGGTTTCGGTGACGCGGAGGGTACCGTTGGCTTCGTAGAGATAGCCACGATTTAGCAGTCGCTCGATGGCGTACTCGCTGTCACTGTGTTCGGTGGAGAACGTGTCGGCCTCCTCAAGGAGTGCATAGGCTTCCTCGTAGGTGAAGTCGCTCTGTGAGTTATCGGAAGCGTCGCGGAGAATCTGGTAGGCATCCTGCACCCACTCCGGGAGTGGTGGTCGTGGGTCGGATGGGTCAGAGAATCGCGTCATTGGGTCTTGAAGGTCGTAAACAAGTGTATGACCGTATCGCTTGTGAACCTTCCCACCAACGACGACATCTTCCGCGCAGCTTTCGCCTTTAACCAACACTCCGGCGATAGTCCGTATCTTGTTGGTTAAAAATCCGTCTAGCGATTACGGAGGACGTCGACGGGACGAACGCGACACACGTCGCGGCGTCGCGCCCACTGGCCGTCCTCACTGGGTCGATCGAGCGTGAGTCGCGCGACCAGTTCGTCCTGAACCGTGAGCTGGCGGACGGACGTCTCCCGCCACCCCAACCGTGGGTCGTACATCCGCTTCTGGAACACCGCTCCATCCCCCTGCGCGATGTACTGTGTTCGCTTCACGCCGAGGAGTGTCGTCGACGTGTACTCGACGCCGACTGGCGAGCGTTTTAGCGTCGAAATTACGCCTTCGACGAACCGCCGAATTGCGAACTCCCCGACGTCGTTCGGCACGCGGAGTTGTAGTGGTGTTCGTGGGCGCTGCTCAGTCTCCAGTTCTGCTTCGAGACGCTGCCGATCGCGTCGCTCGTCGTGTTCGTGCATGATTGCTCAAGGGACCACGCCTCGGCCCCTCCGCCCCTCATGGGGGCGACAAACACGACCAGCGACGAGACCACGTCGAACCCTCCCGTGGACGCGTGACCGGGTGCCAGTCAGTCAGGCTGGTATGGATTGGTAGCGGTGTCGAGACGGTAGACGTCGGCGGCGGCGTCGAAATCGTCGTCAAACGCGTAGAGGTAGCCTAACCCCTCAGTCTGCATGTAGGCGACGATCGCGGCGTCGACGAACGAGAACGCCTCGTACTGTCGAAAGAGTGCTTTCGCCGTCGCGAACGCATCACCAGTCAACGAACCGATGTGGAACCGTGCGTTCTCCTCTATCCGATCGAGGAAATCCGTCCCCGCATCGTGGCCCGCATGGGTCGTCAGACCGTTCAATGTCTCCGCGAGGACGTAATCGAGTACTACCGCCTCTGGGAGCGTTCCGTCGTCGACACCCTGGAGGATCGGGAGCGCGGCATCGTGGGCGCCGTCGCGACGATACGCCGCTGCAAAGAGCACCGACGTATCGATGAGTGCCCGCGGCATCTACTCGACGTTGACGCCCCACGCGTCGTGGTCGGCCGTCGCGTCCGTCTCCTCGTCGCCATCGTAGCCGTCGAAGCCACTGAATGTGCCGCTGCGCTGCTGGACAACTTCGACGCGAAGTGTACCGTCGTCCGCGATCTGCCAACGGAGCGTATCGCCGTCATCAATGTCGAGTTCGCGGCGAATTCGAGCCGGGATGTTCGCTTGATTTCCCGATACCTTGCTTTCCGAGTCCACACTCTCACTACTCATATATCCGACTACGCGGCCGCCCCACATAAAAATAGTGTAGGCGCACACTATTTTCCTGTTACGGGTCGTGGTCACCCCTCATCGGACCTTAACCAACAACCAACCGTTATAGTGGTGAGAGTTGGTTAAGATCCTGCGTCCCACGTTGCGTTGACGCTCACAGATTAGTCTCGTGCTGCAATACAGATCACTGATAATTCTGGGTAGACCGACCTCCTCGACAAACCACGATCACCCATCAGAGCCAGCGGCGTCTGCACTCCTGTACCTCCCCCTTCCTTTGGACGCTATCGAAGGTACAGCGAGTAGATTGAAGCGATTAAAACCGATTAGAATCACGTCGGGCAGATCTAAGCCGATATCATTCTGCTCGACGAGATGCGTGCGACATCCGGCCTCGAGGATTCTGCTCGACGGCGGGGTCAAACCCACAGAATCACGCGATCCCGACGATTTCAGTAGGGTTCTCTGGATGGTCTCACCACTCGCCGTTCTCCGCGACTGTCCGCAGCATTCAGATTGAGTTCGCGAAACACCCGGGAGACTGCCTGAAACCCATATAAATCTGCTCGACGAGACCTATAGGACGACGGCTTCTTCGGCTGTCCTCAAACTCTCGTAATCGAGAGAGGTCTACGATCAGATGGCTAAAATTCGCTCGTGGAATCCGTCCCGTCGAGCTGGTCGTACATTTCGTCCGGGAAGGGGACGCTGCCCCAGATCGAGTAGTCGCACTGGTCCTGCCCGATACAGTATCGTTGGAGGGCGTCGTTATCACAGTTCATCGGGAGCGGGATCTCGCCGTCGATCGTGTTCGAGAACTCATATCGGATCTGGTACTCGGTCGTCTGCTCGTCGTACCACGGCCACTGCGAGAAGACGTCCTTGAGATCCGTGACGATCTCGTCAAGACTGCTCTCTTGGTACTGCGGGAGCCACATCACCATCCGGACGAAGTTGTAGAGATCCTTCCGGACGGGCGTCTTTTCTTGGAGTCGCTCGGCCATGTTCGCCATACAGGGTAACTCGAAGAGGTCCTCAATCGATTCGACAGTAATCGGGTGGGAACCACGCGACGACGCGTCGATCCGGTACTGGTTCGTCTCTCGGTCGTGCTCGACGGTGAGACGACGATGGTCCCGCTGGGCGACGAGGAGATTCCCAAGGCTACGCGGACTCGACACCCGGTTCTGGATGCTCTGCTTCCACGACGCCTCCGGCTTGTAGGTATCGAGCGCGTCGTAGAGTGCTTGCGCGGAGTGAAACGCTCCAACCGTCGCCATCTCATCGTCGGCGTTCGTGACTGCCTCTTGGAGGACGCGAACGAGGCGCTCACCACGGTCCCAGTCCCGCCAGACCCGATCGTGATTGCCGCCCTCAAGGAAGCGGTCGATCCGCTCGGTGATCGCCGACTCGTTCGCCACCAACCACGTCTCCTGCTCCTCAGTCAGGCCGTCCTCCTGCACGCGGAGCAGTTTCTTGAACGCCTCTCGTGCGTATTCCTCGTACTTCTCGTCGAAATCACCCGCCGGCACGTACAGGTTGTTATCCTTCACGCGCGTTCGAATCTCCGTGTTCCCCTCCACATCACTCGGTCGGGGCTCGTCGCGGACGAGACACTGGCGGGAAGCGGCGGCCATCGGGATTTCGAGATAGAGGCCGCCGTCGAACTCGGGCATCTCCCTGATTCCCGTGCAAACTCGGCCCGGATGCGGGCCGTCCTCGCCAGGGTCTTTTGCGTAGAGGACGTCTGCAATGTCCTGTTGGAGCGCGCCGTCGCCGTATGCGCGCATGAGCGACCCGAGGTTGTTCACGTAGAGTTCGCGGACGTCGTAGAGCGGCTGGATCTTCCGCGGAGGGACGTCCTCGAACTTCGGGTGGGCTTTGATGCAGATCGCGCTCAGGGTCGCGAGGACTGCGAGCGTCCCCGGTTCATCGACGAACGGCTCGCGGGCCGCTGTGTCGCGAACATCATCTTTGAACGCGGCGGTTCCGAAGCGTTCGAGGTCGTCGAGGAGGTCTCCGGGCTGATCCTCGCCGTCGACGATGTAGCGCTCGAACCCGCGCGTGAACAACTGGGTGACTCGGATCTTCCCGTATTCGGTGGGGAGCGCGGCGACCTGATAGGCAGTGCGTTCGTCGTCAGTCGGGGTCGTGGTGGCCATTAGTCGAGGAACTCTGGCGTGGCAGTTCGTGGGTCGAATCGTGTGGACTCGATCGGCTGGACGATACGGCAGACGTCGGCGTGCAGCGAGTAGGGGAGGCGGGCGACGCGGCGCCGGTCGGCAGTGACGACTGGGTCAATCGGGATCTCGTAGGACTTGAGGAGGAGGTCGTTGAGGACTTCGCGACTCTGCGCGTCGTAGCGGTGGGCGGGATCCGTGTCGAGGAGGTAGACGTGGACGCCCTGCCCGCTGTAGACGACCATCGTCTCCTCAGAATCAAAGTCGTCCTCGAAGATATCCCGGACCTCGAAGCCGTACCCGATCGCTCGATTGACGTCTTCGAAGGCGTACGGATACCCGGCCGGGTCTGCATCCAGTATGCCGGTGACGTCGAGGAGGTCGGCGTCGTCGCGGTCGCTCGTGTTCTGGGGCAATGCGTCCTCCGCACGTTTACGAGCGATGGTTTTCGCGTCGATGTCGACGAGCAACACCCAGGGGCGGTCCCAGTTATCGAGCGCGTAGTAGACGGCCTCCGGACGCGGGTCGGGTTGATCGAGAAGATCCGGATCAGCGAGGGCGAACTCACTCCCACTGAGCGGGTCGTTCCGGGCTGGATGCTGGATGAAGTTGAGGACGTCGTCGAAGCCGTCGAACTCCGCGTGCTGGAGCTCACCGGAAACATTGGTCTGCCGGGTGTCGCGCCGGACGAAGTCCTTCTCTGGGGCGTCATCGTTGCGGACGGGATGGGGGTGGTCGAACGCGAGCGCGTACTGTTTCGGCCCGGTTGCCGTGATGAACGACGGGAGGTCGTCGACGTAGTCGGGGAATTCCTCGGTGTAGTACGTGTAGAGGTCGTCGCGAGTCGCGTGTCGCCACGTCATGTATTGTACTCCTGGTCGAGTGTGTTGAAGCTGCGAAGCGTCGTGAGGCCGGGTGCATCGAGGTCGTCGACGACACCCCGGATCTTGGTGAACGACCGTGCATCGCGGCCGCTCACGCGTTGCTCGAGATGGTCTTGGTCTGCAAGTTGGTCGAGGATGTCGAGTGCCGTCTCGCGGTTATTGAACGCCCAGATCGCCTGTGCGTCGACAGCTGCCATCTTCTCGTAGTCGTCTACCGGGGCGTCACGGTTGTGACTCGGTAGCTCCGCTTCACCAGCCCAGACGAGGGTGTCGTCAGCGTCGAAGCCAGCGACGTCGAAGACCGTCTCCGGGCCGTGCTTGACGTAGGTTTCGACGCGATCGACGTCGTCGCGGTCTCGGATCCAGCGACGGAGAAGTTCGACGCCGACTTTGTGCGGGGTTCGTTCGCTGACATCTCCCTTTCCAGGGCCGATTGCGAGCTTCTGCCCGAGAAGTTCGCGGCCGGCCGGAAGAACGGTATAATAGGTTCGTCGGCAGACGGACGTCTTCGATAGCAGATTCTGGTCGATGAGACGATCGCTGTCGAGAGTATCGCGACCATCCCGGAGATTATTCATCGGCTCCAGGAGTGATTGCGCGTCGCTGTCGCCGTTCATCACGTCGAGGACGTCCTGCAGGAAGCGTGCGTCGTCGCGGGTGAGTCCGCGTCGGTCCAACTCCGCATCGGAGACCGTCACTCCGCCCGCGTCGATTGGTGTCGTCTCAGCCTCAGCCTGTGTTTCTGACAGAGCTGGCTCAGAATTCGTCTCGGTATCGTCACCCAAACCGTCATCTGCCGTCGTTCTGCCGAGAAGCGGACTAGACCCGGTATCCTCGGATTCGCCATCGCCCGTCGAGGATGGGGCACCGAGTATCGTGGACTCAGCCGGAGTGGACTCCGTCTCCTGTACGGTCGACGCGTCGGCCGGGCGACTGCCCCAGCCGTCATCGTCGGCCGTATCCGCCTCTGCACTGAGGCCGTACTGCCGCTGCGTTCGTTCAATGATTCGTGGGAGCGTGACGGACTTGAACTGGGATTCCTCCATCGTGGTGAGCGGGTCGTCGCTCTCTGGATGCCCGGGGGCGATCGGGAGGGGTTTCATCGAGAACGGTGACGGTCCCGTCTCGCCGAACGCGGGACTGGGGAGTTGGGCGATCCACTCGCCACTCGGGAGAGTGTTCACGCGATTCCGGAGGTCGGTCGGACTCAATCCCTCGTGGGCGAGCGATTCGGCGAGGTCTCGCTCCATCGATATGTTCCCGATGAGCTTCGTCTTGATGTTGTTCAGGACCTCGTCATAGGCGCGCTCGCTCCGATTTCGCACTTGACCGGGGAACTGCATTACGAGGCCCATGCTCAAGCCGAACGATCGACCCTGTGGGAGGAGTTGCTCGGAGACGAGTCGCGTCGAGGCGACCGGCGCGGCCTCCTCGATGATGAGGTTCGTCAGGTTCTCGTAGTCGCTCCGCCCGTCGCGACGCCGCACTTGGACGGCGTCCCAGAGGTTACTCAACAAGAGGAGCGTGACCGCTTGCTGTGCTTCCGGCCGGAGGTCACCAAGGTCGAGGAGGATCGTGACGTCCTCGTCGAGGAACTGCCGGAAGTCGAAGTGGTTCTCGACGTACTCGCCGGCGTCGTTCTGTGCGGGCGTATGGTTGAAAACGCGCCGCAGGTGGGGACTCTCGCGGAGTTGCTCGAGGCGATTTCCGGCGGCGTCCATCGACGCTTGGAACTGCCGCTCCTCCTTCGAGAGGTGTCGTGTCAGCGATTCCTCGACCGACTGGTTCGCCGCCGAAATGGGTGGAATCGTCTGCTCGTCTTGCATCCGGCGAACGGCGGTGAAGAGGTCGTTGAGTCCGAAGACATCGCTGCCGTACTCGGCGTCGAAGAGCGCCTTGATGAGCTGGCTGAGAATCTCGTTGGCGACGAACGCCCGCTCGTGTTTCTCGCGGCCAAGGATCATCCGGAGGATGTCGTGGAAGTGATCGACCTTATCTTGGACGGCGTCCTCGCGATTGCGGCCGGCGTCGAGCGCGGGCCGGATGTCGAAGAAGGAGAACGCGGGGATGGTCTCGGGCACTCGGAAGTGATAGACGTCCTCGCAGTCATCGAATCGGGCGTGGTGGCTTCGGAGATAGTTCTGACACATCCCGTCGCCCTTGCGGTCGACGATGACGACCGGCCCATCGGTCGTCTCGCGGAGGGAGAGTGCGTCGTTGATGATCGCTTTCGACTTCCCGGCACCCGTCGACGCAAAGCGTCCGTAGTGAGTCGTGAGCAGACCGGGCGGAATGCGGACGGGGTCCTCTTCGGGCTGGCCGGTTTCGTCGAGCGCGTAGCCGATCGCCATGCCGTCGCGGAACTGCTCGCGAAGATCCGGATTCGGACGCGGGAGCGGGTTCCGACTCTGCTGTTCGGCTCGCGTCCCACGCGACCCCTCGATAGAGAGCTGCTCGGAGGAGGGAACGAGCAGGAAGTTCGCGAGCTCGCGACCACTCAGCACGAAGTCGGGTCGTGTCTTCCCACGCCCAGTCACGATCTCGCGATCAAGGAAGCGCTGGAATGCGTTTCGCGCGTTCTTCTCCTTCTTCGCATCCCGGAAGCCACGTGAGCGAACTCGCTCGGCGGCGACGTCGTAGAAGGGGCCGTCGAGCGGGTAGAAGACGGGCGCGAGCGACGATAACCGCTCGTCCAACGATGCCTCGCCGTCGTCACTCGTGGGAACGCCGATCGCTCGAACGTTCGTTGTAAACGAGCGCTGTGGGTTCGTCGCTCCGATCGCGTTCAACCGGCGGACGACGATATCGCTCAACTCGCGTTCGTCGTGCTCGTGTTCGTACTCCTCGAACTCGAGGAGGTCGCCAATGAGTCGCTGCGACCACGTATCCCGGCCGTCGATCAAGTCTTCCCTGCGAAGGTCGGCGTCCGACTGCCAACTCTCGCGCCGCTGGAAGACGACTTGGAAGGCGAGCGGCTCGATCGCGTCGTTCACGTGATCAATAAGGGATGCGAGCGCCGCGCCCGGCTGGTCGACCGCCGACAGCGACTCCTCGTCTTCGCCGTCTGTGAACGGGGTCAGCGACGTCATCCAGTCCTTCTTCCGCGTCGCCGCCCCCTGCCAGCGCACACCGTATGGTGAGACCGTGTCAGTCGCGGGCCGCGCGAGAATCGTCCCGTCCGTAGTTACGGTCGGCTTCTCGATCGGCGTGTCGTCTCCTGTGGCGAGTTCGAGTGCCCTCCCGTCAATGGACACCACTCTGTCCGCAGTCACCTCGCCGTCGCGAGCCTCTTGCCCCTCCTCGTCGGTGAGCGCGTACTGCTCGTCTTCGTCGAACTCGTACTGGAGAGTGCCCTGCCGGTAGGCGTCGATGAACTCCTCGCGCGAGTACTCGATTGGCTGGACGAGTCGGGACGCCACGTTGAGGTCGACGCGTTCGAGGTCGAACGTCCCCGGGTAGATCGACCGCAGTCGTTCCTCGACCGTGTCGAGATAGTCGTCGGCGCCGTAGTAGAACTCGACCGGTTCGTCTTCACCCTCGCTGAGCGCGAGGAACTCGAAGCGCGGTGGCGGCGACGAGGAGAGCGGGTTCAGCTTCGACCCGAGCCCCTCACTCTCGGTGGTGAGTTTGTGGAGACTCTCGAGGAGTCGCGGAATCCCCGCCGGGTCCAGCGTCTCGGACGTCGGCGTCACGCGGAGGTACTCACGCATCGCGACCACCGTCCGTCTCCGCAACCTGCTCAGACGCCCGACTCCGTTCACCCACTTGCTCGGCGAGGTGCTGCTGGACGGAGTCCACGTCTAAGTCCGTATCGTCGCTGGTCGACCCGGGAAGTTCGTCGCGGGTCTGGGTGGTGGGGTCGAAGTCAATGACCTGCTTCTCCTTGGGCATCGCCTTGACCTGGATGCCACGCCACTCGCCGTCGACGCCGACGAGCGCTTCGGAGAAGCCGGCGTCCTCGTTGCCGGGGACGGCATCCTGCACGTAGCGCATCTGGGCGTGGTTCAAGCCGAACTCATCCGCCCACTCCTCGTCCATCCCGTCCAAGCGATGGAACTGCTTGACGGCACACTGATCGAGGATCGCCTCACTCTCGGCGTGCTCGAAGAACTCGTCGACGGTCTGGGTGACGAGGCGGATCGAGAGGTCGTGGTGGCGGTGATGGCGAAAGACGGTCTCGAGGAAGGCGAGACTCGCGGCGTCCTGCATGATGTAGCGGGCTTCGTCGATGATGAAGACGACCTCTTTGTCCGTCTCCTTCGCGCGCTCGTAGACGAGTGAGATGAGGAGTTGCATCGTGAGCGCAGTACTGGAGTCAACGCCCCCCTCTTGCTGGGCGAGATCGAGATAGATCGTCTTCTCGTCGCGGATGTCGAACGCGGACGCCTTCCCGAGATTCGCGTGCCGGCCATCTTTCTCGAAGGGGCGGAGTTGGTCGAGGAGCCACGTCGCGTCCGCCTGGATCTTTTCGGCCTCAGTCTCGGAGCGGACGACGAACTCGGTGGGATCTGCGACCATATCCTCGAAGACGTCCAGCATATCCCGGATCGTCGGACTCGGGTTGTCGTGCGTCGCGATGTCGTCGGTGATCCCCTGTCGAGCGTAGGCGGTCCGAAGGCCGAGTTCGAGCGTCGTCCGCCGGTCATCGAGGGAGATCCCCCGAAGCGCGAAGAAGTTGGTGAGGAAACTCATCGCGTCGTCGAGTTTCTCGTTGAACGGGCTGGCGTCCTCGCCCATCGCGCGCTGGGCGTGCGCGGGCGTCTGTCTGATTTCGAGCGGGTTCAGGCCGAGCGTTCCACCGACCGTGATGCGCTGGGCGTCGAGTGCTTCGGAGACGCCCGCCCAGTTGTTGAGGGGTTCGAGGACGATCCCGATCCGGTCGCGATCCTGCTCGATCGACCGAATGAAGTTCTGCTTCGAGCCAAACGACTTCCCGGAACCCGTATCCCCGACGGTGAACATCGCGTAGCCGTTATCGCGGTCGAAGGGATCGATGACGACGGGGCTTTGGTTGTCCTTGTGGATGCCGAACTCGACGCCGCCCTCCTCGAGGATCGTCGCGTTGTGCGGCGAGCCGAGTAAGGCGCCGACGGCGCCACCGAGGGCGATCGACTCGCGGCCGAATTCGTTGTCGCCGATCGGCGCCGCGGACTGGAGGGCGACGTCCTGCCGGCAGATGGCGGTCTTCGGGGTGAGGTTTGCGGGGTTGTCTCGGAGTCTGCTTTTCACGGTTCGCACGGCATCGTGTAGATCGTCCGTCTCGTCGGCGCGCACCGTGATGAACACACCCTGGTCGAAGACGTTCGCGCCGCTCTCCACGGCCTTGTAGGTACGTGCAGCGTCGTTCGCGCGTTCTTGGAGGTAGGCACTACGAACACTCTGTTCGAGGTCCGCGTCCACTTGGAGGTCGTCAGCGATCTCCTCGAGGTCGTTCCGAGCGCGCTCCTGATTCTTCGGGGTGACGTGCGCGGTGAGATCGAACTCGACGTCAGTGAGTTCGAAGAGATCGCTGAGGTAGCCATCCGTCGGGTGATCGGGATACTCGGCGACGTAGAGCGTGCTCGTCCACTGCTCGCCGACCCGTGCGGCACGTGTCTCCCACTCGATGGCGGCGGACGCAATCGCGGTCTTGTGTGATTCCGCGATCTCGTCGAGCAGCCGGCCCTCCGCCTGGCCGTCTTCGAGCGTCTCCTCGTCGAGGACGTCCGCGAACTCGACGGTCGGTTCGTCGTTGCGAGCCTGAGAGCGCGTCCACGCGACGATAGCGACCGCGGCGATGACCACAGCGACGAGTGCGTAGAGCAGCATCCCGCCGGGCGTCGTGGGCGTGAGCGCCCACTCTGTCAGCTGGTCGCCGAACCCGACTGCCACCGGGAGAGCGTTATACATCAGCCTCCTCCCGTTCTCGGTGGTCCATCGCTGGCTGCCCGCGAACGACCGATTCGGGGTCGTCGTAGTCGTGTTCGTGGCCGTTCCAGAAATCCATCGCGAGCGTGAACAACTCAACGGTGGAGAGTCGGCGTGCCGACCAGCCACTTGCCTGTTGGACGAACTCGCTGCGGACGGCAGCGACACGGTCGTCCAGCGTCTCGAACATCCGCGCGCGTCGCTCGACCTCCTGCAAATTTTCACGGCGTGTGACGAACGGATTGAAGAGGAAGCCGACGACGGGAAGGTGGGTGAGTTTCTCCGCGGGCGTGGACTCGTCGCGATAGCGGTCGTAGACCTCGATCGGAGAGACTTCGACGCCGATGTAGTAGTGGATCTGCTGGATACCGCGTTCACGCATCTCGCGCGGGCGTGTCTTGAGGTATTCTTCGAGGAGGTCGCGGAAGACGGGATTCTCCGCGACGTCCTCGTCGTCGAGGCGCTCTTCGATGTTCTCGACGACCTGCGCGATGGGGAACTCGCGGGTGGTCGCGTGGAGTTTGAGCCTCGAGTCGAGTTCTTTGTTCGCGAACTCCGCGCCCGCCTCTTGCAGTTTGGCCCAGTCCTCGGACATCGCGAAGTCCATGTTATCCGGGTCGATTTCGACGAACGCCTCCATCGCCCCGTCCGGGCGTTGGATGGCGCCGGCTCCTGGCCACGCACGCTCGACGTTGGTGAGATCCTGGGTGCGTTCGTCCGGCTGGAACGGCGTATAGTTCGCAAGGCCACCCTCGTTCCGGACGGCTTCGTTCGTTCCGCCGTCTGGATCTTCCGGGGCGCTGAACGTCACGCGAGGGCGTTTGAGGTATCGATAGCCATCGGTGACCCACGTCCACGCGTTGAGGTGGCTGGGAGCAACGTAGATGATCGCGATACCGAGGCCGAAACCGCCCGCAACGAAGGGGAGGGCGAGCGATTCGACGCCGGTGAGAGCGGCGATGAAGAGACCGATGAGGGGGAAGGCGATGAGGACGCCGACGTCACCCTCCTCAATGTTGAGGTAGGGGATGCGGTTCTCCTCACCGAACTGATTCATGATGCGTCGTGCGGCAGCGTTTGGATCTGTCGACATGTATTAGCGGGTCTGCGGGTCGTTCTCTGTACGGCGATACGACGATGATTCCTCGGTTTCTCCACCGCCGGCGCGACGCCCGGCGTATTCGGCGACTGTCTGCCCCGCGGCGGCTTTCGGGCCCCAGCGGGCGGCCGTCGTCGCGAGACTAGCACCACCAATAGAGGCGCCTGCGGCGACTCCACCGACGAGTGCAGCGCCACGCGTCGCACTGCCGATGGCTTTCGCGGTCAGCGGCGTCGCATACTGGAACGTCTTCCACGTCACGACGAGAGCGACAAGCGGTAGGGAGACGGCGACGAGATACTTGAGGAAGAGACTCCCCGGTGAGAGTGCGTGCTGGGAATAGAGCAAGTCGTACCCCTTGAACACGACCGCGGCGGGGAGTGGCAGAATCGCGAGTGGGACGAAGCGTTTGCTGAACCCTGTGGCGACGTCCGAGAGGACCGGGACGTTCCCGTAGGCGAGCGCGAACGCGATCGGCATCCCGTAAACGTAGACGTAGAGCAGCACCGCTCGGATGTAGTAGAGTGCCTCCAGCGCCCACATGGAGAGCCCCCCGAGGAGGGCAAAGATGAGCGAGAGACCCGGATTACTCAGTGTTTGCGCGAGGAAGTCAAGCATCGCCGCGCCGAGTGAATCGAGACTCGGGAGGAACACGATCGTGAAGCCGTTCACGAGGTAGAGCGTGAGGATGGCGATCCAGTACCACGTGATGATCAAGAACGCGCCGACCCACGCGGTCTTGCGTGTTCGCTGCGACTTGTAGGCGCTGCCGACGTTGAAGATCCGGATGAGATGCCGTCCTTGGACACAGACGACGAGCAGGAGCAGCGCGACGACCATGATCTCACCACCGATGAGTGCGTCATGGATGGCTACCCATGGCGCGTTCGTCGGTTGGCCGAAGACGAACGCACCGTCCGTCCGCGGCGTTGGCGTCCCGAACATATCGGTCGAGAGCTGCTGATAGCCGTTCGTGAGTCCGCGCATGAACAGGCTGATGAACCAGTTGACTGCGTCCTTGAATCCGTGGAGGACGAGGTCGATCAACTCGACCATCAGCGATCACCGTCGGTCATGGGGCGCTGCATACTCCCCATCTCCGTCGTCCCACGACTCGGGACGAGGGCGAGTGGCCCCAGCGCGCTGGTCGGTGCGGAACGTGACGTTCCCGGAGTGCCGCTATCGGTGCAACCGGCGATGCCGGCGGGGGTGAACGTGGTGACTACTTGGAAGGCGGTACGACGGCAGATGGGTGGTGGATTGTCAGTCATTGGTTCTGGAAGTGATCGAGGCCGAAGAGGCGGAGGAGCTGTCGACCGGCGTAGAACATCACGATGAACGGGAGGAGCAGCCACCCGGTCGTGAACACGAGGTCGACCCAGCCCGAGAGCGTGCCGAGGGGGTGCCAGCGGACGCTCGTCCGAGCACGCACGTACGCGGGGTTGGCGTCGAGCCACGACTCGGGGTGGTACTGTGCGGTGTAGATGCCGGGGTGGGTGAGTGTGACGACGGCGACACCCGAGGCGTTCGTTCGGACGTGCTGCCCGGCGATAGCGATGTAGCCGTTCTGCGAACTGGCGAGTGCACGCCCACGCTGCTGCGCCGAGAGGTCAATCGGTGCCCCGGTCCGATTGTCGCGGAGTTCGAGGCGAACCGTCGCCGCCGAGTCGTTCTGTGAGAGGACGCCCGCGGTGAGGGTGCTCTCGTGGAGACGGCGTGCCGATCCGAATTGGGGCTGGACGACCGTCGCGTTCACACCGCGGACGATCCCCGCGACCTGGAGTGCTTGCCGCTCGAGTTGATCAGCGCGAACAGCGACACCGTACGTGGTCGTGTAGCTGTCGTTGACGACGTCGATGTGGACGTCCTCTCCGAGTGTCGAGGCGGGCGACGACCGATTGACTCCCCACGTTCGGACGAGTGACGGTCCCGTGCGAACTGGTTTTGCGACCGGCCCGATCCGTGACGGATACGCGTGCACTGAGACCGGGATGGCGTCCGACCAAATGTGCGTCTCGCCGTCACGTGTCGATGAGACGAGCGTATCCCACTCCGTGTGACGGGCAGTGTAGAACCGCCAGACACCACGCACGCGTGCACTCCCGTTCGCCGTGAGCGTATACCCCTGCCAGGGCCGCGTCTGGAAGATCGCAACACCCGCATCACCGTTCGGATACTCGGCGTAGTAGGGGTACGCCGCGAGGTCATACACTGTCCCGCGGAGCGAGTCGGTGACGGTGAGCGAGTCACTCCGCGTCTGCACCATCATCTGGTGGCCGTCTAGCGTGACTGTCTGGCGGACGCGGACCTCGATCGTCGCGTGTAGTGTCAGCGTCGTCTCCCGAGTATTCTGGAGGTAATAGTCGAGTGTCGGTGTCTGTGTCCCAGCAGTCGAAGCGATGGTGTCGCCGTCTTGGGTGAGCCAGACGCGCGACACCCGATTGTTGAGGAGTGACCACTCCGTCTCAGTGTTCCAGTGTGTCGTATCGCTGCCCTCGGGGTATCGAATGCGATAGTCGACGAGGCCGCGAAGCGTCCCGTTCGGTGCGAGATACGTGCGCATCTCCTCAGCCGAGAGGTGCGCTCGCGTCGATGGCTGCGCGGCGAAAATCGTCGCGTGAGCGTCCGCGATGAACTCACTGTCCACGAGGTCGGCATTCTCGGGGTGGCGCGACGTGTCTCGTCCTCCGGCGTGGAGGTCGCGGAAGTCGTGCGTGGTCCACGTCGAGGCCGTCTCTGGCGGCCGTGTGAACGTAATATCCGTTCCGTTCGCGAGCTGTTGGAGCGCACTCCGGTGCTCGCCGTACTGTTGGTAGTAGGTGGATTCGTTCGTGTACTCGTCCGAGCCGTGCGACCAGAGAGTCGCGGACTCGTTTTGCGTGAGCCCATTTCCCTCCGTCCCCAGTTGTGACTGGTCGGCGATAGCGGGTCCCGTGACGAGCACGAGGACGCAAACGCCAGCAATCGCTATCCGAACCGCGAGTGACGAGGACATCGGTGGGGAGGACAGAGGTAGGCTACCAGGGAACGAGGTTCACGCACTCGGCGAGCGGAAGGCCCATCATCGAGCCCGCAACCGTGTAGAGCGGGCCGAGAATGACGAGAACGACAGTCGACTTGAGCGCCGAGCGCTTGTGGCGCTTCAACCCCTTCTTCTGCTCGGGGCTCAACGTGAACATATCGATAAGGGAGTTCCCCTGCCAGACCACCGCTAGGCCGACGATCCCGAGCGCCGTCGTCAACTGGAAGAATCCCTCAATCATGCTGGGGAGCTTGGCCGCGTTGCAGACCGCCGACTGCTGGGCGGCGGCGGGTTCAACCGCAATGAGGCTGAGGAGAACGAGACCGATCACGGCACGGCGTGAAAGTCGGGTCCTCATGGAGGAGGACGTCGTCGCGGACTGCTCGTCAGCGGGGAGAGTTCGGCCGGTCACGAATTGATCGAAGGGAAGTGGTTATTGATGGATCGCCGACGGGTCGGTGATTGAAACTGCTCTCGGGAGTCGCCGTACTGCCTCCGTGATGCTTGAGGCATGGCGTCGAATTGTCCGACTGCGATCCGATTTTCGTACATCTGCGCCGGCTTAGTAGAAGCATAAGTAAAAGCCTATTGGTAGTTCTCTAGCGAATAAATAAACAATTGTATGGTTTCGGTCATAGGAGAACTGTCTAGTTTAGCACCCCCTTGACCAGCGTGTTTCCGTGGGGCGATTGATGCGGTCTCTGGTGGTTGTAGTAATGTACGAGATGCTCAATTCATTTGCGTGCGCTTGACCGACTTCCCACCCACGAATTATGGAAACGGTCGATGCGAATTTTGAGAGTGTGAAGCCACTTTTCGATAAGGTTCCGGTCAGTATAGTCCACTCGACCGTTCACCCCTAATCGGGAGAGGGTAGTCCGATAGCCGAACTTATCGACGAGAAACTCGGTGTCTGCGAGATCGTGTTTCTGCTAGAGGCGATGAAGAAACGCAGCTGCTGGATCGGTGCCGCGACGTCCAAATAACGCGACGTCGAGGATCAGCATCGAATCAAGGACGATTGCAGCGTGCACCCAAGATTGTTCGCCATTGATCTTTACATCGGTTTCGTCAACAGCGACCCGCGACGGCGAGGCCGTCGGCGGGTCGCATTTGCTGTCAGCGAGTCGATGTATCCAATTCCAGACCGCTCCGTGCGATCGGTCTACGCCGAGTGCATCAAGAATCGTTGTTGTCTCGCGGAGCGAACAACCGGTTTCGTGGAGGCGGACGGCGAACGCCCTGACGGGCGTCGCCGTCCGCTCGTTCTCCCAAACTTCTTCTAAATCCGCATCTAAGCCATCCTTGAGTTGGTCTGTGAATATCCTTGAACAAGAGGTTCAACGACCTGCTCATTCCTCAAACTGACTCAACTAGATAGTGCCACAAGGTGGTATATGTTTTTACATTATCATAACCCGAGTTGTACGGAAAGATCTTATTGCAGACTCTCACGGGAACCATAGAACATTATTTATATTTCACTCATGAATTGTGTAAATGTCTGCTTAGGGATTGAAACTGTGGCTGACGGTCTCTGAGTGTTTAGATCGGTTCGTAATTCACGTCCACCTAAGCTTACTCAAGGAGCCCGAGTTCGTTGAGTTCAGCTTCGATTTTCTCCAAGGCCTGTTCGGCTTGCCCAGATTCGTTGCTGCCGGTGATGACGAGTTTCCCACTGCCAAAGAGCAGTGCAACGACATCAGGGTTGTCAAGCCGGTAGACGAGTCCGGGGAATTGCTCGGGTTCGTACTCGATATGCTCGAGGCCGAATCCGATGGCGATCGCATTGAGATTGAGCCGATGATCAAGATCGGCACTCGACACGATATTCTGGACGGTGATTTTCGGTGACGTCGGGACGTCGAGTCCTAACTCCCGGAATTCATCAAAGACCTGTTCAACGGTGCTACGGACGCCATCGATGCTTTTCGCACCGGTACAGACGATCTTTCCGGAGCGAAAGATGAGTGCAGTGGCTTTCGGGTCTTGCATCCGATACACGAGTCCCGGAAATCGATCCGTATTGTAGTTTGTCGCGCCGAGATCACCAGACAGCGTCTGCAAATCAAGCTCTTGATCGATACCGGATGACGCAATCACATTCTCTATATTGATGGAATCTGCATACCCCATACTCATCGCTTCGGGAGACTACCGGTATAATACGTGGTGGTAGGAGTATCGAAGCGGTGTTTCACTACTGTATGAGTGGGTAGAAAAGTATATATTACTGGTGAATATCTTTTTAATGGTTATTATGGTTCGCGGACGTGACGGAGTATTGGGGCCAAGAATACGTGAAGCCTTGCCGTTGCGGAGGTGCTGCCACCGAGTTCGTCAAGGCTGTCAACGCCGATCGCGCGGAACGTGCAATCACGTCGGGCTGTTCTGAGTGATGCAGTGCTCACTTCCGACCGGCCCTGTGGTGACATACCGTCGTCCGAGAGTCTTCGTGATTGCCCGTGAGTGTTTGGCACACAAGTTTTTGTAGCTCCATAGAATCCGTGATACTGTAAGTGATGCGTATATCGTTGGTGCGGACCAGTCACCCTTCGGTTCGTTCCCAGCGGAATCGTACCGCTCGCTGTTCGAGACCGCTTACGACCGGGCGCTCACGGCTGACGGGCCGGCGCTCACCGTCGCCGCGGACGCGCCCGAGGGCGACCCGGCGGACGCCGACCACGGCATGGGTGCGGCGGCCGTCGCGTTCCTCGTCACCGATGGCGCGTCCGTGACGGTTCACGACAGGGGCCGCGTACGCCGACGAGTACGCGGGCGTACGCTACCGGACGCGCACTCGAACCGCGTTGAGTCGCTCGGCGTGACGAGCTACGAACGCGTCGCGGTCCGCGAGAGCGTCGGCACTGTCGTCGAGGACCTCAACGTGACTGCCGAGGCCCTCGCGGGCGCAACGCTCCATCAGCCGAACGCTGGCCTCCCGTACCGCGTCCGCGGTGATGTCCAGACGGACGCCGTGGCGCGCGGGACCGGGTGGGTGACGCAGCGGCACTTGGTCTCGCTTTCCAGGGGACGCTTGACGCCGCACCGGATATCAACGCAATTGACGGACTGTGATCCCGAGACCGTCCGCATCGGCGACACCGTCCATGCGACCGTGCGGCGCGTCTACGCCGACGAGGGCGTCCCCCGATACGGTGCAAAGGTCACACCGATCGAGTAACTCACAGGTCCGGGAAGAGTGGGTCGAGGTCGGGATCTGTGTCGCGGAGGCGGTAGACGCCGCCGTCGTTCGAGACGATGCCGTGGGCGTCAAGATGCGCGAGGTGGGCGTCGGCCTCGCCGGGACCGTGGAGGATGTGTATCCCTGAGAGGTCGCCAAAGAGCCGGTGGCTGACATCCCACGCGGTTAGCGGGCCGTGCGTGCGGAGGACGTCGAGGACGTTCTCCGTACGTTCGCGGTGGTGTGCGGCGATCACACGGGCGCGTCCGACCGGATCGTTGATACGGTCGCGGTGACCCGGCCACGCCGTCCCGGGCGCTAGCTGAACGATCCGTTCGAGGCTGTCAAGGTAAGCTACGAGCGCACCGTCAAGGCGGACGTCCGCGCCGCCGACGTTCGGCGTGTACTCCGGGAGGAGGACGTCGCCCACGAAGAGGTCTTCGCCCTCAGCACTCGCGTATCCGACGTGTCCCGCTGTGTGTCCCGGAAGGTGGATCGCCCGGAGTTCCCGCCCGCCCGCGCGAATCATTTCACCGTCGGTGACGGGGTCAACGTCGACGGTACCCGCGTTTAAATCCATCTCCGTATCAAGGACGGTGCGGAGTTCCTCGCGGGCGCTTGCGGGCATCCCCCACTTCTCGAAGCGCGACTCCTGCTCGCTCCGTAGCTCCCGGTAGGCGTCCGCGTCACCGCCGGCGAGCGGTCGATCGGCCGCGTGGCAGCGGACAGTCGCACCGCTCTCGCGCTGGATCCATCCGGCGAGTCCCGAGTGGTCGCCGTGGTAGTGCGTGAGCAATACTTGGTCAATGTCGGCAACCGAAGCGCCAGCGGCGGCAAGACCGGTCTCAAGTTGGGCGCGGATCTCCGGATCGTCGAACCCGGCGTCGACGAGCGTCAGTGGCCCATAGCCGCTGTCGCCGAGGAGGTAGACCGTGTTGTCGCCCTCGAACACCGTGTTATGAAGGCCGATGACGTGCACGCTATAGCTATTCACAGCGATCGACACGAAGCTATCGGTCGCTCAATCCGGCCGCTGCGTTCACTCGAACAGTCAATAGGTTTCGTGGATCCGAACCCACGACCCGGTATGCGAAACGTTAATGAAGATTGTTGAGTAGACCGATGTATGGCTGATCGGGACGAAGCAGGGGGCGTGTCGACGACTCGGAAGTCCTTTGAGATACTTGAGTTGCTCCGGGACGCCGATGGCGCGACGCTCGCAGAAATCCGGGAAGCGACAGGCCTGGCGAAGAGCACTGTCTACCGGCACCTCAAGACCCTCTATGACATGAAGTACGTCGTCGACGACGACGGCGAGTACCGTCTTTCACTCAAGTTCCTCCAGTTGAGCGAACCGCCGCGGATCCACGAAGAGGGATACTTGGTGGCGAAGCAGAAGGTGATCGAACTCGCGCAGGAAACCCGCGAGCGCGCACTCTTTCTCGTTGAGGAGCGCTTCGACGGCGTCTACGTCCACCGGGCGGGTGGGCAGAACCCGTTGCACAGCGACACAATGATCGGTGTCCGGCGACCACTGCATGCCCTCGCGGCCGGGAAGGCCATCCTCGCGGAATGGCCGGAGGAACGCGTCGACGAGTACGTCCGCGAAACCGGTCTTCCGCGACTCACTGACACGACGATCACTGATCGCGAGGCACTCCTCACGGAACTCAGTGAGATACGTGAACGCGGCTTCGCGCTCAACGAAGGCGAGCACATGGAGGGACTGCGCTCAGCCGGCGTCTCCGTTCACAACGAGGGTAACGAACCGATCGGGGCGTTCAGCGTCTTCGGCCCGACGGGACGCGTCACCGACGAGGACTTGGAGACGACGTATCCCCGCCTCCTGCAGGACAAAGCCCAAGAGCTGAAGATCGACTTGACCTACGACTAGTCGAACTGCTCGATGAGCGCGGGGACGACGTTGAAGAGATCACCGACGATACCGTAGTCTGCGATGTCGAAGATCGGTGCGTTCGGGTCGGTGTTGATGGCGATGATCATGTCGGCATTCTTTATCCCAGCGACGTGCTGAACGGCGCCAGAGATGCCGATGGCGAGATAGACGTTCGGTGTAACCGTCTTCCCGGACTGGCCGACCTGTCGACCCTTCGCCAGCCACCCGTTGTCGACGATGGGGCGCGACGCTGAAATCGTCCCGCCGGTGACCTCGGCAAGGTCCTCGATCAGTTCGAGGTTCTCCTCCTCGTCGATCCCGCGGCCGATCGAGATGAGGAACTCCGCCTCTGTAATGTCGACGTCGCCCGCCTCGACCGCCTCATATCCCTCGACAGTCGAGCCCAGCGCGTCGAGATTGACGTCGAAGTCATGTGCGACGACGTCGGCGTCGGACGACCCGCTTGCGAGCGCGAACTCGCCGGGTCGGACGGTGACGGCGAACGGGCCGTCGTCGACCGTCACGACCGTCTCGACCTTCGAGCCGTACATCTCACGGTTGACGACAAGGGCGCTATCCTCGACATCGACCGAGACAGCGTCTGTAACTATCGGGCGGTCAAGCGCTTCGGAGAGTGCAGGCGCGTAGTCCATCCCATCCACGCTGTGTGGAAGAAGGAGGTGGGTCGGCGCAAGGTCCTCGACGAGCGTGGAGACGGCGGCGACAGAGACGTCGTGGTTAAACTCGTCGCCGACGGTAACCGTGTGGACGGCATCAACGCCCTCAACGGCGAGTTTGGACGCGTAGGCGTCGACATCGCCACCGACGACGGCGACGTGGAGGTCGCCGCCCGCCGTGTCCGCGAGCGCCGCGCCTGCGGTCACAAGCTCAAGGCTGACGTCGCGGAGTTCACCCCGTCGGTGTTCGGCGACCGCGAGGACATCGCCGTCGCTCATTCGGCGATCACCCCTACGTCGCGGAGGACATCAGCGAGTCGCGCGGCCTGCGTTTCCGCATCACCCTCAATGTACTCGGCCTCACTCTCTGCTTCAGGCACGAACGTCTCGGTGAGTTTGAGACAACTCGTCACGTCCTCGACGCCGAGGTCGGCAGGCGTCTTCGGCGCTATCTCCTTTGACTGAGCCTGCCGGATGCCCCGAAGACTCGCGTAACGGGGCTCATTGAGCCCGGTCTGGATAGTGAATACAGCGGGGAGGGCGACCGTAAGCAGTTCCTCGAGGCCACCTTCGAGTTCGCGGTGGACAGTCGCTTCGCCTGCGTCGGCGTCCACGTTAAGTTCGTTCACGACGGCCGCCCACCCATAGCCGAGGCGCTCAGCAAGGGCGACTCCGGTGGCGCCGAAGCCGTCGTCGCTGGCCTGCACGCCGCTCAGAACGATTTGGGCGTCCTCCTCGTCGGCGACGGCGGCTAGGAGGCTAGCCTTCGTCGAGACGTCGAGGAGGTCCTGTTCCGCGAGCCCGTCGTTCCAGACGCGGACGGCACGGTCGGCGCCCTTGGCGAGGGCCTTCCGGATCGTTTCCTCAGCACGTTCGGGGCCGATGGTGACCGCGACTACCTCGTCGACGACGCCGGCTTCGGCCAACTGGACGCCGGCCTCGACAGCGTAGTCGTCCCACTCGTTGAGGTCGTATTCGACGTACGTCTCGTCGATGCCATCGTCGCCGACCCTAAAGTCGTCGGCGACGCTCGCACTCTCCTTGACGGTTACGAGAGCTTTCATCATTTCACGCTATCACGTAGCAACCGATAAAGATTCCGAAGGACGTGGTTCGGGTGCCCACGACAGCCGAGTCAGGTCACTCTGAAGCGCGTTCGATGAATCGGGATGGGACAGTATACTTTACGGGAATATATGTGTCACAACTGGTGAGGGAAGGCTTATTTGTCCCGTTTTACGGGAACTCAATTCCAAAAATCGGGATAGACTACGCCGAATCAATTCGTATGTCGGAACGCCCGCAAACACCCGTCGTTGGGTGGGTAGCCAAGGACGCCTCTACGTAGAGGGCCGCGACTATCTCGGCGTCGTAGCCGTGTTCACCGAGCACCTCCTCTGTGTGCTCGCCGAGACACGGCGGATGTCGGCGGATCGTCGCCGGTGTTCGCGAGAAGTGCATCGGACTCCACGGTATCTCCACCTCACCGGCCGTCGGATGCTCGATTGATACGTGCATTCCGGGGGCGCGAACCTGTAGGTGCGAGAAGACGTCCGCGATACTGTTGACGTCGTTTGCCGGCACTTCAAGGGTGGCGAACCGGTCAAGCCACGCATCCGTCGGGCGTTCGACCGCCTCACAGAACCGCGGCCAGGTGTGCCCGGAGGCAATCGCGACGACGACGTAGCCGTCCGCCGTCTCGAACGCCTCATAAGGCGCGATAGTCGGGTGTTCACTCCATAGTCGCCCGGGACTCTCGCCTGTGGCGAAGTAGTTCGATGCTTGGTAGGTGAGCCACGCCGCCTGCCGGTCAAGCAGACTCACGTCGATCATCTGGCCGGTCCCGTTGCCGACCTCATGTTTGAGGAGGACGGTGAGCGCCGTCTGCGTCGCGTACATCGCCGCGCCGACGCCCGTCGACGCGACGCCAGTGCGTACCGGCGGGCGTCTTTGATATCCGTGATCGACATCAGGCCGCTCTCGGCCTGCATCATGATGTCGTACGCTGTGCGGTCCTGTCCGGCCCCTACTCGCTGTACCCCGAGAGTGCGACGTAGACGAGACCAGGGTTCGACTCGCGGAGGTCTAGGTAGTCCAAGCCCCACTCGGCCATCTTCTCGACCGGAATTTCTCCACAAGGACGTCCGCGTCAGCGGCGAGATTGCGGAAGACATCCCGGCCGTCCTCGTCGGAGGGGTCAAGCGTTACCGAGCGCTTGTTCCGGTTGATGCTCATGTAGTACGCACTCTCTTCGACGTCACCGTACTGCGGTGGGCGTCACGCGCGCACGCATCTGGTTGTCCGGCTGCTCGATCTTGACGACGTTCGCGCCGAGGTCGCCGAGTTGCACCGTGCAGAACGGCCCGACGAGGACGCGGCTCGCGTCGAGGATCGCCACCCCATAGAGCGGTCCAGTGTCGCCGTCCAGGTGCTCAGTTGCGTCCGTCATTCGTACGCGGCGATTCCCGTCAGGTCCTCGCCGAGGACGAGCGAGTGGATGTCGTGGGTGCCCTCGTAGGTGTACACCGTCTCGATGTTTGCGAGGTGGCGCATCGGCGAGTAGTCCGCCGTGATGCCGTTCGCGCCGAGCATCTCGCGGGCGGTCCGCGTCACCCGCCGGGCCATCCGGACGTTGTTCCGCTTCGCCATCGACACATGCTGGGGGCGCAACTCGTCGCGCTCTTTCAGTTCGGCGAGGCGGTGAGCGAGGAGTTCAGCGAGTGATATTTGCGTCGCCATTTCCGCAATCTTCTCCTGTTGCATCTGGAAGCCCGCGATCGGCCGCCCGAACTGCTCGCGGTCCGTCGCGTAGTCAAGCGCCTGCTCGAAGGCGTCCTTCGCCGCGCCGACTGCGCCCCACGCGATGCCGTAGCGCGCCTGCGTTAGACACGAGAGTGGCCCCTTCATTCCCGACACACCGGAGAGGACGTTCTCAGTGGGCACCCGAGTGTCCGAGAGCGCAATCTCACCCGTAACCGATGCGCGTAGTGAGAGCTTCCCATCTATCTCGTTCGTTGAGACGCCGTCGCGGTCGGTCTCCACGAGGAACCCTCGAACGGGCGAGTCAGCCGCGGAGACATCACGCGCCCAGACGACTGCGACGTCCGCGATGGGCGCATTCGTGATCCACGTCTTCGTGCCGTTTAGGACGTACTCATCGCCATCCTGTTCGGCGTGTGTCTGCATCCCGTTTGGGTTCGACCCATGGTTGGGTTCGGTCAGCCCGAAACAGCCGACGGCGTCACCGTCGGCGAGCCGCGGGAGCCATGTCTCCTTCTGGGTCTCGCTCCCATAGGCGTGGATCGGGTACATCACGAGCGCGCCCTGCACGCTCGCCATCGAGCGCATCCCCGAGTCGCACGCTTCGAGTTCCTCCATCAGAAGGCCGTACGCACGTTCCCCAAGGCCAAGCATCCCGTATCCATCGAGGTTCGGGGCGTAGAATCCAAGTTCACCCATCTCAGAAATCTTCTCGGTCGGGAACGTCCCGTCGACGAAGTGATCGCCGACGTCCGGTCGTATCTCTGCATCAAGGAACTCGCGGGCGGTGTCGCGCACCATCCGTTCCTCTTCGGTAAGGTCGTCGCTGAGTCCAAGGTAGTCCAACATCACGTAAACGGTTGCTACAGCGACGACGTAAAGATGTCGCCCGAGTTCTCGTGGGGGAAGATTGATGGGAGAGAGGTGTGTCCCCCGAGATATGGTGGAAGTCACAGACATCGAGAACGTCGCCGTCCTCGGTGCCGGAAACATGGGTCACGGTATCACGGAAGTCGTAGCGATGGCCGGCTACGAAGTAACGATGCGCGACATAGAGGACGAGTACGTCGAGAACGGCTACGAGAACATCGAGTGGAGCCTGAACAAACTCGACGAGAAGGACCGTCTCAACGAGTCCCCTGACGACGTCCTCAACCGGATCGAGACGACGACTGACCTCGCGGCGGCCGTAGAGGGCGTCGATCTCGTCATCGAGGCTGCGCCCGAACAGCTATCGATCAAGTGCGACGTTTTCGAGGAGCTCGCAGAGGTCGCGCCCGACGACGCTCTCCTCGCGACGAACACCTCCAGTCTCTCGATCACGGAGATTCAGGCGGCCGCGGACGACCCGTCGCGCGTCGTCGGGATGCACTTTTTCAACCCGCCCGTAAAGATGGCGCTCGTCGAGGTCATCTACGGCGCGGAGACGAGCGACGAGGCGGCGGAGACGGCCTACGAGTTCGTCGAGACGCTCGACAAGACGCCCATCTACGTCCGCAAGGACGTCAACGGCTTCGTCGTCAATTCCGTCCTCGGACCGTTCATGGACGAACCCGCGTGGATGGTGTCGAACGACGAGGCGACGATCCGCGAGGCGGACGCCGCGATGGTCCACGAGCGCGGCTACCCGATGGGGCCCTTCGAACTCGCGGACCTCACCGGCATCGACGTCGGCTACCACGTCCGCAAAGAGGCCGGAAAGGACATTCCGCCGTTCATCCAAGAGAAGGTCGATGCTGAGGAACTCGGCCGGAAGACCGGCGAGGGGTACTACGTTTACGAGAATGGTCCCGGTCCCGACTACGAACCCGAGGACGCCGACGACTTTGACACCCTCCGCGTCGAGGCCCGCATGATCAACGAGGCCGCGAAGCTCATCGGGAACGACGTGGCGACCCCCGACGCTGTCGACACCGGGATGCGCCTCGGCGCTGGCTTCCCTGAGGGGCCGTGCGCGCGCGCTGACAAGCTTGGCCTCGACGTCGTCCTCGAGAAACTCCGCTCGCTCCTCGAGGAGACGGGTGAGGAACGCTTCGACCCTGCCGACTATCTCGTCGAGCTCGTCGAGGCCGGTGAGACCGGGACAGACGCCGGCAAGGGGTTCTATGAGTACACCACCGAGGGTCTTGGCGACTACCACTACCTGAACGCTGACCTCGACGACCGCGGCGTCCTTACCGTCGAACTCGACCGGCCAGAGCGGCTGAACGCCCTCTCACGCGACCTCATGGAGGAGATCGAGCACGTCCTTGACCACGCACCCGTTGACGATGTCCGCTGTGTCGTCTTCGAGGGGGCGGGCGACCGCGCGTTCAGCGCGGGCGCGGACGTCACCGGATTCGCGGAGACGAAACCTACCGAGATGATGGAAGTGACGCCAGTGTTCGTCGCCGTCGACGACTTCCCGCGACCCACGATCGCGAAGGTCCGGGGCTACTGCCTCGGCGGCGGCCTCGAACTCGCGCTGGCCTGCGACCTCCGGGTCGCCACCGAGGACGCGCAGTTCGGCGCGCCCGAGATCGGTCTCGGCCTCATCCCGGGCGGCGGCGGCACCCAGCGCCTCCTCCGTATCCTCGGGGAGACACGCGCGAAGGAGCTCGTCTTCCGTGGGAACCGGATCGACGCCGACAGCGCCGAAAACTGGGGACTAATCAATCGTGCCGTCTCTGAAGACGACTTTGAGGACACCGTCGCCGAATTCGTCGACGACCTCGCGGGCGGCCCGCCCATTGCTCTCAAGATCGCGAAGCAGGTGATGAACGACGGCCGTGACGTTGACCTTGATGCCGGCCTCCGACTGGAGAGTCAGGGTTTCGGTCTCCTCTTCAGCACCGAGGACGCCCGCGAAGGCACCGCCGCCTTCGCCGAGGACCGCGACCCCGAATTCACTGGCGAGTAAGGCGACGGCGCGACAGCGCGTCACTTCGCTTTGCGGTCCAGCGGCATGCGACTCTCGTTCTCTCGCGGACACATATGGCTTGACGTCATCTCGGAACCACGAACTGCAGAAAAAGTGCAGGGGGCCGAACGCGCCGCCGTCGGTCTAGATGACTTGGTCGGAGATGATGTTACGCTGGATCTCAGAGGTGCCCTCGTATATCTTCGTGATGCGGGCGTCGCGGTAGTAGCGCTCAACCGGGTGGTCGGAAACGTAGCCCGCGCCGCCGAAGACTTGGATGGCGTCGTCGGCGACGTCGACGGCGTTCTCGGAGGCGAAGAGCTTCGCCATCGACGCGAATCGCGTCGCCAACTGGTCGTTACCGGACTCAACGGCGCTCGCCGCACGGTAGGTGAGCGAGCGCGCGGCCTCCGTATTCGCCGCCATGTCCGCGATCTTGTGCGAGACGCCCTGGTACTCCTTGATGGGCTTCCCGCCCTGCTCGCGTTCGTCCGCGTAGTCGGCGGCCGCATCGATGGCGGCCTGCGCGACGCCAACGGCCTGCGAGGCGACACCCGTCCGACCGGACGCGAAAAAGTCCATCAGCTGGTAGAAGCCACGGTTCACCTCGCCGATGACGTTCGCCTCGGGGACGCGAACATCGTTCAACTGGATCTCCGCAAGGTCAGAGGCTCGGATGCCGAGTTTGTTGGAGATTTTCGTCGGCTCGAACCCCTCGGTGTCAGTGGGGACGAGGAACGCCGTGATGCCCCGGTGGGGGTTGTCGGCGTCCGGATCCGTCTTCGTCATGACGACGGCGACATCAGCGACGGAGCCGTTCGTAATCCACGTCTTGTTGCCGTTGATCACCCACTCGTCGCCCTCATTCTCGGCGCGCGTTTCGATGCCGGCGACGTTCGATCCGTGCGCGGGCTCGGAGATACAACTACAGCACGCGGACTCGCCGTTCGCAATGCGGGGGAGCCACTCCTCTTTCATCCACTCGTCGCCGTACTTCTGGATCATATTCGACCCGAAGCCGCGCGACCCGACCGCGGACCCGATACCGGGGTCGGCGCGCCAGAGTTCCTCCGTGACGAGCGTCGCCGAGAGTGTGTCCATCCCGGCGCCGCCATACTCAACGGGAATGCTGGGCGCGAGCAGGTCAAGGTCAGCCGCCTGCTGGACGATGTCGTGTGGGTAGGATCGCTCTTCGTCGTGCTCGCGCGCGACGGGCGCAATCTCGTTCTCACCGAACTCGCGGACTGCTTGTCGGACGGCGCGGTGCTCGTCTGAGAGCTGGAAAGCCATATTATGACATCCCACCACCGCCGCTTAGTAGTTTCGCCGTTCGAACGTACCCAGCCGCCTAGGGTCGCCATTCGTCGCCCAGCGGGGAGCGAGTCGTGTCGGCTCAGCCGTTGAGTTCGAACTTCTGGATTTTTCCCGTCGCCGTGCGCGGGAGTTCCTCAACAAACTCAACCTCCCGAGGGTGCTTGTAAGGCGCGAGACGCTCCAAACAGTACTGTTTGATCTCCTCAGTGGAGACGGTAGCGTCCTCGCGGACGACAACGAACGCCTTCACCGTCTCCCCCCGGCGGTCGTCAGGAACGCCGACAACGGCGGCGTCCGTGACCTCCGGGTGCTCGTAGAGTAGGTTCTCGACTTCACTCGGGTAGACGTTGTAGCCCGCCGTGACGATGACGTGCTTCTTCCGGTCAACGATGTAGTAGTAGTCGTCCTCATCGCGGTAGCAGACGTCGCCTGTGTGGAACCACCGATTCCCGCCCGCCTCAGTAAACGCCTCCCGGTTCGCCTCCGGGCGGTCGTAGTAGCCCTTCATCACGTTCGGTCCGGAAACGACGAGCTCGCCAGTCACCGCATCAAGGTCAATCTCAGACTCGTCGACGGGGCCACGTTCGACGGGTGGGACCTCCACGAAGTCGTCGTCAACGACCATTGCGTCTACGCCATCAAGCGGCCGGCCGATACTGCCCATGCGGCGTTCGCCAACGCGGTTCGCGTGTGTCACGGGACTCGTCTCTGTCAGTCCATACCCCTCGTGCAGCGCGATATCGAAGCGTTCCTCGAAGCGATCGAGTACCTCACGGGGAAGCGCGCTCCCGCCCGCGTTAGCGAACCGGATCGAAGAGAGGTCGTAGTCGCCGGGTTCGTTCACCATATCGTTGTACATCGCGGGGACGGCGTGGACGAGCGTGATCTCCGCTTCCTCAATCAGTTCGAGCACCTCCCTCGCGTTCCACTCCGGCACTGGGTAGTAGGCGGCACCTCCAAACAGCGTTGCGTTCATGGTTGCTGTCATCCCATAGATGTGGAACAGTGGAAGGACGCCGAGGTGGCGGTCCTCGGAGACGACGCCGCCCGAAACGGGGTCAAGGGCTGCGTCGGCGTCCCACCGGAGGTTCTCGTGGGTGAGGAGGACACCCTTCGGCGTTCCAGTGGTGCCCGAGGTGTAGGGTTGGCAGGCGACGTCGTCGTTCGCCCGCGAGACGATCGCGTGTTCGTGCTCCGCGAGGAACGTCTCGAATGTCGTGTCGCCGTTTCCGTCACCGACCGTGACGATCGTCTCAACGTCTGTCTTATCGCGGATCGGGTCGATGTGCTCAACGAGACCGGGAAGTGTGACGACGACCCGAGCGTTGCTGTCACTGAGGCGATGCTCAAGTTCCCGCCGTCGGTACTGGGGGTTCAGTGGAACGACGACACCGCCCATCCAGAGGGTTCCGTGGAAAGTCGTGACGAACTGTGGGAGGTTCGGAAGGTAGACGGCGACGCGTGTCTCGGCACCGTATCCCCGGTCAACGAGCGCCTGCGCGAACCTCCCAGCTCGCGACCAGAACGACTCGTAGGTTCGCTCGCGGCCCTTGAAGACAATGGCGGGTCGCTCAGGATGTGCTGCTACGGCGTCGCCGACGGTTTCGACGAGATTCACGTCTTATACTGTCAGGGCAAGGAGTATAGCGTTTGTGACTCCGTCATGAACATCTGTTCGGAATGACGGACGGGGATCATAGCCCTACTCAGCGGGCGTTGAGCGCCTGTACAACGAGCTCTGATATGTCGAGGATCTCGACCGCATCCTCGTATCCGCCAGTCTTCCGGCCGTCCTCGTACATCGTCATGCACTGGGGGCATGCGACGACAAACGCGTCCACATCGTTGCCCGCCATGGTATCCTCGGTCGCCTCGCGGAGGCGCTCCTCGGATGGTTTCGGATCATCATCGTTGTCCATCCAGACGCCGCCACCGCCGCCGCCACAGCAGAAGGAATCATCGCGGTTGCGAGGCATCTCGTCGAGACGCGCGCCCGTCGCACGGATCACCTCGCGCGGCGCCTCGTACTCGCCGTTGTACCGGCCGAGGTGACATGGGTCGTGGTATGTGACAGTTGAGTCGAGCGACCCGAGTTCGAGGCGTCCCTGATCGACGAAGTTCTCCACGACCTGCGTGTAGTGATAGACAGAGTCGCCATCCTCGAAGCCGAACTGGTCGTACTCATTGCGGAACGTGTTGAACGAGTGGGGGTCAGTCGTGATTATCTTCTCATAGTCGCAGGCCTCGAAGGCCTCGATATTGTCCTCGGCGAGCATCTCGTAGAGCCCTTCCTCGCCGACGCGACGTACGTCGTTCCCGTCGTGAGATTCATCCTCGTAGAGGATGCCATACGAGACGTCGGCCTCGTGGAGGATACGCGCGAGCGAGCGCGCGACCTTCCGATTCCGGTCGTCGTAACTGGGGTAGTCGCCGACGTACCATAGGAACTCAACGGGCTCCTCGCGGGCATCCGGAACTTCGAAGTCAAGTTCTTCGACCCAGTCGGGGCGTTTCCGGGCGGGGTTCCCGAACGCGTTGCCCTGCTGGAAGAGATCCATCATCGTCTCCTGGACGTTCGCCTCCATCTGGCCGGACTCGACGAGGCGACGGTTCATCTCGGTGAACTGCGTAACGTGCTCGATATCGACGGGGCAGGCGTCCATACAGGCCATGCAGGACATACATGACTCCATCGTCGAGGCGTCGATGACTGAGGTGCCGCCGTCCGCGACGATGTCGACGTCCTCTGTCGCATCCGCGTCGCGGTCCTCGCGGTAGCGTTTGAGGTCGAGGATGACATCGCGCGGGTCAAGCGGCCGGCCGGAGGCCTTTGCGGGGCAGACTGAGCTACAGCGGCCGCACTTCGTGCAGGCGTCGTGGTCAAGCAGTTGCTTCCAAGTGAAGTCGTCAATGTCGCTCGCACCAATATCCTCGGGATCCGCGTCTGCGGGGACGCGCGGGAGGCGCCTGCCGGCGTCCTCGTCGCGGGCGACGAGGTTCGCGTAACTCGTGAGCATGTGGAGGGGTTTCGCGGTCGGGATGGCGGCGACGAACGCCAGCGCGCAGAGCGCATGGAGCCACCAGACGTATGGATAGGCGGCCGCAGCCATTTCGGGCGTCATCCCCGCAGCTGCGTAGCCGTCGCGGACGGCGTAGCCGACGACGCTCACGATGGAGAAACTCGGGGTGTGTGTTCCGAGGATGCGCAGACCTTCGAGGAGGAAGCCCGTTACCCCGAGGAAGAACAGCGTCCAGACGAACGCGTCGTCTTCGAGACTCGTGTGCTTTCCGCGGAGACGTTCGGTGCGGGTGACGTAGCGCCGGTAGAGCGCCATCACGATACCGACGATAAATGCGAGGCCGAAGACATCGGCGATGAAGGAGTAGGCGAGGTAGAAATCACCGTGCCAGAAGCTGAACCCAAGACGCCGTGCCGCGTCGAGTTCTACGCCGAGGATGGCCGTGGCGACGAAAAGTGTGAGGAATCCCCAGAGAATGAGCGAGTGCATGATGCCCGCGTAGGTGTCGCGGTTGAACTGGTTGCGGTTCGAGAGGACGGTGCGCGCGGCGTCGCGGACGCGAGCTCCAACACCGTCAAGGCGGTCGGCCGGATCTGCCGCCCCGCGTGTATAGCGCGTCACGCGGTCGTAAACGCCGTAGCAGAATATTAGGACCGAGACGAGTGCGAGATAGTAGAAGACGACTTTCCCGATCCCGCCGATGTGCCAGAACGTTGGCCGGGTTGTGTCGGCCACGAGAGCGCTAACGAGTTGCACACCGACTAATCCGGTGACGGGCCACATAAGAGTTTAGGGACGGCGGCCGTTGGTCGGCATCGGCGACAGGCGCGGTGGGAGATCGTTGACCTACCCGTGCGCTGCTCAATACACAGGCGGCGGTGACGGCGGGAACCGAGACGATTATGCCGTGTTAGCCCCACGCACGAAACGTGAGCGAACACGAGTACACCCTAGACGCTGAGTGGGCGCACCAATACGTCGATGGCGAGTGGGTCGAGTCGAGCGACGGCGAGACGATGGCCGTCGAGAACCCGGCAACGCGCGAGACGTTCGCGCGCGTCCCCGCAGGGACCGAGGACGACGTCGATCGCGCGTACGAGGCGGCCGCGGCCGCCCAACCTGAGTGGGAGGCGACGCCCATCGAGGAGCGACGCGAACTCGTCGAGGCCGCCCTCGGCGTCATCGACGACCACGCACAGGACATCGGCGGCCTGCTCGCCGTCGAGGGTGGGAGCGCGAGCGGGAAGGCCCGCGGCGAAGTCGGCGTCTCGATGAGCGACTTCCAGAACGCCCTCTCGCTCGACATCCCCGAGGAGGACGTCCGTGACTCGGCGTTCGTCGAGGGGAAGGACCACCACATCGTCCACGAGCCCGTCGGCGTTGTTGGCATCATCTCGCCATGGAACTATCCGATGCACCTCTCGACGCGCGCGTTCGCGCCGGCGCTCGTCCTCGGGAACACCGTCGTCGTCAAGCCCGCGTCGAACACGCCGATCACGGGCGGCCTCTTGCTGGCGAAAATCGCTGACGAGGTCGGCTTCCCCGACGGCGTCGTGAACGTCGTCACCGGGAAGGGCTCCGACATCGGCGACCGGATGTCCGGCCACCCGGTCCCGCGTACTGTCTCCTTCACCGGGTCAACCGAGGTCGGGAAGCGCGTCGCGTCACGTGCCGCCGGCCACATCGCGCTCCCGGCGCTCGAACTTGGTGGGAACGGCCCAAACGTCGTCACCGCGGACGCAGACGTCGAGCGGGCAGCGCGCGCGGGCGCCGTCGGGTCGTTCACCCACCAAGGCCAAGTCTGCATCTCGATCAACCGCCACATCGTCCACAAGGACGTGTACGATGAGTACGTCGAGCGACTCGTCGAGCACGCCGAGTCGCTCGCAGTCGGCGACCCGACGGACCCCGACGTGCAGATGGGCCCGATAATTAACGAGAGCCAGCGCGACCAGATGCTCGACTACGTCGAGCGGACGGTCGACGCGGGCGCGACCCTGGAGACGGGCGGCGAGGCGGACGGCCTCTTCGTCGAACCGACGGTGCTCTCCGGGGCGACGAACGAGATGGCGGCCTCGTGCAACGAGCACTTCGGTCCCGTCGCGCCCGTCATCAAGGTGTCCTCAACCGAGGAGGCGGTTGAGGTAGCGAACGATACCAAGTACGGTCTCTCGGCAGCCGTGCAGGCTGGCGACGAGGAGACCGGACGCGCTATCGCGGACCGCATCGACGCCGGGATGGTGCACGTGAACGACCACCCGATACAGGACGAGCCGAACGCGCCGTTCGGCGGGATGAAACAGTCTGGCCTCGGCCGGTACAACGGCGAATGGGTGAAAGATGAACTGCTCGAGACGAAGTGGATCTCCATCCAGCACACCGAGCGCGACTACGACTTCCTCGACTAGAACTCGGTGACGACGGGGATCCCGACCGTCTCGTAGTCGTCCATCGCGGTGAGCGTCTCTGAAACCTCGTCTAAGGCGAGCGTCTCGCCGACGATCCGCTCGGGGTCGAGCGTCCCGCGTTCGACGAGACGGAACAGTTCCTCGTAGCGGACAAGCGGCATGCCGTACGAGCCGTGGAGATCGATCTCCTGCAGGGTGATCGAGTCGACGGGAATCGGGATCTCGCCCTCCTCCTCGCCGCTCGTCAGGCCGATCTGGACGTGACTGCCACGCTTGCCGAGTGACCCGATGGAGTTCCGGCACGTCTCGGCGATTCCGAGGGCATCCACGGAGACGTCTGCGCCTGCCCCGTCCGTGAGCGCGCGGATCTCGCCGGGGATATCATCAATCTCGCTCGCGTTCACGGTCGCGGCGGCGCCGAGCTCGCGGGCGCGGTCGAGTTTCTCCTCGCTGATATCGACGGCGACCGGGTAGGCGCCGACGGCGTTCGCGATGTGGATCGCGGAGAGGCCGACGCCGCCACAGCCGTGGACGGCGACGGTGTCGCCGGGGCGGACGCCCGTGCGGTCGGTGAGGCCGTGGTAGGCGGTCATGAACCGACAGCCGAGGCCGGCCATCTCGACGAAGTCGACTTCGTCGGGAAGTTTCGCACAGTTGTAGTCGGCCTCGCGGACAGCGAACGCCTCCGCGAACGCGCCCGGCGCATGCTCAGTGAAGCCGAGGGGGAGCGACGTCTCGCAGAGGTTCGAGTGGCCATCGCGACACTGCGGGCAGGTACCGTCGCCGAGGTGGAACGGAACGGTAACCCGGTCACCCACCGAGAGCGTTTCGACGTCGCTGCCCACCTCGGCCACGACACCGGCGGGTTCGTGGCCGAGTATTTGTCCGGGCCCGGTGTGGATGCCGAACCACTCCCACTCGCCGCGCCACGCGTGCCAGTCGCTCCGGCAGACGCCGCACGCCTCCGTCTCAACGACGACCTGATCTGGGGCGGGGTCGGGATAGTCGACATCGCGCACTACGAGAGGTTCGCCGTGGTCTTCGAGGACGGCTGCGCGCATCGTACCTCATGAATGACCGTGCATAACCGTAAAGGTACGCCCCGGGCCACGGGACACCCGTAGCATTAAGCCGCTACGAGCGGACGTTCGGGTGTGCCCGTGATAGACACCGACCACCCCGCGTGGCTCGTCGCCGGTGGAACCGTTCTCTCGTACGTTCTTGTCCTTGCACTGATCACCGTCGTCTTCTTCCTCCTGCCGTACGCCATCGTGACCCTCCTCTACTAAGATATGTCACGAACGTCCGGTGTATTTTTGTGGCTAGCCGACAGGTATCTATGTGCAATATGTCCACGGTACCAAATACCACGATAGTATCGGATTCGATGGAGACACTCACGGACGACCGACTTACCATCCGCCGACGCACCGGCCGCGTCACGGCCACGAGATCCCACACACGGGGGCATAACGATGGCTACTGACGCCGCTAACGCACAGGCTGTCGACGGACGAGACATCGACCCCGCGCCGCTCGGCCTCGCCGCGTTCAACAGCTTCGGCGCGTTCTTCGTCTGGTTCGGCAGCGTTGAGCTCCTCGGCGCCCTCGGCGTTTTCAGCGCCGACCCCGTCGCGCTCGGTGCCGGCTTCCTCCTCTTTGGCGTCCTTGCCACCTACCTCTGGGTCGGGACCCTCAAACTCAACGCCGCACTCTCTGTTATGTTCGTCCTCGTCGCCCTCACGCTCTACACGGCCGGCCTCAGCTTCACGCTCGGCATCGGTTGGCTCACCGTCCTCAGCGGTTACCTCGGCGTCCTCCTCGGCGTCGTCGGCCTCTACATCAGTTTCGCCGAAGTCACCAACTGGTGTTTCGGTGGCGATGTCGTCCCTCTCGGCGGTGCGCCCCTTGGTGAGCCCACCGTCGCAGATCGAACCACGCCCGTACCCGACGCGTCTCAGACCGAGGTCGGACAAGACTGACACGCTCCTTCTACGCCGGCGCGAGCGCCGCCAACGTCGCGCCTATCTCCGCGGGCGTCGCTCCCCGCGGGAACGACACCGTCACCTCGTCGACGCCGTCGCGGGCCGCCATCGTGGCCACGCGCTCGCGCACCCCGTCAGGCGTCCCCGCCGCCGCCACTGCGTCAAGTAGGTCGTCCGACACCGCCGCCACCGCCGTCTCGCGCTCGCCTGCCGTCCACGCGTCGTGTATCTCGTGTGCCGACGTCTCATACCCCTGCCGTGCCAGCGCGTCTCGATAAAACGTCCCCATGCCGCCGACGTAGAAGGCAACGTGCCGACGAGCAAGTTCGCGCGCCCGTTCACTGTCATCAAGCGCACAGCACGTCGTCACGAGCGCCACACGGATCTCCTCGGGGTCCCGGTCACCGAGGCGCGCGCCCCGCCGCAGGTCTGCGAGTCGGTCAGCGAGGCCGTCCGGCGTGAGCATCAGCGCGTGCCAGCCGTCCGCGAACCGGCCCGCGAGTTCGACTGCTTTCGGCCCCATCCCCGTCACGTCCACCGGCGGTACCGGATCCGGCGCGGCGCATCGGAGGCGGAACCCCGAGAGCGAGAACACCTCGCCGTCGTAGTTGACGACGTTGTCGGAGAGCACCGCCCGCACGACTTCGATCGTCTCACGCGTCCGCCGGAGCGGGTTGCCATAGTCGGCGCCGTGCCAGTTCTCGACCACCGCAGGCCCAGACGGACCGACGCCGAGGCGGAACCGACCGCTACTGGCTTCTTGCAGGGTGGCCGCCGTCTGTCCGAGGAGCGCGGGCGAGCGCGAGTAGGTGTTGAAGATGCTGGAGGTGAGTGTCACATCGTCGGTGCGTTCGGCGAGCGCCGTGAGTACCGACACGGCGTCGCGCCCCCACGTCTCCGGGACGCCGACTGCATCGTAACCGAGCGCCGCCGCCCGCTCGCCGACGCCGACGAGTTCGTCGAAAGAGTCTTGTGCCGCCACGGGTAGGTGTACGCCGCGCGCCGTCATACCCCAACCTACGACCCCGAGAGGCAAAAATCTGGGTGCCGCGACAGACATGCGACCGGTGGGATGATATGGTCTTCTCAGCCGGCCATCGGAATATGCACGACTCAACCACCCCGACAGCCCCGCGACACTCATCGACACCGCGGACGGCCCCGCCATCTAGAGCGCGCTCAACGACGCCGGAAACGCGGACGTCGCCACACCCTAGACGTCTCCTACTTCCGCTCCGCCGTCGGTGGCCACGTCTCCACCGCCAACATCGTCCGAGTCGGTGGTACCGTCGGCGTCGCCATCGTCACCGCTGAGAGCGGCATACCCGGCAGATGGATGGGGAAGACAATCGGAATAGACGCCACTGGATATTCCAATCCGATCCGTAGAAGCGCGAGAGAAAACGCTTAGGCGCCTTCGAAGGTCACTGCCGCACCTTGGCCGAAGCCGACGCAGAGGGTGGCGAGGCCCTTGTCGGCGTCACGCTTCAACATCTCGTGGACTAGCGTGACAGGGAGGCGCGCGCCGGAGGCGCCGAGCGGGTGTCCGAGGGCGATTGCACCGCCGTTCACGTTGTACTGCTCGTCGGGGACGCCGAGTTCGCGCTGCGCGTAGAGGCACTGGGAGGCGAATGCCTCGTTGAGTTCTACGAGGTCGAACTCGTCGATGGACTCGCCCGTACGCTCAAGCAGCCCTTTCGTCGCGGGGACAGGCCCGATGCCCATGACGGTCGGGTCAACACCAGCGACGTTGTTGTCGCCGACGTACGCGAGTTTCTCCAGACCGTGATCGTCAGCGAAGTCCTCGCTCGTCACGAGGAGGCAGGAGGCGCCGTCCGAGATCTGACTGGAGTTGCCAGCCGTGACCTCGCCGTCCTCGTCGAACGCGGGCGGGAGCGACTGGAGCGTCTCGAAGTCTGTGTCGCGCCGGATCCCCTCGTCCTCCTCAACGAGGCCGTTGTCGGTCTCGACCGGGAGGAGTTCGTCGTCAAAGCGCCCGGAGTCAGCCGCCTCGGCGGCGCGTTCGTGACTCCGGAGCGAGTAGCGGTCCATCTCCTCGCGCGAGACGTCGTACTCGTTGGCGACCTTCTCCGCCGTCATTCCCATCGTCAGTGAGTGGAGATCATACACCTCCGCGAGCGCGGGGTGAACGGAGTCGTAGCCGCCCTCCATCGGGACGCGACTCATGTTCTCGACGCCGCCGACGACGATGCAGTCGCGTTGGCCGGCGCGGATCGCGTCACTCGCGGAGATGACGGCCTGCATTGACGACGCGCACCAGCGGTTGATCGTCGTCGCGGGGACGCTCTCACCGAGGTCGGAGAGGAGCGCGATGATGCGTGCCACGTTGTTGTCCTGTTCGTCGCGCTGTTGGGCGCATCCCCACATCAGGTCGTCCACGTCATCGCCGGTGAGACCGGTATCGTTGAGCACGTGATTCACGAGCGGAACTGAGAGGTCCTCCGAGCGCGTGCCCTCATAGACGCCTCCCTGTCGTCCCTGTGGCGTTCGAACGGCACGGACGACGACCGGTCGCCCGCCAGTCATCGGCCTGCCCCCGTGATGTACTGTCGTGACGTGGCTGTGCGACCGGTCGGCTCACTGTGTCCGCTTGCGTACATGCGCTACACTGTTTTGCCCCCTCACACATACCGCTTTCCCCGGTCGGACGACGCGCTTGAGCGAGGAGATGTGCCGGCGACTACTTGAGGGGTCGGCGGTCGCCGGGACCAACTATTTGACCCTGTGCGCCGCACACCCGAGTATGGCGACCGTCGGGGAGATGACGACGCAGGAACGTGCTGATCGGACGTCCGCGTCATCCACCCACCCGCCGGTCCCGTTTCAACATCTATGGACCCCTTAGACGACACGCACGTCCCGGAGTACGCACTAGACGCCAAACACGAGGCCCGCGAATTCGCCGAGGAGCACGTCCTCCCGAACGCCGCCGACTACTTCGAGTCGGGCGACTATCCGTGGGAGATCGTTGAAGCGGGTCGCGAGGCTGGGATCGTCGGCGCCGACATCGCTGAGGAGCACGGCGGACGCGGCCTCGACGTCGTCGAGATGACGGCCGTCGCGGAGGAGCTGTTCCGGGCGGACGCCGGCATCGGATTGACTCTCCTCCTCGCGAGCTTCGGCACGAGCATCGTCGAAGAACACGGCACCGAGGCGCAAAGCGAGGCGTTCGTCCGACCGGTCGCCGAGGGCGAGACCATCACGGGCCTCGCCGTCTCCGAACCCGAAACGGGCAGCGACTTGAGCGGGATGACGACGACGGCAGAGAAAGACGGCGACGAGTACGTCCTGAACGGCGAGAAGTACTGGATCGGGAACGGCGTTGAGGCAGACTGGGTGACGGTGTACGCCCGGACGGACGACTCGGACAACCGCTACGCGAACCACTCGCTGTTCATTGTCCCGACCGACACCGATGGGTACGACGCCGAACACATTCCAGAGAAGATGGGGATGCGGGCGTCGAAGCAGGCCCACATCGTCTTCGACGACTGCCGGATCCCCGCGGAGAACCTCGTTGGCCAGGAGGGCAACGGCTTCCTGATGCTCGGCGAGTTCTTCAATCACGGCCGCGTGACCGTCGGCGGGCAGGGCATCGGTCTCGCGGCGGCCGCCATCGAGGAGGCGTGGGAATTCGTCCACGGCCGCGAGGAGTTTGGCCGCCATATCAGCGACTTTCAGGCCGTACAGCACGGCCTCGCGGACATGCGCATCGAGTTCGAAGCGGCGCGCGCGCTGAATTACGAGGCGGCGAGGCGGGTCCGCGACGGCAATGACGCGAGTTTCTGGGCGGCGATGGCGAAGACGAAAAGCACGGAGACAGCCACGGACTGCGCCGAGCAGGCGATGCAGTTCCACGGCGGACGTAGCATCCTCAGCGAACGACGTGTCGCACGGGTCTTCCGAGACGCCCGCATCCCCGTCATCTACGAGGGCGCGAATGAGATACAGCGCAATCTCGTCTACCAAGGCCAAGAGTAGCGCCACCCACGTTCTCGAGCATAGTTTTAAGTAACCATCACGTTCTATATCGATATATGCCGGGTGGGAGTGACATGACCTTACATCAGTTCCTGTGGCGCGGCGAGAACATCTTTGGCGGTCGGGAGGTGGTCTCCCGGACACACCGCGGCGTCCACCGCTATACGTACGCCGAGTACGCGGACCGAGTGCGGAAGCTCGCGAGCGCGCTCGACAAGTGGGGCGTCGAGGAAGGCGACCGCGTGGCGACGTTCGCTTGGAACCAGCACTGGCACCACGAGACGTACTACGCGGTGCCGTGTCTGGGCGCGCAACTCCACATGATCAACATCCTCTTGCCGGACTCGCACGTCAAGCACATCGTTGACGACGCGGAGGACGTCCTGCTCTTCGTGGACGCGACAACGGTGGAGAAACTCGAAGGCGCGTACGACGAGGAGGCGTTTGCGTCCGTCGAGCAGTTCGTCGTGATGGACGATGAGGTTCCCGACACTGACCTCGAACCCGTGACGGACTACGAGTCGTTCGTCGCGGACGGCGACCCCGACTTCGAGTTCCCGGACGTTGAGGAGGACCAGACCGCAGGTCTCTGTTACACATCGGGGACGACAGGGATGCCGAAGGGCGTCGAGTATACCCACAAGATGTACTGGGGGCACACGATGGCGGCGCTTGCGGGCGAAGTCGGCTTCCGGAACACGGACACCGAACTCACGATCGTCCCAATGTTTCACGTGAGCGGATGGGGCCGGCCGTTCGCGACGGTCGCCGCGGGCGCGAAGACGGTCCTCCCAGGCCCGAGCCCCGACCCCGCAGACATTGCGGACCTAATCGAGTCGGAGGGTGTGACGAAGAGCGCTGGGGTGCCGACGGTGTGGCGCGGCCTCCTCGAGTACGCTCGCGAGAATGACCCCGACCTCTCCTCGCTCGACTACGCCATCTCGGGCGGTGCGCCGACGCCAACGTCGCTCATCGACGACTACCGCGACGAACTCGGCGTCGAGATATCAGCGGGCTACGGGATGACAGAGACAACGCCCGTGACGCACAGCGCCGAGCACAAGCCCTCGACGCTCGACTACGAGGGCGACAACCTCTCCGACCTCCGCGCGCACGCCGGCCTGCCGAGTCCGGGCGTGATGATGCGCGTGATCGGGGACGACGGCGAGGAGGTGCCGTGGGACGGCGAGTCACTCGGCGAACTCCTGATGAAGGGCCCGTGGGTGACGACCGAGTACTTCAACGCGCCGGAGGCGACGCGCTCGGCCGTGACCGAGGACGGGTGGCTCCGGACGGGCGACATCGCCCGCGTGAACGAGGAGGGGTACGTCGACGTCGTAGATCGCGTGGACGACCTCGTGAAGAGCGGCGGCGAGTGGATATCGACCGTCGAAGTGGAGAACCGCCTGATGGCCCACGACCGGGTCGCCGAGGCCGCCGTCGTCGCCGTCGACCACCCTGAGTGGGATGAGCGCCCCGTCGCGTTCGTCGTCGTCGAGGGCGGCGTCGACGCGGACGAGGAGGAGACGCTCGCCGACGAACTCCGGGCGTTCGTCGCCGAGGAGTACCCGAAGTGGTGGGCGCCGGACGTAATCGAGTTCATCGACGCAGTGCCGAAGGGCTCCACCGGGAAATTCTCAAAGCGGACGCTCACCGCTGAGTTCGTCGACGAGGCCATCGAAGAGGCCGTCCGGAAACGCGCGTCGCGCTGACGCGCGGAGGACGATCGAAGCCGCGTCGTTCCGGGTCCGCACTCCCAAAACAATAAGCGACAATAGTGTGGGACTCCGGGTATGGACGTTAAGCTGAACGCAGAGCAACGGCAGATCCGCGACTTCGTCAACGAGGAGGTCGTTCCGATCGCCGCCGAGATTGATCAAACAGACGAGATACCCGACGACCTCCTTGACGCCCTCGCCGACCTCGGTCTCATGGGGATGCCGTTCCCCGACGAGTACGACAGGAGCGGCCTCGACCCCCACTCGTACACGCTCGTGCTCGCCGAGATTAGCCGCGGGAGCGGTGGCCTCGGCACGCTCATTGCCGCGCACACGAACCTCGCGGCGAATATCCTCTACGTGTACGGCGACGAAGACCAGAAGACCGAGTACCTCGCGGCGCTCAACCGTGGCGACGACATCGGTGCATTCGCGCTCTCGGAAGCGAACGCCGGTTCCGACATCCCCGGGATGGAAACGACCGCTCACCGCGACGGCGACGAGTACGTCGTTGACGGCGGGAAGCTCTGGATCTCGAATAGTTCAATCGCGGATACGATCACGCTCTTCGTGAAGACAGACCCAGACGCGGGCAGCGTCGGTATCTCGACGTCTATCGTCCGTCCCGACGAAGACGATGGTTTCCACGTGGAGGGAACTGAGGAGAAACTCGGCGACCACGACTGTCCGACCGCCGAGTTGTGCTTCGACAAAATGCGTCTCCCCACGGACCGTCTCGTCGGTACGGAGGGCGACGGCTGCCAGCAGGCCCTCAAAACGCTGAACGCCGGCCGGATCACCATCGCAGCCCCGATGGTGTCGAGATCGCGGCGGCAGCGCGTGACGCCGCCCTCGACTACGCCCAAGAGCGCGAGCAGTTCGGGAAGTCAATCGCAGAGTTCCAGGCGGTCCAGCACAAGCTCGCCGACATGGACACGAAGGTGGAGAGTGAGCGCCTCCTCATGCACTGCGCCGCCCAGTTGAAGATGGACGGCGAGCACTTCGTGAAAGAGGCCGCGCAGGCGAAGCTCTACGCCTCAGTGGTGAGCCGGGAGGTGGCGAACGAGACTGTCCGGGTCCACGGCGGCTACGGCTACACGCGGGACTTCCCGGTTGAGCGCTACTACCGAGACGCAAAGCTGAACGAGATATACGAGTGAACCTCTGAGATACTGTGGAAAACCATCGCTCAAGAGCTCATGCGCTGATCGGCCGGTCGCTCGCGCGACGGCACAATGTCGTCACTGGTCGGCCACGGGCGAAGACTTTATGCGGCGTGTGATGTGACGTGACACGACGATGCGTAGTTCCGCGACAGGCAGAGACGCGACAGTATTGAGCGACGAGCAGGCGCGGATGAAGAGAGTGACGCGATGAGCGACGATCCAGCGGACGACGCGGTGCTCGTCAACGTCGACGGCCCAGCGGCGACAGTGACGCTCAATCGGCCCGAGCGGCGCAATGCACTCTCCCACGAGATAACCGCTGGGCTGAGTGATGCGCTCGACACCGTGGAGGACAGCGACGTGCGCTGTCTCGTGCTTGAAGGCGCTGGCGGGGCGTTCTCCGCCGGCGGCGACATCGCGCGGATGCGCGAGCGAATTGACGACGTGGGAGATCTAGACGACCGCGTGCGCGAACTTGAGCGCTCAACGGCGCGGATGCTCGCTCGCCTTGTCGAACTCCCGATACCGACCGTGGCGAAGGTTGACGGCCCCGCGGTCGGCGCGGGTGCGAACCTCGCCATCGCTTGCGACCTCCAGTTGGCGAGCGAACGCGCTGTGATGGGATTTGTCTTCCGACAGGTCGGCCTGAGCGTCGACGCCGGCACGTCGTATCTCCTGCCGCGCCTCGTCGGCGAGAACGTCGCCAAGGAACTCGTCTTCACGGGGGAAATCGTCGACTCCGACCGGGCGCTTGACCTCGGTCTCGTGAACCACGTCTACCCCGAGGAGGAATTCGACGAACGCGCCGACGCGTTGATCGACCGGGTGGCGACCGGGCCGACGGTGGCACTCGGACACGCAAAGGACCTTCTCGGGTCGGGGTTGGGGAAGGATTTGCGGCAAGCGCTCCACGACGAGTCGGTCGCGCAGGGCATCGTCTTCGACACGGCCGACCACGTCGAGGGCGTCTCGGCGTTCCTTGAGGACCGTGACCCCGACTTCGAGGGACGCTAGGTCTCGCCGTCAGACCTCGGGCGACTCAGTGATCCGGGGTTTACCCGCGACGGTGATCGTCTCGCCGACGACGTAGGACGACGCCTCGGAGGCGAGGAACTGGGCGGTGTCGGCTATCTCCTCGGTCGTTCCAATCCGTCGGTTTACCTCCGCGCGGTCGATGTCGTCGGCGGAGACGCCCATCTGGGAGGCGACGCCGGGCGTCGCAACGAACCCGGGCGCGACGCAGTTTACGCGGACGCCCTCCGTGGCCCACTCGGCCGCGAGCGTCGTCGTGAGATTCACGACGCCCGCCTTCGCGGCGCCGTAGTGACTCATCTCGGGCGACCCCCGGATGCCGGCGACGCTCGCGATATTGACGATGTGGCCGCCGCCGTTCTCGCGCATTACGGCGCCCGCGGCCTGCGAGCAGTGGAAGGTCCCCGTGAGGTTGATGTCGAGGATTGTCTCCCAGCCGTTCTCGGAGATGTCCTTGAAGGGCGCTATGAACGACGCGCCCGCGTTGTTCACAAGGATGTCCACGCTCCCGAACTCCCCCTCGGTGGCCCGGATCATTGCCTCAACGGCGTCTCGGTCGCGGACGTCGCACTCGACGGCGAGCGCTCGTCCGCCTTCGCGGTCGTTGATCGTGGCGGCGACCGGATCTACGTTGTCCTGATCGCGTGAACTCACGACGACATCCGCACCGTCGTCGGCGAACCGCTCGGCGATGGTGCGCCCGATACCGCTCGACGACCCAGTGACCACCGCGGTCCGCCCCGCGACACTGAATTGGTCGGTCGTCATCTCGTGACCCCGCGTCCATGAGTGGTATTGGCTGTCATGTCAACTCCGTCATTCGGTTCTCGGCGTGAGGTAATCAATGCACCGCCGGTCGGTCTCTCAGGCGTCGTATCGGGTGGCGTCCGCTATCTAGTCAGGGTCGACGTCGTCGAAGGCGTCACGGGCGATGACTCGCTTGTGGACCTCGTCGGCGCCGTCGACGATGCGGAACTGGCGGACGCTCTCGTAGAAGTCTCCCAGCGGGTGGTCCTTCTCGATACCGTTCCCGCCGCAGGCCCAGACGGCGTCGTCGATGACGCCTTGCACGACGTTCGCCGTGAAGACCTTGCACATCAAGATGGGGACACGGGCCCCCTCGTCGGCGGCGATGCGGCGGGCGGCGTCCCGCACCATCGTCCGCGCGGCGTGCAGTCGCGTGGCGGCCTCCGCGACGTCAAAGCGGACGGACTGCTTCTCCGCCAGCGGCGTCCCGGATGCCTCTCGCTCGCGTACGCCTTCGCGACGTCAAGAGCACGTTCCGCCATCCCCGAGTAGCTCATGCAGTGCGTGAGGCGCGCGGGCCCCGAGACGCTGCTGGGCATGCGTGAATCCCTCGTTCTCTGTCACGAGGAGATTCTCGGCAGGTACGCGCACGTTGTCGTACGTGATCTCGGCGTGTCCGACGCCCATGAGGTCGCCGCCGACGTGGGGGACGTCGTGGACGACGTCAACGCCCGGCGTGTCCGCGGGCACGAGGAAGAGCGAGCACCCCACGTAGGGGTGGACATCGGAGGCGGTGCGCGCCATCACGATGAGGACGTTGGCCGCCGAGTTCCCTCCCCCTCCCTGCATCGGCTCGGTCATTGAGAAACCCAAACGTGTCTCGCCCGCGACCAGCGGGTCAAGCCAGCGTTTCTTCTGCTCGTCGGTACCGACGGGTTTGAGCGCGTGCACGTTCACCTCGTCCGGCGCGTCCCCGCGCTCCTAGTGCGTGCCCGTCGGATTATCGACGGAGACGAACCATTTTGACGCCGGTGGAGTTAAGTCCGTTATCCACCCAGTCGGTAGTGTGATTAACGTTCACCAGACCCGTGGTATTGACGCAAGCGACCGGTGGGGCGCGCGCAGGCGCTCAGGGGGCGGGACGCGATGACGGGCGGCGCAGAAGCCGACGACCCGCGACCGCTCCCAGAGGTAGATGTTGCCTCGCTGGAGTCGTTTGTGGAACGCCACGGCTTCCTCTCGTGGCTCGGCGTCACCGTCGAAGACGCCGCAAACGGTCATATCGAACTCGGCGCGCGCCACGATGAGCGGTTCGTCAACCCGAGTAAGAACGCGAACGATATCGAACCCGTCCACGGTGGTGTGACGGCGGCGCTCGTCGACACCGCAAGCGGATTCGCGCTCCGGACGACGTTCGATGACCCGGGCACGGCGCGGCTAACGACGACGGACCTCGACGTCTCCTACCTCCGACCGGCCGTGGGTGACCTGATCGCCACCGCGGACGTCGTCCGCGCGGGCGGGTCGACGGGCGTCGCGGATGTCTCCGTAGAGAGTGAGACGCCGGACGGCGAGCGCAAACAGGTCGCAGTCGGCCGCGCGACCTATCGGCTCTTCCGTGACACCACCCAGGAGGCGAACTGATGGCGTACTCCGACCTCGAAGTGGGCGACCGGGAGGTGACGGGTGGCCGAACAGTCACGGAGGCCGACCTCGTGAACTTCGCGGGCGTCAGCGGCGACTTCAACGCCCTCCACACGGACGCCGACGCGATGGCGGACTCGGACTTCGGCGAGCGCATCGCGCACGGGGCGTTCGTCTTCGCCGCGATGACCGGGCTCCTCTGGCAGGCCCGCGACGACGAGGACGCCGTCGTCGCCTTCTACGGCGTCGACGGCTTGCGGTTCCGCGCGCCGACATTCGTTGGCGACACCATCCACGTCGAACTCGAAGTCGCGGAGAAACGCCCGCACGACCACCCGGAAGCCGAGGGCGTCGTCGCCTACGACATCGAAGTGCAGAAGGCGGACGGGACGGTCGTTCTCTCGGCGACGACGCTCTCGCTAATGCGCTAAGGACGCTACTCAGTGATCCCCTTACGAACGTCATCGGGGAGCGGCGTCGGGTCGCCATCGCCGTCGACGGTGACGAGCGTCATCTCGGCCGTCGCGGCGACGAACCCCTCGAAGCGGAGTTCGTACGCCGTCGTCCAGCTTGACCACCCGACATCCGTGACGTCGACGCCGACGGTGGCCTCTCCCCGATCGTCGACCGGCCGGTGGTAGTCGAGGTCAAGGTGCGCGACGACGAACGTGACGTCCCCAGCGTCCGGGTCAATGCCGACGGCCTCACGAAGATAGTCGATACGCGCCTCCTCGAAGAGCGTGACGCAGACGGCGTTGTTGAGGATGCCGACCGTGTCGAGGTCGGCGTAACGGACGTTGACGGCGGTTTCGTAGCGTGGATCGTCCATAATGTGGTGTGGCGCCACGGGACGCAAAACGATGTCGGTCGGGCGCGCCCCAGCGAGGCGCCACCGGGAGTTATGATGGATGCATCCGAACACCGAGTCGTGACTCGACTGGATACTCACGACATCGACCGCATCACGAACGTCTTCGAGCGACACCTCGACGTCGGCCTCCATCACGGGGCCCAGCTCGCCGTCTCCGTCGACGGCGAACTCGTTGTCGACGTGGCCGGCGGGATGACCGGACCCAACGGAGATGCGACGACACCAGAGACGCCCCACGTGCTGTTCTCCTGCACGAAGCCCTACTCAGGCGTCGCTGTCCACCAATTGGTTGAAGACGGTGCACTGGCCTACGACGACCGCGTGGTCGAGCACTGGCCGTCGTTCGCCGACGATGGGACGGCGAAGGCCGAGATAACGCTCAAACAGGTGCTCTCGCACACGGCCGGAATCCCGTACGGCGAGTTCGACGAGCGGCCGGACGCGTGGGGGGACTGGGACGCCGTCGTCGCGGCAATGGAAGAGATCGAACCTATCTACGAACCCGGGGAGCGGCCGGCGTACCACGCGTTCAACTACGGCTGGCTGGTCGGCGAACTCGTCCGGCGCGCGAGCGGCCAGCCGATAGACGAGTATATCGCCGAGCACGTCTTCGAACCGCTCGGGATGGACGACACCTCCATTGGAACCGATGACCCTGAGCGCGTGGCGACGCTCGCAGGCTTCGACGTTTTCGACCGGTGTCGTGACCCCGGTGAGGGCCTAGGCATCCCGGCAAGTGACTCCGCGGCGACGTTCAACCGCGCGGACGTGAAGCGCGCGGTGATCCCGGCGGCAACCGGCATCGGGACGGCGCGCGACATGGCGCGCTTCTACGCGTGTCTGGCGAACGGCGGCGAACTCAACGGGACCCACATACTTGAACCCAAAACGATTGAGCGGGCGACGCGGACGCACGCAGAGACCGACGACGACGGCACGCTCTCGCGACCCGCGCGCTACGGTCTCGGCGTCTGGACCGGTGGCCTCGCCAACGACATGTTCGGGACGCTGAGCCCCGAGTCAGCGTTCGGCCACGCCGGCCTCGGGAGCGTCTTCGGCTGGGGTGATCCCGACCTCGGCGTCGGGTTCGCATACGTGACGAACGGGATCCGCGAGGAGTCCTACGAGCACGCCGCGCGCGTCAACGCCCTCGCGGACGCCGTCCGTCTGGCATTGGCGGACTGACACACGAATACCCGCGAGGACTACCACTTGTTCCCGGTATGCGGAATACCGGGCATCCATCGCGCGTCTATTACGGCTATATCTCTGTAAACGGCAGCATCATTCCGAAATGTGAAATCGTACTGGCGGGTCAACTCACCGACTGGCGTGCCAATAGGTGGTTTGAAACACGAATGCTAACGTCATGGGGGCGTTCCATATCACGGTACCGACACAGACGGCGTCGTCCATCGGTTCCCCCCGTGCGCTTAGAGTTCGAATACGCCTCAAGATTGGGGGTAGCGATGGAGACGATACGCATGCGCGAGTTCGGCTTCGCGAACGTCCAAAATACGACTACTCCGTCGAACGCGTTAACCCCCAAGAGATGGCGATAAGATGTTCAACTTCTCTCCGCCGAACCCACGTGGGATTCTTCTGTGCAAAGTGCTCCTGTGTCTTATCGACGGAAGGTGCGTCGTCGTCCCCGACGCGTACGGCTGCATCGCGGTATCGCCCGGACCGCACGCGGACGCGAGCGGGAACGCGCACGTCTGGGCGATCGGGGCGAACAGAGGGAAGCGGCGTTCGCGGCCGAGACGGTCATGTTGAGCATCGAGTAGGTCGTTGATGAGGGCGTCATTCGGAGCGACTCGAACCGCATGCTCTACACGGAAGATGGCGTGGACTACGTTGTCAAGAGGCCCTACGGCTCGCACCTCTCGCACGCGCAGGGGTACTACGACTGCGACAACGACGCCTACCCCGAGTGGGACGAAGTCTCGAAGTCCCGCGAGGACATCGGGGAGTGGCTGGACAAGTACACGAACCTCGCGTGCAATCTGGCCAAGCGCACGCATGCGCCGACCTTCTCTACGAGTCCGGAACGGTCGGATCGAATCCGTCGAAATTTCCGCTCTCCGTGGGCGACCTCGTGCTTGGTCGGGCGCAGTGAACGTCGAACCAATGATGGAAAGTTTCTCCTACAACCTCCAGACGGGCCGCATCGACGTTGGCTTCCTCGGTGGCACGCAGGTCAACAAGCACGGGAAGATCAACTCTACCGTCATCAGCGACTACGACGGTCCCATGGTCCGCCTCCTTGGCAGCGGCGGGGCCTGTGAGATTGCGGCGAACGTTGACCGCACCATCATCATCGCCCCCTATTAGAAGCAGCGCTGCCGCAAGAAAAATGGACTTTATCACGAGCCCAAGATTCATCGAAAAGATCCGCGAGGAGAAGGGCCTCTACGGCGCCCCCGAAGCCGTCATCACGGACAAGGCCGTCATGGCGTTCGACGACGGCGAGACGTACGTCGATTCTTCCCACCCGGGCGTGACGAAGGCGGAAGTCGTCGGCGCGACCGGCTGGGACGTCGACTTCGTCGACGAATGACGAGCGCGCCATCATCCGCGAGGACCTCAACCCCGACGGCGTCTGCCTCGACTAAGGAGACACAGAAGGTTTTCAGAGAGGAAATGAGAGAACGTGGGTTCCGTCGGCAACCAGTCGGCTACGCCTTGCCATGCCGTTTTGCTGTCGAAGCGGCGCGTGTCATCCTAGAGGGGGCGGAACTTTGCGCCGTAGCGGACGACACCTTCGTCTTCGTATATACGTCGGATAGTTGCCTCGACGCGGTCGCCGCGCTCGGGGGTATGCGGGTCGCAGTCGGTGAGCATCCCGGGGAGGCGTGCGCCCCCGTCAAGCTCGACGAGTGCGACGCCGATTGCGCCTTCCGCGTCGATGAGGGCTTCGAATTCGGGCGGTGCGCCGCCTTCGATGACAGTCTGTGCTACGATTTTCCCGGTACCCTCGGGTTCGACGGGGTCGAGGGCGTCGACGGCGTTACATTCGACGCACGCGCCCTCCGGCGGGAAGGTATGCGCGCCGCATTCGGTGCATTCGCCAACGACAAGGCGGTAGCGGCTGTCGAGCTGCCGCCACCACGTCGGGACGCTGACGTAGGCTCCCATCAGTTCTCACCCCCACTGGGAAGGACGTGGCCGCGTTTCCGCAGGTATTCCGCGTAGGTGATGTCCGTTGTATCGTGCGTCCGGTCGATGTCGAGGTGTCCTTGAATCATGACTGCGTCCGCGCCCGCGCCGTCGCCATAGCCGACGACGAGCGTCTTGTTCGCGTCGGTCTCCCAGGCGGCGAGGAGGGAAAAAAGCGCGCTCGCCGCGCCTGTGTCGCCGAGTTCGCCGGCCAGATGCGTCACATCGGCGTCGAGGCCGAGCGCGCGCGCCCCGCGACTGGGGAGGCTGCCGTTCGGTGCCGAGAGCGCGAGCGCGTCCGGGTCAACGTCCAGCTGGTCGACCGCGCCCGCGAGCGCCGTGCTGTACGCGTCGCGCTCGTAGGTCGTCGCGCCGTACTCCTCCACCGTGTCGCTTCCGCGCTGCCGGAACCGCGTCCCGGGATACTCCCGAGCGAACGTCGCCGAGTCGGTGAGAGCGACGCTCCCAGCCGGGCCCGTGAGGAGGGCGACCGCGCCCGCGCCGGCCGCGTGGTCAACGGCGTCGTTCGGCCCGCCAACCGGGGCGTCGGCGGCGACGGCGAGTGCCGGGCCGTCCGCCCGCGCCGCAGCGAGGAGTGCGCGCGTTCCCGCGCGCGTCGACTGCGTGAAGACGGAGACGTCGAGTTCGTCGGCGAGGCCGAGCATCTCCGCGACCTGCACGCCGATATCGCCCTCCTCGATTGGGGGCGTCGTCGTCGCGAGCGCGAGCGCCTCGACATCTTCGCGTGCCTTGTCGCTCGCGGCGAGCGCGTCCCGCGCGGCCTCGACGGCCATCGTGACCGCGTCCTCGTCGCCCGCCGGGACGCGCTTCTCGTGTACGCCGCGCGCGCGGAAACCGTCCCACGCGTCACCGATTTCTTCTGCGGTGATGCGGTAGCGGGGGACGTACGCGCCTGCCGCTTCGATGGGATTCAGGTCGCTCATGCCCACCCCTCCTCGAAGACGTTGACGACGACGGCACCGCCCGAACCACCGACGTTGTGCGTGAGTCCTCGACTGAGCCCGTCGACCTGCCGGTCACCGGCCTCGCCGCGGAGCTGTTTGAACACTTCGACGGCTTGCCCGCCGCCGGTCGCGCCGATGGGGTGGCCCTTCGACTTCAGGCCGCCGGAGAGATTCACGGGGCGCTCGCCGTCGGGGAGCGTCGCGCCGGATTCAATGTAGTCGCCGCCGTCGCCTTTCTCGCAGAACCCGAGATCCTCGTAAGCCATGAGTTCCGCGATGGAGAAGCAGTCGTGGACCTCCGCGAACTCAATGTCCTCGGGGCCGACATCCGCCTCGCCGTAGGCCTGCTCGGCCGCGTCGGCCGTCGCGGGAACACCAGTAATCGTGTCGCGCTGGAAGAGGCCGACGCGGTCGCTCGCCTGCCCCGTCCCGGTGAGTCGAATCGGTTTCTCCGTGAGCTCCTCGGCGGCGTCCTCGCTCGCGAGGAGCACGGCGCTTGCGCCGTCAGACGTTGGACAGCAGTCGTAGAGGTTGAGAGGGTCCGCCACGGTCGAGCCGTTCATCGCGTCCTCCAGCGAGCACTCGAACCCGAGGTGGGCGTGCGGGTTCTTCGCGCCGTTCGCGTGGTTCTTCACGGCGACGCGGGAGAGCTGTTCGCGCGTCGTCCCGTGCTCCGCCATATGTGCGTCTGCCATCTGCGCGTAGACGCCAGAGAACGTCGTCCCCGCCATGCGCTCCCACTCGGTCTCGCCGGAGACGCCGAGCCAGTAGCGGGTCTGCTCGCCGCTCATATCCGTCATGACTTCGACGCCGCCCGCGAGGACGACGTCGGCGACACCCGCGCGGATCGCGAGCGCGGCCTGCCGGAGCGCGACGCCGCTCGCCGCGCACGCGTTCTCCACGCGCGTCGACGCCGCGCCGTTGAGGCCGACGTGTTCCGTGACGCTCGGACCGGGCAGGCCGAGCTGGCGGCCGCCGACACCGAGCGTCCCGATGTACGATTCGTCCACAGAGTCCCGGTCGAAGTCGCCGTCAACGGAGTCGACGGCACCCTCGAAGGCCTCCGCGAAGAGAGAACGATACGATTCGTCCGGGAAAGAGCCGTAATCCGACTGGCCGGCTCCGACCATGTACACATTCCGCATACCACATCCTGTGTCACGGAATGGGTAAACGGTTTCTATTTACCAAGAAAAACAAGACCGCGCAGGGGACCGCACCGGCGTTCGATAGTGTTGTTCGGCGTGTTTCAGTTGGTCGCCACCGTGGCGTCAGTCGCGAGGACGTGCGTCTGGAGGAGGAAGAGCGCGCCACCGAGGGCGAGCGCGGCGAGGCGGACCGTCCGCGTCGAAAGCGCCATCGCGGCGATGCCGAACACGACGAACGCGGCGCGCGCCACGAGCGAGACTGCATGGCTTGGGAGCCTCGACCGGTCGAAGTTCAACCCGTGGATGACGAGCACGGAGCCGAGGAGGACGAGCAGGCCCGACCAGATGGTGTAGAGCGTCAGGCCACCCGTCACGATTTCGGGGTTGTATATGAACGCAAACGGCAAGATGAACAACGGCGCGGCGAGCTTCAACGCCTCGAGGCTCGTCCGCCAGAAGTTCGACCCTGCAATTCCCGTCGTTACCACCACCGCAATCGCAATCGGCGGTGTGATGCCGGAGAGGATGGCGGAGTAGAAGACGAAGAAGTGCGCGGCGAGGTCGGACACGCCGAACTGGCTCGTCACCGTCGGCGCGATGAGGAGCGCGACGATGGTGTAGGCGGCCACCGTCGGCATCCCGAGGCCGAGTACGAGACAGATGACCATCGCGAGAATAATGGTGATGAGCATGACGCCGCCCGCGACGCTGATGAGCGCGAGAGAGAGTTTCCCTGGGACGCCCGTGGCGTTCAGCAGGTCGACGATGCCGTTCACCGCCGCGATGATGATGGCGATGGGCGCAAGCGTCGTCGCGCCGTACTTTACGCCCGCGATGGTGTCGAGGACCTGTTGTTTGACCGTAGCGACGACGTCCTCCTCGCTCTGCACTGCGCCGAGGAGGATGGGGATGCCGGCTCCCGTGGCGACCATCGCAGCGCACGTGTAGAACGCAGAAGAGACGACCGTCCACTGCGCGATGCCGAGCAGGTAGAGGAGGACGGCGAACGGCACGCCGAACCGCACCGCCTCGACGACCGGGTGGTAACCCGAGTCGAGGTCCTCAAGGCGCGATTCAAGCTGGGACTTCCCCTCGTCTAGTTGCTTCGACGACATGTAGTGGACGCCGATGGCGACGGAGACGTAGAAGACGATAGCCGGAATAATACCGGCAATTAGAACCTGCGTGTAGGTGATGCCGAGGAGCGAGGCCATGACGAACGCGGCCGCACCCATCACGGGCGGCATGATCTGTCCGCCCGAGGACGCGACGGCCTCAATACCGCCCGCCGTCTCCGGCTTCATACCGTTGTTCTTCATCAGCGGGATGGTAAACGATCCGGTCATCGCAGCGTTCGCGGTCTGCGCGCCGTTGATAGAACCGACGATGAGGCTCGACAGGACGGCGGACTGCGCGACGCCCGATTTGAAGTACTTCGCGGCGTTGAACGCGAGCCGCATAATGAGCTGAAACGCCCCGTACCCTCGTAGCAGCCCGGCGTAGAGGAGGAAGAGCGCGACCCAAGCGGCGACGATTTGCGTGATGGAGCCGAAGAAGCCGTCGAACTCCAAGACCAAGAGATTGATAACCTGGCGCTCGCCGACGCCGCTATGCTGGAGCAACCCGGGGAAGAACTCTCCGAAGCGCGCGTAGACAATAGCGAGCAGGATGACGCCGACGAATGCCGCGCCGAACGCCCGGTACGTGAGGTAGATAATCGTGATCGTGAACAGTGCGGCGAGCGCGTATTCGTACTCAAGTGCGTACCCGACGCGCGTCGTCGACAACACCTCGTAGTTGAGGTAGACATAGATGCACGTGAAAGTCGAGAGGCCGGCGAGCATCCACAGACCGAGGCGTTCGAGCCGGTCTGCCTCCCCGAGGTCGATGAGCTCATGGAGGACGTAGATGAGGACGCCGCCGCCGAGGAAAATCGTACCGTACTGCGCCCGCGGAAGCTCTTGGTTCAGCGCGTACAACAGGACGCGCGCCCAGAAAATCAGCGAAAGGAGCGTAAGCGCGTTGTTGAGCAGGTGCTCGCGCTCCAGCGATGCCGGCGACCAGACGGGGGGTTGGGAGTCGGTATCACTCATCGTCTCGAAGCGTCACTCCTCAACGCTGCCGCGTTCGTAGCTGCTCACGTCGACGTCTTGATCCTCAAGGAAGTCGTAGACGCCGGGATGAACGGGGAGCCCGTCGAGGTAAACCTCGGCCATCACTTCGGGGTCGCTGTGGTCGGCGTAGGCGGCCTGGCCTTCCTGGATGGCGTCGACGTTCTCGTGGCTGATCGTGGCGAGTTCGTAGCCGACGTCGCGGGAGATGTCCTGTCCGAAGAAGAATTGGAAGTCGGACGGGAAGGTACCGACAGTGTCAGCGCCCATATCCTGATTCCAGCCATAGACGTCAATCTCCTTGTAGCTCGTCCCACGAGTCTGCTCGATGCCTTGCTGGAGCCGGTCAGTGGGTTGGACGACGTGGAGATCCGTACGGGCGTCCACTTCAGTCGCCCATCCAGGAAGGTTCTGGAAGCCGGAACCATAGACGACGAGGGCGTCAACGCGGCCCTCCTCGACCGCGCCCGCAACGTCGCCGATATCCGCGTCAACGACGTTCGGTTCGAGGTCTTCCCACATGCCAGCGTTCTTGAAAACGGTCTCAGCCTGCTGGCGCAACCCCCAGCTCGGCGGGAGTGCCCAGAAGTTTTTCTCGACTAGGTCATCGCTCGTCTCGATACCAGAACCGTCCACCGCGACAATCTGGAGGTGGATAGAGACGATTTTGAACGCCTGATGAGGGACGGATGCAACGGGGTTCTCCGAGAACGGTGTCGCGTCCTGCATCGCCGAAGCCATCACGAAGTTCCCCGCACCCATCGCTCGGAGATTCCCCTGATTGTACTGCCGGAGGCTCGCCGGGTCGCCGCCCGTCTCCTGACTTGCCCACTGGATGGCCCCCGCGGGCTCGGTATCCGGCGACTGCTCTTTGACGACGCGTTGGAACGCGTTACTCGCTTGTCCTGTCGTCGTGCTCGCGCTTGCGATACCCGCTCCGATGGATGTCGACCCGCTCTCGCTGCCGCCGCCAGAACAGCCGGTGAGACCGCTAATTCCCATGACACCTGCAATACCAGTGGCCTTCAGCATTTGCCTCCTACTAAATTGCACCATACCCCAGACCCGGACACCAAGGCATATTAAACGTTTTCATAAATAGTGTACATTGCTCAGGGGGGAACGTGGGACCGCATTGGGTTCGTTGGGAGCGAGGCTGTGAACTACATAACACCTAAACCGCCTCGGGCGTGATGAAGTACCATGCAGCCGTTAGAGAATATTACCGTCATAGACGCGACGCAGGCCCTCGTGGGTCCTCTGGCCTCGCAGACGCTCGGCGACATGGGTGCGGAGGTCGTGAAGATCGAACACCCCTGTTACGGCGACCTAACGCGGGCGTACTCGCCGACGTACGGCGACGAACTCTCCGCGTACTTCGTGAGCCTGAACCGGAACAAGCGCAGTCTCACGCTCAACCTGACGAGCAATGAGGGGCAGGAAATCCTCCACGACCTCGTCGCCGACGCTGACGTCTTTCTCCACAACTTCAGCCCGGGGAAAGAAGAGACGTTCGCAGCGGACTACGAGACGCTCAATGGTGTGACCGACGACCTCGTCTACTGCGGGATGTCTGGGTACGGCGAGGGCAGCCCGTACACGGGTGAGAAATCCTTCGACATCATCCTGCAGGGCGAGTCCGGGATGATGTCCATCACGGGGAGAGAGGAGCATCCGGCGCGCGTCGGCGTCTCCATCAGCGACATCTCAGGCGCGATGACCGCCATCTACTCCGTCATGACGGCGCTCTACCACCGCGAGCGGACGGGCGAGGGGCAAGAAATCGACCTTGCACTCCTCGACACGAGCTTCCAGTTCCTTCTCTACCACGTCTCGAACTACTTCGCGACCGGGGAGAACCCACAGCGGATGGGGACACGCCACCCGAACTTGATGCCGTACCAGGCATTCGAGACGAAGGACGACTACGTCATCGTCGGCGTCATCAGCGAGAAGCACTGGCCGCCGTTCTGCCGCGCGCTCGGCTACGAGGAGTGGGTCGATGACCCAAAGTACGCGACGTTCACGGACCGCATCGAGAACCGGGACGAGCTCGACGCCATCCTCGACGACATCTTCGTCGAGAAAACGACCGCGGAGTGGCTGGAAATTCTCGAATCCGAGGACGTTCCGTGCACGCCGCTGAACTCCGTGGAGGACGTCGTGAACGACCCACACATCGAGGCGCGGGACATGGTGGCTGAGATGGAGCACGAGGAGCTGGGGACGCTCAAGTCGCCGGCGAACCCCGTGAAGTTCTCCGACCTCGAAACCGACCGGGCGGAGGCACCGCCGAAGCTCGGCGAGCACACGGACGAAGTGCTCGCCGAGCTCGGCTACGACGAGGAGGAAGTCGAGCGGTTCCGTGAGAACGGGGTCGTCTGAGTGCCGTCCAGCGTCGCCGCGCTCGCGGCACTCCCCGGTGAAGCCCTCGCGCTCGCCGCGGCGCTCGTCTCCTCGATCGGCTACGTGAGCGCGCGCCGCGGGCTCGACGACGTCTCCCCGGAGGCACTCGTCACGGCGACGACGGCGGTGAGCGTCTTCATTCTCCTGCCGCTCGTCTCCCTCACGAATCAGCCGCTCCTTTCCTCCACGGCCGCCGGGGTCTTCTTCGTCAGCGGCGTCCTCGGCTCTGGGCTCGGCCGATTCATGCTCTCACACGCCATCGGCCTCGTCGGCGCGGGCGTCGCCCACGCCGTGAAGTCCGCGAGCCCAATGGTTGCCGCCATCTTCTCCGTTATCTTCCTCGGCGAGTCGCTCTCCCTGCTGCTCGCAGCGGGCATCGTCGTGGTCGTCGTCGGCCTCGTTATTCTCACGCGCGCCGACGCCGCGGACGGCGAGCGCCACGCCGGCCTCTCCACGACTGCACTCATCGCGCTCGTCCTCGTCCTCTGGTTCGGCGTCACACCCGTCATCCGGAAATACGGACTCAGTGTGCTCGACGCCCGGGTTCTCCCGGCACTCACGATGAACTTCGCCGCCGGCCTGCTCGTCGGCCTCGTCATCGCGCTCGCCCGCGACCCCGACCAGCTCCGTACATTCACGCGCCCCGGCCCGCGGCGCTTCCTCGCCCTCACCGGCGTTTGCTGGACCGCCGCCATCACGATGTACTTCGCGGCCCTCGCCGTCGCCGACGCCGTCGTCGTCGTCCCCATTTTCAACGCCAGCCCGCTGTTCACTGTCACGCTCGGGATTCTCCTCCTTGACGAGGCGCAGGGCGCGCGTCGCCGGACAGTCACGGGCGCAGTCATCACGGTCGTCGGCGTCGTGCTCGTCACGCTCGGCTGAAATCCCATGGGAACGTTTATCCGGGCGGCGGGAACCCCCTAGGAGTATGCAGGTCGCTGTCATCGGTGCAGGCAGTATGGGACACGGAATCGCACAGGTCTCCGCGCAAGCCGGCCACAACGTCACGCTGAACGACGTGGACGACGAGCGCACCCAAGCCGGACTCGATAGTATCGAGTCGAACCTCCAAGGCGGCGTCGATCGCGGGAAAGTCACCGAAGACGAGCGGAACGCAGCGCTCGACCGGCTCAGCGGGAACGCCAACCTCGAAGCCGCAGTCGCGGACGCCGACATCGTCGTCGAGGCCGTCCCGGAGAACATGGACCTGAAGAAGGATATCTTCGAGCAGATCGAGGGCGCAACAGGCGACGAGACGCTCATCGGGTCGAACACGTCAAGTCTCTCCGTGACGGAGGTCGCGAGTGCGCTTGACGACCCGGCGCGAGCAATCGGCCTCCACTTCTTCAATCCGCCCCACATCATGCCATTAGTAGAAATCATCGTCGCCGAGCAGACGCTGAAGGCGACCGAGGACCGCGCAGTGGGGTTCGTCGAAGGCCTAGAGAAAGAGTCTGTGGTCGTACGGGACACGGCGGGGTTCGCGTCTTCTCGGCTGGGCGTCGCACTCGGCCTCGAAGCCATCCGGATGGTTGAAGAAGGCGTCGCGTCAGTCGAAGACATCGACATGGCGATGGAGGAAGGTTACAGCCATCCAATGGGGCCCCTGGAGCTCACGGACCTTGTGGGGCTGGACGTCCGCCTCGACATCGCGGAGTACCTCCGCGAGGAGCTCGGCGAGCGCTTCAAGCCACCGCAAGCGCTGAAGCGGAAGGTACGCGCGGGGAAGCTCGGTAAGAAGGTAGGCGAGGGGTTCTACGTCTGGGAAGACGGTAAACCGGTCGCAGTTTCCGGTTGGGACGACGCGTAGTCTCAGCGGATCAGAGTTCAAAACCCTCGGCCTTGCAGTCGGCGATCGTGCCGAGTTCGCCGCGACGGTGACAATCGATCGACCCGACGTTTGTAACGCGTTGAACACAACCGTTCGTGGAGAGCTGAAGACTGCGGTTTCGATAGGCGAAAACAATGTTCTCTTCTTCGTTCCTCGGAGCTCACGTACAGGATACGGCCTCTCACGTTGGTCGCCACGCTTCACGCCGCTCGGAATTCTGTCCTTCGCGATGCCGTCGTCGGCGTCAACGTCGTCGGATTCCGCATCTAGGTGCTAAACGCGTTCGACGCGTACGGTCTTCGATCGTACATCAATCCCGGATTATGAGCGACGATGGGGACTGGGCTTCCGTCGGCGATCGGCGCCGCGGTCAAGAACTCTAACTCGAGCGCTCGCGTCATCGTACTTACCGGTGACAGCAGTCTCACGATGTGTATCCACGTGTTTCACACAGCGGTTTCGGCCAGGATTCCGATCACGGTCGTCGACTTCGTCAACGACGACGTCCCGATCATCAGCGCAGAAGCGAAGCGGCGGGAAGAAATCGATGAGAGGTACGAGTCGTCGGCAACGATTGGTTTTGAAGCCGGTGCGTCCGGTTTCAGTGCGACAACATGGTTCGCGCGTACGCCGTCTACAAATTTTGACCGCTGTCAGTGAGGCGATCCGCAGTGATCATCCGTCGCTCACCGCGGTGGCAACAGATCCGGAAGGGCCACAAGCGAGCGAGTGGACGCCTGGACCATGACGTTCTGCAAGACCGAACTAGAACATCGGATTACCTCGTTTCTCCGGGCATTGAGACGGTTTCACTCCGTGAGAGGACGACACGGCCCGTCAATCACTCATAGATCCCTGCTCAGTTCGATTATGCTGGAAAGGCGAAGCTTGCGTTACAACAATAACAGTGTAATATGAGTGCTGCATGGCTCGTTTCATACTACATTATGGAAAGGAGGGGTTGGCACTGTCTAGTTGAGTCAGTTTGAGAAGTGAGCAGGTCGTTGAGTAACTTGTTCAGAGATGCTCGCAGACCTGCTCAAGGATGGCTTAGACGCGTATTTAGAAGAAGCTTGGGAGAACGAGCGGACGGCGACGCCCGTCAGGGCGTTCGCCGTCCGCCTCCACGAAGCCGGTTGTTGGCTTCGGAGGGCAACAACGATACTCGCTGAATTAGGCGTTGAACGCTCACATGGCGCGGTTTGGAACTGGGTACATCGACTGGCTGACAGCGAACGCGACCCGCCGACGGCGTCGCCGTCGCGGGTCGCTGTTGACGAGACTGCTGTCCGAATTAACGGCGGGCAGTCTTGGTTGTATACTGCAATTATTCTTGACTCAATGCTGATTCGCGACGTTGCGTTATTTTGACGTCATGACACTGATTCAGCAGCTGTGTTTCTTCACTGCCTCCAGCAGAGATACGATCTCGCAGATACCAAGTTCCTCGTTGATGGCGATGGATATCGAGCTTCCCTCTATTGATTAGGGTTGAGAGGTCAGCTCGACTATACTGACCGAAACCATATTGAAAAGTGGTTCCACCCTCCCCAAGATGCGGATCGACCGCTTCTACCACTCATGGATGGGTGGTCGGTCAAGCGCACGCAGATATATTGAACATTTCATACATTGCTACAACCGCCACAGACCGCATCAGGCTCTCAATGGAAAGACGCCAGCGCAGGAGGTGCAGAACTAGACAGTATCCTCGCAAGAAATACTTAACAAGTTAAACAGTCAACTGCTACCAACTGTGCTCGATACTACTGACGAACTTGACGACCCAATCCGCGTCCTCTACGTGAATTCCGATCCCGCGTTCGCGGAGTTGGTTCAAACCAAACTCAAACAGACAAGTACCGAAATCGACTGTATACTTGCCGATGGTATCGACGAAGCACTACGCAATCTTGCTGCGGGCCGGATCGACTGTATCGTAACGGCGTACTCGCTCGAAGATTCCGATGGTATCGGGCTTACGGAGTCGATTCGCCAGCAGAACGATGATATCCCAATAATCCTCTTTACTGGACAAGGTAGTGAGCAAATCGCGAGCGAAGCGACTCGTGCCGGCGTCTCGGACTACATCCCAACCCGGTCGGAGCGTGATAACTTCACACTCCTCGCGGCCCGCATTCGAACGCTCACAAGGGCTGCTCGCAAACGCATAGAGGCCGAGCAGACAAAACAGCGCTTTCGACGAAGGCTCGAACGCCAAGAGTTCCTCTTCGACCGCGTTCAGGACATCGCAGACATCGGTATCTGGGAATACTTCCCATCGAGCGGCGAACTCATTTGGTCTGACGGTGTCCGCCAGATTCACGGTGTCGACGAGGACTACGAGCCATCACTTGAGAAGGGACTCGAATTCTACCACCCCGACGATAGAGAGACGATTACCGAAGCAGTCGACCAAGCAATCGAAAACGGGGAACCGTATGACCTCGACCTCCGAATCGTGCGAACCGACGGAGAGGTGCGTGACGTTCGGGGATGGGGAGAATACGTCGACGATACACAGCGCGGCGATTCAGCACTTCGGGGAGTTTTTCAGGACATTACGGAGCGAAAGGCAGAACGCCGTGAGCATCGAGAGCTCGCGGAGGAATACGAGGCGTTGCTCGCAACATCCGGGGACGCGATATTCTTGCTTGACGTCGATACCGCTGATGAGGACCCGGCATTCGAGTTCGCCCGACTCAGTCCCGGATACGAGTCACAAACCGGAATTACAACCGAGGAAGTTCGCGGCAAGACGCCACGAGACGTGTTCGGCGACCAAGAGGGTGCTGAACTCGAGGCTAATTACACTCGCTGCGTCAATCAGGGAGCCCCAATCTCGTATCGTGAAGAGCTCGACATCGGTGACGGTGCTCAGTTCTGGGAGACCAGCCTCGCACCGGTCGTCGTCGATGGCGAGACCGTTCGACTCGTAGGTATCGCCCGGAACGTCACCGAGCAGGTTGAGCGGGAGCGCAAACTCGAGGCGACGAACCAGCGACTGGAATCGCTCATCGAGACCACGCCACTCACCGTCATGGAGATCGACACCGACGGGACCGTCATCCGCTGGAATGACGAGGCTGAAACCATGTTCGGCTGGTCGCGGGACGAAGTGCTTGGCGAGCTCAATCCGATGGTCCCCGACGAGCAGCAAGACGAGTTTGCCGCACATCGACAGCGCGTCCTGAACGGCGAGCGAATTCGAGCAAAGGAAATACGGCGAGAGACGAAGGGCGGAGATGAACTGGATCTGCTCTTGTCGCTCGCTCCGGTTACAGGTTCTGACGGAGAGATCACGAGCATCCTCGCCGTCTTGGAGGACATAACCGAACAGAAACGGTTGGAAGCTCGCCTCCGCTCGCTTCAGGACACCGCACAATCACTCAGCGGCGCTGAATCAAGCGACGAGATCGGAGCGATCGCCGTCGAAGCCGCGGCCGAGATACTCGACCTTGATGTCACCGGAATCTGGGAGTACGACGAACGAAAGACCGTACTTGTCCCAATTACGGAAACGCCCGCAGCACGGGCCCTGTTTGGCGATTCTCCCCGGCTCACTCCTGGAGACGGTCTCGCTTGGGACGCATTTGAGTCCGGCGAAACCAAGGTATATGATGATATCCAGGCCGAGGATCAACCCCACAACCCGAATACAGAGATCCGGAGCGAGATTCTCGTCCCACTGGGTGAGTATGGGCTCATGTCGACAGGGTCCGTTTCCTCGCAGGTCTTTTCTGAGACGGATGTCGACCTGTTCCGGATTCTCAGTGCGACTGTCGAGGCAGCACTCGCACGAGCGAGCAGGGAGGAAGAACTACACCGACAGAACGAGCGACTCGACCAGTTCGCGAGCGTCGTTGCCCACGACCTTCGGAACCCGCTTTCTGTCGCGATGGGATTCCTCGAAATCGCAGATGAAACCGGGAACCCGGAGCACTTTGAAAAAGTAGAATCCGCACACGAACGAATGGAACGACTCATTGAGGACCTCCTGACGCTAGCACGTGGGGAGACAACGATCGAGAATGCAGAAGAGATCGACCTCAAGAGTATTACGACGGAGGCCTGGGGATATGTAGACACTGATGAAGCAACACTTACAGTTGCAGATGAAGTTCCGACAGTCACCGGCGATGCAGGACGGCTGACCCAACTCTTTGAGAATCTGTTCCGGAATGCAGTCGAGCACGGGAGTACTGACGTCACAGTGACCGTGGGTCGACTAGACGATGACAACGGATTCTACGTCGAGGATACCGGCAGCGGGATTCCCCAAGAGAGACAAGGTGAAGTGCTTAAGCACGGTGTTACGTCCAGCGAAGGGGGAACCGGGTTCGGACTCTCGATCGTAGCCGACATCGCGAAGGCACACGGCTGGACGGTTTCAGTGACAGATGGGAGCGATGGCGGGGCACGATTCGAGTTCAACCGGTCAAGATAGTACTCGTTGACAGTGAGTAAACTGTAGCATGAAGATATATTGCTAGTTTCAACTACTGCTCGTGGTGGCATGCTCCATTATTTCATATCACAATGTTCAAGGGCTTTTCACGATCCATTCTGAAACTGTACGACGTCAATCTACTACGAATTACGTGTGCCAAGTGAAGTGCTCATGGACGGCGTTCTGGGCGTCAACTCACAGCAGCTTTATGTGGACGGCGGCCGTAAAAGTAGTCAAGGTAACAGGAATATCGCTGTAGCGGTCTGGATGAGCATCCGATGGCGTATTACCGCTTGACCCGCGTGTTTAGTCGACTGGTGAGGGAAAAATTCTTGTAGATCATCTAATACCTGCATGCAACGCCGGCAGTGGGCGGCGAGTTTCACGTGGTGGGCGCACAGTGCGTTGAAGCCAATCGAGTCAGTGGTATCGCGTCTGCAATAGACACACGAAAATCGGCTTGGCCGACCCGGACGCAGCCGTTAGCTCGTCAATGTCGGCATCAAATCAAGCGGTATCACGTGGGCTTCGATGCGCGCGAACTCCACGACGACGATGATGTCCTCGAGACTGGGGGCGAACCCGATATCGGTCTTGGCGGCGAACGTCTCAACGGTCAGTTCGAGCATCTGGTACGGATCATCCAGCTGGCATAGAAATCCGTAAGAACGACGTTGGGTTCTGCAATGACGTCGTTGAACTAGAACTGCCCGTCAATGTGAAGTGGACCGTTCATGGACACGATGCCATCGTCAGGTGCAGCATCAGTTGTCATCAACCGATAGTATGTATGCGTAGGCACTGTCTAGTTAAGCCAGCTTAAGAAGTGAGCAGTTCGTTAGTTTTGGTGTCTATGGTCAACCAAGAACTGCGCAGAGAGACGTTGGAGACCGCGAATATTGAATGTTCGAAGAGTGAATGGAAGATGTGCGTCCTGACGGGCGTCGCCATCCGCGCACGTTCCAAGTTTCTGCTAAGTCCGCGTCATAGAACTCACTAACTAAGTCTTCGAACTCGTGATACTCAACGGCCCACTCGTTCCTCAATCTAGCTTAACTAAACAGTGCGAACGTCGCGACAATTCTGAGCACTACGGACGAGAACAAGTCTAACCTGATGTCAGAACCATTTCCGGGCTTTCAATTGAGCAGTCAACTCGATGCTTTTTCGGAGACCTTGACGAATGATTCCGCTTGAGTTTGGGACGCCCTCGCCGTCTTCATATTCTAGCCCGCGCACGGCCACGACGGGGACCTGTTCGTCAGCTTGTCCGAATAGCAGCGCTGAACCCGCCGTGAGTTCGTCAGCGATGAGATCGACACCGCCTATTTTCGGCTGGTCGTAGAGGTCTGTTCGTCCGAAGTTAGTGTCGATTGCTTCGATTCCAGAGCATCCAATAGCTAGATCCATTGATCCCGGACCGGCAATTTCCGAGTCAGATAACACCACAGCGACGTCGGCCCCCGTTTGTGCTTCAATCCCTCTACGGAGCCGTCGCGCACTTTCGTTGGGATCTTTGGGAAGGAGAGTCATTTTTCCTTCCGGACTGTTCGACCAGTCGACACCCGCGTTCGTACAAAGTCGACCGTTGCGCTCGGTGACAAGCATAGAGGGAACATCATCAAGCGCTTCTTGAGCGACGTCGGGATCCACGGCATGTTCCAAGAGCAGATCCTCACCAACCTCTGCGATTGGGATTGCACCAAGAACGTCGCTTTCCTCATAGATAACTGCCACCTCACGTGGATCAATTCCAGTGATCTCAGCGACCCGCTGGTCACGCTCAGTAACATCAACATTATCAGCTTCAATGAGTCGCCCCTCGGCGAATGAAACGACTTTCGTAGTGATGACGATCACGTCGCCGTCTGACAGGGCGTACTCTTCGCCGGTCGTCGCGAGAATTCGTTCAACAAGGTCGTCATTCGGACCGACGCGTCCGATGTCCAACCCATGAAAGGTCAATTCTGGCATCAGTGAAATATTAAGCGTATGCTATTTCAGAGATAGTATTATTCTCACTCAATTGGAATCAAACGCTACAAAATCAGCGTTGCCTTGGATGACGGTGTGTTCAACGTCGCTGCCGAACGCATTGACGAACACCGCGGGGCGAGAAGACGCATCATCGGCGCTTCCGCTTCTCCAAAGATGTCAGCGACGTAGATAGGGCAGTAACCACAGCGTCACGTCCACTACCCATCCTCATCGGACTGATCATCGGCGTCCCGAAAAGGAACAGCATCGTGATCCCGTGTGTGGTCATCAGGGCGTTGTAGAGCCCGACGCCGCCGAAAGACGAGAGAATGTCCAGTTGGGGGGTGATGAGCTTAATGCGCATGAGCATCGCCGTGATGCCGCCCCACGCGAATGCGATGACGCCGAGTAGAGGATGCCGATATCCTTGTGATCAACCGTTGTCAGCCACCGCGTTAGTCCGGCCGGTTTCTCCACGTTCGCGGTTCGTTTGCCGAGGCCACCCGCAATTCCGGTCGCAGCGTACGCCTGCCAGTCCCCGAGACGCGTCAACCATCCCGCGACAATCAGGAGTACTAATCCCGTCACCACCGCGAGTATGAGTTCAGCGGATATCGCCATGTTTGCAGATATTGTGGCGATCAACCTAACACGTCGATTGGCGTGCGACAACTGCGTTGCCGCCGGGGCGACAGTTACGCTTCAGATCCGACGTAGCCGCACGCGAGTTGCGCTTCCGCACGTCGGAGCCGGCAGGAGAGCGTCGAACGCGGGAGGTTGAGGTCATCCGCGAGCGTGTCAAGCGTCGTCTCACGCGGCGTCTCGTAGTAGCCCGCGGCAACTGCAGCGGTGAGCGCGGCGCGCTGCTCGGCAGGAAGCGTGACCGTCGCGAGCGGGTCTGCTGCCAACCATCCGCGTCGCGCAGGTGACCCATGTGGAACGTAAGGCCATCCCGGAGCTTCGCATGGAGGGTATCGTAGAGCAGTCCGACTTTACGATCGCCGCGCGTGAGAACACGCCACTCCTCAGTGCCGCCGCGCCGATGCGTCTGCGCGAACGTCCCAGAGGAAAGGTACTGGCCGATGAGCGTCTGGACGGTCTCGCTGCCGTGGAGATCACACCAGTACGTGTAGAGGACACGCCAGTCCAGAGAGCACTCAAGGACCGCGTGGTCGCGCATGCCCCCACAATCGCCCACCGTGATCGAGTCAACGTCCATGGACGCGTCAAACCGGAGTTTTTGAACCCGCTTGAGGACGTCTTCCGGACCAGTAACCCATTCGAGACACCAAAACCGGTCACGGTCAATACCGGTGTGTAGCGCGCGACTGGCGACCGATGAGTGATTCCGAAACATGTCCATGAGTGGGTCGGCACCCACGTCGTACTCAACGCTGAACGCGAACTCACGAAGTGACTCCATCACATGGAACTCAGGACACCAAGGGGTTGAACATACTGGACCAAGCGTGCACGCCGCCGTCTACGGACTAGACAGACCGAGATCAGTTGATGACGTAAGTCGTCACACTGTTCGTCGAAGCGTTCGTCTCTCAGTCATTCCAGACCGCGCGAACGTGGCACATGAATATTATTTAATATATACTACGCCTAGCCGACCTCAGTGATGACACGATTTTTGCCGCCCGAGTTCAGGAACTACTACGCGACATGAGGCTCGCCCGAAGAGCCGTGCAGTATGTAAGCGGCACTGCTTATAGTAGGATCCAGATATCTTTGCGGTGGCAGCTGCTAAAGACTGGTATATTCGTTTGTTCTCGAAAACCCAGCGAGGGGGAGTGTGTAGATACTTCTGGTGATCACTATAACCTTGACAGCGGTCTCGTCAACCGCGACCCACCTAGGGCGCAGCCGAAACGGGGCGTATAGTGTCGACGATTAGATATATAATTCCGAAAGGCTCCATGCGAGCGTTCAACGTCTAATTCCGCTAAGATCGTTGTTGTCTCGCGGATCGAACAACCAGTTTTGTGGAGTGGAACGGCAAACGCCCTGATGGGCGTCACCGTTCGCTCGTTCTCCCAATTTTCTTCTAAATCCGCGCCTAAGTCATTCTTGAGCAGGTCTATGAGCGTCTCTGAACAAGTTACTCAACGATCTGCTCGCTCCTCAAACTGGCTTAACTAGGTGCCCCACACCAGCAAATTTTCTCCAAACCGTGTGACTTTACACGCCTAGATTCCCATAGTAAGACCATGAAGGTAGCCAAGGTGACAGATTTCGGCGGGAGCGAGAACGTCGAAATCGCAGAGCAGGAGAAACCAGAGCCTGGATCGGGCGAGATTCGGATCGAGGTGAAAGCCGCGGGAATCAACTTCGCGGACATCATGCAACGTCGCGGGCAGTATCAGGGCGGACCGAAGCCGCCGTACGTCCCCGGGATGGAAGTCGCGGGTGTCGTCGACGCCGTCGGAGAGGGCGTCGGCCGCGAGGTCGGCGACGAGGTGATGGGCTTCGTCGAGGAGGATGGCTACGCCGAGTACGCCCTCGCCAACGCAACGGGGCTGTTTGACCTCCCCGAGAACATGTCCTACGAGGAGGGCGCGGGATTTCCCGTACAGTTCCTCACCGCACATAACTGTCTGTTCGAGTGGGGTGACATGACTGACGACGAATCAGTACTGATCCACGCCGCCGCGGGTGGGGTCGGGACCACTGCCGTCCAGCTCGCGAGCAACGCTGGTGCGGAGGTGTTCGGCACAGCGAGTACGGAAGAGAAAATCGGCCTCGCCGAGGACCTAGGTTGTGACCACCCGATCCAGTACACCGAGGAGGACTTCGTCAAGCAGGTCAACGACCTCACCGACGGCGACGGTGTTGACCTCGTGCTCGACGGGATCGGTGGCGAGACGTCCACCAAGAGCCTGAAAGCGCTGACCCATTTCGGTCGGATGGTCTCGTTCGGTGCGGCCTCGGGCGAGCCGGGCCAGCCCAACACCGCCAATCTCCTGTTCAACAATCATACGATCATCGGCTACCACCTTGGGCAGGCCATGTACCGGGACCCCAGTCGCGTGTTCCAGGCCGTCCCGAAGCTGACCGAACAGCTTGAGACGGGTAATCTCGAGGTGATCATCGGGACGAGCTTCGACCTCAACGACGCCGCCGAGGCCCACCAGTACATCGAGGACCGCAAATCTAGCGGCAAGGTCGTACTGAAACCCTGACCTGCTGGGCTCGACGTATCACTGCCCGAAGGCACCAATAATATTAGCAAGAGCCAGTCCTTAGCCAAGACGATGACCCGCGACGCCGTCTAGGACGGGGTCGCCAAGTTCGCCGAAGACATCGTTGACATCGCCTACGAAGAGTTCGACGTGGTCGCGGTGTTGCGGGAGAGGTTGAGTGCCAGCAGCCGAGTTCTCAACAGACTCCTCAAGAACAGCCGCCGGCTCGATCAGCGCGTCGTCCGCCCGGGGTTACAGGACTATCGCCAGCAAGTTCTCGCCTAGTGAGAGTGTCATAGAACTGTTCGCCCACCTCCCGCGAGTTCGTAAATCGGGCACTGTCTAGTTTAGCACCTCCTCGACTGGCGTGTTTCCGTCGAGTGATTGATGCGGTCTCTGATGGTTGTAGTAATGTACGAACTGTTCAAATCATTTGCGTGCGCTCGACCGACTGCCCACCCACGAGTGATGGAAACGGTCGATGCGCATCTTGAGGGTGTGGAACCACTTTTCGATGAGGTTTCGGTCGGTATAGTCCACCCGGCCGTTCAGTCCTAATCGAGAGAGGGCAGTCTGATAGCCGAACTGGTCGACGAGAAACACCGCGTCGGAGAGATCGTGTTTCTCGCGGAGTCCATGCAGGAACGCAGCCGCCGGATCGGTGCCATGCCGTCCAAACAACGCGACGTCAAGAATCAACTTCGTGTCGAGGTCGATTGCAGCGTACAACCAAGACCACTCGCCATTGATCTTGATAGCAGTCTCGTCAACTGCGACCCTTGACGGCTTCGCCGTCGGCGGGTCGCCAACGCTATCAGATACCCGATGTACCCACTGAAAGATCGCTTGGTGTGAGTGTTCCACGCCGAATAGCCGAAGAATCTCTTTTGTCTTTCGAAATGAAAAACCGGTCGCGTGGAGACGGACGGCGACGCCCGTGAGGGCGTCGCCGTCCGCTCACGCTCCCAACATTCAAGATTCGCTGTCTCCAACGTCTCTCTGCGCAGTTCTTGGTTGCGCATAGACACCAAAACCAATGAACTGCTCACTTCTCAAACTGGCTTAACTAGACAGTGCCATGTTGGAACACAGTGCCACTTTTCGATTGTTTCTACACAGATCTAGAGTTCACCTAGTGGGCAGACATCTGTGACACCACGTTAACGCAGTAGACGCCACCGATAATGAGGCCAATTCCGAGAAGACCGGCTAGATCAACTGGTTCATCAAAAACAACGGCTCCGATACCTGCCACACCGACGATCCCCAAGGCTGCCCACGTTCCATAGACAACACCGATTGGTAATTGCTTTAACGTCAGTGATAGTAAATAAAAAGCTGCTCCGTATCCGAGAACAACTCCAACACTGGGAATGGGTCGTGAAAACCCCACAGAAAGCTTGAGGGCAGTTGTCCCGAATAATTCGGAGAGGATTGCACCAGCGAGCAGTACGTACGGATGCATATCAGTAGGATTCGAAGTCACCGGTATACGACTATTGAAACAAAACAGCACTTACAATCTGTTTGGAGGCACAATGACAACCCATGTCGGAATTGAGCGAGCTTGGACTCTCCAGTTACGAGGAGAAGGCCTATCGCACGCTTCTCGTGACGGGAGCAGTGACGGCAGCCGAACTCTCTGATACTAGTGGGGTCCCAAAAGGCCGTATCTACGACGTACTAAACAGCCTTGAAGCTCGCAAGTTGATCTGGAGACAGCCAAGCGACCCAAATCAGTACGTGGCCGTACAGCCAGAAACCGTCGTCGATAGGATTCTGGCTGAACGAGCGTATGAGCTGAAGCAGGAGTGGAATCGTTACCGCCAAAAAGCAGAAACAGTTCGTTCGAACCTTTTGCCGACACCACCGACAGAGAGTAGTTTCTGGCTTGGATTGCTCGGGAGCGACGAGATGAGTACAGCACTCCAGCAACATATGCGGACCGCGGAGAATGTTGTTCAAGCAACCTTTGGGCCTCCCTACGAAGATGCGACGTGGGAGACACTCCAATCTGAAGTGGAAGGATTTTTCAGGGGCGCTACTACAGGTTTGACTATTGACCTCTTATTTAGTGAGAAAGCAATTACCGTACTTCCTGACCGATTTCCAGACCTAATTGAAAACCAGTCCGCGGATATAACTGTCAGGACGATCCCGGAACTTGCGCTTTCGTTTGATATCGTGGATAATGTAGGGACGACGATCGATGTGGTCCATCCAGTATCTGGTGAAGACAGGATCGGTGTGATTGGGATCAAAGATTCGCAAGTCGTCTCCGAGTTTGAGCAGTACTTCCAACGACTGTGGACCGATGCTGTCCCCCTGCTTGAGTGAGTCAGTGATGATGGGAGGAAGACTGATTGGTGTAATTGACTCAAACCGATATTGCCTCTGTGCATTAAGAAGGTCAGTCTCAACCCCTAACATCTCTGGGTCAATATCGGTCTCGAAGATGAAGGCGGCGGGGTACTCTCGGTGTGGATCGGTGAAGGTGAAGTGCGTCTGTACGAGGTCTCGGGCGTGGTCCCAGTTGAGCGCATCGACGGCAGCCCAGAAGTCAGATTCGTCCGACTCAACCAGCGGCTGGGCGGCCTTGACCAGCCGATGCCGTCTGTTGAGTTGACCCCGTTCGATGACTTGCCGGCGGTCGCCACGGACGGACTGGCGGAGTTGGTCGAGATATATATCGGCCTCACGGATCCGGTCACGGTGGTCGTCGAAATTACCACCGCGGTCGGCGGCGTAGGCCAGTATCGGTTCGAACTAGTGAAGAAATCGATTTCGAGCATAGACACTCAAAAATCGTACCGCCTCTCTTTTCAGCCTTATCTGAACACCGCCGCTTCTCTATGACCCTGGGTTTACGTTGCAAGCGTTCTTACACCTACTAAGCGTGACCGAACGATACTATATTCATACAAACGAATTAGGGTCAAGGGACAGGTCGAAAGTAGTACAAGAATTTGTCAGAGGAGTATTGAAGTCAACAGACCGGAGTCCAGAAGCTATCCAACTTACGGGCATTAAAGACCTACTTGAAGAATACGTCAATCAAGAGGCTGTCAATCAGCTCTGTAAAAACGATACTCTGCAAACAACTGATGGCGTGATCGAAGGACAGGTCAAAGCAACTACCGAGAACATCAACAACGTAATTGACCTGATTTCAGACCCTCTCATCGAACTGCTCATCTACGATCAGAATCAGAACCTAATTTTTGCGAGGTATGACACCGACGAGAATCATATCCATTTCTCTGAGAGCGAGTTCGAAAAACTACGATCACGTCTTAGTAGTCGAAATATGAAGATAGTCGAACAAAATCCTTCTGAGCCCTATTGTTGAGCAAATCTGCAACATCTAACGTTCAGAGTGCCTTGTCGATGTTGTGAGTGAGACAGCCGACAACGAGTTCACGGAACTGCTTCCACCAGTGTCGTGAGCGGACGAATGCGCCGTATTTCCGTTTCAGGCGAGAGTTTACCGTTTCGTTCTGACTACGTTGACCGTAGAGATCGGCGTCCAGCCGGGCATTCCACGCCCGGTGAAGTGACGAGAACTCTCGGTGCTTGACCAGCGGACGAATATTCTCCTCACGAGCTAACGCCCGAACGTTCTGGTCGTCGTATCCCTTGTCACCGAGGAGAATCGCCACTTCGCTAGTGCTCCGCTTGATGAGTGACGGCGCGACTTTCGAGTCGTGTTTTCTGGTTGTCGTCACGTGCAGATCAAGGATAGCATTCACTCTCGTGTCCACGAGAAGTGTGACTTTCAACTGCTGAATCGTCAATTTCGTTCGCTTCGTGTAATGTTTCGAGGCGTGACTGCGATCGAACCCTGAGGCATCGATTCCGACGACACCGTTGGTCGGGAGGAGTGTGACCGAGAGGTTAAGAAGCACGCGCCATACGGCCATATCGAGCCGATTAAACGCTTTGCACAACGTAGAGGGACGGGAGTTCCTCCAGATTAATGGCCGTCCGAATGCGAGGCATCTCGATAAGTTCGTCAAGAAGCGTCCGGTACGTCGTATTCTTTCGAACCTTGAGACAGAACAGAACAATGTGTTGGCGAAGTGTGTACCGCCGTTTCGAGAACTTCGATGAATAGCGAGCGACAGCTCGACGAGCCAAGTGAAACGCCTGTTCAACAAACCGGAGCAACCGTGACTTCGGGAGGGCCTGCATTCAATGAGACTACCGGTCGAACCTGTAACTCTTTGAGGATTTCAACAGAGCCGCTCACGACTACGATTTCGCAAGGATCACAGATCAGACCGAAATCCGACGTCACCGCCAAGGATACATCTGAGAATGATTCTGATGAGGACTTGAAGACAGAGTTCAGTGACGAAGAAATAGCCCGAACGACACGGTTGGCTCGCGAGCACGCCTTCGGCTCGTTTGACTCCGGACGCGCAGCGAATGCGACCTACGAGGACGTGCGGTTTTCCGAGTTACAGACGTTCATGGGCATGGTCGGCTGTGGAACGGCACAGGGCGCGGCTCGCTTTCAGCACCGACGCGGGACGGAGTACGACCCACACGGTGATACGCACCTCCGAGCGGTCAAACAATTCACTCCCCAAGACTTCCTCGACGGCTTCGATTGTGCAACGGACCGAGTACTCTCCAGGATCGCATCCGAGGTGTCGTTCCGCCGGTCCGTGACGGTTGCGATCGACATCACGGCCATCCCCTACTACGGGCGAACCGCCGAGATGCCGATGGTGAGTGGGACGAAAGACGGCGAGGGCCGGGCGTTCAAGTTTGCGACGCTCTCGATCATCGGACAGAATATCCCGCTCGTTCTGGCCGTTGAGCCAGTGCGTGAGAGTTCGCCGTGGGACGAGAATCCGCCGAATCAAATCCATCGCGTCGTTCGACGATTAGTACTCCAAGCGAAAGAACACGTTCCCATCGAGACGGTCCTGTGTGGCCGAGAATTCGACTCGATGCGCGTCTTCCAGACCCTCTCGAATCTCGACGTGAACTACCTCATCCCCAAGCGCACCACCAACTCCGAACGCAAGGTGATCGACCAGATGGAAGAGGAGGGACGGAAGGTCGCGGTTGAGCCTGCGTCCGTTCATGTAGAGGCGGGTTCGCACCCGCTGCGTTTCCTGTACGTGCCGTCAACGAGCGGCGAAGGAACGACTGTGTTTGCGACGAATCTCCGCGTCGGGCCGGATGAGGCCGAAACGTTCTGTCGGCGGTATAGTCGTCGCTGGCAAATCGAAAACGAATACAAAAGCATCAAAGGCGATATCCTCGCGAAGACATCCTCGAAGGACTACCGCGTGCGGTTGTTCTACTTCGTGTTCGCGGTACTCTTGTACAATATCTGGCGGCTCACGGACTTCCTGCTGAAAGCGGGCATCGATGGCGAAATCGAGTATGCGCCCGTGCTGACCGCGGGTGAGTGTGTCGAGATCGTTGTCTCAGCGTTGATCCCATCCGACTATTTAGTGTAGCGGTATACGGTTTATTCATTTCTGGGCGGCCCAGATCGTATTAGTGTGTTGTCTGGTTGTCTGTCCCCGACATCACTACACCACAAGACCTAAGAAAGTAGACTGTATCGCTCTATCCGCCCAGAACCATGCCCTTAGAATCACCATACCGCCGAGCGAACCGTCTTCTCACTTCGACCTACTGACGATGCCGAACTACGCCCGCTTCGACGGCCTCGAGGAGTTCGCCCAGTTCTACGAGGCGGAGATCGTGCCTGCGCTCCGCGACGACGAGGACGTCGATGTCGACCCCGAGCGGGAGACGCCGACGTACGCGTGGCTGAAGGGGAACTATTCGGGGTTCGTCGAGCGCCTCCGTCGCGACTACGACCTCTCGCCGGGCGAGTTCTACGACGAGGTCGGGATTCCGCCGAATCCTGACGCGGACGACGATGAGTGGGGGCTCGACCACGACCCGACGGTGCGCGGCCTGGAGGACTACCTCGAGGAGCTCGAACGCGACCGCGGCCGTGCCGCGACGACGGTGGGTCCGCGACGCTCGCGGCTGCGGACGTACGTCACGACCTACCGCGAGGTGAACGGAACGAGCGATCTGCTCTCGCCGCTCTTGGACGAGACGGCGAAACCCGACGAGATCGCGCGCGTGCGGGACACGTTCCGTGTGCTCGACGACGAGTTGGGAACGCTCGCCTCGAAGAAGAAGTACGTCTCTGCGGTGAAGAACTGGTACACGTTCCTCGTCGAGATGGGGCGTGGGCTCTATAACCCGGCTGAGAACCTGCTGAATCGCTTCGGCTGGGACGAAGATCCCATCTACGACCATCCCGCGCTCAGTCGTGACGACCTCGCGGCACTGCTGGAAGTCGCGAGCGATGAGGAGCGCTTCCTCCTGCTCGCGCTCGCCGGCTGGGGATTGCGACCCGTCGAGGCCTGCGAGTTGCACGTCGACCAGCTCACGCTCGACCCCAAGGAGGGCGACGTCCCCTACATCGCCTTCGAAGCGGGCGAACGCAAGAATGCTCGCCGCACGCGGAACACGGTCGAGTTGCTCGTCGGCGTCGACGCTATCGAGGAGCGCATCGACACATTGGTCGAGGACGACGGCTGGACCGGCTACCTCCTCCCCGGTCAG
>Ga0207754_100090_pt1 | contig 76371 bp, 72 predicted proteins | sample A23E1SouthBayCA_FD_187728 | JGI IMG/M metagenome (GOLD analysis project Ga0207754, IMG submission 187728) | Aerobic enrichment media microbial communities from Eden Landing Ponds, California, USA - A23 E1 (SPAdes) | ecosystem: Environmental > Aquatic > Marine > Unclassified | place: Emeryville...
CGTCTCCCTGCCAGAACGTACCGGTCGATGAGACTGCCAACGAGTTGACGCCGAGGTCGATACCGAGGACCGTTTGGTCGGGGTGCCCGGCATCTGCCGAAACCTCTGCGTCACCGTTTCTCCGCCGAGTTGAGATGTGGATGTAGAACTCGTCGCCCATTGCGTCGTACCGAAGCGTACTCTCGCGGAACTCGTAGTCCTCGGAGAGTACGTACCGTTCGTAGGGTGTCGGGCTATCTGCCGGGAGAACGAATGACGGCTCGACCCGGCCCTCAACGGTTGCCAGCGATACCTTGTTGCGGTAGAAGGTCGCGCTCCGTGCGTCGTAGTCCATCGTTTCGGCGGTGAACGTGGGGCAAGAGACACGCTGTCCTTTCTTCCAGCGTTCGACACATGCTTTGACGGCTTCGACGGCGCGTTTGATGGCGGCTTGGACGAGTTGTGCCTGTAGGTCCGTCTCCTCTCGGAGGTCGGCGTAGAGCGCGTCACGAACCTCTCGCTTGTTGGTCTTACACTCGGTGTAGGAGGTGTCGGACCAACAGTAGTCGGCGGTTCGGTTCGCGCAGTACAGATATTGGTCGGCGGTTCGATGGAGTGCGTCGCGTTGCTCGCCGGAAAGGTCGAGTTTCACGACGGCAGTTCGACGCACCTCCATACCTCAGAGGGGTTCCAACGGTACTTATACATTCGGGAGTTGGCCGGTTGGAGTATACCGGTTACGCCATACCATCTCGGTTTCCTCTCCGGCCTACTCGCTCACTCCGTTCGCTCCTTGAGGCCGGAGGCTCCACCTTGAATTACGCTGAGACCGGCGGGAGACGCGGACCGCGGCGCGTCCCGCCGACCCTCCACGCTCCAGCTCTCGCCCTCTTTTTCATCCTCACCCTCGCGTCCGTTCTTCCTCCCACCCCCGCATCGTCCCCTTCCTTCCAGTCCCGCATCGTCCGCGTGTCGGGTCGTTTATGCCGATCAGTGCAAGTAGCTGCCACCACGTGTCCACGACCGACGGTCGACTCGGCGTCTTCGCCGACCGCGAGTTCATCGCCCTCTCCGGCACCGCGTTCGCCCGCGCGCAGGCGTACTCGACGATCCTCATCGCCATCGCGCTCTTCGCGGACGCCTTCGGCACCACCGGGTTCGTCGAGGGGCTCTTCGGGACGGCGTTCGCCGCCGTCCAACTCCTCATCGTCCTCCCGCTCGGGCGTCTGGTCGACACCCGGAACGCGAAGCGCTTCCTCCTCGTTGGCCTCCTCCTCAACGTCGCCACGTTCGTCGGCTTCATCTTCGTCTCGAACGCCATCGACGTGATCCTCGTCCGGATGCTGCAGGGGCTCGGCTCGAGCGTCCTCTGGATCACGGGCTCCAGCGTCGTCGGCGAGATCAGCCCCGACGGTGAGCGTGGACGCTGGCTCGGCTCGTACAATCAGGTCGCCGCGTTCTCCAGTTTCGCCGGCGACCTCGTCGGCGGCGCGCTCCTCTACACCTTCGAGACGTCGGTCACGTTCGTCGTCCTCTCCGGCGTCACGCTCGTCGCCTTCGGTCTCGTCTACCTCTACCTCCGCGACGACCCCGGCGGCACGATGGACCCTGAGGAGGCCGGCAGCGTCGAGACCTTTCGCGACCTCCTCGCGCGCCCGATGGTCAACTCCCTCGTCACCTTCCGCTTTGCCTTCAGCGTCGGGAAGATGGCGGTCATCCTCTTCTTGCCCATCTACGCCCGGACAGAGTTCGGCGTCTCCGCGTTCGCCATCGGCCTCCTGCTCGCCGGCGGGAAACTTATCAAGGCCCTCCTCCAGGGGTGGATGGGTGACCTCACGGACCGCCTCGGCAACGAGCAGTACTTCGTCCTCGCGGGTGCGTTGACGTACGCCCTCGGAACCGCGCTCATCCCGTTCGCCCGCCCCGCCAACGCCCTTCTCCCCGCGTTCGACGTCGGCGCCCTCGGCCACACGATCGGCCTCGACGGCGCCTTCCTCACGATGTTCGTCGCCTACGGGATCATCGGCGTCGCCGACAGCATCCGCCTCCCCGCGAGCATGTCCCTCTTCGTCGAGGAGGGCGAGCGCCTCGATTCCGTCGCCTCCGCCATGAGCCTGCGCTCCCTCTCGTGGAAGGTCGGACAGGTCGTCGGCCCCGTCGCCATCGGCTCGATCAAGGACGGATACGGGATGGCCATCGCCTTCTGGACCGCCGCCGCGTTCATCCTCGTCGCTAGCGCCGGCTTCCTCGCCATGTACCGCTACGGGCACCGGCTGACGGGCGGGGAGCGGGCAGGTGTGGGGTGACGGGAAGCGGGAATCATGTCTGGTTCCGCACGTGACGTCGGGGTAGTCCCAATTAGGCGAACCGGAGGATTTTCTCTATATTTAGTTTCTGACTATTTCTGGTCGCAGAATGATCGTGCGAGGCCTGAAAGGCCGAAGTATGCACCGACCGGGATTTGAACCCGGGCCATGAGCTTGGAAGGCTCAGGTCCTAGCCACTAGACCATCGGTGCTGGCTTCGCTCCCGTCTTCTCGTCCGTCGCTAAAGACGGTTTCCTTTCACGACGTGACGACTGCGTATGAGTTCCCCCCGGATTCATCGACTGTGACGATGTCGAGCGCCGACGCCTCGAGGTCGGCGCGGAACTCCGCAGGGTCGTAGATGTGGTAGAAGCGATCCTCGACGTCGCCGCCGGGGAGCGTCCACTCGACGGTCGTGTCGAAGCCGGTGTCCGGGTCGAAGCGCTCGTGCGTCGTGCTCCAGACGCTGATGAGCGCCTCGCCTGCGGGCGCGAGGACGCGCGCGAGCTCGTCGAGGCTGTCGATGCGTGCCGCTCGACTCGGGAGATGATGCAGCGTGGCGACGTAGACGGCGAGATCGATGGTGTCGGCGGCGAGGGGAACGAGTTGGGCGTCGCCGCGGACGAGCGCGAGCGCGTCGGCGTACCCCTTCTCCGTGGCGCGCACTCGCGCCTGATCGAGGAGGCCAGTGCTGGCGTCAACGCCGATCACGGTTTCACACTGATCGACGAGAAGCTCGGCGTGCCGGCCGTTGCCACAGCCGAGGTCGAGCCCGCGCGCTCCCTCGCGTGTCGCGACGAAGTCGGTGACGTCGGGCCACGGGTGCGCGCGGGTCTCGGAGAAATGTGCGGCGATGCGGTCGTAGACGCGGTGCGGTGCGGGATCGCCGGTCGGAGTGGGTGGATCGGGCATGGTTCAGGCCGAGAAGAGGAAGATGCCGTACGCGATGGTGAGCATGATGAAGGCGTGTTTCGCGCCCGAGCGGATGTCCGTCTCACTCATCTGCCCGGCGACGAACCCCGAGCAGACGGCTTGGACGAGGGCGGTGTGGAAGAAGAGGAGGCTGTAGGCGGCCTTCTTCTCCTCGGTGAGCTGGCCGATGCTCCCGAGCGACTGGCCGGCAGGGCCGGCGAACTGATCGGCGGTCGGGATCGCGGGGACGAAGATGGCGTCGAGCGCGACGATGATGGCGATGAAGACGAAGAACGCGAGGTAGATGACGACGAGGTAGGTGACGAGTTCGTTCCGGCGCTCGCGCTTGAGGCGCTGTGTCGATTGGGCCTCGTCGGCGGCGATGCGGAGGACGGGCGCGAGGTCGCTCGTCGCGCTCATCGCGTTCGTCGTGAGCGTGACGACGCGGGTGATCATCGGCGTGCGAACCCGGGTCTCGAAGCGCTTGAGCGCGGCCTCGACCGGCGCGCCCCAGCGGACGTCCGTCCACGTCCGGTCGACCTCCTCGTTCAGGCCGCCGAGGTCGCCACGGGCGACGCGTTCGATGCTGGCGACGATCGGCATCCCGGCCTCGTTCGTGCTGGCGAGTCGATCGAGGAAGTCCGGGACGGCGCGCTCGACGGCCTCCAATCGGCGCTTGCGGATCTCCCAGACGACGGCGAACGTCCCGACGAGGAAGAGTATCGCCTGCACGACGGCGTCGTCGAAGACCGGCAGCAGGCTCTCGAGGGTCGCGGGACGAACGAGCGCGAGGAGCGAGAGGTCACGGTGGGCGAGCGTGAGTCCCCAGCGGACGGCGATCGAGAGCACGGCGAGTGGAGCCGTGAGGATGAGGAGCCAGACCGGGCGTTCGGTGATCGTCTCGATCGGATGCGTGAGCGCGTACCGGATCGGGGCGAGGGTGTTGTAGGCACGAAGGCGTGCGCGGTTTCGTGCGTCGGTCGTGGCGCCGTCCGACTCGATCGCTTGGGCCGCGACGCCGCCGTCGGCCGCGGTGCTGACCTCGTCGGGCGTCCGGGTAACGTAGTCGTAACGGACCGCGGCTCCGGACTCGTCGTTCCCGCCCTGCGTGTCGCTCGTGATCGTGTCGAGATAGACGACGAACCCCAGCGTCCCCAGCGGGAGGATCAGATAGGTGAACGCGCGGAGGAAGCCGAGCGTCCCCCCGGAGACGAGGCCGATGACGACGAGAATGGTGATGAGGAAGAGCGGACCGGCGACGAAGACGGTGACGTACCCCTCTGCGAGCGTCGAGAGCAGTTCGAGAAAGCGCTGCTGGTCGCTTTCGGCCTCCTCTTTGTACTGGTCGTACTCGTTGCGCAGGAAGACGCTGACGCTCTGTCCCGACTGGAGGACGCTCGTGAGATTCTCGACGAACTCTTGGAGTTCCTCGCTCGGGGTCCGCCGGCCGGTCCGGCGGAGGGCGCTAATGACGTCCGCACCGAAGAGGTCGACGTCGCGGACGGTGACGCCGAACTCGGCGGCGGTCTCGCCGTAGACGTGCTGGTTGCTCGAGAGGATCCGCAGGATCTTCGTGAACCCCATTCCGGAGCGCGAGAGCGCGAACATGAACGCGACGTTGCGTTGGAGGGTGTTGTCGATGAAGCGCTTGCGTTCGCCCGCCTTGTACTGCGGGAGGTACCAGCGGTACTCATACGTGCTTGCGCCCGCGAGCAGGCCGACGCCGATGCCCGCGAGCGCGACGACTACGAACAACTCGATCGGAGTGAACGACGCGGCAATTGGGACCGTCGTGCTCAGACGGGCGGCGGCGACGTCGAGGAGGAGGAGGCCCGCGACGCCGAGATAGAGGCCGAAGACGCTGCCGATGACGAGCGCGACGCTCGTGTAGAGGTAGGTGACGGACGCGTACGCCGCGTACGGTCGGGAGACGTGTGCGGCACGGAGCGACTGAGCGTGGTCCTGATTCACCCGCTCGCGCGAGCGGGCGAGCGGGCCGAACAGGCCGATGGCGAGGCGTCGTACCAACCGTTCGAGCGTGTCGCTCAACGGAACGCAGGCGAGACAGACGAGGAGGACGCCGGCGACGACGAGCGGGAGGTACTCAAGCACGGTTCACTCCGTCTCGAGGTGGCGATTGACGCGCTCGACGACCGCTTCGGGGTCCGCGTAATACTCGTTGACGAGGGCGGTGAACTCCCGGTAGTCCGTGACGTCGCGCTCGACGAGATAGCGGAGGACGCGCTTGCGGTTGCGGAGTTCGCGCAGGAGTTCGGAGCGACCCCACCCGCGGTCGTCGCGGATCTCGTCGAGGACGGCGCTGTCCTGTTGGACGAAGCGGTCGGTCCCCGGCTCCCACTCGAACGCCGTCGAGTAGTCGAGGTCACCGGTCCGCTGATCGATCCCCTCGATCTCGGCGATGACGCGGTTGCGCCGGACGCGTTCGTCGCCGACGTAGGTGAGCGTCTGAACGCAGAGGATGTCGAGGCTCTGGATCATCGCCCGCGGGACGTTGATCGGATCGTTTTCTAATCTGTTTATGGCGGTCTGGACGCTGTCGGCGTGCATCGTCGAGTACGTCGTGTGGCCGGTGTTCATCGCCTGGAACAGCGTCATCGCCTCGTCCCCACGCACCTCACCGACGATGATGTACTCGGGGCGATGGCGCAACGCGGAGCGCAGCAGATCGTACATCGTGATGTCCGAGTTCTCCCCGAGACTCTCGCGCGTCACGGAGGAGAGCCAGTTGTCGTGATAGAGGGTGAGTTCACGGGTGTCCTCGATGGTGAGCACCTTCGAGCGTGGCGGGACGAACATCGAGACGGCGTTCATGCTCGTCGTCTTCCCGGACGCCGTCCCACCCGCGAACAGCAGGCTCTTGTTGGACTCGATGGCGAGCCAGAGATACGCCATCTGATCGAGGTCGAACGTCTCGTAGTCGACGAGCGTCGCGGGTGTGAACGGCTCCTCGGAGTACTGGCGGATGGTGAACGCCGACCCGCGCGGCGTCACCTCCTCGCCGAGTGCGAGTTCGGCGCGCGAGCCGTCCGGGAGTGTCGTCTCCGTCACGGGGTCACCGACGCTGATGTGGCGGCCGGACTGCTGGGCGAGGCGGACGACGAAGTTGTCGAGCTCCTCGCGCTCGTAGGAGATGTTCGTCTCGATGTCGGTATAGCGGTCGTGATAGACGAACAGGGGAATCTCGTATCCGTCACAGGAGATGTCCTCGACGTGGTCGTCGTGCATCACCGGGTCGAGCTGGTCGTACCCCTCGAACGCCCGGTGGAGATAGTAAAAGAGCCGGTGGAAGGTCTCGGGGGTGACGTCCGCGCCGTACTCCTCCAAGAGATCGCGGGTCCGATCGCGGAGGACGGATTCGGCCTCCTCAGGGTCGTACTCGGCGTCGTAGACGAGGGTGTCGCGGACGTCGGCGAAGAGGTTCGAGAGGAGTTCGCGCTCGCTGTCGTCGAGATCGGGTTCGACGACGTGATATCGATGTTCGTTAGCCTCGTTGTCGTATCCGACCCAGACGAACGCGTACGGGGCGTTGACCCAGTAGCGGTCCACCTCCTCGTATCCTTCCAGCCCGTCGAACGTGACGAGGGGGCCGTGGTCCGCCGGCCGGTAGTCCTCGGCGGGGACCGTCGAACCGCGGAGCATCTCGACCGTTCGGGCGAGACGCCACTGCAACCGCTCGACGCGGCCCGAGACCGAGTCGGGGAACTGACTGGACATCGAGACTCTACCGGACACCCACACCGCCGGCAGGTAAAAAGTTGTCCGCACGGGAACTCGCGGCGTCACGTTCAAGTCGTGGGACACCGTACCGCAGACCGTACTCAGATGCGGCGCGAGGATTTCACGCTCGACGTCAGCGACGTGGAGTGGGTGGAGACGGGCGGCGACCCCCGACGGCCGACGGTCACCATCGACTTCGACGGCTCACGAACCGACCTCGACGAACGCCTCACCGGCTCCGAGGAGCAGGCGCTCAGTGCCGACGAGACCGATGTGACGCTCCGCTTGCAGGGCGACCCCGACGATCCCACAACGACGGGCGTCGTCGCCGTCACGGATCGCGTCACCGGTGGTCTCCTCCTCGAGTTGGACGAGGACGCCGACGACGTGCTCCAGTTCGTCCGGGCCGCACGCGCGTACGGCGAACGCTCGGAGGCCGACGATGGCGGTTATCGCGTCGTCGTCGCCGTCGACGGCGAGCCGGTGCGCACCTACGAGAAGGAGACCTTCCTCGTCTACAGCGAGGACGGCGACCTCCTGCGCAGCCGCAGTCTCATCCCGGGCGGCGTTGAGCTCTAGGAACCGAACCATAGGCCTTTCTCCACGGCGCCGCCACTCCCCGATATGGATCTCTTCGGCACCGCGGGTATCCGCGGAAGCGCGCGTGACCGTGTAACGCCGGAACTCGCCCTCGCCGTCGGTCGCGCGGCCGGCCGTCGCGCCGATCCCGATGCGTTCGTCGTCGGTCGCGACGGCCGTGAGACGGGTGACGCCCTTGAGGCCGCGATGGTCGCGGGTCTCGAATCCGCCGGTGCGGACGTCCGCGTCGCCGGGCGAGTCCCGACGCCCGCCCTCGCGTGGGCCTCGCGCGGCCGCCACGGCGTCATGCTCACTGCCTCGCACAACCCGCCGGCCGACAACGGCATCAAGCTCTTCGCGGACGGCGTCGAATACGGCGACGACGCCGAAGCGGCGATCGAGTCGGGCGTCGCGGCCGACGAGGGCCCCGTCGCGTGGGACGCGTGGGGGGCGCGCGAGCGCATCGACGTCATCGACGACTACCGTACGACGGTCGTCGACTACGCGCGCGGCCACGGCGCGCCCCTCGATGGCCTCGCGGTCGCCTGTGACTGCGGGAACGGAATGGCCGCGCGCGCGGTCCCACAGGTCCTGCGCGCGCTCGGTGCGACGGTCACGGCGCTGAACGCCAACGTCGATGGGCACTTCCCGGGACGGCCGAGCAAGCCAACGCCCGAGACAGTTAGCGACCTCCGAGGGGTCGTCGCGGACGGCGACGCGGATCTCGGTCTCGCGCACGACGGCGACGCGGACCGGATCGTCGTCGTCGCCGAGGATGGTGCCATCGTCCACGAGGACACCGTGCTCGCGGTGCTCGCCGAACATTACACGCGCGCGAGTGACGCGTCTGATCCCGTGGTCGTGACGACGCCGAACGCCTCCGCGCGGATCGACGAGCGCGTCCGTGCGGCCGGCGGGCGAACCGAACGCGTCCGCCTCGGCGCGCTCCACGAGGGGATCGCGGCCGCTCGCGAGGCCAGTGGCGACGTCGTCTTCGCGGCCGAACCGTGGAAACACGTCCACACGGCGTTCGGCGGGTGGATCGACGGCGTCGCCTCCGCGGCGGTGCTCGCGCGCCTCGTCGCTGACGCCGGCGGCCTCGACGCCCTCCGCGCGCCCGTGACCGAACGCCCCTATCGGAAGGTCTCGATCGAGTGTCCGGACGACGCCAAGGTGGACGCGATGGCCGTTCTTGAGGAGACGCTGCCGGCGGCGTTCCCCGACGCGGACGTCGAGACGGAGTATGGCGTCCGCCTCACGCTCCCCAATGACGCATGGACGCTCGTCCGTCCGTCCGGGACGGAACCCTACGTTCGGATCTACGCGGAGAGCGAGGACGTCGACGCGCTCGTCGCCGACGTGCGCGCGGTCGTCACGGACGCGATTTCGGACGCGACGTAATCGATGATGCCTCGTTCCGTCGTCGGACCGCGCGACGCTTTTGTGGGTTCCGTACGAGTACCGCGCTATGTCCGTCGATGCGCTGCTTGATGCCGCCCGCGACGCCTGCGAGAACGCCCACGTCCCTTACTCCGACTACCCGGTCGGTGCCGCGCTCCGGGCCGCTGACGGAACGGTGTACGTCGGCTGTAACGTCGAGAACGCGAACTACTCGAACAGCCTGCACGCCGAGGAGGTCGCGCTCGGTGACGCCGTGAAACACGGACATGACGCGTTCGACGCGCTCGCCGTTACCTCGGGCGCGCGTGACGGCGTGACGCCCTGCGGGATGTGTCGGCAGACGCTCATCGAGTTCTGTGATGGCGACTTTCCGGTCTACTGCGACACCGGTGACGACGTCGAGCGCTACGAACTCGGCACCCTGCTGCCGGACACGATCACCGCCGCGAACCTCGACTGAGTACGCCTACGCCAGCAGCCGGGCGACGACGCGGCGGTTGGCGAGGAGGAAGCCACAGGCGATGAGTGCGAAGCCGGCGACGAGCGGGAGCGTCAGCGGTTCGTCGAGGAAGAGGACGCTCACGACCGCGGTGACGATCGGGACGAAGTAGGAGACGAGCGTCGCTTTGGCCGCGCCGATCTCGGCGATCAGCGTGAAGTACGCGACGTACGCGACCGCAGTCGCAGCGATCGCCAGATAGGCGAGCGACCAGTAGAAGGTCGGGCCGGCGGCGGCCAGACTGAGCGGTTCGCCGAGCGCCCACGACGTGACGGCGAGGACGGTTCCGCCGCAGAGGAGCGCCCACGACGTGCTCGCGACCGTGTCGATGTCCGCCGGGAAGCGCTGGCTCCCGACGCTCCCGATGGCGACGCAGACGGCGGCGCCGAGCAGGAAGACCTCGCCGAGCGTGTTCGCGCCGCCGAACTGGCTCGGATCCGGCCGCGCGATGACGACGACGCCGAGGATTCCGAGGAGGACGCCGATGCCCTGACTCGCGGAGAGCTTGTCCTGTGGGACGACGACCGCCGCGAGCGCCGTGGCGATGACGGGATTGAGGCTGAAGAGGACGGAACTGACGCTGCTCGTGACGTACTGCTGGCCGGCGAAGAGCAGCGCGTTCGCGCCGCCCGTGATGAACAGCGCGCCGAAGCCGACGACGACGAAGTCGCTGCGCGAGCGCGGGAGCCATCGGTCATTGCCGTCTGTGAGGAGCGCGGCCGCCGGAACGGCGACGACGCCCGCGACGAGGAGTCGGAGCGCGGCGAAGAAGACGGGGGCGTCCGGGAGGGCGTTCAGACCGATCTTGATGGCGACGAAGGAGCCGCCCCACGCGAGCGCGACGTACGCGAAGAGGGCGGCGGTCCGGTTCCGTGACACGTCGCGGTGCTACGATCGGGTGGGGTTTTCAGCTATCGGAAGCGGCACGCGACGGGCCGCGTCGCATGCCCCATCGTCGGTCGCGTCGAGGCGAGCGGCCGTTACAGAACGTTCCACGCGTCGACGACGCGCTTCGGGCCGGTGATCTTGTTGATCCAGCGGGCCGCGGCGGCCTTCTTCAGGTTCTTCGCCGCGGGGCCACCGAACGTCTCGATCGGGCTGTCGAAGCCGTTGAACGATACTTGGTGGGCGACGGCCTCCTCGCCGATGCTGATGAGCGTCCCCTGGTCGTCGTACGTCCAGCGTTTGAGCGGGTGGCCCTCGATGGCGGCGGCGATGTTCTCACCGACGACGTCCGCGGCCTGCCAAGCGGCTTGGGCGGTCGGCGGCGCGGGGTTCTCGCCTTGATCGACGAGGGAGTTGTCGCCGATGGCGAAGACCCGATCGTCCGCCGTGCGGAGGTTCGAGCCCGCCTTCAGGCGGTTGTGCTCCTTCTCGAGGTCGACGTCGCCGAGTTCCGCGGGACCGGTGACGCCGCCGGTCCAGAGGAAGACGTCGTAGTCGAGGTCGTCGCGCTCATCGAACTCGATGTGGTCGGCCGTCGCGGCCGTGATCGGGTCGTCGGTCAGGATGTCGATGTCGCGCCCTTCGAGGCGGTGGCGCAGTGCGCCCTGGATCTCCGCGTTGCCCGGCGGGAAGATCTCCGGAAGCGCCTCGACGAGCGTCACGTCGATCGGCGCGTGGTTCGTATCGCGGAACTCCGCGACCTCACCCGCGGACTGGATGCCCGACAGGCCGGCGCCGCCGACGACGACCTGCGCGGGGTCGTCGCGCGTCGCGTCGCGCGCGGCCTCGCGCACCTGTTCGTGGATCTCGAGGGCATCCGCGCGGCTCTTGAGGGTGAGGGGGTATTCGTCCATCCCCTCGATGCCGTACGTCGCGGTCTCCGACCCGATCGCGACGAGGACGTAGTCGTAGTCGACGGTGGTGTCGTCTGCGAGGTGGACGACACGCTCGTCGACGTCGACGTCGACGACTTCGCCCTCGACGAACTCCGTCTCGGGTTCGGTGATCTCACCGACGGGAATGGTGAGCTTGTCCTGCACGCCCGCGTCGCGGATGATACGATGGGATTCGTGGAGGACGAAGTGATAATCGTTCTCCGCCACCCACGTGAGTTCGGCTCGCTCCGGGAGGTGCTTCTGGAGCGAATTGATCGCCCCGGCACCCGCGTAGCCGGCGCCGAGAACGACGACTCGTGTTGCCATACCGATATCGTGCGCCGGCCGGGGATACAAAGCCTTTGGATTGCGACGAGAGAGAAGGGTCGAAATCGCAGAGGCGCCGGGTCAGATCAGTGCTCGGGCGGTTCCGCGGGGGCCTCCATTCGGTCGATCTTCAGGATCAGGACGTTCCCCGTGTCGTCCTTGCCGTCGACCGTGCCCTCGACGACGAGCTTCGAGAGCGGCGTCGGGCCGACGCTCACGTCGTCGCCCTCGTGGAAGTCCCGCACGCTTCCGCGCAGGTGGATCTCGGCGCGACACAGATCGGGGTGGTGGACGCTCGTGAGGCTGATCTCTTGGACGTTTGCCTCCTCGTGTTCCTCGCCGTTGTGGTACACCGGTACCTCGGCGGCCGAGTCGAGCTCTTGGACGTCGAGGGCCGTGTAGGCGTTCGACGTCGGCTTGTACCCGCCTTTCGGGCCGGGGACACCCTCGACCAGTTGGAGGGCCTTCAGGCTCTGCATCTGGTTGCGGATCGTTCCCGGATTTCGATCGACTTCCTCCGCGATGTCCTCGCCCTTCACGGCCCCGTCCTGTTGCGTGTAGAGATCGACGAGCGCCCGCAAAATGGTCTTCTGACTCGGCGTAAGTTCGATCGATGACATTGCTCACCGTACGGTTGGCGCGCGCATAAATCCCCCGACTACCCAACCATCGGATTCCCGACCGAACGCACGAGACGCGCCCGGCATCGGCCCCTCGGCCACGAACACTGGGACGACCCGCGTGCGTCTTCGGCTCCGCGCCGTGGGGTAGGCGAGCGGGAGACCAGAGCCGTCGAGCGGGAGTGCGCGTCGGCGTCGTCGGAGCCCGCCGGCTTTTAGCCGTGCCCGCACGTCGAATCGGACATGACGCAAACGCGAGACGTGCGGATCATCGGTGCGCCCTCCGACTACGGTGCGAACCGACGCGGTGTCGACATGGGGCCGTCTGCCATCCGGTACGCGGACCTCGCGGCCGGGATCGAGGCGACGGGGGCGTCCGTCACGGACGTCGGCGACCTCGCGGTGCCGCGTGCGGAGGAGCGCGATCCGAACCGCGAACAGCCCGCGTCGGGTCGGGCGAAATTCCTCCGCGAGACCCGCGACGTCTCGCAGTCCCTCGCGGACGCCGTCGCGGGCGCGCTCGACGAGGGGGCGTTCCCGCTCGTCCTCGGCGGTGATCACAGCATCGCCATCGGTTCGCTCGCCGGCTCGTCGCGCGACGCCGAGATCGGCGCGATCTGGTTCGACGCCCACGGCGACTTCAACACCCCGGAGACGAGCCCCTCCGGCAACGTCCACGGGATGCCGGTCGCGGCGGCGCTCGGCAAGGGCCCCTTCGCGGACCTCGCATGGGCGAATGCCCCCGGCCTCCGTGAGGAGAACGTCGCCTACGTCGGCCTTCGGGACATCGATGCCGACGAGCGCCGCGCGATCAACGAGAGCGACGTCACGGCGTTCACGATGTCCGACATCGATGAGCGCGGGATCAGCGACGTCGTCGAGGACGCCCTCGACGTGGCGAGCGCGGGCGTCGACGGCATCCACGTCAGCTTCGACCTCGACTGGCTCGACCCGAACGAAGCGCCCGGTGTCGGGACGCCCGTCCGCGGCGGGGCGACGTATCGGGAGGCCCACTGGGCGCTCGAGGCCGTCGCCGAGCGCGACGACGCCGAGGGACTCCTCCGCTCGATGGAGCTCGTCGAGGTCAACCCGATCCTCGATCGCTCGAACCGGACCGCGGAAATCGCCGCCGAGCTCGCCGCGAGCGCGCTCGGGAAACGCACGCTCTAGGTCGGTTCCCCCGAAGCTTGATGGCGCGCGCCCGACTGGTCGCGGACGTCGTGGTCCGCGATCGACTCCCGGCCGTGATCGGAGAAAAGCCCCTCCAAGCCGCGAAGTTTCTCGGAATCCTCCTTGCACTCGTCCTGAGCGTCCTCGGATTCACCCGCGTCCTCAGCGGCCCCGGGATCCTCTTCGACGGGCAGTTCCTCGCGCTCGTCCTGACGCCGCTAGTCGCCGCTGCGCTCGTCGTCGTGGTCTGTCTCGAGACGCTCTACACCCTGTCTCGTGTCGTCCGTTCGGACGCGTCGCTCGCCGAACAGATATCGGGGCGCGTCGGCTACGTCTGCCTCCGTACCGTCGAGGCCGTGATCGGCGTCGGCGGCGTGCTGTTCGTCGCCTCGCTCGTCCCCACCTTGGTCGCCGAGTCGACGCCCGCGCCCGCCGGCGTCGGAATCATGTTGGTTGCGATGGCGATCGGGCTCGCGATCCTCGTCACGAGTCTCATCCGCTCGAGCGTGGAGCTGTTCGTCTACGAGAGCGGGAGCGCGTAGAAGGACGAGCGCGCTCGCGCTACTCGTCGTCCGTGTCGCCCGTGCCGTCGCTGGCGTCGTCGGGCGTGAAGACATCGATGGCGGCGAGCCGATCGTGCTCGGTGAGGTCCATCACGGTGACGCCCTGGGTGTTGCGCCCGTACTCCGACACCTCGGAGACGGAGGCGCGCATGATCTGGCCGTCCTCGCTCATGGCGACGAACTCGTCGCCCGTGGCGACGGTGTGGACGCTCGCAACGCGGCCGTTGCGCTGACCGGTCTTGATGTCGACGAGGCCCTTGCCGTTGCGGGACTGGCGACGGTACGCGGTGAGGCCGGTCCGCTTCCCGTAGCCGTACTCGGTGACGGTCATCAGGTCGCGCTCGTCCTCCCCGCGGGCGGCGGCGACGCCGGAGACGCGATCACCGCCTTCGAGTTTCACACCGCGCACGCCGCGCGCGGAGCGCCCCATCGGCCGGGCTTCGGTCTCGTCGAAGCGGATCGCCATCCCCTCCTCGGTGCTGACGACGATATCGCCCTCGCCGTCGGTTACCTCGACGTCGACGAGCTCGTCGCCGTGTTCGAGTCGCACGGCGCGGATGCCGGTCGAGCGGATGTTGGCGAACTCGGAGACGGCGGTCCGCTTGACGTAGCCGTCGCGCGTCGCCATCGTGAGGTACTCCTCGTCACCCTCGAAGTCGAGGTCGTCGGCGGTGACGACGGCCGTGATCTCCTCGCCGTCGTCGAGATCGACGACGTTCACCGCCGAGGTCCCGCGCGCGGTACGGGACATCTCCGGCACTTGATAGACCTTCAGCCGGTAGACCTGCCCCTGGTTCGTGAAACAGAGGAGATCGTCGTGCGTTGAGGCGGTGAACACCGTCGAGATGCGATCGCCCTCCTTCAGGTCCGCGCCGATGACGCCCTTCCCGCCGCGGTGTTGCGTGCTGAACGTCTCGACGGGCGTCCGCTTGATGTAGTCGCCCTCGGAGAGCGTGACGACGACGCGTTCCTCCGGGATGAGGTCTTCGTCCGTCACCTCACCCGCCTCCTCGATCACGCGCGTCCGACGCTCGTTCGCGTACTCGTCTTTGATCTCGCGGAGTTCGTCCTTGATGACGCCGAGGAGTTCGTCCTCGTCGCCGAGGATCGCCTCCAGGCGTTCAATGCGCGCCGTCACTTCCTCGTACTCGTCCTCGATCTCGGCAGCCTCCATCGAGGTGAGACTGCCGAGCTGCATCCGGACGATGTGGGCGGCCTGCTCGCCGCTGAAGCCGTACTCGCTCTCTAGGGCCGCACGCGCGCCGTCGCGGTCCGCCGCGCCACGAATGGTCTCGACGACGTCCTCCGCGTTCTCCAGGGCTTTCAGGCGGCCCTCGAGGATGTGCGCGCGGTCCTCGGCCTCCGAGAGCTCGTACTCGGAGCGCCGACGGACGACCTCCTTGCGGTGGTCGAGGTAGTGCTCGAGGGTCTCCTTGAGCGAGAGCACCTCGGGCTGGCCGTCGACGAGCGCGAGGTTGATGACGCCGAACGTCCGCTCGAGATGGGATTCGAGCAGGTGGTTCTCGACGATGTCCGCGTTCGCGTTCGACTTGAGCTCGACGACGACGCGGATACCGTCGCGGTCGGACTCGTCGCGGAGGTCGCGGACGCCCTCGAGGGTGCCGTCGTTGACGTCCTCGGCGATGCGCTCGACGAGGCGCGATTTGTTCTGCTGGTAGGGGAGTTCGGTGATGACGATGCTCTCGCCGCGCTCGCCCTCCTCAACGTGGTATTCGGCGCGGACGCGCAGGCGACCGCGGCCCGTGTGGTAGGCCTTCCGGATGGCGCTGCGTCCGACGATGTTCGCGCCCGTCGGGAAGTCCGGCGCGGGCACGTGTTCCATCAGGTCCGGGATCGAGCAGTCCGGGTGTTCGATGAGGTGGATCGTCGCGTCGATCACCTCGCCGAGGTTGTGCGGCGGCACGTTCGTGCTCATCCCGACCGCAATGCCGGACGACCCGTTCACGAGGAGGTTCGGGAACGCCGCGGGGAGGACCGCCGGCTCTTCGAGGCGGCCGTCGTAGTTCGCCTCGAAGTCGACGGTGTCCATGGTGATGTCCGCGAGCAACTCCTCGGCGATGGGTGCCATCCGGGCCTCCGTGTAGCGCATCGCGGCCGCGGGATCGCCGTCGACGCTCCCGAAGTTCCCCTGCCCGTCCACGAGCGGCTCGCGCATCGAGAACGGCTGGGCCATCCGGACGAGCGTGTCGTAGATTGCCGAGTCGCCGTGCGGGTGGTAATCACCCATCGTCTCGCCGACGATGGAGGAGCTCTTGCGGTGGGCCGACCCGCTCGTGACCCCGGCCTCGTGCATCGCGTAGAGGATGCGACGATGGACCGGCTTCAGCCCGTCCCGAACGTCCGGGAGCGCGCGACCCGCGATGACGCTCATCGCGTAGTCGATGTACGACTGCTCCATCTCGTCCTCCACGCGGACGTTCTTCACGCGCTGGGCGACGTCGTCGGAGGCGTCGGGTGCGTCCGAGCTCATATGTCCACCCACTCGGCGTCCGTCGCGTGATCCTGGATGAACTGCTTGCGCGGCTCGACGGCATCACCCATCAGCACGGAGAACATCCGATCGGCCTCCGCGGCGTCCTCGACGGAGAACTGCTTCAACACCCGATTCTCGGGGTTGATCGACGTGTCCCAGAGCTGCTCGGGGTTCATTTCGCCGAGCCCCTTGAAGCGCTGGACCTGCGTCGGGTTGCCGTCGCAGACCTCCTCGACGACGCGGTCGCGTTCCGCCTCGGTCATCACGTCGTACGTCTCGCCACGATACCGGATCCGGTAGAGCGGTGGCTGGATCGCGTAGACGTGCCCGCCCTCCAACAACGGGCGCATGTGTCGGTAGAAGAACGTGAGGAGGAGCGTGCGGATGTGCGCGCCGTCGACGTCGGCGTCCGTCGCCAGGATCACCTTGTCGTAGCGGAGCTCGTCGATGTCGAACTCCTCGCCGATGCCGGTGCCCGCGGCGGTGATGAGCGCGCGGATCTCGTCGTTCTCCAGCACCCGATCGAGCCGGTGTTTCTCGACGTTCAGGATCTTCCCTTTGATCGGGAGGACCGCCTGGAACTCCCGGTCGCGGGCCTGTTTGGCGCTCCCGCCGGCGCTGTCGCCCTCGACGATGAACAGCTCTGACTTCTCCGGGTCGCGGCTCTGACAGTCCGCGAGCTTCCCGGGAAGCGAGCCCGACTCGAGGGCGTTCTTCCGTCGCGTCAGCTCCTCCGCCTTCTGCGCGGCCTTGCGGGCCTTCGCGGCCTCGACGGCCTTCCCGATCACGGAGTTAGCCGTGTCCGGGTGCTCCTCGAAGTACGTGTCCAGTCCTTCGTGGACCGTCGACTCGACGATCCCGCGAACCTCCGAGTTCCCGAGCTTCGTCTTGGTCTGTCCCTCGAACTGCGGGTCGGGGTGTTTGATGGAGACGACGGCGGTCAGCCCCTCGCGGATGTCCTCGCCCTTCAGATTCTCGCCGTCGAGGTCGGCGAGGAGGTCGTGGTCGCTCGCGTAGTCGTTGACAGTGCGCGTCAGCGCCGTCTTGAACCCCGTGAGGTGTGTGCCCCCCTCACGGGTGTTGATGTTGTTGGCAAAGGCGTGCGTCGAGGATTGGAGGTCGTCAGTCGCCTGCATGGCGATTTCGACCTGTACGTCCTGATCCTCGCCCGTAAGGTAGATGACGTCCTCGTGGAGCGGCGATCGGGACTCGTTGAGGTAGCGCACGAACTCGCGGATGCCGCCCTCGTAGTGGAAGGTCGTCTCGCGTCCGTCCGCGTCGCGCTCGTCGCGCAGCGTGATCGTGACGCCGCTGTTGAGGAACGCGAGCTCCCGGAGGCGACTCTCCAGGGTCTCGTACGCGAACTCGGTCGTCTCGAAGATTTCCGAGTCGGGCGTGAAGCGGATGAGCGTGCCCGTCCCGTCCGCGTCGCCGATCCGTTCGAGGTCGCTCGCGGGCTCGCCGTGCTCGAAGCGCTCGCGGTAGCGTCCGCCCTCGCGGTCGACGACGACCGCGAGTCGCTCCGAAAGGGCGTTGACGACGGAGACACCGACGCCGTGGAGCCCGCCTGAGACCTGGTAGGATTTGTTGTCGAACTTCCCGCCCGCGTGGAGGACGGTGAGGATGACCTCGACGGCCGGCCGGTCGTACTCCGCATGGGTGTCGACGGGGATGCCGCGCCCGTCGTCCTCGACGCTCACCGAGCCGTCGTCGTGGAGCGTGACGGTGATCTCGTCACAGTAACCTGCCAGCGCTTCGTCGATGGAGTTGTCGACGACCTCGTAGACGAGGTGGTGAAGACCCCGCGCGTCGGTCGAGCCGATGTACATCGCCGGGCGCTTTTGAACGGCCTCCAAGCCCTCGAGCACCTGTATCTGCCCCGCGCCGTACTCGCCTGAATCAGACATGGTCGTTGGAAGACCTAGACTCCGGGGTCGTATAAAGGCCTCGCACACGCGCGCGTAGGCGCGTGCTACTGCTCGCGTCCGCTCAGCTGATCTGTGCGGCGACGTCGGCCTGCGTGATGATCCCCACGGTGTCGCCGTCCTCGGTGACGATGACGGCCGTGTAATGATCGAGGAGGCTCGAAATCTCCTCTAGGGTCGCGTCGGGGGAGACGGTTGGGAACGACTCGCTCATCACCGCGCGCACAGGGTCGTCACCGACATCCCCACCGGCGTGGACGACGTCGCCCTCGCTGATCGACCCGACAGGGACGCCATCAGCGATGACCGGAAGCTGCGAGTAGCCGGCCTCCTGCATCCGCTCGACGGCGTCGTGGACGCGGTCGCTCGGCGCGACGCTAACGACGGCCTCGTGCATCAGGTCGCGCCCGCGGACGACATCACCTGCCGCCTCGTCGAGTGCCTCGACGATGTGGCGCAGGGTGGAGAGGCGCGGGTCGACGTCGCCCCCCTCGATGCGCGCGATGAGCGGTTGGGACACCCCGGCGCGCTCCGCGAGCTCGCTCTGCGTCAGCCCGAGGGCGTTCCGGCGTTCCCGGAGGTCCTGGGGCGTCGGGAGGTACATAGCCGTAATTACCGGTGGTTATGGATAAGTGTTAGTCCTCGTCCTCAGGCTCCTCGACGATCTCGATCACTTCGAGGGGGACGTCGCGGAGCGCCCCGCCGACCTCGCTCTTGGCGATGCGCGAGGCGTGCTCGTCGGAGTCGGCGTTGAACACGGTGAGTTCGAGCACGAGCCCGACGAGCGCCGTCTCGGCCGCGAGGAACGCGGCGTCGAGTGGCTCACCGCAGGCCGGACAGGCCGTCACGCCCGCCTCCACCTCGACGTAGTCGAGATCCTGATCGTTCAGTCGCCGTCCCGCCTCGCTCACCGCGACGCCGATCGCGTCGTCCGACTCTTCAACGTCACGAACCAGCCACGCGGCTTCCATCGCCACGACGTAGTTGCTCATACGGATGGGAGACTCCCCGGGTAGTCGTGTCTTGTGGTTGGCCGCCGCCGTCGTCGACGTGCGGACGTGACCCGAATAATTCGTATAACGTACGCGAATCGACGGTGTAGGCTCGGCCTGCATGACGGCTCACGCGGCGTCGCGGCCCCGGGCGACGGCGACGACGGGAAATACGGCGAATCGCACGACTGCAGCGGGGTGCAGCCGTCGCCGCAGCGCCAAACTACTTATACTACCACCGAATGAGAGACGGCTACGCAGATGGCTTCACCGTTCGCCCGCCTCGTCACCGCGGTCCAGTACCAGATCACGCTCGCGTTCGCGCTCGTCCTCCTGCCGATCGCAACGCTCACCAGTCGCCTCGGCCTCACCTTTCCCCTCCACCGACTCATCGAACGCTCCGAGGCCGCCTACGAGAGCGCACGGTAGGCGTCCGTAACGGCCGGAAGGGTGGCTTTTATACGTCGCCCGCGACTACTCGCTGTCAATGTATAACCCGAGTCAGTCCTCCGAGTTCTCGCGTAACGCAGAGCGACTCCCCGACGGTCCCGGCAACCCCTACGAGCCGGAAGTCGGACAGATGCCCCAGAGCAACGCGAGCCAGCAGGACATGGACAACATCAACAAGACCGGCACGACCATCGTCGGCATCACGACCACCGAGGGCGTGCTGATGGCCTCCGACATGCGCGCGAGTCTCGGCGGCCGCGTCGTCTCGAACAAGAACGTCCAGAAGGTCGAGCAGATCCAAGAGAACGCCGCGCTCTCCATCTCCGGGAGCGTCGGGGGCGCGCAGTCCTTCATCCGCACCCTGAAGGCCGAGTCGAACCTCTACGAGGCGCGCCGCGGCGAGCGGATGTCGATCAACGCTCTCGCCACGATGGCGTCCAACCTCCTTCGCGGCGGCCCGTTCTTCATGGTCGTCCCCATCCTCGGTGGCGTCGACGAGGACGGCGCGCACGTGTACAGCCTCGACCCGAGCGGCTCCTCGCTCGCCGATGAGTACACCGCGCAGGGCTCCGGGATGCCCTACGCGCTCGGGACCCTCGAGAACAACTACACGGACGACCTCACGATGGACGAAGCCGAGCAGATCGGCGCGAAGGCCATCCAGGCCGCGAGCGAGCGCGACACCGCGTCCGGTAACGGCATCCACCTCACGAAGATCACCGAGAACGAAGTCGAAATCGTCGGCCACCAAGACGTCGACGCGCTCCTCTAGAGGACTTTTTTACGGTTCGGGTCGCCGGAAGCGACCCGTCACCGCAAAACCCTCCACTAAAAACCCCGCGCGCCGTCGGCGCGCGGTCGGGACGTCGGTCCCGCAACGCGCCGCACCGCTCAGCGCCGTCGCCGAGCACCGCATCGGACAACGACTGCGCCCCGCCACTACGCCGTCCCGCCCAGCACCGCATCGCTCAGTACCGCAGACGGCCCGCCGGCGACGGGGGCTCGTCGCATCCGAACCGGCCGTCGCGGCGGCAAGCTTTCTATCGGGCGCGTCCGTCGGTGCTCGTATGTCCTGTCGCTTCTGCGCGATCGCCGACGGCGACGCCGAGGCCGCGCGCCTCCACGAGACGGACGACGTCGTCGCGTTCCTCGACGGAAACCCCGCGACTCGGGGACACGCACTCGTCGTCCCGAAGATACACGAGCGGGACGTGCTCGATGACCCTGAGGAAGCGACGGCGGTCTTCGGGGCCGTCCAGCGGGTCGGAAGCGCACTCCGCGGCGCGCTCGACGCCGACGGGATCAGCGTTTTCTACACGACGCCGGAGCTCGTCGGCGACGTCACGCACCCGCATGTCCACCTCCTACCTCGCGACGGCGACGACGACGTCCACCTCGCGCTGGATCGCGGGACGCTCGACGAGGCGGACGCCGACGCGCTCGTCGAACGCGTCCGCGGAGCGCTCTGACTAGCCGCGTCGATTACTTCGGTGGGTCGCGGCCTCGACCTCGCCGCCCCGGCCCGTCCAGTCCGCGAAGCTCCCCGTGATGAGCGTGTCGTGCTGGTAGGAGAGGTAGTCGTACTGCATGTCGTAGACGGCGTTCTCGAAGGACGCGCCGTCGTCGAGGTTCTCGCGGACGCGCTCACGCTTCCAGTCCGCGGGCGTGATGCCGTGGCGGGCGCGCTGGCGGAGCGGCCAGAGGTATTTCGCGGCCGCCTCCTCGTCAAGGCCGCGCGCACGGAGGCCGTCCTCGGCTTGCGCGAAGAGGTCAGTGTACATCTCCGTCGCGTCCGTCGTCTCGCCCTCCGGGCCGAAATACGTGATTTCGGCGTCGCTCCCGTTGCGGACGGCGGCGTAGAAGTTCTCGCGCGCCGTCTCCCACGGGAGGTCGTAGAGCGGGTGATCGCGTGCGACCATCGCCTCCAAGGCGCCCGCGAGGAGCGCCTGGAACGCCATCGTGTCTCGGACGGTCGGCTGGCCGGGCAGTGGGCGAAACTCAATGCGAGCGTTCGCGGACTCCCGCGAGGCCCCGCCGAAGACCGGGCGCACCCAGCGCCAGTACGTGCCGTGTTTCATCCGGAAATGCGCGAACTCGTCGTCGAAGCGCCCGCCCGTCTCGACGGGCATCGGAACGATCGACGCGTCCTCGACGACGGCGTCGACGGCGTCGTGCACGCTCTCCAAGTCCCGGGGGAAGCGCACTTTTTCGCTCTTCCCGGGAACGTTCAGGACGTCCTCGAAGACGTCGATGCGCCCCTCGTCGTGGCCGTCCGCGAGGATCGCGTCGGGGCTCGCGTCCTCGTCGTAGAGATCCGGCGGATAGAACGGCGAGTTCACGCCGAGCGCGAGGAGGGGGCCGGCGAGACGGACCGCGTACCGGAAATAGGTGGGGAGATCGACCGCCTGTGGCACCTGGTAGTGGGGCTGGATCGACGTGATGAGCGCCTCGGGCATCACCGTGTCCGCATCGAGGGTGACGTGCGGGGCGTCGAGACCCATCGACGCCGGGTGATCCGTGTTCGCCATCGCGTGATAGCGCGTCGAGGCGCTCATGTTCGTGGCGATCTCGGTACCGTCGTCGTCGATGCTGTCCGTGAGGTACTCCCGTGCCGTCTCGCCCTCCGGCGGGATCGTCCACATCGCGTCGCTCACGAGGTGGAGTCCCTCGGCGTCCATGGGCTCCGCCGCGGCCTCCAGTCGCGCGCGCACCTCCGACTCCTGGGCGGCCAGCCCGTACTCGTTCAGGGGTTGGGGGCTCGCCGTCATCTCGGCGTTGTGGAGGCCGAGTTCCTTCTCGAAGCCGACGAACTCCAGTATGCGGCGCGGGATGCGCGCGAGCGAGCCGTCGTCGGCGACGCCGTAGAACTCGTATTCGAGGCCGACGATCGCCTGCGGATTGTCGAACGTTCCCGCCTCGATTTCCTCTTTGATCACCGTCGCGTCCTCGCGAACCCGCTCGTTGAACGCGTCCGGGTCCACCCCAAGCACCGACTGCACGTCGCGCGCGAGTTCCGATTCGGCCATGGCCGTGCCTTCGTGCGGTCGGGACTTGAATGACGTGGCACTGCACGCGCCGTCGCCCGCCACCCGTCCGCTACTCGTCGCTGTTCTCGTGGACCTCGCGGAGGTCGTCGAGGTGGCTCTCCAACACGTGGAGCGCGGCGTCCGCGTTCGTGTATCCACGCTCGTAGTCCTCGTAGACGGAATCGGCGCCGTTGAGGAAGTTCGAAACCGCTACGTTGAGGTCGTTGGATCCATCGTCGCTCATAGCCCAGTGTTCGAGCGACAGCCCCGAAAACACCCCGGTTCCGCGCCACCCATCGCGATCCGTCCCGATCCGCTCCGATCTGACCCTCACCTCGACTCGACAGTCCGCGCCCGTTAAGTGCGCACTCCGGCTAGCACGAGCGAATGCAGTTCGCCGAGTTCGCCGCCCGCGCGACGGAGATCGAGGCCGAACCCGCCGACCTCGAAACGGTCGCGCTCGTCGCCGACCTGTTCGCCGACGCGGGCGACGCCCTCCCGATCCTCGCGCGCTTCGTCCAGGGCCGAGTGTTCCCCGCGTACAGCGAGCGCAAACTCGACGTGGGGCCGCGACTCTGCCACGAGGCCATCGCGCGTGCTGCGGGGCCGAACGTCGACGCCGACGACGTTGAGGACCGACTCGCCGAGACCGGCGACATCGGCGGCGTCGCCGCGAGTTACGATGTCGGTGGCCAGCGCGGTCTCGGCGCGTTCACCGATGCGGACGACGACGAACTCTCCGTCCGCGAGGTGTACGACGACCTCGCGGGCCTCGCGGCCGCCGAGGGGGCGGGGAGCGAGGACGAGAAGGTAGCGACGCTGTTCGGCCTCTTCACGCGCTGTGGTACGGACGCCGAGGCGCGCTACCTCGCCCGCCTCGTGCTCGGCGAGATGCGGATCGGCGTCGGCGAGGGGACGGTCCGCGACGCCGTCGCGGCGGCCTTCGACGTCCCCACCGAGTCGGTCGCGCGCGCCCTCCAAGTGTCGAACGACTACGGCCTCGTCGCCGAGACGGCGCGCGATCGCGGCGACGATGGCCTCGCCGACATCCACCTCGAGATCGGTCGTCCGGTGAAGGCGATGCTCGCGCAGGCCGGGAGCGTCGCCGACGCCCTCGACTCGTGGTCCGAATCCGCCGTCGAAGTCAAATTCGACGGCGCGCGCGTCCAGTTACACCACGATCCCGCAGGCGAGACGCGGGTCTTCAGTCGGAATATGGCGGACGTCACCGCCGCGCTCCCGGAGATCGTCGAGTTCGCCGACGCGCACCTCGACGTCCCGACGATCGTCGACGGCGAAGTCGTCGCGGTGGACGACGACGGCGCGCCCCTGCCCTTCCAGGAGGTGTTGCGACGATTCCGCCGGAAACACGACGTCGAGCGGATGCGCGAGGAAGTCCGCGTCGAACTACGGGTGTTCGACTGCCTCCACGCCGCAGGGACGGATCTCTTGGACGAGCACCTGCTGGACCGCCACGCGATGCTCGTCGACCGACTCGGCGACACCGGTGCCGTCTCCGAGATCCTCGTCTCCGACGACCCCGCAGAGATCGAGGCGTTCGAGGAGCGCGCGCTCGCCGCCGGCCACGAGGGCGTGATGCTCAAGGACCCCGACTCGTCGTACACGCCCGGCAAGCGCGGCAAACAGTGGCTCAAGCGCAAGCCCGACGTCGAGACGCTCGATCTCGTCGTGACGGGTGCGGAGTGGGGCGAGGGCCGGCGCGCGGAGACGCTCGGTACCTTCCTCCTCTCGGCGCGGACCGACGACGGCTACGAGACGATCGGCAAGGTCGCCACGGGCCTCGACGACGAGGAACTCGCGGACCTCGATCGCCGCCTCGCACCACACGTCCGCGACGAGAACGGACAGACTGTCGACATCGACCCCGCCGTCGTCCTCGAAGTCGGCTACGAGGAGATCCAGCGCTCCCCGACGTACTCCTCGGGGTATGCGTTGCGCTTCCCGCGCTTCCTCGCCGTCCGCGACGACAAGGCGCCCGCGGACGCGGACACCTTGGTTCGCGTCGAGCGCCTCGCCGAGAAACAGGGCTAAACGCCCGCGTCACGAACGTCGCGTATGGCTTTCCGTGCGGCCGCCATCGACCTCGACGGGACGCTCCTCCACGGTGACGAGCTCCTCCCGGGCGCACGAGAGGCGATGGCCGCGATCCGCGAGCGCGTCGATGCGGTGTGTTTCCTCACGAACAACCCGACGATCCCCCCGGAAGCGTACGCCGCACGCCTCCGCGAGCGCGGAATCGCGGCGTCGCCCGAGGAGGTGCTCACCGCGTGTACGGCCACGGTCGCCTATCTCCGGGAACACCACGCCGGGGACGCGCTCTACCCCATCGCGGGCGACGCCATCGTCTCACAGCTCCGCGACGCGGAGTGCGATCTCGTCGCCGACCCCACGGACGCGGAATGCGTCGTCGTCGGCTACGATCCCGACTTCGACTATGACGACCTGCACGACGCGCTCCGAGCGTTCGGTGACGATCCCGCGGCCGTCGGCTTCGTCGGTACCGACCCGGACCGAACGATCCCGACCACCGACGGCCCGATTCCAGGATCGGGCGCGCTCGTCCACGCCGTCGCGGGCGTCGTCGAGCGCGACCCCGACGCGATCCTCGGGAAACCCTCGGAGGAAACCGCGGCCCTCCTGCGCGAGCGAGTCGGCGTGCCCGCGTCGGCGTGCGCCGTCGTCGGCGACAATCCCGCGACGGACGTCGCACTTGGCGAGCGCGCCGGAATGACGACCGTGCTCGTCGAGACGGGACTCGACGCGAGCGCGGACGACGCGACGCGTTCCGACCACGTCGTCGCGGACATCGGGGCGGCCGTCGCGCTGTTCGACTAGTCGAGGACGCCCATCTCGGTGAGTCGTTCCGGGAGGTAGGTGTCCGTCACGAAGTCCAACCCTCTCGAAGCGAGCGCCTGCTGTTCGGCTTTCTTCCCGATGTCGAGTTGGAGCTCGATCTGCTCCGTCCAGAACTCCGACTGGAAGCGCGGGTCCTCGAGCTCGCTCTCCAAGGCGTTGATGTCGGAGTCGCTGAGCGGGTCGGTCGGCAGATCGTATTCGACGATGTCGGCGGGCCGGATGCCGATGAACTGCGCCTCGGGCGTGGCGAGGTATTCGGAGAGGTGTGCGGATTTGATCGACCCGTAGGAGACGGAGCCGAAGATACGATACGACCACGGGTCGCCGTCGGTGAAGACCGTGACGGGGAGATCGAGTTCGTCGTGCAGGCGCTTGGTCAGCCGCCGCGTCGCGCGCGCCGGCTGGCCGCCGAGGTGGACGACGAGCGCGTTGTAGTCGTCGTCGAAGCCGTTCTCGACGAGGCGGTCGCGCATCCCGCCGGTCTCGACGCAGAGGACGAAGTCGACGTCGTGATCCAGGAACTCGATCGTGTCGGGGTTGTTCGGGATCTGGTAGCCGCCCTGCCCGACGTCGTCTTGGCAGTGGATCTCGCGGTCCCCGCGGTTCGTCTGCTCGCGGAGACGGAGGGGACCCATCACCTTCGCGCCCGACTCCTCCGGGCGCATGTGGAAGTCCTCGCGTTTCACCCCGGAGACGATCTCCAAGTCCTCGACGAGCTTGTCGGACTCCGACTGGCCGTTGAACTGCGCGGCCTCCTCGTCCCACGACTCGGAGAGGTAGTAGAGTTCACGCAGCGTTGAGGAGCGATCCTCCTCCAACTGTTGGGCGAGGAAGTCGATCGTGTAGATCGCCTTCAGGAGCTTGCGCGCGCCCGACGCGGAGTTGGCGGAGCGCGTCGACGTCCGGTCGCCGTACACCCAGACGTCGGCGTCCTCATCGAAGACGATGTTCGACTTCGAACGCGTCGGCAACTGCATGTTCGGGATCTCGCCGTCCGCGAACTGGTCGTAGAACTCTGCGGCCATATCGATGAGGCGCTCGCGCGCCGCGTCGTCGGTTGTGTCGGAACTCATTGTGAGATCGTGAGTTTCTCGTCGGCGACGCCGCTCACGGAGAGGTCGCAGTCGGCGTCCGCGGCGACGGCGTATTCGAGGGTCGCGTCCTCGCCGCTCGGGACCGTGGGCGACCACTTCACGAACCACTCGCCGTCCATCTCGACGACGGTGCCGTCGGAAACGTCGCTCGGTTCGGCGGAGACGATGTCCGTGAGGTCGATGTCGGCGTTCACGTCGGTGTTGTTCTCGACCGTGAGGCGGACGGTGTCGTCCGCACGCTCGCGTTCGACGAGGACGTTATTCATGATGCGCGCGAGCGAGTCCTCGACGCCGACCGGTTCGCGCCCCGTCATCTCGGAGACTTTCTCCGCCATCGTCGGGAGGACGTCCATGATGACGTTCTGCTTCTCCTGGCGTTTCTGGCGCGAACGACGCTCGTTGAGAAATCCCTTGAGGTCGCGGGCGGCTTCGCGGACCGCGAGTTCGACCTCGTCCTCGATCTCGGGAACGGAGGCAACGGCGTCCTTCGACTCGCTGGTGAACGGCACGTTCGTCGAGGCGACGTGCACCATGATGACGCAGGGACCGCTCGGGAGGCCGCTCCCGCCTGGCTGATCGAGGCCGTAGTTCCGCCAGCCGATGTCCTTGAGGACCTTCGTCGTCGCGCATGCCCCCCGCTGGTAGACGAGCGGGACGCGGTTGGCGAAGCGCATCACGTCGACGGTCCCCTCCGCCGTGAGATCGCCCCCATAGGCGATGCCGGCCTCGACGACGAACGGGTCGCCGCCGTGGACCTCGGCGTCGCGCGTCGACGCGGCATAGAAGTCCGCGTCGAACTCCTTGCGGAGACCCGCCTCGACCGACTCGGCTTGGATCGGGGCGAGACAGGACGTCGGAGGCGCCATCACGTCGACGGTGCGCATCGCGTCGAGCAGGTCGCGCGCGAGGTTCCGATCACCCGCAACCTCCGCGGCCGCGGGGAGGTCGTCGGTGACGGTGTGTGCCGCAGCCCAGAGCTCGTCGGTGACGTTCTCGCGGGCCGTCTCGCCGACCGTGGCGTCGGTACCGGTCTCCGTCTGGTCGGCGGCGCGCTCAACGAAGTCGCGGAGTTCGTCCCGCGTCACCCGATCGCGCGGCGTATCATCGCCGAACTTCGCGGCGATGCGCTCGGCGAGCGCCTCGACCGTCGCGTCGTCCTTCTGCACCGTCGTGGCTGCGTCGACGTGTCGGTAGATGTCTTCCCGTCGGTCGGCGGTCAGGGCGTCCCAGAGTGCCTCGACGACGTGGCCCTGCACCGTCGCGCCGAACGAGGAGTCGGTTTCGACGTCGGTGGCGACGTCGGCAACGAGCGTTTCGAGGTCGGTGTAGGAGAGCGCGCCGCGCTCCGCGAATGCGTCGGCGACGGCGGCCGCGAACGCCTCCGTGTCCCCCGCGGGCTTGTTCGAGACGGCATCGACGATCCGCGCGTCGACACCGCTATCCTCGATGTCGAGCATCCACGCGATCTCCCGGCCGTACCGGCCGTCGCGGAACGCGTCACAGATCGAATTCGCGGTCTTCGCGCCGACGCGCGTGAACTCCTCGCGGAGGAAGCCCCGGACCGTGCGCGAATCCGTCTCCCCGAGCATCTTGATCAGCGCGCCGAGTTCGACGCCGTGCGGATGCGGGCGGATCTCCTCCGTCTCGGCGGGGAGCGTCGCGTCCTCCGCCCGCTCGAACTTGAAGCGCCCCTCGGGCTCGCGGAGTTCGAGGCGCGCGTGGGGGTTCACGACCGCCGTATGCTCGGCGTAGTCGTGGAGCTGGCCGCGTGCGCGCATGTTCGCCTCCATCTCCAACTCGATGCGCGTGCCGTGCGGGCGGTCCCACGAGACGGTCTCCTCCTCGCTGATGACCGGCTCGTTCGTGTCGGTGTCGATGACGAGCTCGTAGTAGTTCGCCTCCGCGGCGCCCTGCGTGCGCGAGGTGATCTTCGCGGGCGTCCCGGAGGTCAGTTGGCTGTAGAGGACGGCCGCGGAGATACCTATCCCCTGTTGACCGCGGCTGTTCTTCACGGAGAGCGCACCATCGTTTGCGACGACGAAGTTCTCGTCCTCGCCCGACGCACCGGGGACGGAGATGTCGTAGACGTACTCCGGTGCGTCCGTCTCCTCGACCGATTTCACGGGAAGGAGACACATGTCCGTCTCCGTGATCCCGTGGAGGTTCCGGATGGTCGCGTGGAGTTCTTCGAGGGTCGCCGTCGGTTCGTGGGATTCGTCGAGGAGCCCCATCTCGACGAGGTTGTGCGTGTATCGTGGTTTCTCGACGATATCGCCGTCGAGCGCCGCCTCGATCAGGGACTGGTACACCTCGGCGTGTTCGAGATTCGAGCCGACACCCGCACCGCGGAGGAGGCCGGGAATCGTGTCCGGGACGGTGTGGGTGTCCACGTCGTCGACGCGGACGTCGTCGAGAAGCGACGTCGGAACGCGCTTATACCCTTGCTCGCCCGTCGGCTTGCGCTCGCCGAACGCGTCGAGCACGTTCAGATCTGCACCGTACACCTTCGTCCGATACGTCGTTGAACCGTCTTCGGCATACCCGCTCGTGTTCTCGGCCGTCTCGGTGCTCGCGAGGACCCCCTGCATGTTCCACAGGACGGAGACGCCGCGCGCGAGCGTTTTACTGACGGTCGTGTGGGAGAGCTCGTTCCCGGGATGCGAGTCGGAGCCGTCGCCCTGATAGACCGCGGTGAGGAACTCTTGCTGGATGTCCTCAGAGGCGTCGAAGAGGAACGACGGTACGCGCTTGTTCTCCGCACCCTTTCCGCAGACATTCCCGAGGAACATTGCGAGCGGCGACCCGAACGCCTTCACGCGCGTCGAGTTGCGTTCTCGTTCGACGGTCGTCGTGCCACCGCCGACGCCGGCGACGGCCGTCTCGGTCGCTTCGATCAGTTCGCTCTCGTGGGACCCGAACGTGAACCCGACCTGTCGCGGACCGACGTGTCCCTCCGCGACATAGTAGCCGAGGAGGCGAGCGAACTCCGCCGTGAGCGGCATCGTCACCGGGATCGTCGTCTCGTCGCCACCGACTTGGTACGTCTTCAGCTCGCAGTCGGCCGCCCGCGTTTCCCACCCGAGGTCGAGCACAGTCGACGCCGGGAGGTATCCCTTCTCCAGATAGTTCGATTCGAGGCTGTCTTTGAGGATGTCGACGCCCTCGTACCGGTAGTAGTACCGTTTCCGGGTACTGTCCGCGTTCGGTTTCTTCCGGATCGTCTCGCCGCTCCGGATCTCCTCGAGCGTCTCCCGGTCGAACCCGTAGACGTACAGCCGGCGGTCCTCGAGCTGATCGGGTGTGATGTGTTCGAGGAGGTTGACCGACTCGACCGGGTCGTCGCTCGTCGGGAGGGAGCGTGGCGTGAGCACGGCGTCCCCGGGCTCGAGCTCGCCGGCTTTCACTTGTTTCGTCTCCCCGTTCGCCGTCACCGAGAACAGGCTGTGGTTGCCCGTCACCTCCACCGTGCGCCCCTTCTCGGTCGTGATCTCGTACGTCCGCTCGTCCGTCTCGTGACGGATCGCGTGCGTGACAGGCTGCCACGACATCTCGTGAGACTCACGATCGAACGAGGGGACCTCGATGTCCGCCGAGAGCGGCGCGGTCGCGGCGCCGTCGATGGGGAGGTACGCGTCGCAGAGCACGCCGATCGGGACGGTATCGACGACTCCGTCACGGCGTACGAGGAGCTCTTGATCGGGCGTCAGCGACTGCTCCCGGCTGTGAAAACGCGATCCATACAGTAATTTCCCGAAAATCTTCGGAATCTGTTCTTTCGTGATGCCGGGGCCGTTGTCCTCCACGACGAGCGTGTAGTAATCCCCCGATTCCTGGATCTCGACGTAGATGTCGGGGAGGATGCCGGCTTCCTCCGTGGCGTCGAGGGCGTTGTCGACGGCCTCCTTGACGGCCGTGACGAGCCCGCGGGCCCCGGAGTCGAAGCCCAGCATGTGTTTGTTCTTCTCGAAGAACTCGGCGATGGAGATCTCGCGCTGGCTCGCGGCGAGCTCTTCCGCGATGCCGTCGTCGTCTCCATCGGCGAGTGTCGACTGGAAGGACGTCATTTCCGTATCGGCGACCTTGGTCACACGGCTATAAAACCCCGTGGGTACACCGTGGTGAAAGTGAACGACGGCGCGGCGAGCGGCCGACGTGGTCCGTGAGCGTCCCGGTTCGCGGGATTTTCACTCTCGGCGGCCTGCCGATCCGTTCGGCGACTAGAGCGAGAGGCCGCGGATCTCGACCGAGTCGCCCTTCCGCACCGTCCCGATGCGCTCGCCGTCGGTTTCGGCGATCAGTGTCTCGGCTTCGGCTTCGGGGAGCGCGACGACGAACCCCGTGCCCATGTTGAAGGTGCGATGCATCTCCGCGTCGGAGACGTCGCCTCGCTCTTGGACGAAGGTGAAGACGTCCTGTGCGGGGAGGGGATCGGTGACGTCGTACTCGTGCTCGCCCATCCGCGAGAGGTTCGTCCAGCCACCGCCGGTGACGTGGGCGGCCGCGTGGACGTCGCGCTCACGGAGATGGGTGAGGAGATAGGTGTAGAGCCGCGTCGGTTCGAGGAGAGCGTCGCCGACCGTTTCGTACCCCTCGTAGGGGTAGTCGTCGTGGTAGTCCGCGTCGCCGTCGGTGGCGGCCTGGCGGGCGAGCGTGAGACCGTTCGAGTGGATGCCCGTGGAGGCGAAGCCGACGAGCGCGTCGCCCACCTCAGCCTCGCCGGGGAAGAGGTCGTCCTCGTCGGCGAGGCCGGCGACGGTGCCCGCGAGGTCGAACCCGTTCACGACTTCCGGCATCACGGCCGTCTCGCCGCCGACGAGCGCCATGTCGGCCTCTTCGGCCCCCGCGGCGAGGCCCTCGCCGAGTTGGGCGGTGAGCGTCTCGCTCGGTTCGTCCACGGCGAGGTAGTCGACGAACGCGTCCGGCGCGACGCCCGCCGCGACGAGGTCGTTGACGTTCATGGCGATACAGTCGATGCCGACCGTTGAGTAGTCGGCCATCGCCTCCGCGACGAGCAGTTTCGTGCCGACGCCATCCGTGGCGAGCGCGAGATACTGATCGCCGACGGGGACGAGTCCCGCGTAATCCGTCGTGTTCCCGACGTCCGCGACGGCGTCAACCAGTGCGGCGGTTGCGGCCTCGCTCGCGTCGATGTCGACCCCCGCATCAGCATACGTCATGCCCTCCTCGTTTCCGGTGTCCGCGTCCTCACTCATACACGGGCGTGCGTAATCGGGCGCGAAAAGGGTAGCGGTGTATGCTCAGACGTACAACGCGTAGGCGGCGAGCAGGACGCTCGGGACGGCCACCGCGACGTAGACGTACGTGTTCCACGAGCGGACGGTGTTGCCGTCAAGCGGCCCGACGGGGAGCATGTTGAATCCTGCGAGCAGGAGGTTGATCGTCAGGCCGCGCCACGCAAGCGCGCTCCCGAGGACGGCGAACGGTGCGAAGAGCGCGGCGAGCGCGAGGTTCGTCACGGGGCCGGCGAGCGCGATCAGTCCGGATTGGCGATCGGTGAGCCGACCGCGATGGACGACCGCGCCCGGCGCGGCGAAGAGAAAGCCCGCGAGCCCACCGAGGACGGCGAGTGCGAGCAGGCCGTAGTCGGCGCGGAACGCCGCGACCTGTCCGTAGCGGACCGCGACGACCTTGTGGGCGAGTTCGTGCAGGAGGAAACCGACGCCCGCCGTGAGGAGGCTGACGGCGAGCGCGACGAGGAAGGCCCCCGAGGTGAGGACGGCACCGAGCGTGGTGATCGTGATCCGCTCGTAGAAGAACGCGAACGCGACGCCGAGGGCGAGCCACGCGACGAGGAGGTCGCGCAGTTCGCGCGCGCCGAAGGAGAGTCGGGTCACGCCACCAGCCCCCGGAGGAGGTCGAGGCTGTTCTGTGCGCCTTGGACGAGGACAGAGACGACTTCGCTCGCGCTCCCGAGGTCGCCGCCGACGAGCGGGAGGACGAGCGGGATGAAGAGGAAGCTGGCAATCATGCTCCCGAGGTTCGTGAGTGCGACGACGGCGATAAGCCGGAAGAGCGGCACGTCCGTCATCCGCGAGAACACCTCGCGGATGGGGAGCGTCTCGTCATTCAGGATGTCGTTCAGCTTGCCGATGTCGCTGATCCGGACGGGCGTGTAGCGCAACTCGACGTACCCCGCGAACCAGCCGGGCGCGAGCAGGGGATTGACGCTCGTCAGCCACGCCACCGCGCCGCCGACGCCCGCGGACGTCCAGTGTGCGCCGCCGAGGAGCGCGAGGCCCGCGGCGACGACACCGTTGAAGAGGAACCACGCGAGGAAGAGTCGTAGGAGCGTCCCGTTGCTCACGCCCGCCATCAGGACGAGCGCGAAGAAGGCGAGGAAGCCGAGGGTGAGAACGGCACCGAACGCCTTGAACAGCGAGAAGCGCTTTTCGACGCGCCCCGTCAGCGAGCTCATCGGCGGCAGTTCCTCCGGATGGTCAAGATAGCGTTCGATTCCCTCCTTGTGACCGGCGCCGACCACCGCGACGACGTGTTTGCCCTGCTCGCGCAGGCGGAGGATGTTGTGCGCGAGGTAGGCGTCGCGTTCGTCGATGAGCGCCCGTGCGCCCTCCGGGCTGAACTGGCGGAACTCCGCCATCATCGCCGAGACGACGTCCGTGTCGGTCAGGTCGTCCATCTCCAACTCCTCTTCCTCGCCGCCGATGCCGACGACGGCGAGCAGCAGTTGGCCGACGAGGCGGAGTTTCTCGACGAACCCCATCCGCGCCCAGAACCGCTGGATCGTCACCTGGATGTCCCGGTCGACGAGCGCGACCTCGGAGCCGACTTCCTCCGCTTTCTCGACCGCCGCGAGCATGTCCGCGCCGGGATCGATGTCGAAGCGTTCGCCCATCCGCTGTTGGACGTAGGAGAGCAGCCAGTACGCGAGGAACTGCAGGGCGACGCTCCCCTGTAGGAGGTCGGCGGGCGCGATCTCGTCCGGCGTCCCGCCCTTCATCTGTCGGTAGCGTCCCTCGTCGAGTTCGACCGCCACCGCGTCGGGCTCCTCCTCCTCGATGACGCGTTCGACCTCCGCGACGCTGTCCGCGGAGACGTGCGCGGTCCCGACGAGGCGCACCGACCCCTCGCCGTCGCGCGCGCTGTCACTCATTGTCAGGAGCGTAGTCACCACCGGCCCTTACGTGTGTCGTCACCGCCCGATCAACGCGCTCGCGTCCGTGAAACGAACCCGAGCAACGATTATGTATCACGACGTGCTACAATGTACACATGCCCTCGATAAGCGCACGGATCCCGGACGACGACGAATCGGAACTCGAGTCGGTCGTCGACCTGCTCGGCGAGGACAAGAGCACCGTCATCCGGAGGGCACTCGAGGAGGGACTCACGACGCTTCGACGCCGGAACGCGATCGAGCGTTACCAGTCGGGTGACGTCTCCGTGCACGAGGCCGCCCGGCTCGCCGGCGTCAGCCTCGCCGAGTGGTTCGAGATCGCGCGCGAACACAACCTCACGACGCAGCTTTCCCCCGACGACGTCGAGGCGGACGCGGACGCGGCCCGTGAGCTGTGAGCGACGTCTATCTCGATGCGACGACGGTCATCTCGCTCGGCACGATCGGCGAGTTGGAGCGTCTCGCCTCGCTCGATGGCCGACTCGTCGTTCCATCGGCCGTCCGCGAAGAGGTCACGACCGAACCCGCGAAGACGAACCTCGAACGGTTTCTCGATCATTACGACGTCCGATCGGCCCCGGAAGAAGTCGGTGAACGCGTGCCACACGCCCGCTCGGTCCTCGGCGACGACACTGAACGCGGGGACGTCCACATCGTCGCCGCCGTGCTCGCGTACACTGCTTCGGACCGAGCGGTCGGTGTCGTCTCCGACGATCGGCGCGTTCGGACGACGTGTCGCGGCCTTGGTGCGACGGTCACGGGGACGATCGGCATCGTTGTCCGCGCCGTCGACGAGGGTCTCGATCCGGATGCGGCGAAAGATCTCGTATCGCGGCTTGACGCGCACGGCCTCCACTTGACGGGTGAACTCCGCGAAACGGCCGATGAGCTGATCGATGAGGCGGCCCGTGACGACGACGCGTCGTGACGACCTGACGTCGCGCTACCCGTAGCCTTCGCCGCGGATGTCGCCGCCGGCGACGCCAACACACGAACAGACGTCCTCGAGGGTCTGCACCATCGCGGAGACCCCGCAGGCGTACACTTCGAGGTCCGCGGGGTCGATCCGTGCCTCAATGTCCGTCTCGGGTTCCGCGTCGAGATACTCCCGGAGGTCCGCGTCGAGGTCGGGCGCCGCAACCCCGTCAGTGACGTACTTCAGCAGCGTCTGCTGGACGTAGTCGGTCTCGCCCGTCCAGCCCGTGAGGTAGCGCTCCCTGGTAAGACACGGGACGAAGTGAAAATGCTCGTGGGCGTCGTCGAGTGTCCGGAACTCCTCGCGGAACGCGAGGTCATCCTCCCACGAGGCCCCGAGAAACACCCAGATGTCGCGTGGCTCGCCCTTGTAGGTGTCTCGGCCCTCCTCGAAGACGTAGTTCACCATCGAGCGGAGGGGCGCGATCCCCGTCCCCGTGGCGAGGAAGGCCATGTCCGTCGGGGCGGGGTCTTGGAGGGTGAACTCGCCGTTCGGGCCGCGAAGCTCCGGGAGGTGATCGCCGGGCCGCAGTTCCGCGCAGAGTCGCTCGGAGAGGCGCCCGCCGGGAACGCGTCTGACGCAGAGCGACATCTCCTCGGCGTTCGGCGACGACGCGATCGAGTAGGGCCGTGGCGTCCCGCGAAAGCGGATGGTGACGAACTGGCCGGGCGCGAAGTCGAACGGTTCCTCCGGGTCGAACGCGACTTCGACGAGCGACGGGAACTCCCGCTCGTCGCGCTCGCGGAGCGTCCGGAGTTTCTTGCGTGTGACGTCCGGCAGATCGAGCTTCGCGGTCGCGTCGAGGAGCGGGGTCCACGCGATGCTCTCCTCGCCGATGTGGCGCGTGACGTCCGCCCCGTGCTCGCGCAACAGGCGGTGGACGGCGCGGCGGATCTCCTCGTGGCGCTGCTCGTCGAGTGCCTCGACTCGCGTCACGGTCGCCGTGTCCGTCAACAGGGGGAGTTCCTCGACCTGTTCGTCGAGGCGGGGGTGCGTGCCCTCGGTCATGGGTACATCCTCGGGGCCGAGCGCCGTAAGCGCGACGGGTGCGCTCTCTTACGAAACGAGCGCGGACTCGACGATCTCTAGGGGATGTCTGATCTCGTAGCCGGTGCCGTGTTCCATCTGCATCGCGCAGGTCGGACACTCCGTCATGCCGACTTCGCCCTCGACCTCCTCCATGTGGTCGAACATCTCCTCGCCGATCTTCATCGAGGTGTCGTACTTCTCGGACTTCCAGCCGTAGGTGCCCGAGATGCCCGAACAGGAGTCCCCGACGTCCGCGGCGTCGACACCCGCGAGGTCCGCGAACAGTTCGAGCGCCTGCCCGTCGAGGCCCTGATTGCGCGCGTGACACGGCGCGTGGTAGGCCAGCTCGGCGAGGTTCTCGTCCTCGACCGTCGCGGCCGAGAGTTCGCCGGAGAGGTCCTCCTGCACGCGGAGGTATTCGAGGGCCTCCCACGTGTTCTCGGCGAGTTCGTCGATTCCCTCGATGTCGAACAGCTCGGGGTACTCCTGACGGAGCGCCATCGAACACGACGTACAGGAGGCGATGGCGTCGTACCCCTGCTCGATCAGGTCGCCCATCGAGGAGACGTTCACTTCGGCGTGGCGCTCCGCGTCGTCGAGCATCCCGTTGGCGAACATCGGTGTCCCCGAACAGCGCTGTTCGGGAACGACGAGTTCGTAGCCGAAGTGCTCGAAGACGCGTACCATCGCCTTCCCGACCTCCGGAGTGTTGTAGTTCGCGTAACAGCCGTGGAAGTACGCGACCTTCTTCTCGGCATCGACGTCCTCGCCGCGTCGCTCGCGTGCCGCTCGCGCCCGCTCGCGCGAGCCGTCCGCGCCGCCCTCGCGCTCCCACCACTCGCGGAAGGTCTCGGTGGCGAACGCAGGGAACTCGCGCTCGCTCGTGATCCCGAAGACGCGATCCATCGCCCACCGCGCCGGCCCGAAGTTCATCGCGGCGTTCGCGATGCGGGGGACTTTGCTGGCGAGGAACGCAGAGGTCCGGTAGTTGGCGAGGATTCGGTTGCGCCAGTAGGTAAGACTCGTCTTCGAGAGCTCCTCCTCGACGTACTCGGCGCGCGCGGTGTTGTGCATCTGCGAGAGCCCCACGTCGCTGGGACACGCGGAGTCACAGCGCATGCAGTTCGAGCACTTCGAGATGGAGTCGTCGACGGAGGTGTCCTCCTTGCGCTTGAGACGCCACTGCTCGGGACCCTGGAACTTCGGCCCGGGGAAGTCGTCGTCGACCTCCGCGACCGGACAGTTGGTGTCGCAGGTCGAGCACTTATAGCAGTCGTCGGCGCCCGGCCGGAGGTCGGCCGTCTCGTCCTCTGGGAAGACCTCGATCGGTTCGAACTCGTTCGGGGATTCTGCGTCACTCATTGTGTATCATTGCCCGCGGCGGTTCCGGCGGCGTCGCCAGTCGCCAGACTGACGCCCGTTCCGGAGCACTCCGCGGCGAAATCGGCGCCGCCGACGACGCTGCCGGCGGCACGGAGGTTCTCGAATTCGATACTGCCGGCCGCGTCCCGCGGTCGCAGGTCGTCGTCGACGACGACGCCGAAGCGGGGGTACGGCTGGTCGCCGAACGGTTCGTCGACGAACCACTCGTACCGGTCCGCAGGGTGCGGGACGTGGCAGTCGAAGACCGGTTCGTGGACGCCCCCGCGATCCGAATCGATGCCCTCGCCGACCAGGCCGCCGGTGGCGAGGACGAACGCGTCGGCGTGGTGGGGGATGTGCTGGCCGTTGCGCTCGACGAACGCCGCGGTCAGTCGACCGTCGCCGTCCGTCTCGTAGCCATCGACCGGTCGGCGGACGACGCTGACTCCGGCATCGCGTAGTGCGCGCTCGTAGGCGGCCTCCAGTCGCATCCCGGGGAGGCTCGGTGGCCCCATCGGCACCTCGAAGACGTCGGCGTCGAGGGCGTCGGCGAGCGCCGCCCGGATGGCCGCGTGGTGCGACTCGCCGAGCACCGCCGGGAAGCCGACTCTTGCCTCGCCCTCGTGGACGCGCTCGACGCGGCCCGCGAGGCGCTCGCGCTCGTCGTCGTCGTCCTCGTCGAGGGCATGCGCGTAGCGTGTGATCTTCGCGTCCGCGCGCGGCGTGCCGGGGAACGACACCGTCGCGCCCCGGACGTCGAACGGAACGTCGGCGGCGCGCAGGTGGTCGGCGGCCAGCGGCGCGTCGAAGTCGCTCAGCGTCTCGAAGCCGACGAGCAGGACGTCGCGCTCGTCGCTGGCGAGGCCCGCGGCGGCGCTCGCGGGGTAGCGCGCGGTCGGTTTCACCGCCCCGCCGTGCGTCGGCAGGAGGGCGTTCGTCTCCGTGTGTCCGCCCCGGTAGAGATCGCCGGTGATCGTGTCGAAGCGTTCGAGGCCGTTGCGGACCGCCTCGACGCCGACCTTCGCGTACGGGTGGTCGGCCGGGAGGTCCGCGATCGCGTCGAACGGATCGGCGATCAGCTCCTCGTCCGCGTAGCCGAGCACGTCGACGAGTCCGCTCGCGTGTCGGAGCGTGCTCTGACTCTTCGTGACGAGCCGCACGGACGCACCCGTGTCAGCGGCCGCGAGCGCCGCGGTCATCCCCGCGACGCCGCCGCCGACGACGAGGACGTCGTCCTCAATCGCCATGCGCGCCCTCCGTGTCGCCGCCCGTGGCGTGTGTGTCCTCGGCGTCCGCCCCCGCGCCGTCGTCGAAGGCGTCCCACTCGACGGTCGTGTCCGTCCGCGCGGGATCGCCGTCCTCGTTGAGCGTCGCGCCGTGGAGCGCGTGGTTCAACATCGCTTGGGAGAGCTGTTCGCCCCAGAGGGCGTGACGCTGGCCCTTCCAGCGCTCCGCGCGGAGTTCGTCGAGCGCCGCGCGCGCGCTCTCCTCGTCGTGTTCGGGGTGGAGTTCCGCCGCCATCCGGTGTGCGCAGCGGCCGCCCTGACAGTTGCCCATCGAGGCCCGCGTCCGCAAGCGCACGGCGTTGAGGTCCGTCCCGGCCTGCTCGATGGCGTCCTGCACTTCCGCCCGGGTGACGCCCTCGCAGCTACAGACGACGGGGTTCGGTTCGCACGACGCGAGGACGTCCTCGGTCCGCGAGCCGAGGCGCTGGGCGCTCCGCCGGGCGACCGGCGAACGCAGGCCGAAACGCTCCATCGCGGCCTCGATGTCGCCCTCGCGCTCGCTCCCCGGGAGCGGGACGTCCGCGGTGTCGCACTCGGCCTCGACGCCGAGTTTCTCGCAGACGTGATCGGTGATGGACTCGGCCATCATCCGGTAGGTCGTGAGCTTCCCGCCGACGATGCTCGTCATGCCGGGCACGTCGTCGCGCTCGGCGTGATCGAGCGTGAAGTAGTCTCGCGTGATGTCTGTGGGGTCCTGGGTGCCGGTGCCCGGCGGCTCGTAGAGCGGCCGGACGCCCCAGAACGAGCGGATCGTTCGGGCCTCCTGGAGGATGGGGACGAGTTCGCTCAGCGTGTCGATGACCAGATCGACCTCCCACTCGTCCTCGGGATAGTCCTCGGGATCGCCGACTTCCTCGTCCGTCGTGCCGAGGATGCAGGCGGTCTCGTGGGGGACGATGATGTCCGCGTCGCCCTTCGGCCGACAGCGGTTCACGACCGTATCGACCTGCCGGGTGTTCATCACCGTCATCACGCCCTTCGAGGGCCGAACGGCGACGTCGAGATCCGCGAAGTCGCCGATCCGGCCTGCCCACGCGCCCGCGGCGTTCACGACGTGGTCGGCGTAGATGTCCTCCTCTTCGCCCGGCGTCCCGTGCTCGCGTGGACCCTTCCCGGAGGCGTGCTGGATCGTTGCGCCGACGATTTCGCCCGACTCGACGAGGAGGTCGGTCACTTCGGCGTGCGTCTCGATTCGCGCGCCGTGGTTCTCGGCGTCGACGGCGTTGGCGACGCAGAGGCGGAAGGGATCGATGGCGGCGTCGGGGACCGCGATTGCCTTCTCGACGTCGTGTGCGAGGTACGGTTCGCGCGCGCGTGCTTCCTCGCCGGTCAGTACTTCGGCGGGGATGTCACAGTCACGACAGCCCTGCAGTTTCTCCTGGAAGTACTCCTCCGAGTCCTCCGGGCGCTTCACGAAGAGCCCCCCCGTCTCCTCGACGCAGTGGCCCGCGATGTCCCGGAGGACGCGATTCTCCTCGATGCACTCGCGCGCACTCGCCTGGTCGGAGACGGCGTAGCGCCCCCCCGAGTGGAGTAAGCCGTGCATCCGCCCGGTCGTTCCGTTGGTGAGGTTGCCCTTCTCGACGAGGGTTACGTCGACGCCTCGGCGCGCGAGGTCGCGGACGACGCCACACCCCGTGGAGCCACCGCCGATGACGAGCACCTCCGTTCTCGTTCCCATGCGATTGTGTGTACATCACACTCGGCACTCATATATTTACCTCTTACGTGGAGGCACGAGTAAACAACTGAGAGGGCAACGTACTTCGGGCCAGCACGCGCTCGTGAAGGTATGAGCCTCGACGTCGAGACGCCGGACCCGCCCGAGCTCGAGTCCGGCGCCGACCTCAGCGACTACGACGACGTGGACGAGCCGAACGCGAACGACACTCACCGCGACGACCTCGAGGCGTTCCTCCGCGAGGGCGCGTGGGACGAGGCCTTCGGCGAGTGGGCCCGACAGAGCGACCTTGACGAGTCCGAGTGGCAAATCGTCCTCGATCTCGGCCTGATCGAGCGCTTCGACTTCTTCTGGGACGACTTCGCCGACCGCGTCGGCTATCACGCTCCCGGACTGCCCGAGGATTGGAAGGAGCGCGACCTCCACCCCGACCTCGATTCGTGGAGCACCGTCTCGGCGATCAACGCCGAACTCACCGAGTTCGGACGCATCGTCTCCGACCGGCTGAAGGCCGACTACGTCGATTGGGACGCCGACTACGAGGCTCCCGACGACCTCCCCGACTTCTGACGGCCACACGTCGACGATTTGCCCGCTCGGCCCCGTTCGTGGTCGAGCGTGCTTGAGGCGCCGTTCTCTCGTGTATCCTCCGCCATCGTGTAGGTACTATAATAAGTACTGGTGGGGTGCGTCCGACAGTAATATTTATTGTTGTTCATTAGAATTGACTGAGCGGACGGTGTCGTCGATGAAGAAGTCGCCGTCCGACGGAACACACATGGTAGACACATACGTCGGTTCGATCGATCAGGGGACGACCGGAACGCGCTTTATGGTCTTCGACCACGCCGGGGAGGTCGTCGCCAACGCGTACGAGAAACACGAACAGATATACCCCGAACCGGGCTGGGTCGAGCACAATCCCGTCGAGATCTGGGAGAACACTCAGGAGGTCGTGACGCGCGGCCTTGAGGAGGCGGGACTCGACGCCGAGCAGCTCGAGGGGATCGGCATCACGAACCAGCGCGAGACCACGATCGTCTGGGACGCCGAATCCGGTAAACCGGTCCACAACGCGCTCGTCTGGCAGGACCGCCGGACGACCGACCGCGTCGAGGAACTCGAGGAGGCGGGACGTGTCGAAGACATCCGCGCGAAGACCGGTCTCGAGGTCGACGCGTACTTCTCGGCGACGAAGACCGAGTGGATCCTCGACAACGCCGAACCGCTGAAGCTCCAATCCTCGCGCTCCCAGGACCTCCGCGACCGGGCGCGCGACGGCGAGTTGATGATGGGCACCATCGACGCATGGCTCATCTACAACCTCACCGGCGAGCACATCACGGACGTCACGAACGCCTCGCGGACGATGCTGTTCGACATCCACGAGATGGAGTGGGACGACGAACTCCTCGAGGAGTTCGACGTTCCCCGCGAGATGCTCCCCAAGGTCCGCCCCTCCTCGGACGAGGACTACTACGGCCACACCGATCCCGATGGGTTCCTCGGCGCCGAGGTACCGGTCGCGGGCGCGCTCGGTGACCAGCAGGCCGCGCTCTTCGGACAGACCTGCTTCGACGCCGGCGACGCGAAGAACACCTACGGCACCGGTTCGTTCTACCTCATGAACACCGGGAACGAGGCCGTCGAATCCGAGCACGGCCTGCTCACCACCGTCGGCTTCCAGATGTCCGGCGAACCGGTCCAGTACGCCCTCGAAGGGTCGATCTTCGTCACGGGCGCGGCGATCGAGTGGCTTGAGGACGTCGATCTGATCGACAACGCCGCCCAGACCGCCGAGCTCGCGCGCTCCGTCGACTCCACGGATGGCGTCTATATGGTGCCCGCGTTCACGGGCCTCGGTGCGCCCCACTGGGACGGCCGCGCCCGCGGCACCCTCGTCGGGATGACCCGCGGGACGAAGAAGGAGCACATCGTTCGTGCGACGCTCGAATCCATCGCCTACCAGACCCGCGACATCGCGGAAGCCATGGAGGCGGACTCCGGCGTGGAGACGACGAGTCTCCGCGTCGACGGCGGTGCGGTGAAGAACAACTTCCTCTGTCAACTCCAGTCGGACATCATCCAGACGGACATCGCGCGTCCCGAAGTCGATGAAACCACCGCGCTCGGGAGCGCGTACGCCGCGGGTCTCGCCGTCGGCTACTGGGACACCATCGACGAACTCCGCTCGAACTGGCAGGTCGACCGCGAGTTCGAAGCCGAGATGAGCCAAGAGGACGCGGACCGGATGTACGGCCGCTGGGACGACGCCGTTGACCGCTCCCTCGACTGGGCGCAGGAGGAATAATTCATGTTCCTTCCACTCCAGACGATTCCGGTCATCGGGATGGATCTCGGCGCGTTCGTCCTGCTGCTCATCGCCGCGCTCGCCGGCGGGGCGCTCGGCGCCGCGCTCGGCGCACTCCCGGCGTTCGTCTTCACGGGGTTCGTCGTCTTCCTCGGTGAAGGTCTCAACGTCCTGCAGAGTCAGGTCAGCGCGCTCCCCAACGTTCCGAAGGGCGAGCTCGCCGTCGGCATCACCGGCGTCATCGGGTTCGGTGCGGTCACCGGCCCCCACATCGCCTTCGCGGGCGGTGTCGCGGCCTCCGCGTACGTCGGGCAGAAATACCCCGAGATGAACCCGTCCGGCTGGGACTACCACCTCGGCAAGAACATTACCGAAGCCTACGGCACCAAGCCCGACATCCTCGCGGTCGGTGCGATCTTCGGCGTGCTCGGGATGCTGATCAATCAGCTCGCGAGCGGCATCGGCCTTCCGACGGACGGCATCGCGCTCTCCGTCTTCCTCACCGCAATGATCGCGCGTCTCGTCTTCGGCTACCCGCTCATCGGGAAGCCGGCAGGTAACGGCTACCTCGACATGGGGCCGTTCGCGCGCGAAGAACTGCGTGATCAAGATGACGACGTCCACGAGGGGAACGCCGGCCGACTCGCCGTCGAGCCGTGGCTCCCCCACCAGTACAAGTGGGCGGGCGTCACCGCGATCGGTCTCGTCGGCGGCGTCCTCGGCGGCTACATCTGGCTGAAGACGGGGAGTATCTTCCTCGGCTACGCCATCTCCGCGATGAGCCTGCTGTTCCTCAACCTCGGCGTGGAGAAGATTCCCGTCACCCACCACATAACCCTCCTCGGCTCGGTCGGTGCGGCGATCGCAATACCGATGTTCGGCAGCCCGGTCGCCGCCATCATCGCGGCGGGGATCGTCGGTGCGCTCAGCGGCCTCGCCGGTGAGGCCTCCCAGCGTATCTTCTACTCGCACTCCGGGACTCACGTGGACCCGCCCGCCATGGCGATCACGTTCATGATGTTCATCATCGGCGTGCTCTACTTGGTCGGCGTCCTACCGAACGCCGGCTACCTCGGCCTCTAACGCCTCGATCCGTCCGCTTTTGACGACGCAAACGATACCGACGATACCGATTCCCCCCACGCAATGAACATCAACGCGAGGATACAGCGGCGACGGCAGGAGACGGATTCACGCCGTCTCGTCCGGGATTACGAGGCGATCTCCCCCGTCGATCACGTCGAGGAGCCCGTGGGACGCGGCCCGGCCATCGAGCGCCTGCTCGACCATCTCGATCCCGTCTTCGACGGCACACTCCCGCCGAACGCGTACGTCCATGGCCCCTTCGGCGCCGGAAAGAGCGCCGTCGTGACCGCGTTGTTCGCGCAGCTCGAACGGGTCTCCGCACAGTCCCGTGAAGCCATCCAGACGACGACGCGGGCGCGCTCGTCGCCGACACCGTGGTTCGTCTACGTCGATCTCCGCGAGACCACGAGCGAGTTCGCTTTCTACCATCGTGTGCTCAATGAGGTCGTTGAACAGACGGTCCCCGAGCACGGCGTGGGTACCGAGGAGATCCGAACGCGCCTTCACGCCGCTCTACGGGGGGCGTCGACGGGCGCAGTCCTCGCAGTTGACCACGTCGATGCGCCCGACGTCATGGAGACGGGCGTCGACGTGGTCGATCTGTTCGCCGGCCTGCCGAGCAACGTCAGTTGGCTGGCGGTCGGGCGCCGCGCCCCTGCGGAGTCGCAGCTCTCCACATACACGGCACACGACATCCCCATCGAGCGCTATCAGCGCCGCGTGCTCATCGACGTCCTGATGACGCGCGCCTCGAACGGACTCGCCCAGCAGGCGCTCGATCATACGCTCGCGCGACGCCTCGCCGGTTGGGCGGACGGGAACGCCCATGATGCGCTCGCGGCGCTGTTCGTCGCCGCCGACCGTGCCGAGCGCCGCGCCCGCGACCGACTCGTCGAGGCGGACGTCGAGGCGGCCGTCGAGGAGGTCCCACACCGTTCGGCGTCGCTCGCGGCCGTCCTCGCGCTCTCCGCGAACAAGCGCCTCGTCCTGCGCACGCTCGTCGATCTCGACCGGTCGGAGCGCCGCTCGGTCACCGCGACGACGGAGGCCATCGCGTCCGACCCCGACGTCGATCTCTCGGCGGGCACGATCAAGCGCTATCTCTACGAGATGGCGGACGTCGGCGTCGTCGAGCGCGTGCAGGCGACCGAGCAGGCCGGGAAGGGGCGCTCGCCGAGCCGCGTCGAGCTCCGTTTTTCGCCCACCGTCTTCCGCATCCTCTACGACCTGCATCGCTAGTCACCGCCCGCTTTGTCGCACGCTCGGGACAGCTTGCGGCGCCCGTACGTATCAGTAAAGAATACACGCTTTTTACCGTCAGTGACGAAAATCCCAAACGGCGGAAAACCTTATGCATCTGTGTTCTCATACACTTACTATGTCTCACGCACCGGAGGAAGTCGCGCGATACGTTTGTGATAGCTGTCAGTTAGTGCACGCCGGACTCCCGAGTCGAACGCCCGCCGGCAAACGGCGCTTCGAACCCCCGGAGGAGTGCGGTGGCTGCGGCGCGGAGGAGTTCGTCGGCATCGAGAACTGGATCCACCACAGCGCCGACGAATAACGTAGTCTCACCCTTTTCGCCGGTCACTCCCGAGCCAGCACCAGCGGCCGCGATGCTGTGTCGTCGTGTTCCGCGGCGAACGCCACGGCGTGGGCCGCCTCGACGGCGTCACGCTCCGCGTCACTCCAGTCGAGACGCGACGCGAAGTCACGCCAGACGCGTTCGTCCACCGTGAGGTAGTAGGCCTCGGCCGTCCGCTCGACGAGCGGGTCGTCACGAAACGCGTTGCGCCACTCGTAGACGAGGTCTTCGACGCTCTCGACGCCGGGCGAATCACTGGCGAGGTCTTGGAGCGCGGCGAGCGCCGCATCAATTCGGTCGGCGGAGATGTCGTGCGCCGCGGCCACCTCGTCGATCTCGTTCGTCGATACTGGGTGATGGTGATCGTCGTCCATACCAGCCCATAGATCCCGAGACGCCTTCAGCGACGCGCCCGGATCAGTAACTGACGGTGCCGCTCGCGCGCTCGAGAGCGACGAGGACGACCGCGCCGACGAGCGCGAGAAGGACGAAGCGTCCGATGACGGCGACGTCGAGCGCCGGCACGTCCGCGAACGCGAGGCGAAGCGGCGCGCGGAGCGCCCCGGTCATCAGCGCGACGAGGAACGTGAGCGTCGCCGTCCGATAGTGGGCGAACGCCCACGCGACGACGCGCGCGAAGGAGAGGAGGCCGACAAGCGCGCCTACCGTGAAGACGACGAGCGTCGTCGCGTGCTCGCCGAACGCCCCCGCGTCACCGGCGAGCGCCGCGGCCGTCGCGCCGTGGACCGCGCCGGTCATCCGATCGTACTGGCCGAGCGTCAGGAGGATCAGCGATCCCGAGATCCCCGGGAGCACCATCGCGCAGATGGCGAGCGCGCCGACGAAGAACGTCGTGACGGGATTCGCGGGGAGCTGGCCGCCCGCGCTCCCGCTTGCGACGAAGGCGAGCGCGAATCCACCGATGGCGACGGCCACGTGGCGCGGCGTCCCGAGGCTGACGTCGCCCGCGAGGACGAGCACCGAGGCGAGGACGAGGCCGAAGAAGAAGGCGTACGTCGCCACCGGCTGGGTGGTGAGGAAATACTGGACGACGTTCGCCACCGTGACGACGGCGGAGACGACGCCGACGCCGAGGACGCAGAGGAACGGAACGTCCATCCCGACGAGTTCGTCGCGGACAGTCGCGCGGGCATCGGCGTCGATCGGCGTGCGAACGAGGGGGCCGAGCAGTGCGAGACACGCGCGCGGGTTGAGGCCGGCGATCGCGTCGATCAGCCGGGTGTAGATCCCGGTGATGAGCGCGATCGTGCCCCCGGAGACGCCGGGAACGGCGTCCGCGGCACCCATCGCGGCGCCGCGGAGGTAGACGCCGAGCCACGCGCGCAGGTTCATGCCGTTCAGGCCGCCCGTGCGGTCGGTGCCGTCACGGCCGCGGTGGTGTCGCTCGTGGTGTCGGTACTGCTACCGCTGCCACTACCGTCACTACTACTGCTGTCACCACTTCCGCTACTGCTACTGCCGCTCGAACTGCCGTCGCTGCTTCCGCTCCCCCCGCTGAGGAGCGACGCGAGGTCGAACTCGCTCATCGAGACCTGCGTGGCCGACTCGTTCGCGCCGTTGACCTGCCCTTCGGTCACGTCCGCCGAGCCCGTCCAGTAGGTGCCGTTCGCGTTCGCGCTGAACGAGTAGTTCCCGGTGGAGCGGACACTGACGTTCGTGTAGCCGTTCTCCGGGCCGTACTCGTCGTAGCCGGTCGTCGAGTACGGTAGCGTCATCGTGAACGCGCCGTTCGGCCCGGTCTGGGCGCGCTGCGTGTAGGTGAAGTTCTGACTCTTCCCCTTCTGCGTCGAGTACATCGTCACCGACGCCGTGACGGTCGCGTTCGCGGGGCCGCTGCCCTGCACCGTCGCGCCCGGCACGCGCTCGTAGAGCTTCGCCCACGCCGGCATGTTCGAGAGCTGCTGGGCGGGCGCTTCCGTGCTCAGTCCGACGAGCCGGTAGTGCTCCAACGCGGGGACGTACTCACTCGGGTAGCGCCCGACGCCGCCGATCTGCGACGTCGAGTCGTTGGCGACGTACGCCTGCGCTTCCGCCGTCGTGTTGAACTGCCGGATCGTCGACGACGACCCCTGGCTACTGGAGAGGTAGTACGGCCCCTGGCTCTGGTCCCAGTCGACCACGATCGGCTCGGGCGACATCGCCGAGCCCTGATAGCGGAACAGCCGCACCATCATCGTCTCGTAGTAGTTCTGGGAGTGGACGTACGCCCGAAGCTGATAGCCGCCGTTCTGCGTCTGACTCAGCAGCGGGCGGTAGTAGTCGTAGCGGCTCACGCCCGCACGATCGTCGTAGAAGACCGTCGGCGCGCTGAACTTCGAGTTCACCGCGGCCATCTGCCAGTCGACGGCGACGTATCGGGTCTTCTCGTTCGCGTCGCCCTTGGAGTCGAGGATCTCGTTGGCGTGCGTCTCGTTCTGTGCGAGCAGGTAGTTCGCGGCGTACGTCGCACCGCCCTGGAACGGGTTCGCGTCGGGAATCCGTTCGCCGAGCACGGTGATCCAGTGGCCGTAGTCCCACCAGCTCATCACGCCGTAGCTTCCCTTCGGGTAGTCGTAGTCGTCCGTCTGATGATACGTGCCGTAGTAGTCGAGCTGATCGGCGTTACCAGCACCACCGTAGTTCCCCTCTGCGGGCGTGTTGTGCTGCATCCAGTCGAGCATCGGCGCCCAGCCGGTCACGCCACCGGGGCTGGCCGACGCGCCGGTCTGGACCGCCGTCGACGTCTGGAAATTGCCCCGATCCGTGCTGAGCGTCACCGACGCCGCGAGCGGCGCGATCAGGACGAGCAGAACTGCGACGACGGCGATGACGTGGATCGCCTCGACGTTCTCCACGGAGTCGCGGACTGCGCTGATGTTCACGTACTCCGAGTGGAGCAGCGTCGCACCTGCGTAGCCGCTGATCACCGCGACTGGGACCGCGAGGTAGTAGTTGAACCGCACCTGCGTGAACGCCGCCGCGATCAGGAACAGCGTCCAGACGACGACGAAGGCCTTCTCGGCGTCGTGATCGCCGATGACGACAGAGGCGAAGAGGAGACCGCCGACGACAACGATACCCGTCCACGTCGGGTTCAGCCCGAGGTTGCCCGCGATCGTCGGAAGCAGGCCCGGAAGGAGGGAGACGACCGCCGTGACGACGAACGCGACGACGGCGAACCAACGTTTTCGGCTGCTTGCCTCGATGAAGGGCCGCCAGAGCAGCCACGCGAGACCCGCGAGCATCGCGAAGAACGCGAGGCCGTACTGGCTGAAGAACAGCGCGAAGCGCGACCCGCCGTAGTTCGAGAGGCTGCCGAGCCACGGCTGAGCCTCGCCGATGGTGCGCTGGGTGCCAGTACCACCGAATCCAATGAAGCGCGTAAAGTTACCGAAGAGCCCACTGAAGACGTCGGGGAGGACGAGCGCGATGATACCGGTACCGATGACGGTGAGTCCGAGCACTGCAAGTGGATACCCACGTCGGTCTAGGTCGCGCGTCTCGAACACCCGAGAGAGCCACGCAAGGAAGACGCAGGCGAGCGCGACGCCGAACGCACCGACGACCTGTAGCAACGAGTATTTCGTCGCAGCGAATCCGAGTGTGTCGAACGGAAGAAGGAGTAGGACGCCAGCAACGCCCATGCTCGTTGCACCGGTGATTGCGAGGTGATCGGGGCTCCCGCCATTGAGGTGGACGCTCGCGAGCTTGACGAGGAAGAAGATGCCGACGATGCCGACGAGCAGGACGCCAGGCGGCCACACCCACATGTAGAGGGCGGTGGCGACGCCGGCAAGCGCGCTCCAGCCGAGAACCGGCTTCAGGGCGCCCCATTCGCGCGCACGAACTTGCTCCCAGACGGGGCTGTCGCGTTCGGCGACGTGGAAAGCCACGAGCAATAGGGCGACCGCCGACGCTTGGAACAGCGGCTCAGCGATGTTGTGGTCCGCTGTGCCGACGAGACTTCGCTGAAGGAAGAGGCCGGGTAGGAAGGCGAGAACGGCAACGGAGAGGACGCCCCCCGCGCGGTCGGCGAGGCGCTTCCCGAGGTAGTACGTCGGGATGGCGACGAGCGCGCCGACGACGACCGGCGTGAAGAGGACGACCAAGCGAACGAGGTGTTCGCTCGGACTTCCGAGACCGAGGATCAAGGCGACGGTCGCCATGATCTGGTCAAAGAGCGTCCCGAATTGGTCAACGCTCGTACCGTACGGATACTCCGTCCAGATGTCGAACGGCATCGTCGCCGGCCAGTGCTGGACCACGTACATCGTACTCCGGAAGTGGTACCACGGGTCGTTTCCGCTCAGCAGTATGGTCCCGTCCCGCACGAAGTTCTGCCAGGACTGCCCGCGCACCCACAGCATGAACGCCATGAAGAGCGCGACCACGGGGACGTGATACCAGTCCGCCGCTAAATCAAGGACCGAGCGTCCGGCGCTGGAGGGGTCGCCGGACCGGTCGGTATCGTCGCTCATTGTGTGCGTGGAGACGCAAAGTGAGGATAAGCCTTGTCATATATCTGCGGCTGGTCGCGTCTCGCGTCCGTCAAACGACGTGTCGGGGATTTTCACGTGCTCGCCGCCGGTAGCAATCCCTTTCACCTCGCTCGTGTTATAGTGAGGAAACGATGCGCGTCTCCGTTGTCCTCTGCACCTACACGCTCGACGAATACGACGACTTCCGTGAGGCCGCGAACAGCGTGCTCGCACAGACCCACGACGATGTCGAACTCGTCGTCGTCGTCGACGGCTACGAGGACGTCTATGATGTCGTCGTAGACGACTACGGCGACCACCCGGACGTACAGGTGCACTGCAACGACGAGAACGAGGGGCTCCTCGTGAGTCGGAATCGCGGTGCCGAGTACGCCACTGGCGACGTCGTCGCGTTCATTGATGCGGATGCCGTTGCCGACCCGCACTGGGTCAAGCGCCTCATCACCGCCTACGAGGAGCGCGATGTCCTCGCTGCTGGCGGAAAGATGACGCCGCGCTGGGTCGCCGGGAAACCGTCGTTCCTCCCCGAGGAGTTCTACTGGCTGGTCGGCGTCACCCACCGCGGCTTCGCCGAGGGCGAGGGCGAGGTCCGCAACACCTTCGGCTCGAACATCTCCTTTCGTGCGGACGTGTTCGCGGAGCTCGGCGGCTTCGACCCCGAAATCGGCGGTCGGAAGGGCGAGAAGAACCTGCAGGGCGGCGAAACCGAACTCTGCGCGCGCCTGCGCGAAGAGTACGGCAAGGGGGTTTGGTACGTCCCCGACGCCGAAGTCGAGCACAAGGTCTTCGACTACCGTACCGAACTCGGGTGGCTCGCGGACCGCGCGTTCTGGCAGGGGTACTCGAAGCGCGCGATGGAGACGATACTGCCCGAGTCAGGCGGGGAAGAGGGAGAATTCCTTCGGTATCTCCTCTCGGACGCGACGCCCACGCGCCTGCGATCGCTCGCGCTGTCGCCTTCACTCACTGGGATCCAACAGCTCGCGGTACTGTACGTTCTCACTACCCTCGTCGGTGCGGGCTACCTGTACGGAGTGATCGACAAGTGAGCAAGCCCCGTATCTCAGTCGTCCTCCCAACGTACAACGCTACACCTCACGTTGGAGATGCCATCCAGAGCCTCCGTGAGCAGACGTTGACGGACTTCGAAGTTGTCATCATTGACGACGGCTCCTCAGATGATACTCTCGATATCGTCCGTGAGGCGGCTGACGAGCGCTTTCGGATCGTCGGGCGTGAAGAGCCGACCGGGGGACTGCCGGGCGCGCTAAACCGCGGTGTCAGGGAGGCCCGGTCGCCGTACGTCGCCCGCCAAGACGCCGACGACCGTTCGCACCGCTGTCGGCTCGAAGAGCAGGTCACCTACCTTGACGAGAACCCGGACGTCGCGCTGGTCGGAACGAGCGCACGGATCCTTCGTGCCGACGGGACGGTGAAAGACGTTCGCCGGACGAAACCCGCTCCGTCGTTCGCAGATCTCCTCGAGAAGAACCACTTCGTTCACGGCTCGGTCGCGTTCCGCCGGGACGCCGTCCGCGAGCTCGGCGGCTACGACGAGCGCTTCGAGTTCTCCGAGGACTACGACCTCTGGCTTCGAATCGCCCACGATCATACGGTCCGGAACCTACAGGCAGTCCGATACGACCTTCGCCTCCATGACGAGAGTATCTATGGCGCTGAATTAGAGAGGGTGAAACTCTACGCTGCGTTCGCGAGAGCACGGGCGCTCAACGACACATCGCTGACCGCCGAAGACGTGCGCGACGATCCGCGGAGCGTCTATAGCGAGTTTGACGTCTCGGAGCGCGCCCGGTTCCACCGCGAGATGGCGCAGGCCCTTCTCCGATACGGCGAGCGGGCCGACGCGCGCTCCCACGCTCGACGCGGCCTCCGGGACAGGCCAACCGATCCGCGCCTCTGGGGGTTCTTCGTCCTCTCCGCCGCGCCATCATGCGCTACCCGTGCCGCAGTCTGGGCGGTCCGCCGGCTCTCGAATGCCCGCGCACGATAAATCGCGCGGTCGGTGGCGACCTGACAGGAGATAGTGAGTCATAATCGTAAAATACCTCGTCGGGCTATCGAATACCTATGAGTAACGTTCTCCTCGTCACGGTCGACTCCTTGCGAGCGGACCACGTGGGGTGTTACGGCTACGATCGCGAGACGACGCCGAACATTGACGCGCTCGCTGAAAGCGCGAGTCTCTACGAGAACGTGTTCGCGCACGCCTGTTCGACGCGGCCGTCGTTCCCGGCGATGTTCACGTCTGCCTACCCGCTGATGTACGGCGGCTACGAGCGCCTGTCGGAGAACCGCACGCTCGTCTCCGAGGTGTTCGACGACGCCGGCTACCGAACGGGCGGTATCCACTCGAACGCCTATCTCAATCCTGAATTCGGCTACGACCGTGGCTTCGACTACTTCCACGACTCAATGAGTGAGACCAACTCGATGGCGCGACTACGTCACTGGGTGAAAAGCCGCTTGGACGGAGACGGACTGGTCTACAAGGTGCTCGCGTCCGCCTTCGACACCGCGGAGCGCACGGTCGGTGCGAACGTCGGCTCTTCCTACATCGACGCGGACGAGGCGACGGACCACGCCATTGAATTCCTTCGGAACGGTGGCAGTCGCGACGAGTTCCTCTGGGTCCATTACATGGACGTCCATCATCCGTATCTCCCGCCGGAAGAACACCAGCGTGCGTTCCGGGATGATCCAATTCCCGATCGACAGGCGATACAGCTTCGCCGGAAGTTCATAGAGGACCCCGAGAGGGTCACCGACAACGAACTCGACGACATCATCGATCTCTACGACGCGTCGATCCGGTTCACCGACGAGCAGGTCGGTCGCCTGCTTGATGCGGCCGACGAACACTGGGACGACTACACGGTGGCGTTCACCGCCGATCACGGCGAGGAGTTCACGGACCACGGCGAGTTCAGTCACTACGCGAAGTTCTACGACGAAGTGATGCATGTCCCCCTCGTCGTCGACGACGGCGAACACCGCGGCCGCCCCGACGAGATGGTCGGGCTCCTTGACCTCGCCCCAACGCTCGTTGACGCCGCCGGCCTTGACCGACCAGAGCACTGGTACGGCTATCCACTCTCTCGACTGCACCGCGGGGACTGGCCGCGCGACTCCGTGCTCGCCGACTGGTCACCCGACGGGCAAGGCCGTCGTGACCTCCGATACGCCTATCGCGACCATGAGTGGAAGTTCATCTCGCGCGATACAGGCGAAGAGCTCTACTACCTTCCTGAAGATCCCGGAGAACACGAGAACCTCGTCGATGAAGAGACGGACGTCGTCGAGGAACTCCGAGCCGAGATCACCGCTCACGAGGAGGAGATCGAACGCACCCAAGAAGACCTCGGGGACGTTGAGATGGGGGAGGAGGTCAAAGAGCGTCTGCGAGACCTCGGATACGCGGAATGATCCGCTGCAGCAGGTTGTCGTTCGCCGCGCACCGCTTCACTGACGACGGCCGGTTCCAGGCGGAGTGTCACTCACGGTTGACGTCGGCGTTCGCAGGTGGACCCACGTTCTCCGTCGGCTCCACGGGATTCCGGTCGGATCGATGGGCTGGTGCCGACAAATTTCGGGAGACGCGGGATAATGTAGCTCAACGTTTGATAGCGACCCCCAAAGCACGATTGCGACGGCGACTCCGGAATCGCGGCCATCACGAATGAAGCTCGGCCAGACATCCGCTGTCTACTTCGTCTCGAACATCGGTTCGTCCATCCTGGGGTTCCTCGCGATGCTCTACCTCACACACAATGTGGGAGAGAATCTGCTTGCCTCGTACTTTCTAGTGGTCGCGGTTCTCATCTGGCTGAACGTCTTGTTCGGTCGAACGATACAGCGCGCCGTCGCGAAACGCCTCTCCGAGACGGGAGACGACGGCTACATCGGCGCGGGGTTGTTGATGCAGGTCGTCGTCGGCGTCGTCATTGTTCTCGCCCTACTCGCGTTCCGCGAATGGCTGAACGGCTATCTTCGAGCCCCCGTAACGGTCTCCCTCGTCGGTCTTGTCGTCGTCACGTTCGGGTTCTCCTTCGTACAGGAAACCCTGAAGGGCCAACACGACGTGCATATTGCCGCTCTTCTGCAGCCCCTTAATCTTGGAATTCGGAGCGTTATCCAGATCAGCGTTGCCGCTCTCGGGATGGGGCTGAGCGCACTACTGGTCGGATATGGTGTCGCGTCCCTTGTCGGCGTCGTCGTCGGTGTCGCCTATCTCTCAGTCGGCGTGTACCGGCCGACGCGCGAGCATTTCTTGTCACTCTTGGAGTTCGTCCGCTACTCGTGGCTCGGAATGCTCGGCAGCCGCGCGTTCGCCTCCATGGACACCGTGATTCTTGGCCTCTTAGTCGCGACGAGCAGCTTCATCACGTACTATGAAATCGCGTGGAACATCGCGTCGATATTAGGAATATTCGGCATCGCGATTGCCGAGACGTTGTTCCCCGAGATCAGTAAGCTCGGTGCGGAGGAAGAGAACGACCGAATCCGGACGTTATTGGAGGACGCTGTCGCGTACGCCGGCCTCTTCCTCCTCCCTGGGCTCGTCGGCGCGGCGCTCGTCGGGGCGCGCGTCCTGCGTCTCTACGGCGCAGCGTACGCGAAAGCGTCGACCGTTCTCCTCATCCTCGTGTTCGCACGCGTCGTCTACGCCTATGAGAGCCAGTTCCTCAGTGCGCTTGACGCGCTAGATCGTCCTGATCTCGCGTTCCGCGTCAACGGTGTGTTCGTCGCCGCGAACATTCTGGGGAATCTCGTGCTCGTCTACCGCTACGGCTGGATCGGTGCGGCCGTCGCAACCGCTGGTTCCACGGGACTCGCGCTCGTCGTCTCCTACTACTACCTCGACGGCGTCCTCGGAATCGGTGTCCCGTACGGTGAACTTGGTCAACAAGTAGCTGCTGCCGTCGTTATGGGTACTGTCGTCTATGCCACTGAGACCGTTATCGGACCTGGTAGCGTCGGGACCGTCGCTCTCGTCGTCCTCGGTGCTGCCGTCTACTTCGCGGTGCTCGCTGGAATCTCGAAGCACTTCCGCACCACCGTCGCTCGAAACCTCCCCGTCTGAGTACGGTCTACGTGCCCCCGATTGTGAGCCGCGGCCACGAGCGGGCGGCTAGGGAGGGGGCACCAACAGGCGCCCCCGGTTCCGGGGTTCTCGGCTGTTATCAGCGTGCTACGTCAGAGCTCAAGGACACGTGGGCGCGACCGCCGCTATCGCTCGCGAGGGAGAATAAGTGATAGATTAGTTAAATCTGAACAAGGTACTATTCAAACGTTCTTCCGCTATTCGGTGTGAAACGGTCGCATCAACCGATCTTTTAGTGGGTGGGTCGGATATCTGATATAGTAGAGTGTGTAATTATTTGTAGGGGCTTTCGTCTGGCGGGCGATTCAGCCGGCGAAACCCGGGGGTAGCCGAAAGAGTAGTAGATAGTTACACACGCTACCATAGCGTTGGCGACCCGTCTGAGGCGCAGCCGAAGCGGGTCGCCGCTGACGAGGCCGCTATCGAGATCAATAGCCAGTGGTCTTGGTTGTACGCCACAATAGATCTCGACACGAAGTTGATTCTCGACGTTGAGCTGTTCGGACGGCATGGCACCGATCCGGCAGCTGCGTTTCTGCATAGGCTCCGCGAGAAACACGACCTCTTCCACGCGGTGTTTCTCATCAATCAGTGCAGCTATCGGACTGCTATCGCTCGGTTAGGGTTGAACGGTCGGGTGAACTATGCCGACCGAAACCTCATCGAAAAGTGGTTCCACACGCTCAAAATGCGCATCGACCGTTTCCATAACTCGTGGGTGGGTAGTCGATCGAGCGCACGCGAATGGCTTGAACAGCCCGTGAATTACTACAACCCTCAGAGAACGTGTCAATCGGTCCACGGAAACACGCCAGTCGAGGAAGTGGTAAACTAGACTGTGCCGCCTATAAAATTATAAAGCGTCGAACAAACTCGTTCACAGATCACTCCCGCTACGACCATTTCGAACCGCCGAAACCCGACTTCTGTACAATATTTCTGCCAAGATCAACTAATCTGAGCCGTGACAGGTTGGGGTGGTACCAAACTAAACAGTAGTCTTCCTCATATATCCAATATTGCTTGATAACTTTCCCCATTTGGGGTTACGGACATCAGTGAAAACATCAAATGCATCATTCCACGTAATATCATCTGATAGAATCATGCCAGAGTCTGATAACCATTCATATGCTAGTTCATATTCAAACATCATGCAAGGATAAGAATGTTCTGAATCATGTATGAATAAATCAACCGATTCTAGTTCAGTGATTAATTTAGGAAGTTCTTTTTGGCTTTTACCGATGATCAGATCCCAATGAGAACGTAGTTCAGTTGGAATTATCCATCCCGGGTCTTCGTCATTTGGAATTGCGGCACCACCATAGTTATCAAACGTTTCTTGGCGAAATTCCGCAAGGGACTCATCGGCTCTGAAGGGATAATCAATTGAATACAACCGGCCCGATTCGTTCTTTTGAATTGCTAATAAGACAGCGAGAGTTGACACCCCATTACAAACTCCTGTTTCAACTATCGTGTTTGGTTCTAGTTTTCGTGTCACAGCGTAGTAATCTTGTGCTGCCTCTAATGCGATCCCGCCCATTCCATCTTCCCCCGTGATTTGTTGATATTTTTCAAGTGCCTCATTCCGTAGAGATACAGCAGAACCCTTCTCAAATTCATTCGCGTATCCATCGTATTCCTTCTGGGAGTCAAACACGTGATTTACAAATTCGGTGTGTAATTCATCATCAGCCGTCTGACTCCGTCTAAACACATGTTGATAGCTGTTCTTGGCCACTGGCTTTAGCGACTTCGGCAATGCTTGATAAATAGTAGACTTCAGTGACATACGTATATCGTAACGTAGTGGTGTATTTAATAGCGATGGTAGTATTCAGATTAGCTAACTCCATGTGAAGGCTTGCAGCCAATCTTCGACAGTCTCCGCTTCGGCGTGGCTGAAACAGTTTTGAACTGGGTTGTTCGGCATTTTACTCCACAGAAGATAGTTTTGCCGGAATTCCGACTCCCGTGCGTTTCGTAGTGAAATTGGAGTCCGTGGCGATGGCAGGCTGCCTGCAGCCACGGCGCTCCATTGACGAGAAAGAGCGCATCATCGACGTGATGTTTTTTGCGGGTTTCCGTGAAGACCATCTCGGTCAGAGCCTGTGTTCTTGTCGGCTAGATGTGAGTTTAGAGCAGGCGATTGGTCTCGGGATTGACCGCTTCATACAGCCAATAGTGTTCAAAATTGAATCGGACAACCGCTTCGTCAATTGCAACGTGATCCGAATCAGTTCCCTCAACCGGCTGTAGATTGGCTTTCTGCATCCAGTTGTGAACGGTAGACCGACAACGACCGACATCAATCCTCTCTAAGATAGGTACTGTATACTAAATTGATGGCTCTACCAAGTGAAGTCGGATACCGCGCTTCATCGCGGGCGCTGGTGTCGCTTCTCGCTCCAGAAACTCTAATCCGAAGCAACTGCTACCGTCGTTGAGGCGGTCGATATCAAGCATAACCCCTCAAAAATCGTACCGCATCACTCTTCAACCTTATCTGAACACCGCCTTTGCACTGCCTCTCAATTAGATGTATGTCTACAACGATCTTGTGAAGTACGTTGTTAGTAGGTCCAAAAACTGCTCGAACAATCTTCTTTAAGTATCTTTCCTGCTAGTTTACGGAGGCTTCGTCATCGAAGTGATCATGATGTACTGTCGGTACTTCCCAACTGACGTGAGCGGCGGAACTGAAGCGTCGCTCTGATTGAGGAAAATGTCCGGTTCAGAAGTGTGTTGAAGCTACCCGAACCGGACGGTGTTCTTTCGGCGGCGGATGTCAAAGAAGTAGCGGCTGACGTGATCGGGAATCTCCCGATAGAAGGAATCGAGGGCTCGCCCCTCGATTCCGGTGATATCTGGCCTGTCGTCACTCTAGCCAGCGTCAATCAGTCGTCCGTCTGGGAGGTCACGTCCCAGACGGACGACACGCCCTGCGACGATACCGTCATGGACTGGCTCCACACGCTACAGCGTGACCAGCTTGAGATGGCTGCAAACCTCTTGCTTCGCCATCTCGCGCTGACGATTCTCGACCCTGACCGGTCGAGAATCGTCTCCATCGACTTCGTCGATAACCCCTATCACGGCTCTCCTGACGAGGACAGCGGTGAACTCTGTACAACCACGCCAACCGATGGGACGACGACCTGCCACCGCTACTGCACCGCCTACGTCGTCTCGAACGGAAAGCCGGTGACGCTGGCGCTCACGTACGTCCGCAGCGATGAGAAGGAGGCCGACGCGGTCGAGCGCGTCCTCGACCGCGTCGGCGCCTATCCCTTCGAAACTGACCTCTTACTCGCTGATCGCGGCTTCTACAACGAACGAGTGATTCGTCGCGCACGCAGTCTTGCGACGACGGTGATCCCCGTCCAAAAGAAGGGTGAGCGGCTGAAGGACAAACTCGACGTGCACAAGTCGTACATGACGAGCTATCCCATGTATAAGGACAGCGAGCGGGAACTGCGCTTCCCGCTCGCGGTCTCTGTCTCCTATCAGAACGGCGATCGAGGCAAGCACGGTGAGGTCGTGCGGGGCTACGTGGCGTGCGATCTCGAAGATCGCACGCCCACGCAGGTCGAACGCCGCTACCGCAAACGCTCGGCAATAGAGACGAGTTACCGGCTGTTTCGCCAAGCGCGAGCAACAACGACGACACAGGATCCACTCGTCCGATTTGCGTTCGTGATCGTGAGCTTCCTGCTGGAGAATCTGTGGCTGGTGCTACGGTGGGCAGGTCGCGCCCGCCCCTCCGCGGGCGGGCGACGACCGCCCACCGAGTTCACGTTCACGGTGTTCTGTGACTGGATTCGCCACGAACTGGAAGCAGCGTTAGCCCGGCGGTGGGAGATCGAGATGAACGGTGTCGGCGTCCCCGACGCGTACGCCTCGGCCGCGGGCTGACGGCCAGCCCGCGGCCTCGGGTTAGCGTTTCGACAGCAGCTGGACTCGTCAGAAACCAGTTCAACAACCGCTCTCGTGACCGTCTCTGGTTCATTCGAGCCGAAGCTTCAATTCATCCAGCTACCGCTCCGAAATTGAACGAGACACACCAGCTCAACTCAGCTTCCGGATTCTCGATTGGGAAGTACCGACTGTTAGTTTGTCTTTTGAGACGCTTTGATGCGGCGTGAGAGATGTCGGGAGACGCAGGCGCGTCGCCCTTGTCTGCCGCACTTCTCCAGCAGTAGATTTTCCCAAACAACCTGTTTCCGAAGATCATAGTACTTAACGTAGTGGTCGTATAACTGTAGTCAATGGGCACATCAACTGTTTCCGTTATCGTTCCTACTCTCGGCGATTCTCTTCTCGTTGATGCGCTTAACAGCATCCGCGCACAATCGTACGAGCCTATCGAGGTTGTCGTTGTTGACGGATCCCCGAACGGTATTCGAGGTGACCTTCGTGATAGGGTTGACATCTATGAATATCAAGAACCGCAAGGACTATCAGCAGCCCGGAATCGGGGCATCGAACTCGCGACTGGTGATTATGTTGCGTTCCTCGACGAAGACGACCTGTTTGTTCGAGATAGCATCACCCCTCGAGTCGATGAGCTGGAGTCCGGCGCAGACATTGTGTATGGAAACTGGACAGAGGTTGGTCCCTCATTTTCGCTTGGAGACCAAATTCAGCCTTCTGATATCCACAGCACACCGGATGTGGGCAAACAAGAGGTACAATATATTCGACACTTCATCGAGCAGGACCTTCGACCCTCCGCGGTCATCGTCCGACGCGAGTGTTTCGATTCCCACCAATTCGATGTTGACAGAAAAATTGCGGAGGATTTCCATCTATTTGTCAGGCTGATCCACGACTTTCGAGTAGAGAAAGTAGACGCTTCTGTTCTCTATTACCGTGTTAGGGACGGCACGCTGTCTCGGTCCGATCGTGACGCGTATATAGTTGAGAAACTCGCTGCCGTGTACGATCTCGCGGCACGCTATCCGGATCTCAGGGACCACGTAGATCTCGTCGTTGCACGTGAGTGGCGTCTTCATGGAAGAGCAAAACTCGATAGTGAAAATCTCCGGACATCACTGCATTCGACAGCGAAGTCACTTGTAACGAATCCACAGTACGAGACAGTCGCACTGTGGGCGACACTCTGTCTCCCTCTTCGAGTTGAGTCGAAGCAACGGATCGTACAGGGTCTTGAGGCTGCCAGAGACAGATTACGCCAGCTCCTCCCCTAATCTACTTTACTCCACGGTCACGCTCTTCGCCAAATTCCGTGGTTTGTCGATCCCCCGCCCCTTGGAGTTCGCGACGTGGTAGGCGAAGAGCTGCATGTAGACATTGGCGACGAGCGGTTCCATCTCGCCGAGTGCGGGCACCTCGAAGGCGGCGTCGATGAACTTCTCGCCGTGGTCGTCGGAGTGACAGCCGATGACGGGCGCGCCGCGCGATTCGGCTTCCTTGACGCTGTTGAGCGTCTGATCAGGGCGCGCGCCCTCGGTGAGGACGGCAAGGATGGGGGTCTCGTCGGTAACGAGTGCGAGCGGGCCGTGTTTAAGCTCGCCAGCGGGGAACCCCTCGGCGTGGTCGTAGCTGATCTCCTTGAGTTTGAGCGCACCCTCAAGGGCGACGGGATGCCCCAAGTAGCGGCCGATGAAGAAGAATGCCGAGAAGTCCGCGTACTCCTCAGCGACTTCTCGTACCTGCTCGTCAGCGTCGAGCGCACGCTGAACGGCACCGGGGAGGCCGCGAACGTCGCGCAGTAGTTCGGTGGCTTCGCTGGTCGAGAGTTCGTCGCGTGTGCGACCGACGTGAACCGCGAAGAGCGCAAGCGTGGCGACCTGCGAGACGAACGTCTTCGTCGCGGCGACGCCGATTTCGGGGCCGGCGCGGATATAGAGGGCGTCGTCGGCCGCCCGAGTGACGGAGGAGCCGACGGTGTTCGTGACGGCGAGCGTGCGCGCGCCCGTTCGGGCGGCGTCGTTGAGCGCGGAGAGGGTCTCCGCGGTCTCACCGCTCTGCGTGACGGCGACGACGAGCGTCCGCCACGGGTCTCGCCCGCCCGTGAACTCGTATTCGCTCGCGACGTGGACGGTGACGCGGACGTCGGCGTGGTCCTCGAGGAGTTTCGCGGCGTAGAGTCCGGCGTGGTATGACGTCCCGCAGGCGACGATCTGGATCTCCTCGAGCGAACGCAAATACTCCTCAGGGAGATCGAGCCCGAGATCGATCGTGCCCTGCATCTCATCGACGCGCCCAGAGAGTGCCTGACGTAGGGCCTGTGGCTGCTCGTGGATTTCCTTGAGCATGTAGTGCTCGTAGCCGCCCTTCTCGGCGGCGTCGGCCTCCCACTCGATCTGCTCGACGGGGCGCTCGACGATCACGCCGTCGTTCTCCACGGTAACGCCGTCGGGGGTGACGACGGCGATGTCACCGTTCTCGAGGTACGTGACCTCGCGGGCGTGCTGGAGGAAGGCAGTGACGTCGCTCCCGACGAACGTCTCGCCGTCGCCGTGACCGATGCAGAGCGGGGAGTCCTGGCGCGCGAGGTATATTTCCTCGCCGTCGTCAACGACCATTGCGAGCGCGAAACTTCCTTCAAGGCGCTCGATGACGGCCTCGAAGGCCTCCTTGGGAGACTTCCCGTCGGCGAGCTCGTCCTCAACGAGGTGGGGAACGACTTCGGTGTCGGTCTGACTTGCGAAAGTATGGCCCGCCGCCTCCAGCTCCTCCTTCAGCGCATCGTAGTTGTCGATGATGCCGTTGTGTACGACGGCGACGGCGCCCGTACAATCAGTGTGCGGATGCGCGTTTTCATCTGTGGGCTTGCCGTGGGTGGACCAGCGCGTGTGGCCGATGCCGACGGTCGCGCCCGAGGCGTCGGGCAGTGTCGCGTGCAGGGCGTCGACTTCGCCGACCGTCTTGTAGACGGTGAGGGCGTCCGCGCAGAGTGCGACGCCCGCGGAGTCGTACCCGCGGTATTCGAGGTTCGAGAGACCTTCAGCGAGGAGCGGGAGGGCGTCGTGGTGGCCGGCGTAGCCGACGATTCCACACATCGCTAGGCCCTCCGTACCAGTGCGTCACTCTCAATGCGCCCCTCGACGTGTGCGCCCGTCTCAACGTCGACGCGGTTACCGACGACGGTGCCGGGCGCGAGCGTCGCGGCGCCGCCGATGCGGGCGTTGTCGCCGACGACGGCACCGAGGCGGACGCTCTCGTGGACGCGCCCACCGACGACGACGTCGGCGTCGCCGCCCTCGACGGTGGAGTTCGCAGCGACGGTGGCGTTCTCGCCGATCACGGCGTCACGGACGACCGCACCAGGTCCGATCGTAGCGTCCGGGAGGACGATAGAGTTCGAGACGACGGCGTTCGCGCTGACGTGGACGTTGTCGCCGAGTGCCGTCCCGGTGAGGACGCGCGCGCCCGGTCGGACACGAGCATCCGCGCCGACGGCGACGTCGCCGACGACGGTGGCGGCCTCGGAGACGCGTGCGGAGTCCGCCATCGCGGCCTTCCCGACGTGATCGTTCACGCGCAGGAGGTCCCAGAGGTAGGAGACGTCCATCCACCGCCCGCTCAGCATCACGGCATCAACGGCCTTCTCCTCGGCGAGACGCTCAAGCGTGTCCGTCACGGCGAGTTCACCATCGGTGTCCGTTTCCCGAAGTGCGTCGAATATGTCGGGCGCGAAGCCGTAGATACCGGCGTTCACGATGTCGGACGGAGTCGCGTGACGCGGCGGCTTCTCGACGATGTCGACGACGGTGTCCCCCTCGAGGCTGACGACGCCGTACTCACTCGGCCGTTCCGCGCGCGCGACAGCGAGCGTCGTCTCGCCGGTCTCTTTAAGCGAGCTCACGACGCTCGCAATGTCGTCCGCGCCGACGATCCGATCGCCGTTCAGCGCGATGAATGGCCCGTGAACGTGCCCCTCAGCCTGTAGGACGGCGTGGCCGGTGCCGAGTTGCTTCTCCTGCACTGCGTACTCGATGTCGACGCCCCACGCGTCGCCGTCGCCGAAGTAGCTCTGGATGCGCTCGCGGCGGTAGCCGACAACGAGGACGATGTCGTCAATCCCCGCCTCAATGACGGCTTCGACGACGTGCTCAAGGAGCGGGCGATTGCCTACCGGGAGCATCGGCTTCGGGCGCGACTCGGTCAGCGGTTGGAGGCGCGTCCCCTCACCCGCCGCGAGAATCACGGCCTTCATGCCGCCAACAACTCCTCGACCGTCTCCTCGACGGTGTGTTGTGCCTCGAAACCGATGGCTTCCTGTGTCGCAGTCGTGTCGACGGTGAAATCCTCGCCGGCGGCCTCAGAGCCGCGCGGGTTCTCGACAACGTTCACGTCGATGTCCGTTCCGCGGACGTCTTTCGCGGCTCGCTGGACGATCTCGGCTATTTCGAGGATGGAATACTCCTCGCCGCTTGCGATGGGAAGCGTCGTCGCGCCCACCTCGGCGTCGAGGAGGGCGTCAAGCGAGTGCGGGTACGCCCGCGCGACGTCCTTCACGTGGACGAAGTCACGGGACTGCGTCCCGGGCGCGTGGACTTCGAGGTCTTTCCCCTGCTTCGCACGGTCGACGAAGATGTTGATGACGGTGTTCTTCCCGATCGTCTCACCATCGATCTCGTGGTGGCCGTAGAGGTTCGACTTCATGTAGACGTGTGCGGGGAACTCGTCGCGCGCGAGATCGTGGACGTCAGCCTCGCTCATTTTCTTCGTCAGCCCGTAGTGGTTGACGGGCGCTCGCGGATGGTCGGCGGTGATGGGAAACTCGGTCGGTTCGCCGAGGATAGCCATGCTGCAGGGGAAGACGAGCGGGAGGCCGCGTTCACGCGCGAACCACGCGACGGTCTCAGTCCCGCGGACGTTCACCTCGAACGCCTCACGCTCGTTCTCGGCGCAGGACTGGACACCGCTCACGGCGGCGAGGTGCATCACGGCGTCCACGTCGTCGAAAGCATCGCGGAGCGCGTCACCGTCTCGGACGTCGAGTTCTCGGACTGTGTGGCCGTCGATTTCGGTGACGTCACCGTAGCTGAAGTCGTCCACGGGGATGACATCGTGGCCGTCGGCAAACAGTTCGCGTGTGACGCGCGAACCGATATAACCGGCGGCACCGGTGACGCCGATCGTGTGTGTTTCGGTCATGCTTGGAACTGTGCGGCGAGGGCTGAAATACCTTCGCGCAGGTCATGCGTCGGTTCGAAGCCGCGCTCGTGCATCCGGTCGAAGTGGACGTGGTAGGACGGACCCGGGTCTCGCTCCGCGAGGTAGTCCGTCTCGATGTCGCGTTCGGCGACGTCGGCGACGGCGTCGGCGATCTCGTCGATGCGGAAGTTATCGAGGCCGACGTTGTAGGTTCCGGCGGGCCAGTCGAGCGCGGCCTCGAAGGCGCGCGCGGTGTCCTTGACGTGGAGGAACGGCCGCCAGTTCGTCCCGTCGCCGTACACGGTGAGCGGCTCGCCGGCGAGCGCGCGGAAGACGAAGGAGTTCACGACGAGGTTGAAGCGTACGCCCGGCGAGTAGCCGAAGTTCGTTGCGAGCCGTAGGCTGACGTCGGTGAAGTCGCGCGCAGCGACGATGTCTTCGCAGGCGAGTTTCGACTCCGCATAGGGGTTGCCGGGCGCAGTGGTCGACTCCTCCGTGAGTTCCTCCTCGTAGGTGTCGCCGTAGACGTTACACGAGGAGGCGAGGACGAACGTCTCGACACCGGCGGCTTCCGCGGCATCCGCGACGACTTCGGTGCCGTGGACGTTGACGTCCTCGACACGCTCGCGCATCTCGTGGGACTGCGCGGCGCCCGTGACGGCGGCGAGGTGGATCACGGCGTCAACGTCCGCCATCGCCGCGTCAACGGCGTCACGCTCGCGGATGTCGCCGCGGTGGAAGTCGATGTCGGGGAGCGACGCTCCCATGAGGTTGCGGGGAGTGGAGAGGCTGAAGTCGTCGAGAACGCGGACGTCGCGGCCCGCGGCGAGGAGGCGGGGAACGAGTGCGCTCCCGACGTAGCCCGCACCGCCGGTGACGAGGATGGTGTCGCTAATCGGAGAGCACCCCCGGCAGGAAGCGGTCCTCGTGGGCGGCGATGCGTTCGTCGTGCTCGACGAGCGTTGCGAGAACGTCACGGATGCCCTCTTCGAGGCTTGTCTCCTCGTCAACGAGCGAGCGGAAGCGCTCGTTATCCATCTCCATCTCGTGCTCCTCGTCCTCGTCACGCGGATTCTCGAAGTGCTCGACGTCGGCATCGAGATCGAACTCCTCGCCGACCTCGGCGATAGTCTCGGCGAGTTCGACGATGGCGACGGGACGATTCACCTGGTTGTAGACGGTGACGTCGTCTTCCACCGCAGGACCGTCCTCAACGAGGGAAACGAGGCTTTCAACGGTGTCCTCGAGCGTGACCATCGGCTTGCGCTGCTCGCCCTTCCCGTACACGGTGATGGGATAGCCGGCGACGGCCTGCGCGCAGAAGCGGTTCACGACGGTGCCGAAGTAGTAGTCGAAGTCGAAGCGCGTCGGCGAGTCGTGCTCGCGCGTCTCCGCCGTCTCGGTCCCGAAGACGATGGCGGTGCGGACGTCGCTGATGGGCATGTCCCACTCGCCGCTCGCGAGGCGCATGTTCCCGGCGTCGAACGCCTTCGTCTGGTGGTACCAGGAGCCGCCCATCGCGGGGAACGGCACATCATCGCTCTCCCCGCTGTTCGACATCTCGGCGGGGCCTTCGGGAATAGGGAACTCGGGCGCGCCGTAGACGCCCGTGGTCGTCGTCTCGATGAAGTGCGTGTCGTCGAGGCCGGCCTCGTGCAGGCAGTGCAGGAGATTGAGCGTCATTGAGACGTTGTTCTGCTGGGTGAAGAGCGCACGCTCGCCGTTGATGCCCGCGTAGACGGCGGAGGGCTGGGCGGCGGCGTGGAGGACGGTGTCCGGCTCGTACACCTCGATGAGCTGCTCGACGAACTCCCGATCGGCGAGATCGCCCTCGACGTAGGAAAGACCGTCAACGGCGGCGAAGCGCTCTTCGGGGGAGTCGATGGGAACCGCGGAGACGCTCCCGGATTCGGCGACCCACTCGCGGCGATAGCCGTTATCGACGCAGATGACGCGGTCGTCGAGACGGTCGGCGAGTCGGAGTGCGGTCGGCCAACCGACGTAGCCGTCGGCACCGGTGAGGAGCACGGTCATGGTTACTCAAATTGTGAGTAACTACCAGTATAAGTCTTCCGTCCGCTCGCGTAGCAGCGTTCGAAGCCCGCATAGGAACGTCCTACTCGACGATACTGGCCGCGCTCGCCGCTTCGTACTCCCAGACGAGATCGAAGAAGCGCTCGAGACCCGCGACGAACGAGCCGTTCTCCGTGACCGCCGCCTGCCGCATCGAGAGTGGGACGTCGCGTTCCTCGACGAGGAGGATGGCTCGGCCCGTCTCGTAATCCATGCTCGGGTCCACGAACGTCCCACGCCACGGCAACTTCTCCCAGCTGAACCGCACCTCAACGGCGGGGTAGGTCTCGCGGACGTGCGCAACGATTTCGTGCTGGATCTCTCGGTTCGTCTCGTCGAGATGCGAGGGATGGAGAAAGAGAACGTCGACGTCGACGCCGCGGGAGAGTGCGTCCGCGAACGCCTCCTCGACGCGCTCGAAGTACTCGAAGGACTTCGTGATCACCGACACTGACTCTTCGGCCTCCCGATAGAGCGAGCGTGTCTCCTGCTCGGAAGGGTCGCCGACGTCGACGACCCAGAAGAGTTCTTCCGTGGGTGTGACGCCCTCGCTCGCCCCCTCGTACATCGGTTCGAATGTGTCGAGGAACTCTTCGCGCATCGCCTCGACGTCCTGTCGGTAGCGTTCGAATGCCTGGCGCTCGTTCTCGACGGCGCGCTCGAGGATGCGCTGGGGTGGCTTCGGTTGGTAGTGCTTCGGGCGGCCCGGAATCATCTTCACGTAGCCCCGGTCGGCGAGCCCGTCGAGGACGCCGTAGATGCGGGCCTTTGGGATGCCGGTCGCCTCCGAGAGGTCGGGCGCCGTCGTCCGGCCGAGAGCCAGGAGTTCCGCGAGTGCCGTCGCCTCGTACTCGGTGAGTTCGAGGCGTTCGAGCACCTGCGTGGGCGCGTCGTCTCCGGTCATACACGAACTTCGGGTAGTGGTGCGCAATAGCGTGGCGGTCGATTGGCACAATCCTTATCTCGACGCAGAGAGTTACTCAAAGTATGAGTAACCAAGATAGTGCACATCTAGACGATGTCGAAGACGGTGCCGGTTGCACCGAAATCTGGGAGCGCCTCAGCGAGAGCCGCGAAGAGTAGGGCGGTCTCCCGCGACGCCGTGACGTTCGTGAAGACGACGCGGTGACCGAACACGCAACTCTTTTTCCCTCTCCCCGCCGCGTTTCGAAGCGATGCCGGACTACTCCGAGGTCTGCGTGCTCATCCCGACGCTCGACGAGGCGGAGACCATCGGCGACGTCGTCGACGACTTCCGCGCGGAGGGGTTCGAGTCGATCCTCGTCGTCGACGGTCGCTCCAGCGACGATACCCGCGAGATCGCGCGCGAGCACGGCGCCGACGTCATCACGCAGTCCGGTTCAGGGAAGGGGCAAGCCGTCCGCGAGGGCGTCGCACACGCCGAGGAGCCGTACGTGTTGATGCTCGACGGTGACGGTACCTACATGGCAAAAGACGCCCCCGTGATGCTCGAGCCGCTCCTCAATGGCGACGCCGAGCACGTCATCGGCGATCGCTTCGCGGACATGGAGGCGGGCGCGATGAGCACGCTCAACGGCCTCGGGAACTCGGTGATCAATCGCGCGTTCGCGTTCATCCACGGCTACGACTACCGGGACATTTTGAGCGGCTATCGCGCCTTCAGCGTCGAGTCCTTCGAGCGGATGCACCTCAGCGCGGACGGCTTCGCCATCGAGACGGAGATGGCCGTCAAGTGCGCGAAACACGATATCGAGACCCGCGTCGTCGACATCACGTATCTCGCGCGCCCGGACGCCTCGGACACGAACCTCCGGCCGTTCCGCGACGGCGCACGCATCATCTTCGCGCTCTACAAACTCGCCAAGACGAACAACCCGCTCTTCTACTTCGGGAGCGTCGGCGTCGTCTCGACGCTGGCCGGCGCCATCACCGCGATCTACGTCGCCGTCGAGTGGTTCACCGTCGGCGTCTCGCACAACATCATGGCGCTCTTCTCAGCGTTCACCGTCCTCCTCGGGATCCAACTCCTCATGTTCGGCGTCCTCTCCGACCTCCTCGTCACGCTCCACCGCGAGCAGCTCCGGCGACTCGAGGACGACTGAGGGCGAGTCGACAACCGCTCTCACCGTTAGTCGGCCGATAGCGCTCGCCCCAGCAGTTCGAAGATGTAGACTGATTCGCACTCCTCGTTTTTGTTGTTCCCTGTGGTTTCGCCGACTGTCCAGCCGACGACGGTAGGACTTGACCTCATAGAAGGAGCACCATACTCTCGCGGACCACCACACAGCCGTTCCCCTCTCCCAGCGGTGCAGACTCGGAGTCGCTACTGGCTTCCGATGCCTCGGACACCACCACCAGATTGTTTTGGTGAGCAATTGATCGGTGGACAACGAACACACGCACACCACCGCCAGATTGTTCCGGGATATACTGCTGTATGGGATTCCAAGATCCACCTTCAGAATGTATCTCCATCTACTACGTCCATAAATGTCTATCAAAAGCGTTTCCACATTCCATCTATTGTTGTTTCAGACACCACCGTCAGATTGTTAATGGTGGTCTCTGTAGGAGAAGTAACTACCATGGGAAAGGCAGAGAATCCATTCACATCGCTTAACGAGATCTGGGCGAACAGAGACGTCCTACACGAGGATTACACGCCAACCGAAATTCTCGAGCGAGAATCGGAACGCGACAAGCTTGCTGCACATCTCGCACCCGTCGCAAACGGAAATCGTCCCAACAACATCTTCCTCTATGGGAAGACGGGCGTCGGCAAAACCGTCGTGACGGAGTATATGTTGGGGAAGCTCGACGAATTCAAAGATCCAACCGTCGATCTCTCTGTCGTCACTCTCAACTGCCAGAACTGTTCGTCATCCTATCAAGTCGCGGTCACACTCGTCAACGAACTCCGTGACGAAACCGATCAGATCAGTCCCACTGGCTATCCAGCGGAAACGGTCTACCAGTACCTCTATGACGAACTCGATCAATTAGGTGGAACTGTCCTCGTCGTCCTCGACGAGATTGATGCAATCGGTGATGACGATGGATTGCTCTACGAACTCCCACGAGCGCGATCGAAGGGTGACGTTGAAAACGTCAAACTCGGCGTCATCGGTATCAGTAATGACCTCGAGTTCAAGAAAAACCTCTCCTCGAAGGTGAAGTCGACCCTTTGTGAGAAAGAACTCGTCTTCACCCCATACGACGCCACCGAGTTGCAGACGATCGTCACGGACCGCGCTGAGTCAGCATTCCTCGATGACGTCGTTCAAGACGGTGTCATCGAACACGTCGCGGCAATCGCCGCAAAGAACAGTGGTGATGCACGCCAAGCTATCCGGCTGCTGCGAGAAGCCGGTGATCTCGCGAAACAATCTGAAAGTGGGGCGGTCGTGACCGATGACATCGTCGAAGCAGCAAAAGAGGAACTCGAAGCGAGTCGAATCGAGCGCGCGGTTGACGACCTCCCACTCCAGACGAAGCTCGCAACACTCACACTCGCCTTCTGCACAGAGGCAAGCAGCGGCCCAATCCGAACAGCGGCCCTCCACGACACCTATTGTCAAATTGCGCAAGAAAACGGTGTCGAGCGGCGTTCGCACGATGCGTTCCGTGATCAACTTGATGACCTCGATATGCTCGGCATCGCACTCAGACACCGACACAACGAGGGGCGCGGTGGCGGAATCTACTACACATGGGAGAGTGACATCGCGTACGAAGTCGTTCGTGATGTCCTTTGTGAATTAAACACCCCCTGAGAGAGCACTTCCCGTCTGTATCAGACCGGCTACTCAACGCTAACAATCTGAGAGTGGTGTCTCTGTCGGAAAGCAGTGCCCCCGAGCAGGCTACGAGAGAGAACAATCTGGGGGCGGTGTGTCTCTCTCAGTTCTCGACTTTTACAACGTCCTTGCCTGAGAAATCTCGCGTGACCATTCAAGACGCTGCCACCTGAGGAATTCGGGGAGCTCCCCGGATTCCTTCTCCTCAGAGTCGATTCCGATCACCTGAAGCTCCTCATCTGTCGATAGTCGTCCGACTCCGCTATAGCCATCGAGTGCCTCATCAAGCGCATCGGAGTGTCTGATCGTACAAAGCCCACTTTACGCGCAGCCCCCTCCAATCTCTATCTCGCTTGGCCGACGTGGTGGTGGTCTCGATGCGTTCACGCCCGAGAACCTTGACGACGATCTCCCGATGGCCGTCGACGTCGTGTTCCACCTTGCCGCGCTCTCCTCCTACGCGATGCACGAGGAGAACCCCCGGCGCGGCGCCCGCGTCAACGTCGAGAGGTTCGTCAACACCGTCGAGCAGGCCGTCCAAGACGGCTGCGAGACGAACGTGTACGCCTTGACGTCCTCCACTACGGCAACCGAACCGAGCCGAGCTCCGAGGATATGGATGTCCACGTCAACACAGGCTACGAGCCCTCGAAGACCGTGTGGAAGGGAAGATAGCATACGAATCGTACTGTCTTAGTGGCTGCATGGATGGTCAATCTCGTGCGAAACGGACACACTAGAGAACGTGAGTGTCAAACAAACCTAAGAAAGCATACGAAACGTACTGTCTCCGTACGATCAACCAACGACACGACACAAAGACGGGAGACGCCGTTGTCCCGAGATGGGTCAGCGGGACTTCTGTGCATCTGGCGGGGTAGTCTGCAGGAACAACATTCAAGTCATTACCAAGATAATTATTTTCCAGATCCTGAGATTCTACAACCGGGAAACAGTGCGTCAACGACTCCACCCTACTTCGCCCACCCAGAGGGGTTCGCTCGTGGAGGGTGGGGTCGTTGGCATGCATTAGTGACCCCAAGGCCACGTTTCGGAAATTCACTGCGTGGGCGGTAGGTCTATGTGTACCACGTGAGTACCACAGCACATGAGTACGGACACGGGCGAGAACGACAGCAAGATGGTGAAGCTCAACGTTAAAGTCCCCGAACGGCTTCTCGAAGAAATCGACGAGCTGGCCGAAGAATTGGATTATACGAACCGATCGGAGTTCATTCGTGAGGTACTGCGCGACACCACCGAACCAATTCTAACACCTGGGGCACAGGATGGGGTCTCACAGGGGTATGCGGACGTGGCAGCGGGACGGACAATGTCAATATCGGAAGCGAAGGACCGACTCGGCATCGAGAACGACAGCGAAGAGTGAGGGCTGACGAGTGGCCCACGACGTCGTTCTGACAGAGACGTTCTTTTCGACGATGGAGCAGTTCGAGACGGAAGACACAACGCGTGTCATCAACAAACTCGAGGAAGTCGGCGATTTCCCGGGACACTTTCTCGATCGGCTGAAGAACCACCCCGGGTACAAGCTTCGAGTCGGTGGCTTCCGAGTACTGATCGACTGGGACAAGGACAATGAGATGATTTACGCCATCGATGTCTTCGAGCGGAAGAAGGAATACCGTGAACTCGAAAAGTACCGCGAGGTCTGGGAGTCCTGGCGCGATGACGAATGACGCAGAGCCATACGCTGTCGTGAACGAGGGGGACGACGAGTTCGTCCGAGGCGTCGTCGCCGAGCTGAGCTTCCATGCTTGGCCGTAGACGTCGCGGAACCAGAACCGGAAGAGCGACTCACTGGGTCGATAGCGGCTCTTCCGCGTCGTGTTTCGTCATGACGGGCAGATCGCGCTCGACGAGCCGTTCGAGAAGAGCGCGCTAGTACGTTTGTGGTGGCTGTTCGAGAATCTCGAAGATCTCGCGAGCGCGGTACTCCTGTCGGCGGCCTCGACCAGGAACCTCCTCGAGGACACCCTCATCTTCGAGGGCGGTGATCGCCCGATAGGCGGTGGATTGCTCGACGTCGAAGCGGCGCATGACGGTCTTCGTCGTGAGGTAAGGCTGCTCGAAGAGCGTGCAGGCGAGTCGATGCTTCGTGTACGCGACGCCACCATACGCCTCTTCGTACGTCCGGCGGAGCTCGTCGAGGGCGAGCGTTCGCTCGACCGATTCGTGCGCTTGCCGTGCAATTCCGCGCACGAAGAAGGACAGCCATGCCTCCCAGTCACCTCGCGTTCGAACGGCGTTCATCCGGTCGACGTACGTCGCCTTGTTCCGATTGAAGTATTCGCTCAAGTAGAGATTCGGGCATTCTAGATAGCCCCGGTCGTAGAGTTGGAGCGTGATGAGGAGGCGGCCGAGACGGCCGTTCCCATCGCCGTACGGGTGAATCGTCTCGAACTGATAGTGGAAGAGTCCGATGTCGACGAGCGGGTGGTAGCGTCCACCCGTCCGGTAGTACGTGATGAGTGCGTCCATCAATCCATCGACGGCACCCGGTACCGGCGGCAGGAAGTCGCCCAGATGATTCGGGGCCGCCTTGTACGCACCGATAGTGTCGGTGTCGACACGGTCGTCGGGGACGTCTGTGAGGAGCGTCTCGTGGAGCTGATGCAGGAGGGGGACAGTGATCTCGGCGTCGTCGTCGAGCGCGTCGATCCCGTCGAGTATCGCGGTCTCGTAGTTCAACACCTCTTGGGTGTCCTTCGTGTCTGCGGCGGTTCGATCGCCCGTGGTAGGGTCACCGGTCGGTTCGTCGAACGACCGCGTTTCGAGGCTATAAAGAGCGTTATAGTCGATATCGGCACCTTCGATCTCTGCTGACTCCATCGCCTCCTTGCGCAGGAGAGACGTATAGAGGACTGGTGGGAAGTTGAGTTCGCGACTGATTCCGCTCAACTGCCCCAGCCAGAACGTCGCGTCAGCGAGCGTCTCGTAGAAGGACGCATCGAGATCGAGTGATTGGGAGGGAGGCAGTGGATCGGGCTTGTAGTAGGACTGTCGCCCGTAGGAAACGAGTGTGCCCGGCGCTGAGTCTTCCAGTTCGATGCCCTGCATGCACGTATCAGCACCATACGCCAGACAGATATGAATCTATGGCTGTTGAATGAATAGTAGCTGGTGGTAATGGGACGCTGAATGCACCAACGTCGACAGAATCAAAGCTGCTCCAAGCGCTCATGACGGCCGACGGAGCAGCCGAGAGCATCACCGCGCTCGCCGACGATCTCGACCGAGACTACCACACCGTCCATGACGACGTCTCGCTGCTCGCTGACGATGGCCTCCTGTTCATCATTGAGGATGGACAGTCCAAGCGGCCGTACCTCCCCTACGAGCGCATCCACCTTGACGTCGAACTCGTCGGCTGGCAGCCCGGCGAGGAGCCTGTACCGGTATGATCTAGCACTGGCTCAACACGATCCGCCCCGCCGAAGGCATCGAGCGCATCACGCCGAAAACCGGGTGCTACGTCGGGAACCCGATCGTCGGCGCGCGTCCGCGGCGACGCCTGTGTCGCACGGTGCGCCGGCCAACTGCTCCTCGCCTACGCCCTCAACAGTCCCGCCATGTCTCCGTACCGCGACGCCGCGGCCGCCATCGACATCGACGGCGGCGAGGCGCTCGCCGATCGCTTCCGCAGCGCCGTCAACTCCCCGCCAGTCAAACCGATAGACAGCGACCGATTATGAGTCTCGTCGCGCCCCCGTTCCGGCTCTTGTTCCGTCCATAATCGGCGTCCATCTCCGGAAGAATACCCTGTGAAGATGCGTATGGAGATGGATGACGCGACGTCGCGGACTGGGCGAATGCCCGAATACGTGGGAGACGAGGGGTCCCTGGGGCGTTTGGAGTGCCTCGGCGTCGTCGACAACCCCTCGACACTACCCTCGAAAATCCTCATAATCGGCTGCAGTCTCTCGGTTTTGGACTGTTGGCGATCCGTTGTTCCTTCGCGTCGCCGCGCGAGACCGCGCGTGTGAGCCCCTGCGAACGCTGTCTCCGGATTCCCCCGCGCGGGACGCGCACGCGTTCTCCATGATCACCGCCCTCCAAACACGTCACAGAGCCCTTGCGGGCTTCGAATCCGATTATGAACCCATGAATGACGCCGAGACACCGCGACGAGTTCGTTTCGCCCGCTCGGTGAGCTATGAGTCCGACCAGCCACGGATCCCTCGTTCTCACTCACAGTGCGGACTCACGAACCGATCGCGGAGCCATTCGGCTGGGTAGACTGCGGTCAAGCCCGGCGTCTCGATGCGGAACTGCTGTGGTGGTGTCGTCGCGGCGTAGGTCTTCTCGACGCGAACGGGACCCTCGGGAGGATCGTTCAACGCCTGGAGGACGTCGTGGCCGGCGGACTGCGTCATGACGACCCAGATGGCTTCCTCGGGGTCGCAGGCGGCCATCTTGTCGTAGTCCTCGGGGACGGCGCGCGCGACGTCGTGATTGATGCGTTCGACTTCGACGGTGACGACGATCCCTCCATCGGCGTCGAGTCCCGCGAGATCGAGGCGGCGGTTCTCGTCGAGATCGTAGTACGGGACGACCTCACTCACACGCGAGTCGGGATCCGAAACGTACTCCGTTTCGAGATACTGGCGGGCGATCTCGACGCCGAAGACGTGCTGACTCGACTCTTCGAGGTCGCCTTGGCCGTGACCGTAGTCGACGCCCTGGCGATAGCTCTCACCGATGGCGTCCCGGCCGTCGGGCGTGACGGAGTAGAGCCGATGTGGGTGGTCGGTGTCGTGTCGGAGGACGTCGGCATCAAGGAGATCTTGTAGAGCGTCGGTGTCGATTCCCGTGTACTCTTGGAGGCGGATCATGCTGTCGGAGAGCAGATCGTATTCGACCGGGTCGTAGCGGAGTTGCTGGGCGTTATAGACGGCTTGGAGGAAGAGGAGTTGCGTCTCAGACCACTCGGAGACCGCTCGCTCCTCCGGGGTGAGTTTGAGGTTGAGCGCGCAGATCGGGATGTCGTCGCGCTCGACGTCGTCGAGACTCGCACAGCACTCGATGGCGCGGACGAGCCCGTCGAAACTCGGGTCGTAGCGGTTGTCGCAGCGCCGACACCGCAGGGCGTGACTCGCTGCTTCGTAGGCGACGGTTCGTGGGAGACGCTTCGTGTGTGGAAGCGCGGTATCGACGCGAACGCGCGGTTCGTCGGCGCGCGATTCCGGTTGCGTCTGTTCGGCTCGTGTCGCGGTCCGGAGTGTGACCCCAATGGCGATGCGCGTATGTTCTTCGACGCCCGCGATCGCGACTGCACACGCCTGCTCGTCCGCGTCCGTGAGCGGTCGATCACTGTCGGGATGCCCCGGTGGAAGCGGGAGTGAGCTGACGAGGAAGGGGCGTGGCTCGGGGGTGTCGAAGGCGGCTGGGAGGCTCACGAGCCATTGGCCGCGACGGAGCGCGCGAAGGCGGTTCGCGACGGCGGTCGCGTCCATCGCGTCAGTGGCGAACCGTCGACCGAGGAGCCGGTCGACGGCGACGTTCCCCGTGACGAACGTCGAGACATTGTTGAGCAGCTCTTCGTACGCGTCGCGGTCACGTTCGAGTTGGCCGGGGAACTGCATCGCAAGCGTCACCGAGCAGCCGAAGCTCCGGGATTGTGAGAGGAGTTGCTTCAACAGATCGGAGACTGCGATGCTCGCGGCCTCCTCGACGTAGACGTTGACGAGGGGATGGTCGATCGCCTCGCTGCGACGTGTCCGCCGACGGAGCGCCGTCCAGAGGTTCGAAAGGACGACGAGCGTGAGGACGCGCTGGGCCTCACTCCGGAGGTCGCCCGTGTCGAAGATGACGACGACGTCGTCGTCGAGGATGTCTGCGAGGTCGAAGTGCGGGTCGTCGTCGCCAGGGACGTGGTCGAAGAGTCTGGCGAGGCGGGGGTCGATCGGAATCTTCTCGACGCGGTTCGCCACGCCCTGCATGAGTTCGTCGAACGACCGCGGGCAGTTGGCGACGACACCGGCGAGGAGGCGTTCGAGATCGGAATCGGAGACGGCGGGTGCAGCTTGGCGCTCGTGCATTCGGCGGACGCTCTCGTAGAACGCTCGATGAGCGAAGGCATCAGAGCCGTTCACAGGATCGAACGCGGCCTGTAGGAGATACCGGATGATGTCGGGCGAGCGGACGGCGCGCTCGAAGCGCTCGCGGCCCATGATCTGCGTGAGGATCTCCACGTAGTGATCGACGGTATCGGCGACGGCTGTTTCGCGCGGGACGCCCGCGTCGAGCTCGTCGCGGATATCGAAGAAGGAGAACGCGGGGAGGACGCTCGCGCAGTCGAAGTAGTAGACGTTCTCCAGTGTCCCGTACGTCGCGTAGTGCGCGCGGAGGTACTCCTGTGCCATTCCGTCTCCCTTCGGATCGATGAGGATGTCTGCCCCGTCCGTTGCCGCGTGGTTCGCGAGGATTGCGTTGATGAGCGCCGTCGACTTTCCGGAGCCCGTCTTCCCGAACCAGCCGATGTGCATCGGTTGGAGC